>Ga0070708_100001794_pt1 | contig 16483 bp, 14 predicted proteins | sample KBSK5503metaG_FD_65469 | JGI IMG/M metagenome (GOLD analysis project Ga0070708, IMG submission 65469) | Corn, switchgrass and miscanthus rhizosphere microbial communities from Kellogg Biological Station, Michigan, USA - KBS K5-50-3 metaG | ecosystem: Host-associated > Plants > Roots >... | reverse complement strand
CTCGTCGATCAGATCGATCGCCTTGTCGGGCAGGAACCGTCCGGTGACATACCGCGCGGACAGCGTCGCCGCGGCGACGATCGCGGCGTCGGTGATCCGCACGCCGTGGTGGACCTCGTAGCGCTCCTTCAAACCGCGCAGGATCGCGACCGTGTCCTCGATCGACGGCTCGCCGACCATCACCGGCTGGAACCGGCGCTCCAGAGCGGCGTCCTTCTCGACGTGCTTGCGGTACTCGTCGAGCGTCGTCGCGCCGATCAAGCGCAGCTCCCCGCGCGCGAGCAGCGGTTTGATCATGTTGCCGGCGTCCATCGCCCCTTCGGCCGCGCCGGCGCCGACGATGGTGTGCATCTCGTCGATGAAGGTGACGACCTCGCCCTCGGACTCGGTGATCTCCTTCAGAACGGCCTTCAATCGCTCCTCGAATTCGCCGCGATACTTCGTTCCGGCGATCATCCCGCCGAGGTCCAGCGCGATGACGCGCTTGTTCTTCAACCCTTCGGGGACGTCGCCGGTGACGATCCGCTGCGCGAGCCCTTCCACGATCGCGGTCTTGCCTACGCCGGGCTCGCCGATCAGAACCGGGTTGTTCTTCGTGCGGCGCGAGAGAACCTGGATCACGCGGCGGATCTCGTCGTCGCGCCCGATCACCGGATCGAGCTTTCCCTTGCGTGCGAGCTCGGTCAGGTTGCGGCCGTACTTCTCCAGCGCGTTGTAGGTCTCTTCGGGCGTCTGCGAGGTGACGCGCTGCGAGCCGCGCACCTCTACCAGCGCCGAAAGGATCGCGTCGCGTGTGATGCCGGTGGTCTTGAGCAGCGTCGCGACGCCCCCGGCGACCTCAGTCAGCGCGAGCAGGACGTGCTCGGTGGAGACGTAGTCGTCCTTCAGCCCGTTCGCCTCCTCGTGCGCGCGCTCGAGCACGCGCACCAGCGCGGGGGACGCCCCGACACGCTCTTGCGTCGTGCCGCTCGTGTACGTGCGCGGGATCCGCTCGATCAGCTCGTCGACCCGATCGCGCAGCGCGCGCGGAGAAGATCCGAGCCGCTGCACCAGCGGGAAAACGACCCCTTCCGGATCGCTCAACAGCCCGTACAGCAGATGCTCGGGCTCGATCGATTGCTGGTTGCGCGACGCCGCCAGCGACTGCGCCGCGGCGATGGCCTCTTGGGATTTCAGGGTGAACTTGTCCAGTTGCATCGTCTAACCACCTGCCTCGTTCATCGATTCCCGAACGGAGGTTGCGCCTGGCGCCACGGCAGGATCGCCGTCTTCTGCGCCTGACGGATCCGTTCGAGGTCTTCCGCGAGTCGTTGCTGCAGTTCCAGCGCCTCGCGCCGGAGCCGTTCCATCCGCTCCTGCGCGCGCTCGAGCTCCTGTTGCAACTCGATCACCATCTCGACCCCGGCGAGGTTCATGCCCTTCTCCTGGGTCATCTGCTGGATCAGGCGCACGATCTCGATGTCGGACTGCGAATACCGGCGCGTGTTGCCGTCCGTTCGCTTCGGCCGGAGGAACCCCTTGCGCTCGTACATGCGGAGCGTTTGCGGGTGAACGCCGGCGAGCTCGGCCGCGACCGAGATCACATACAGCGCGCGGTCGTCGGTGACGCGCCTCGCGCTCTTCGGAGTTACCCGCCTGTCGCTTGCCATGTCACACCCCTAGGTTCTCACGCGGCGACGCGCGGTGCGTCTCCGCGAACTGCTCGAGCAGCTCTCGCTCTTTCTTGTTGAGCTTCTCCGGCACGACCACCTGAACGGTCACGAGCAGGTCGCCGTGTCCGCCGCCCCGATGGTGCGACGTGCCCCGCCCTTTGACGCGGAAGGTCTTCCCGTTCTGGGTGCCGGCCGGGATCTTGAGCGTCACCGGCGCGTCGAGCGTCGGAACCTTCACCTGCGAGCCGAGCGCCGCCTCCGTGAACGAAAGCGGCAGCGTCAGCGTGAGATCGTCGCCTTGCCGCCCGAAGATCGGATGCGGCTGGACGTGCACGACCACGTAGAGGTCGCCCGGCTGTCCGCCGGGCCCGGTCGCCGCGCCGCGGGAGCGCACGCGGATCCGCGCGCCGTCGCGAACGCCCGCCGGGACGCGAACCTTGATCTCCTCTCGCTTGCGTTGAGTCCCGCTTCCCTTGCACGCGTGGCACGGGTTCGCCACGATGCGCCCCGAGCCGCCGCACCTGGGGCACGCGCGCACGAACGAGAAGACACCTTGGTTCTCGCCGACGGTTCCTGCCCCACCGCATTGCGGGCAGGTCTCGATCGACGAGCCGGGCTCCGCGCCGGAACCTCCGCACGTCGAGCAAGGAGCATCGCGCGTGATCTTGATCGGCACGGTCGCGCCCTCGACGGCGTCCTCGAAGCTCAGGCCGACCTCCGTTTCGAGATCGTCTCCACGCCGGGGCCCGCGCGCCCGCGCGCCGCGCGCGCCACCGAACAGGTCGCCGAACAGCCCGCCGAGGTCGCCGACGTCGAACCCCTCGACGCGCACGTTCCCGCCGAATCCGAAAGGGTTTCCTTGCGCGCCGCGCTGGAATCCGCCGGGTCCGAAGCCGGACTTCGCCATGCGCCGAACCTCGTCGTACTCCGTGCGCTTCTTTGGATCCGACAGCACGTCGGAGGCCTCGGAGATCTCCTTCATCCGGTCCTCGGCCGCTTTGTCGCCGGGGTTGCGGTCCGGGTGGTACTGCCGCGCGAGCTTGCGGAACGCGCGCTTGATCTCTTCAGCGCTCGCCGTATCTGCCACGCCGAGCACCTTGTAGAAGTCTTTGTCGAACCATGCGCGCGATCCGTTCAACGCCTTACCACCTTGACCATCGCCGGCCGTACGACCTTGCCTTTGAGCGTGTAGCCGTTCCGAACCACTTCGGCGACGACCGGCTCCCCGTCGGGCGGCCCATCGCCGACCTCGAGTACCGCTTCGTGATGCGTCGGGTCGAACGGCTTCCCAACGGCGTCGATCTTCTTCAGCCCCTCTTTGTGCAGAAGGTCCATGAGCTCGCCGAAGACGATCTCGACCCCCCGCACGAGCGCCTCGTAGTCCTTCGTCCGATCCGCCGCGATCAACGCGAGCTCGAAGTTGTCGAGGATCGGCAACAGTCGCTCGACGAGCTGCTCGCTCGCGCGCCCGACGAGGCTCGTCTGCTCACGAAGGACGCGCTTGCGATAGTTCTCGAACTCCGCCTGGAGCCGCTTCAGATCATCAAGATGCTCGGCGGCCTCCTTCTTGGCACGCTCGAGCTGTGTCTGCAGATCGGGCTCGGCCGTGTGCCGCTTGTCGCGGACGTGCGAGGCCGCCTCGGGCCGGGCCGGCTTCTCCGCACGCTCGGACTTCGAATAATGCGCAGGAGAGGCGGGCCCGGCTTGGTTCTCCCCCCCGGACTGTTCGGTCCCGCGCTCCTCAGTCATCGCCCTTACCTCCGCGCTCACTCACGTCTGAAACTAGGTTTGACACTAGGTTTGACACTGGGTCTGACAACGCTCCGCAGCGCGCCCTAGGGAGCGCCGCCCTCGTCGACGACCTCGGCGTCGACGACGTCGTCCGGACCCCCGCCGCCGGGGCCGGCAGAACCCGCCGAACCGTCCGCGGTCCCACCACCGCCCGCCGCAGCAGACGCCTGTTGCGCTGCCGCCATCGCCGGGCCGATCTTTTGAGCGGCCTGCGCCAATCGTTCCGAGGCCGCGTTGATCGCCGACAGGTCGGTGCCTTTGAGCGCTTCTTTCGTGGCCTCGATCGCCGCCTGAACCTCGTCGCGCTCGGCCGCCGGCACCTTGTCGCCGTGCTCGGTCAGCACCTTCTCGGTCTGGTAGACGAGGTTGTCCGCCTGGTTGCGGGCCTCCGCGTCGATGCGACGCTGCTTGTCCTCGTCGGCGAACTGCTCGGCCTCGCGCATCATGCGATCGATTTCTTCACGCGGCAGCGCGGTACCGCCGGTGATCGTCATCGCCTGCTCCTTGCCCGTCGTGAGGTCCTTCGCCGCAACCTGCACGATGCCGTTCGCGTCGATGTCGAACGAGACCTCGATCTGGGGCACTCCGCGCGGCGCCGGCGGGATGCCGGTCAGCTGGAACTTTCCCAGCGAACGCACCGCGTGAGAGGTTGCCATCTCTCCTTCGCCTTGCAGGACGTGAACCTCGACCTGGGTCTGGCCGTCGTCGGCCGTGGTGAATATCTCGCTCTTTCGAGTCGGGATGGTCGTGTTGCGCTCGATGAGCTTGGTGAAGATCCCGCCTTTCGTCTCGATCCCCAGCGTCAGCGGTGTCACGTCCAGAAGAAGGACGTCCTTCACTTCACCTTTGAGAACGCCGGCTTGGATCGCGGCGCCGACGGCGACGACCTCGTCGGGGTTGACGCCCTTGTGCGGCTCCTTGCCGCCGGTCAGCGAACGCACGAGCTCCTGGACCATCGGCATGCGCGTCGATCCGCCGACCAGGATCACGTGATCGACGTCTTTGATCGCGATGCCGGCATCCTTGACGGCCATCGTGAACGGGCCTTTGCACCGCTCGAGCAGATCTGCCGTCATGCGCTCGAACTCCGCGCGCGTCAGCTTCTCTTCGAGGTGCAGCGGCCCCTCGGCCGTCGCGGTCACGAACGGAAGGTTGATGGTGGTATCTGTCGTCTGCGACAGCTCGATCTTGGCCTTCTCCGCCGCTTCCTTCAGACGTTGGAGCGCCATGCGGTCTGCGGAAAGATCGACGCCGTGCTTGTTCTTGAACTGCGTCGCGAGCCAGTCGATGACCCGCTGGTCCCAGTCGTCACCGCCGAGGTGCGTATCGCCGTGCGTCGCCTTCACCTCGAAGACGCCGTCGCCGATCTCGAGCAGCGACACGTCGAACGTCCCGCCGCCGAGGTCGAACACGAGAACGGTTTCGTCCTTCTTCTTATCGAGCCCGTACGCGAGCGCTGCCGCGGTCGGTTCGTTGATGATGCGCAACACCTCGAGCCCGGCGATCTGGCCGGCTTCCTTGGTCGCCTGCCGTTGCGCGTCGTCGAAGTACGCGGGAACGGTCACGACGGCCTGGGCGACCTTGTCGCCGAGGTAGGACTCTGCGTCGCGCTTCAGTTTGCCGAGGATCTGGGCGCTGATCTCTTGCGGCGTCCACTGCTTGCCGTCGATCTCGAGCGTCCAGTCTTTGCGGCCCATGTCCCGCTTGATCGAACGGACCGTCCGGTCGGGGTTGGTGATGGCCTGCCGCTTGGCGACCTCGCCGACGAGGACCTCCCCGGCCTTCGAGAACGCCACGATCGACGGAGTCGTCCGAGACCCCTCCGCGTTGGGTATGACGGTCGGCTCGCCCGCCTCCAGGACGGCGACGACGGAGTTCGTGGTTCCGAGGTCGATCCCGACTACCTTTGCCATATCAGCTCCACCTCTTCGTAGGGGCCGACCTGCGAGGACGGCCGCCAGCCTCTTCAGAAGTAAACTTTAGAAATCTGAGTCTGCCGCTGTCAAGTCTCATTGTGAAGGAACGCTCAGGGATCACGATCTATTTCCGGGCGAAAACGGGGTTGCGCTGCTCAGGACGCCGGGGGTGGGGATGCGCCGAGGGACACGACGGCCCCGGCAGAGATCCCGGCTCGACCTAGGGCACCCGAGTTCGCCTCCAACGCGGAGTCGTACGCGCTCGCCGGCGTCGTCAGCGGGCATGGGTCTTTCCTGCAGGGCTGCATCGTGTCGACCTCAACGACTTTGGTGCCGGAGATGAACGCGATGTCGAGCGGGATCAGCGTGTCCTTCATCCAGAAGCCACCGCTCACGGGCGCCGGAAAGAGGAAAAGCATGCCGTCGCCCGAGGCCAAAAATATCCGGCTCATCAAGCCGCGCTCACGGTCGGGGGCGGTCGCCGCAACCTCGGCGCGTATATGAACGGTCACGGTTCTTTGCGTCAGCGTCACCTGAATGACCGGGAGAGGCGCCGGTCCTCCGCCGCACGCCGCGAGCACGACGGGCATGACGAGCGCGACGGTCATCAGACGAGCCGCCATGGCGGCATCGTAGTAGCGTGAGTCGCGATGCACGTCGCCGTCACCGCCGTCGGGGCCGACCGGCCCGGCATAGCCGCCGCGGTCGCGAAGGTGCTCTTCGAGTACGGCGGCAACCTCGAGGACTCGCGCATGGCGATCCTCGGCGGCCACTTCGCGATGATGCTGATCGTCTCGCTCCCCGCCGGGACGGACGCGAAGGCTCTGGAGGCCGCGCTCGGCGAACCCGCGAAGAAGCTGGATCTGATCGCGACGGTGCGGCCCGTCGCCGAATCCCCCCCAGAGCACGCCGACGGCACCCAATACGTCGTCACCGTCTACGGCGCCGATAAACCCGGCATCGTCTACCGGGTCTGCGGCGCGCTCGCGTCGCACGGCGTCAACGTCATCGACCTCGCCACGCGGGTCGTTCCTGGGGGGCAACCGGTCTACGTGATGATCATGGAGGCCACCGTTCCCGCCGGGGCAGACGCAGCCGAGATCGAGGCAGACCTCAAGACGCTCGCCGCCGAGCTGTCGGTTGACGTCTCGTTCCACCCGCTCGAGGCCGAGACGTTCTAGCCGGCACGCGTGCCCGCTCGCGAGGTTCTCCGCTACCCGCACCCGACGCTCAAATCCCCGGCTGCCGCGCTGGAGCCGGGCCCGGCCGCGATCGCGCTCGCCGCCGACCTCGTCGACACGATGCGCTCCTCGCCCGCGTGCGTCGGCATCGCCGCCCCGCAGATCGGTATCTCCGCGCGGGCGTTCAGCCTCGACGTGTCCGGCCACCGCCGGGCGAAGTCGCACCACGGCCTCGTCGTGGTGATCAACCCGATCGTCGTGGAGCGCGAAGGCCGCGAGATCCTGCGCGAAGGTTGCATGAGCCTGCCCGACTTCACCGCGAACGTCGCGCGCGCCGCGACGATCGTTGTCGAAGGCACCACCCCCGAAGGCGAACCGCTCAGGGTCGAAACCGATGGCTTCGAAGCCCGCGCTTTCCAGCACGAGATCGATCATCTCGAAGGCCTGCTCTTCCTCGACCGCGTCTCGTCCTTGCGGACCGACGTGTTTCCACGGAAGCGCTACGACTAGCCCTATAATCCGGCGCCGATGGACAGCGGAACGAGGATCACGATCGGGCTGGCAGTTATCACGCTGGCGTTCGGCTTGGCCTTCAAACGCATCGCGTATCTGATCCGCCTGCTGATGACCGCGACACCGGACCCCGGCCGTGTCCGGAACGTCCCGAAGAACATGAAGTACGAGTTCACCAAGGTGCTCGGTCAGCGCAAGCTGCTGCAGTGGACGATCCCAGGCCTCGCCCACGCGCTCACGTTCTGGGGTTTCCTCGTCATCCAGATCACGCTGATCGAAACGATCGGTGAGCTGTTCTCTTCGACATTCAAGATCCCGATCGTCGGTCACCAAGCATGGCTCGGATTGATGGAGGACCTCTTCATCCTGCTGGTCCCGATCGCGCTGGTGACTTTCGCGATCATCCGGATCGTCCAGAACCCGCACCGGCTCGGCCGGCGCTCCCGCTTCTTCTCATCTCACCTCTGGCAGGCGTACGGGATCCTGTTCATGATCTTCATGGTCGTCGCGACGCTGCTGATGGCGCGCGCGGCACGGTCCGCGCTCGGCACGCTGCCCTATCCCGACAACTGGGCGTTCATGTCGGTCTGGGTCGGCGGCTTCATCGATCAGCTTTCGCATGGAGCGCTGCGTTGGATCGAGGACGGGTTCGTGCTCGGCCACATCGCGGTCGTGATGTCGTTCCTCGTGCTGGTTGTGAACTCCAAGCACATGCACATCTTCACCTCGCCGCTGAACGTGCTCTTCGGCCGGCAGCCGATCGCGCTCGGGCGCCTGAAGCCGCTCCACATCGACATGGAGAACATGACCGACGAGACGGTGCTCGGCGTCGGCAAGGTCGAGGACTTCACGTGGAAGCAGCTCCTGGATGGGTTCACCTGCACCGAGTGCGGACGGTGCCAGTCGGTGTGCCCGGCGTGGAACACCGGCAAGGAGCTCAACCCAAAGCAGCTCATGATGTGGTCGCGCGACAACCTGCTCGCACGCGCGCCGCAGTTGCTCGACGAGCCGGCGAAGACGCGCAAGCCCTTGCTCGCCGACGAGGCGCCTCCGCCGCCGGAACCCGCGCCGGTCGAGCTGATGCCGAACGTCTTCTCGGACGAGTTCATCTGGTCCTGCGTCACGTGCGGGGCGTGCGTGCAGGAATGCCCCGTCGACATCGAGCACGTCGACGCGATCGTCGACCTGCGCCGCTATCAGGTGATGATGGAGTCGAAATTCCCGGCCGAGGCGGGCACGATGCTCCGAAACCTGGAGAACTCGGGCAACCCGTGGGGCGCGAGCGCTGCCGACCGGCTCGGATGGGCAAGGGGGCTCGAGGACGACATCGTCATCGTCAACGGCCGCGTCCCGCCGGACGTCGAGTACCTCTACTGGGTCGGCTGCGCCGGAGCGTTCGACGACCGCGCGAAGAAAGCCGTGCGCGCGTTCGCGGAGCTGATGATCCACGCCGGCGTATCGTTCGCGATCCTCGGTACGCAGGAGTCCTGCACCGGCGACCCCGCGCGCCGGGCCGGGAACGAATACCTCTATCAGGAAATGGCGAAGGCGAACATCGCGACCCTCAAAGAGAAGCGGGTCCGCAAGATCGTGGCGAGCTGTCCGCACTGCTTCAACACGATGGCGCGCGAGTACCCCGATTTCGGCGGCGATTTCGAGGTCATCCATCACACCGAGCTGCTCGCGCAACTGATCAAGGAAGGGAAGATCCGCCCGACGGAAAACGTCGACGCGAAGGTGACCTACCACGACCCGTGCTACCTCGCGCGTCACAACGACGTTCTGAAACAGCCGCGAGCGGTCGTCGGCGCGATCCCCGGCGTGCGATCAACCGAGATGCACCGCTGCAAGAAAGGCACCTTCTGCTGCGGCGCCGGCGGCGCGCGCATGTGGATGGAAGAGACGGTCGGGAAGCGGATCAACCACGAGCGGATAGAAGAAGCGCTCTCCACCGACCCCGACATCGTTTCGACCGGTTGTCCCTACTGCATGATCATGCTGGACGACGCGGTGAAAGATAAGGTCCAGAAGAAGGAAGCGTCGGAGAACGTCCAAGTCCTCGACGTCGCCCAGATTCTCGCGCGCTCTGTCGCGTTGAACCGCCGTCGCTCGAACGTTCCCTAGACCGCCGCCGCAGCTTCCGCTTCGGCTGCCGGTGGCGCCGCGTATTCGCGCTGCGGCGCTCCGCGCGGGATGAACAGGAAGGAGGCGGTCGCCGCGGCGAAGAGGAAGAACGCCGCCACCATCAACGCAAGGTGGAACCCGTCGATGAACGCGCTCCCGTACGCGTGCACCACCCCGGCCGCTTGCGTGGGCCCGAGCGCGCTCAACACCGTTGGATCGAGCCGCCCATGTCCCGCCGTAGCGAGGACGACCCCCTGCTGCTGCGTGCTGAGACCGAGACCGGCGATCGAAACCGTGAGGACACTCTTCAACTTCGTCGTGAGGAGCGTTCCGAGGAGAGCGATCCCGAAGACGCCCCCCAGCTCGCGCGACGTGTTCGTCGTCGCCGAGCCGAGTCCCGCGCGCTCCGGGCCCACCGCGTTCATCACCGCCGCCGTCATCGGCGTCATCGTCGACCCCATCCCGAATCCCATCAGCATGAACACCGGCGCGATGAGATAGAATGGCGTGGAGTCGCCGATCCGCGTGAGAAGCAACAGTCCGGTCCCGGCCATCGCGGGCCCGATGATCATCGGGATCCTCGGGCCGTACTTCGAGGCGAACCGCCCCGCGTTCGGCGCGGCGACGATCACCATCAGGGTCATCGGAAGGAACCGCACGCCGGCCTGGAACGCCGAGTAGTTGCGGATGAACTGTAAATAGAGGCTCGCGAAGAAGAATGTGCCGAACATGCCGAGCGACACCGAGAACGCGACGCCGTTCCCGGCCGAGAACGCCGGGATGCGGAAGAACGACAGCGGAAGCATCGCTTTGGTGCTGCGCTTCTCCCACGAGATGAACGCGACGAAGAATGCGGCGGCGAGCGAAAGCGTCGTGAGGATCAGCGGATCCGTCCAGCCCTTCTGGTTCGCTTCGATCATCGCGTAGGTCATGCTGAAGAGCCCCGCCGTCCCGAGACCGAGACCTGCGAGATCGAGCTGGCGCGCCATCGGCGCCCTCGACTCGCGGATCACGCGAGAGCCGATCACGAACCCGGCAACGCCGATCGGAACGTTCAGGAAGAAGATCGATTGCCACCCGACGTGCTCGACCATCCATCCGCCGAGCGTCGGCCCGAGCGACAGCGCGATACCCGACACGCCCGCCCAGATCCCGATCGCCTTGGCGCGCTCGTGCGGTGGGAACGTGACGGTCAGGATCGAAAGCGTCCCCGGCATCAGCAGCGCCGCGCCGATCCCCTGGAGCGCGCGGAATCCGATCAGCTGTGCCGTGTTCTGCGAGAGCCCGCACGCGAGCGACGCGAGCGTGAATCCGGCGAGCCCGGCGAGGAACATCTTCTTGCGCCCGTAGCGGTCGCCCAGGATGCCGCCGGTCAACAGCAAGCTCGCGAACGCGAGCACGTATCCGTCGACGATCCACTGGAGGCCGCTTACTCCCGCGCCGAGCTGGCGCGACAGCGTCGGAAGCGCGACGTTCACGACGGTGTTGTCGAGCATCGCCATGAACAGGGCGAAGCACATCGTCAGAAGGACGATGACCTTCTCTCGCTTGTTGTCCCCCTCGAACATCACCGCACCTCCAGGATCTTCCTCGCCAATTGCACCAGATGGGCCCGGCGCTTGCGCAGCGCCTCGGCCGAATACGGATTCCCTCCCGAGACCATGCGGGCCATCTGCGGCAACGAGAACCAGACGTGAACCATTCCGATCATCGTGACGAGCACCTGCCGAGCATCGATCTCCGGGTCCACGAAACCGGTCCGTTGCAGCTCTTCGATCTCGGCAACGTGTTGAGCGAGGTGTTTCTTCCTCTCGGGCTCGTTCGGGACCGGTTTTCCGCCGAAATCGAGCGCCTCCCACAGCATGAGCTTGCTCATCTGCGGGTTCGCTGCGTGGAAGTCGAAGAAATCTCCGATCGCCTCGTGGAAGTGTTCCGGGTCGTCGGTCGCGATGCTGCCGAGCTCGTACATCTTGCACTCGAGCACCTGCTTGAAAAGCGCTTCTTTGTCGCCGTAGTACTGGTAGATAAGAGCTTTGTTGGCTCCGGCCCGGGAGGCGATCTCGTCGACCCGGGCGCCGGCGAAACCGCGGGCGGCGAACTCGTCGAACGCCGCCTTGAGGAGCCGATCTTTCGTCGCAGCCACCGGAGTCATGCCCAACAGAGTAACTAAACAGTTAGTTACCCGTCAACCCTCGCTTGCGGCGCGGTCGGCTCGCCCCCACAATGAGCGCATGGAAGCCCAGGTCGCCGAGCAGCCGGGCAGCGAGGATCAGCCCGCGGACCAGGCAGAACACGGCCTTCGATTCGAAGACCCCTACTGGGACGACGCCTTCTGCGCCTGGTGGGATCCAACGCTTCGCACCTGCTGCTAGCCGTTTCTCCCAAGGGGGTCTTTTCGTGGCCGGCATCGCCGCCTGGGGCGCCTACATCCCGACGTTCCGCCTCGACCGCAAGACGATGGGCAAGGCGTGGGACACGCCGGCGCTCCCCGGAGAGCGAGCCGTGTCCGCCGGCGACGAGGACTCGCTGACGATGGGGGTCGAGGCGGCTCTGGCCGCGACCGCGGGCCGGGACCTGTCGGATCTGGACGCGGTGTTCTTCGCAACGACGACGTCGCCGTATGCGGAGAAGCAAGCAGCCGCGACGATCGCCGCGGTACTCGACCGGCCGAGCGCACTCACCGCAGACGTGACCGGATCGCTGCGCGCGGGTACCACCGCATTGCGCCAAGCGCTCGACGCGATCGCCGCCGGGAGTTCGCGGACGGCGTTGGTCGTCGCCGCCGACGCGCGTCCGGCCGAGCCGTCGACAGCGACCGAGCAACTCTTCGGAGACGGCGCCGCCGCGGTCTTGGTTTCGAGCGACGGTGCTTCGTCGGTCGTCGCCGCCGCCGGCGTCACCGAGGACTTCACGGGACCCTGGCGTCGCACCGCAGACAACTACGTCCGATCCTTCGAGCCGAAACTCGACACCGAATACGGCTACGCGCGGTCGGTGCGCGCGGCGGTGACCGACGCGCTCGACCGCTCGGGAGCTTCCGCCGACGCGGTCTCGCGCTTCGTCGCGTACGCGCCCGACCCACGCACGTTCGCTTCGACCGCGAAGAAGCTCGGCTTCACGTCCGAGCAGGCCCGCGACCCGCTGTTCGTCACCGTCGGGAACCTCGGCACCGCGCACGCGCTGGTCTCGCTCGCGAGCGCTCTGGACGACGCGCGGCCCGGCGACGTACTCGTGCTCGTCGGCCAAGGCGACGGGGCGGACGCGCTGGTGCTCCGCGCCGGCGACTTGATCGGCAACGCGAAGCGCCGCCCGAACGTCGCCGACCTGATCGCCTCCAAGCAGATGCTCCCTTCGTACGAGGGATACCTGCGGTTCCGCCGTCTCTTGCCGTCCGAGACGTCCGAGCCGAAGTCCTCGACCGTGCAGTACTGGCGCGATCGCCGCCAAGCGCTGCCGTTCGAAGGGGTCCGTTGCACGGCCTGCGGCCAGACGCAATTCCCGGCGAACCGCGCGTGCGTCGAGTGCGGCGCGCTCGACAAGATGGAGCCCGTGAAACTGCAGAAGCGCGGACGGGTCTTCACGTTCACACTCGATCATCTCGTGGGCGGGGAGTATCTCGAGACCCCGGTTCCCAAGGTAGTGGTCGACCTCGAGGGCGGCGGGCGGGTGTTCTTCGACATGACCGACGTCGATCCGTCGGACGTGCACATCGGGATGGAGATCGAGCTCACGTTCCGCCGACTCCACGACGGCGCCGGGTTCCACAATTACTATTGGAAAACACGCCCGCCGCGTTTGGCCGCGGTCGGCGCGTAGATCGGAGCAGCGGATGCCGGGGATCAGGGATCGGATCGCCGTCGCGGGAGTCGGCGCGACGCGCTTCACGGAGCATTGGGAAAAGGACCAGGAAGACCTGCTGTGCGAGGCCGTCGACGAGGCCTGCAACGACGCCGGCATCGAGCGGTCCGACATCCAGGCGATCTGGGCCGGGATCTATTACCACACGACCGGCCTCGGAGGAGCGGCGGCCGTCGACCCGCTGCGCATGTACGGCGTCCCCGCGACGCGGGTCGAGAACTTCTGCGCCTCCGGCATGGACGCGTTCCGCAACGCGTGCTTCGCGGTCGCGGCCGGGGTCTACGACGTCGTGCTCGCATGCGGGGTCGAGAAGATCACCGACCAGGGCTCGCGCGGCTTGCCGAACGTCCGCGAAGGCATGCATCCCTTCCTTCCCGCGGCGTCGGCGCCGGCGATGTTCGCGATGGCGGCGACCCGGGCGTTCGAGGTCCATGGCTGGAACAAGGAAGACCTCGCGCGCGTCGCGGTGAAGAACCACGCGAACGGCGTGCATCATCCGAAGGCGCACTTCCGGCGCGCGATCACCATGGAGGACGCGCTCAAAGCGCCGATGATCGCGCACCCGCTCGGCCGGTTCGATTCCTGCGCGGTGTCCGACGGAGCGGCGGCGGTGATCGTGACCCGGCCGGAGATAGCCAAGCGTATGAAGCACAAGGACGACTACGTCATGGTGAAAGCGAACGCGATCTCCGTTTACACCGCGCAGCCGATGTACAAACCTTCGTTCGACTACCTGGGCTTCCCCGCGACGCAGACGGCGTCGAAGATGGCATACGAGGAGGCCGGCATCACCGACCCGTTCGAGCAGATCTCTCTCGCCGAGGTACACGACTGCTTCACGATCACCGAGCTGCTGAACTACGAAGACCTCGGCTTCTGCAAGAAAGGCGAAGGCGCGAACTTCATCCGGGACGGTCTGTCCGCGACCGACGGCCCGTTGCCGGTGAATCCGTCGGGCGGCTTGAAGTCCTTCGGTCACCCGATCGGCGCGACGGGCTGCCGCATGATTGCGGAGGTGACGCGCCAGCTCCAGGGCCGAGCGGAAGGCGTGCAGGTCACGGACCCGGAGCTGGGCCTGGCGCACAACCTCGGCGGGCCCGGCGCGGTCTGCTCGGTCACGATCCTCGGCCGCCAGTAATCGCCGGGGGTCTCCCGGCCGCCTCCACGAACCGTCTGACGTGTCTGACGTGTCTGACGTGTCAGACGGTCCCTCGCGGTGCTCCAGTGCCGGCCGACGCCATGTTCGGTGGGCGTCGAACTCGCTTGGTGTTGGATAATGGCCTTCCCGAAGCCTTCCCCGGAGAGGAGCGCTCGTTGATCCTGTCCGACCGAGACATCCGCAAGCAGATCGAGAACAACCGCGTCGTGATCGAGCCGTTCGACCCCGACGCGGTCCAGCCGTCGAGCATCGACTTGCACGTCGACGACACGTTCCGCATCTTCGCCAACAGCCGTTACCCGTATATCGACGTCAAGAAGCGGATGGACGACCTCACCGAAGAGGTTCGCGTCGCTCCGGACGAGCCGTTCATCCTGCACCCCGGCGAGTTCGTTCTCGGTTCGACGCTCGAGAAGGTGACGCTGCCCGACGACATCGTCGCGCGCATCGAAGGCAAGAGCTCGCTCGGCAGACTCGGCCTCCTGATCCATTCGACTGCAGGTTTCGTCGACGCAGGTTGGTCGGGTCACCTCACGCTGGAGCTTTCGAACGTCGCCAACCTACCGATCACGATCTACCCCGGCATGAAGATCGGCCAGCTTTGCCTGTTCGAGATGACCTCACCCGCCGACCGTCCCTACAGCGAGCGCGGAAAGTACCAGGGGCAGCGGGGCCCAACGCCGTCGCGCTTCTACGAAGACTTCGACCGCGCCGCGAAGAGGGCCAGCGATGCAGCACGCAAGCGCGGTCGCTAGAATCTCGTGCGCTCGCGGATGTAGTTCAATGGCAGAACGAGAGCTTCCCAAGCTCTAGACGAGGGTTCGATTCCCTTCATCCGCTCTACTTCCTGGTGATGAAGGACGCGAACCCCCACACGAACACGAGCGCTCCGATGATCGAGTTCGTCACCGCCCGGCCCCGATTGATCGCTTTCGCGGGAGCCTTCTCGGGACGGAAGCGCGGCTGGAGCAGCGCCCACGCATTCGCGACGAGCAGCGCGCCGCCGAGGGCCATGATCACCTCGGACAGGATCTCCGGAAGCGGGATCAACCGCGCATCCGCAGCTCGACCGGCTCAGGGAACGCGACCGGTGGCGTGACGCGCAGGCCCGGCACGACGATCAGCAGTCCGGCCGCGATGATGAGCGCTCCGCCGGCGAGCGTCGCGAGCGTCGGCGATTCGGAGAGCACCGCCCACGCCCACAGCACCGCCGTGACCGGCTCGAGGTAGACGAGGATCGAGACCTGCTGCGCTTGCACGATGCCAAGGGCGGACACGTACAGGATCCCGGTGAGCCCGGTGTGGAGGACTCCGAGGGTCACCAGCGCCGGCGCGGCACGGACGATCTCGTGCCCGCTCGCTCCGGCGAGCGCGGGCGATACGACGACGGCCGCCACTCCAAGTTGCCAAACGGTGATCCCTGCCGGGGTGTAGTGCGGCGTCAGCTTCTTCAACATCAGCACCAGCGCGGCGAAGCTCACGGCCGCGACCCCGGCGCAGGCGAACCCGAGCGCGTCGCCAGAGCCCACCGATGGGACGGCGATCAACGCGACCCCACCGACGGAGAGAGCGAGCGCGTAGATCGTCCGGCGCTCGAGCCGTTCGCCGAGCACTCGGGGCGCGGCCGCGGCGATCAGGACCGGCCCGACGTAGACGATCAGGATCGTCGTGGCGACCGAGAGGCGCTTGTAGGCCTCGAAGAACGCGACCCAGTGCAACGCCAGTCCCAGCCCCGCGGCCAGCAGCAGCCCGCGCTGGGGCCCGAGCCGCAGCTCGCGCATGCGTCCTCGCACCGCGCACCACACGAGGACCGCAAGCGCCCCGAGCGAGAGCCGGAAGAACACGATCACCGCGGCCGGCACATCGATCCGTTTAACGATGACGCCGATCGAGCCCCAGATGAGGCCGCAGAGGATCAGCTCGACGTATCCGGTTCGCGAACGCATGAGCGAGGCCCCCATGCGGGGGCCCCGCCACTGTACCGTCCGCGCCTCAGGCTTGCGGCGCCGGACGCTGCCGCGAGCGGCGCGTCGCGAGGATAACGGCGGCGAGTAGCGCGAAAGGCGCGAGCCAGATACCGGCGATCATCCCGGCACTGCCCATGCGCACGAGCCCGTCCATCGCGGTGTGCCACGCCTTCGAGAAGGAGGGGCCGTCGACCGATCCGATCGCCGCCGCGCCCTTCTCGGCGAGGTGAACGGAGATCGTCGCGAGCTGGGTCTGGTCCTTCAGGTAGCGGATCCGGCCGGTGATCTCCTCGATCTGCCCCTGGACCTCCGAAAGTTGCTG
>Ga0070708_100001792_pt1 | contig 16492 bp, 14 predicted proteins | sample KBSK5503metaG_FD_65469 | JGI IMG/M metagenome (GOLD analysis project Ga0070708, IMG submission 65469) | Corn, switchgrass and miscanthus rhizosphere microbial communities from Kellogg Biological Station, Michigan, USA - KBS K5-50-3 metaG | ecosystem: Host-associated > Plants > Roots >... | reverse complement strand
GCTCGATCGTCCAGGTTCCCGGCCCGCTGCCGACGATCGGTGACTGAAGGAAGAGCCGGATCGCGACAGCGGCGTACGAGGATCGGAGGTCCTCGCCGCCGGCATCGATCCGGCTGATGATCGCCGGCAGGAGCACGATCGCGGCCGCGACGATGGCCAGGCCGATGACTGGCACGGCGACCCGCCGAGCCCGGTGGTGGGCGAGGTGCTCACCGTCGAAGAGGAAGGCCCGCGCGATCTCGCGGCGTTCCCGGTCCGCGGCCAAGGCGACGATGGCTACGACGCCCGTGATACCGATCGCGAGCCAGCCGGCCCGCGACCCCGAGAGGAGCGCCACGACGCCGACGATCGCCACGATCCCGACGAACGCGAGCATCCCCCGCGGTCGCCAGGACCCATATCGCGCGGCGGCGGGGATGGCGAGCAATGAGACGATCGTGAGGACCGCGGAGGGATTGCCATAGGTGAGGCCGATGAAGTGCGGCCGCAGCGGCGGGATCGCGAGATGGCCGAGCTCCTGCCACCAGCCGATCCAGAGCCAGACGATCACGGCGACGAACTCGACCGCGATCACGACGAAGAGGACGACACCCAGGCTCACGAGCCGGCCGCGGAAGGAGGGGTCCGCGAGCAGGCGGACCAGGAGCAGGTACAGCGCCGCCAGCAGGATCGAGTAGCCGAGATACTCCACGCTGATCCGCGGGATTCGGGAGAAGACGGTCGAGATGGCCATGCTCGCGAGGCAGGCCAGGATGGCCGGCATGAGGACGCTTCGCGGTCGCCACGCCGGCTTTCGCCAGGCGACGACAGCCCAGGTCCCGAGGACGACCGCCGCGACCACGAGGGTGATCACCCGCAGCGCGCTCGTGTAGATCCCGAGCCAGCCGCCACCGACGATCACCAACCAGGCGATCGCGATGGCGATGCCGAACCACGCGAACGTCCGGGTCACGGGGGGCATGCTACCGTCCGGCCGATGGTCGGGAACGTCTACGGGCTTCGGCTGCTGCGCGAGCCGAGGGTCCGGACCTCCGGGGTCATCGTGGTCGCGGCGGTTCTCGGGCTCGCCAGGCTGTACCAGTTCACCTACGTCTCGATCTACCGCCTCGGGTACGACTTCGCCTACTACTGGGTGGCCGCGAAGGAGCTCCTCGCCGGCCAGCCGATCTACTCGGCGCAGCAGCTGGCGGGTCCGTACGCGCCGCAGGGCCAGCAGGGCTTCCTGTACCCGCCGCCACTGGCCGCGCTGGTCACGCCGCTGGCGAACTTCGTGCCCGATCTCGCCGCGGCGGTCCTCATGTGGGCGTACCTCGGCGCGGCGATCGCCACGATCGCGATCCTTCGTCTCGCCCAGCTCGAGCGCCTCCCGGAGCGCTTTCCGCTCCTCGCCGGCCGAGGGTTCGTCCTGCTGCTCGTCGGCGCGTTCGCGCTGCCCGAGGTCATCGACGAGCTGGTCAATGGCAACGTCCACCTGTTCCTGCTCGGCCTCTTCGCGCTGGCGTGGGCCGGCGTCCGACGCGGCGACGCGCGGGGCGAGCGGGTCGCGGGTCTCGCGATGGGGGTGGCCGCGGTCATCAAGATCTTCCCGGCCGTGATGGTCCTGTGGTTCCTGCTGACCGGCCGGCCGCGGGCCGCGTTGTGGAGCGTCGTTGGCGCCGTGGCACTGGCCCTCGTGACGGTGCCGATCACGGGCCTCCAGCCCTGGCTCGACTACCCGCGGGTCCTGGCGAACCTCTCGGCGCCGACGGACGTCACCGCCTCGTTCGCGCCGACGATCTGGCTCGCGCCGTTCGTCGGGTTCGCCATCGCCCGGATCCTCGTCACCGCGGCCGGGCTGGGCATCGTCGCGTGGTCGGCCCGGTACAACGACACGAGGTCCAGCTTCGCGGTGACCGTCCTCGTCTCGGTCATCATCACGCCGGCTCTCTGGTCGCACTACCTGTCGATCATCGTCGTGCCGCTGCTGCTGGCGCTCAGCGGCGGTGTCTCGCTCGTGCTCCTCGGGATCGACTACGTGCTGCTCTCGGCGGGGTACCAGCCGGCCCTCGGTGATCTCGGCTGGATCACGACCCGGGGCATGCCGACGCTCGGGGCCCTCCTGCTGCTCGGGGCGTTCCTGACCCTGCCACGGACTCGGGCGACGAAGGCCGTCCCGGCGTGAGCGGCGCACCCGACGCCGCGCCGCCCGCCCGCCCGCCGGGGATCTACGGCCTCCGGCTGCTTCGGGCGCCGAGAGTGCGCCTCGCGGCGCTCGTCGTGGTGACGGCGGTCGTCCTCCTCGTCAGGCTCGGACAGTTCTACTACTGGACGAGCCAGCCCCAGTGGGCCTACGACTTCACGTTCTACTGGACCGCGGCGGGGCATCTGCTGCACGGCGAACCCATCTACACGGCCCAGCAGCTGGCCGGCCCGTTCGTGCCGCAGGCCCAGCAGGGGTTCCTCTACCCGCCGGCCCTCGCGGCGTTCCTCGCGCCGTTCGCCGCGTTCCTGCCGACGGATCCCCGGCTGGCGAACTGGATCTGGCTCGTCGCGGGGGTCACCATCCTCATCGCTTCCGTGCTCGCCCTGACCTGGTCCGAGGATCTCGGTGAGCGCTACCCGCTGCTGCGGGGCCAGGGCCGGTGGTGGCTCGTCGCGGGGGCGTTCGCCTTTCCGCCGGTCATCGACGAGCTCGTCGTCGGCAACGTCAACCTCATCCTGCTCGGGCTGCTGACGGCCGCCTGGCTCGGGATCCGGCGCGCCGATGCGCGGGGCGGGGACCTGGCGGGCGTGGCGGTCGGGGTGGCCACGGTCGTGAAGGTCTTCCCCGGGCTGCTCGTCCTGTGGTTCCTCGTCACGCGCCGTGGCCTGGCGGCGGCCTGGGCGGTCGTTGCGGTCGTCGTCGTCGCGGCGGTGAGCCTGCCGATCACCGGGCTCGAGCCGTGGCGTGACTACCCGACCGTCCTCGCGAACCTGTCGTCGACGCCGAACGCGGTCGATGCCCTCGCCCCCACGAACTGGCTCACCCCATTCCTCGGGTTCACCCTCGCCCGCATCCTCGTGACGGCGATCGGAGTCGCGCTCGTGGTCTGGAGCGCGGGTCGGGGAAGGGCCGGCTGGGCGCCGAGCGGCGCGTCCTCGGCGACCCGGGTCGCTGCGGGACGGGCGGCGACGCGGACGTTCGGTCTCGCGGTCGTCGTTGCCGTCCTGGTGACCCCGGCGCTCTACACGAGCTACCTGACCGTGCTGATCCTGCCGCTGATCCTCGGCCTGTCCGTCGGGATCCGGCTCCGCTGGCTCGCCCTCGCCTATCTCCTGATGTGGGGCGGCCAGCAATCCGCCCTCGGCGACCTGGCGTGGGTCGTCAACAAGGGCTTCCCGACGGCGGGCGCGCTGCTCCTGCTCGGCCTCTTCGTCGTCGCCTCAGGGAACGATGACGCGGGCGACGGCCATGGCGCCAAGGATCGCCTCGGCCGCCGCCGATAGCCCCACGAGCAGCCACCGCCACCGATCGCTCGGCAGGAGCGCCCCGAACGCCGCGAACGCCGGGAATGCGACCGCGGCGAGACGGGGCATCGTGTTCGACGTCACGAGGAAGGCCGACGCGATCGCCGCCAGCGAGAACATCGCGAGCCGGGGCTCGCCCTTCCGGAACAGCGCTGCGGTGCCGATCGCGAGTGCGACGAGCAGGATGATCGTGATCCAGACCATCCACTGCGGCGCGTTGAGGATCGAGACGATCCCGGTCCGCGTGCCGGTCGGCGAGTCGTTCGCGTACCAGGACGGCGACCCGAGCATGTAGCCCGCGATGTTGTGGGTCAGATTCGCGATCCAGAGCCACCAGATGGCGAACGCGCCGACGGTCCAGGCCAAGGTGGCGAGGCCCCGTCGCCGGGTCTCGGCCTTGAGCAGGTCCGGCAGCGACGCGACCGCGAGTGCCGCGCCGCTGAGCCGGCTGAACATCGCCAGGGCCCCGAAGATCGCCGGCCGGACGTACCCCGGCGAGAGGAAGAAGAGGCCGGCGAAGAGCAGGAACAGCGGCTCCGAATACGCCTCCGAGTAGATGTACGCCGCGGGGCTGAACGCGAAGAGGAGGGTCCCGAACCGGGCATAGCCGCGCCCGCCGACCCGCTCGAGCACGCGGTAGATTGGGACCGTGGCAGCGATGAAGATCGCCGCGGCGAGGATCGGGCCGATGACGCCGACCGCCTGCCCGGTCAGGGTGACCGCGATCCGGAGCACGATCGGCCAGGCCGGGAAGAACGCGAAGTCGTAGTAGCCGGGACCGAAGGCGGTATGCGCGACCGCGTAGTCGTGGTAGCCCATCCGGGCGACCCAGCTGTACCAGGCCGCGTCCCACATCATGAACGGGTTCTCCCAGACCGGGCCGTTCGGTGGCGGGATCGGGACGAGGGTCGCCGTGACGAGGACGGCCGTCGCGAAGGCGCGCGAGGCGATCCCGATGAGCAGCGCCTCGAGCCACGGCGGGACTCTCGAGTCCCAGCGCTCCTGGAGGGTCACCTCGGGCGGCGGGCCACGAAGAGCACGTTCGAGCGCATCACCGAGTAGGTGAGCTTGACGATCTCGAAGTCCGCGAGCATCGCGCCGAGCTGGGCGGTCGTGTACTCGTTGTGGAACGGCTCGTCGTGGGGGCAGGTGCTCGAGAGGAACCGCAGGCGCCAGATCGGCGAACGAGCCGGGGTCGAACCGATGAACGCACCACCGGGCCGCAGGACGCGCCGGATCTCGGCGATCGCCTTCGGGGCGTCGGGGACGTGCTCGAGGACCTCGGTGCAGACGACCGTCGCGAACGTCTCGTCGGCGAACGGCATCGCCTCGATATCGCCCTGGACGACCTCGTAGCTCGGCAGGCGTTCACGCACGATCGCCACATTGCGCGGGTTGATGTCGATCCCCATCGAGCCCACCGGCAGGTGTCGCAGGTTCAGCCCGGTGCCGCAGCCGGCGTCGAGGAACGGCGCGGTGCCGTACTTCCGGGCGAGGCGCCGGACGACCCAGGCCCGGTTCCGATGGAAGATCGCCTCGAGCCCGAGGAACCGGTCGGCGACGTCGACCCAGTCGTAGGACTCGACCTCGCGGTAGTAGTCCTTGACCCACTCCGACCACTCCGGGGTGCCTTCGACGAGACCGAGCTCCGCCGCCCGCTTGGCGTGCGCATGGGCCGTGAGGAGCTGCGCGGGCGTCGTTGCGTCCTGATCCACGGCTGCGAACGGTAGCAGGACGCCCGCTAGACTCCGCGACGATGGTGCCGCCCAAGCCCACCGGACCCCAGCGCCTCACGGTGGTGCTGCCAGCCTTCAACGAGGCCGACCGAATCGGGCCGGCGTTGACGGAACTCTTCGACTACCTCCGGACCCGTCCCGACGACGGCCTGCCGCCGCTCATCGACGTCCTCGTCGTCGACGACGGGAGCACCGATGCGACGGCCTCCCTCGTGGAGTCGCGACCCGAAGCGGGCACCGCCGCGCTTCGCCTGCTGCGGGCCCCGCACGGCGGCAAGGGCGCGGCCGTCCGGGCCGGGATGCTCGCGGCCGAGGGCGATCTCGTGGTCTTCACCGATGCCGACATGGCGACCCCGCCCGACCAGCTGCCGAAGCTCGTCGCGGCCCTCGACGGCAGTGACGTCGCCCTCGGCAGCCGGATCCAGCCCGACGGCAGCGACATGCGGGCCTCCCAGCCGGCGTACCGGCGGATGCTCGGTCGGGCGTTCCACACGCTCGCCTCGATCTGGGTCGTCGGCCCCGTCCAGGACACCCAGTGCGGGTTCAAGGGGTTCAGCCGGGAGGCCGCGCGGGACCTCTTCGAGCGCCAGGCCGTGACCTCGATCGTGTTCGACGTCGAGGTCATCTTCCTCGCCCGGCGGCGCGGCTACGGGATCGCCATCGTCCCGATCGACTGGCAGGACCGCCGCGGCTCGCGGATGCATCCCGGGGCGCGGCTCGCGCTGCGCGTCGCCTGGGACCTCCTCCGGATCCCGTTGATCCACCGCGGCGTCACGCGGCGGCGACTCCCGGCAACGCCGGCGACGGACTGACCGACACCCTCGACGGGAGCAGCGGCGCCAGGACGCCGGCGATCGCGACGAGCGGGGTCCAGGCCTCGGGCAGCCAGCCGAGGAGGGGCAGCGCCAGCCCCCACCAGCGGCCGCGGCCGGCGAGGAACGCCGCCGGCACGAGCAGCTCCACGAGGTAGTGGGGATGGAAGAACGGGGCGAAGAGGATCGTCGCGGCGAGGGACACGACGACCGCGGTCTCGGGATCGCGGCGCATTGCCGCGAACACCGTCGCGACGAGGGCGATCCCGATGCCGAGGCCGACCCACACGGCGTGCGGGCCGGGTAGTCCCACCGCGGCGGCCGTCGTCGCGAGGCTGACGTTCTCGGGTCCGCTGCTGACGTCGTGGAGGCTCGTCAGGGTCGTCACGTAGTCCAGCCACGAGCCGACGCCGACCACGGGCAGCGTCGCGATGACGACGACGAGGCCGGCGACGACGGTCCAGGCGACCACCTTGAAGCGCCGCGCCGCCAGCCAACCGACGAGGACGATCGCGAAGGGGTAGCGGACGGTGCCGGCGATCGCCAGGGCGACGGCCCCGGCCGGCCGGTCTCGGAATCGCCAGATCAACGCCGAAAGGGCGAACAGGACGACGCTCAGGTTCCCGAGGTTGAGGTCGTAGAGGACGGGGAAGGAGAGGCCGGCGAGCCCGAGGGTCGCGGCCCGCGCCGGTCTCGAGATCGGCAGGGCGGCGACCCCCGCGACGAGCACGGCCAGCCGCAGCCAGAGCCACAGGTTCGCCGCGGACGCGGCGGACAGGATGGTCAGCGGCACGATCGCGACGGCCAGCGGCGGCGCGTACAGGTACAGGCCCGCGTAGGACTGCGAGTTGTACGCTTCCGCCGCGCCCGGCGGGTACAGCGGCGCTCCAGCCGCGATGCGGCGAGCGGCGGCGTCGTAGGCGCCGTAGTCGTAGGCGAATCCGGAGCTGTCGATGAACTTCCAGGCCGCGACGAGCAGGATGCCCAGCCCGACGGCGCCCAGCAGGTATGGCGCCAGCTTCCCGGCGGCGCGAAGGGGTACGGCCATGGCGGCCGATCATACGCGGTGAGGGATTCGCTCCTGACCCGGAGCTCCGTCCGGGTCCTGCTCGGGGTCGTGATCAGCGCCGTCTTCGTCGTGGCCACCCTGGCCCGGGTCGACCTCGGCGAGGTGGGGCTCGCGATCGGCAAGGTCCAGCCGGCGGGCCTCGTCCTCGCGATCGCGCTCGTCTTCGTCGAGCTGGCCATCCGGGCCGCTCGCTGGCGGGTCCTGCTCGTCGCGATCCGGGACGTGCCGTTCCGGACGGCCGCGGCCTATCTCTCGATCGGCTACTTCGCGAACAGCCTGCTGCCGGCGCGGCTCGGGGACGTCGCCCGAGCGTTCCTCGCCGGGCGGGCGTTCGGCATGCCGCGGGTGACGGTCCTCGGGACGATCCTCGTGGAGCGCCTGGCCGACGGCTTCGCGATCCTGGCGATCGTCGGGCTCCTCGGCCTGTCCCTGGCGAGCGGCGGCTCGCTTGCCACCGCCGCCCTGTGGCTCGTCGGCCTCGCGGCGGTCGGCGGCGCGGGCCTCGTCGCGACCCTGATCTACGTGCGCGGGTCCGGAGGTGGCCGGGTCCGGCTCACGATCGGGGCGCTGCTCGACCGGCTCGTCCAGGGGATGGTCGCCCTCCGGACTCCGACGGGCGCGTTGACGACTGTCGCCCTGACGTTCGTCGCCTTCGGGGTGGCGGTCGCGACGTTCGCGATCGTGGCCGCGGCGACGTCCCTCGACCTGACCCTCGCCCAGGCCGCGTTCGCGATGGGTGGCGTCGCGCTGTCGACGTCGGTGCCGGCGGCCCCGGGCTCGATCGGCACCTACGAGTTCGTCGGGACGACCATCCTCGTCGGCCTCGGCGTTTCGCCCGAGACGGCCCTCGTTACGATCGTCCTCGTGCACCTGATCGCGACGATTCCGCCGGCGCTGCTCGGACTCGGCGCTGCCTGGCGGCTCCACTTCCGGGTCGGCGAGATCGCCGCGGATGCCGCACCAGGGTCGCTCGTGAACGAGGCCGAAGGTTGACCGTCGGCGGTGCGGCGAGCAGGGGTGCGGCCAATCCGGGTGCGGCCATCCCCTCGATTGCGATCGTCATGCCGGCCTACAACGAGGCCGGCCGGATCACGGGCACGTTCGAGGCGATCGCGGCCTACCTGGCCCGCACCGGCGCGGCGCTGCCGCTCTTCCTCGCGGACGACGGCTCGACCGATCGAACGACCGGCACGGCCTGGGCCGTGGCCTCCCGGCTCGGCCTGCCGCTGACGATCCTGCGCATGCCTCATCGAGGCAAGGCGTTCACGGTTCGCGACGCGATGATCGCGGTCAGCGGCCGGACGGACGTCGACCTGCTGATGCTCCTCGACGCCGACAACGAGATCTCGATCGATCAGCTCGACCGGGCGGCGTGGTCATCGGATCCGCGGACCCTGTACATCGGCCGGCGCGTGGGGGAGGTGGACGGCTCCATCGCCGCGACGCCGCCGCCATTCCGGCGCCTGATGTCGACCGCGATGCGGCTCGCGGCCCGCTGGCTCCTCGGCCTGCGCTACCCGGACACCCAGTGCGGCTTCAAGCTGTTCCCCCGCGCGCTCGCCTTCGAGCTCTTCTCGCAGCAGCAATCCGCCGGCTGGGTCTTCGACGCGGAGATCCTCGTGATCGCCCAGCGCTCCGAGATGCCGATCGTCGAGATCCCGGTCACGTGGCAGCCGCGGGGCGTGAGCCGGGTCAGCACCGGTGCGGCGGTGACGAGCGCGATCGCCCTCGCCGGGATCGCGGTCCGCCGCTGGGGTGGGCGCTACAAGCGCGTCGGCCCGCCGATCAAGCGATGACGGGGATCGAGAACTCGGGCGGCGCGACGAACCCAGCCGCTGGATCGGCTCCGGGCCGAGCTTCTGGCCGGGGTCTGAGCCGAGAGGTCCGTCTCGAGCTGATGCTCGCGGCCACCGCCGGCATCGTCGTGCTCACGCTCGTGGTCCGGATCGCGATCGCGATCGCCAACGGCTTCCTGCCCCATGACTTCCTCGCCTATGACGGCGCCGTCCGTCACCTCCTTGCCGGCGAGCCGCTGTACGACACGACGGCGACCGCGACCGGCAAGCTCGGCCTGTTCCTGTACCCACCGTCCTTCGCCCTTCTGCTCCTCCCGGTCGCCCTCGTGCCGACGGAGCTCGCATCCTCGATCTGGGTCTACCTCGTGATCGTGGCCGCCGTGGCCGCGATCTGGGTCCTGCCGGTCTCGTGGACCATCCGCTGGGTCCTGACCATCGCGATGGGGCTGTCCGCGCCCCTCGTCGGTGCGATTGCCCAAGGCCAGGTCGGCCCGTTGCTCTTCCTGCTGCTCGCGCTCGCCTGGCGATATCTCGATAGGCCGGGCGTGGTGGGCGCCGCCCTCGCCCTCGGGATGACGATCAAGATCCAGCCGGTCATCTTGGTGGCCTGGGCGATCGGTACGGGCCGGCGTCGAGCGGCGGCCATCGCGATCGCGGGGGCAGCGGCTGTCGCGCTCGTGGCCACCGCGTTCGTCGGCCCGGGCGCGTGGGCGGACCTCGTGTCGGTGCTCGCTCGCACGAACCAGCCGATCCTAACCCCGAACAGCGTCGGGATCGGTCGTCTGGCCTTCGAGGCCGGCGCGTCCGAGACCATCTCGACGTTCCTCTACGCAGCCAACATCGGGCTCGTGGCCGTCGCCTTCGTCGTGGCGATTCGGCGAGCCTCGCCCGTTGCCTCGTTCCTCGTCGGCGCCGTCGCTTCGCAGATGATCTCGCCGGTGATCTGGGAGCACTACGCGGTAGTGCTCTTCCTGCCGGTCGCGTGGCTGCTCTCGCGTGGGCGGCGCTGGGCGATCCTCATTCTCGTCGCGACCTCGGTCCCGATCTCGACCGTCGTGCCGCACGCCATCTACCCGATCGCGTTCTGGGTGGCGTTGCTGGCGACGCTGGCCGAGGGCATGACCGCCGCCGATGCCGCACCGGCGACCGAGCCACCGTTTCCCGAGCTCGCGGCCTCCTGATGAACCGGGCGTCGCGGTCCGGGCTTCGTGACACGTTCGAGCGGACCATCGGCCGGGTGCTCGACAATCCGGCCGTTGCCGCCGGGATGCTCGTCGCCGGGCTCGGCTTCGCGTGGTTCCAGCTCCAGGCGGCCCAGGGTCCGGACCCCCTCGCGGTCTACGACGCACATACGTTCTGGCTCGCCGGCGGGTCGCAGCATCCGTACGCCGCGACGATCGCCAGCGGCTTCGACGACTCCGTCAACCCGTTCAAGTACCGGTATCCACCGCCCCTCGTCCAGCTCTTCGCGCTCGTCCACTGGATCCCGTGGCCGCTCGTGGCCTTTGGCTGGACCGCGGTCCTCTTCATCGCGTTCCTCTCGCTCGGCGGTCGCTGGTCGCCGCTCCTGCTGCTCTTCCCGCCGCTCCTTGCCGAGCTGTCCTTCGGCAACATCAACATCCTTGTCGCCGTCGCGATCGTCCTCGGCATGCGCTGGCCGGCGGCGTGGTCGTTCGTGGTCCTGACCAAGATCACGCCGGGGATCGGGTTGCTGTGGTTCGCCGTTCGTCGCGAGTGGCGGTCGCTCTGGATCGCGCTTGGCGCGACGGTCGCTGTCACCGTGATCTCGTTCGTCCTCGCGCCGAACCTGTGGACCGAGTTCAAGGATGCGATGGTCGCCCAGGCGGGCGGCGCATTGACGCTCGGTCCGAGGGCGATCCAGGTCGCGCTGCCGATCCGCCTCGTCGTTGCGGCCGTCGTGGTGACGTACGGGGCTCGAACGAACCGGGCCTGGCTCGTCCCGGTGGCGTGCACGATCGCCGCGCCGGCGCTCTGGTGGAACGTCCTCTCGATCCTGATCGCCGCGGTGCCCCTGGCGGAGCGGCGTACGCTCCGCCTGCCCTTCGACATCCTGCCTCGAAGGCGCGCCGCGGCAGGCCCCACGAACGCACCGGACGCCGCCGGCCCAGAGGTTGCGTGATCAAGCAACTCGGGAGTCCGGTGCTATTCTCGGCTCGTGACCGCCCCCACCCTCGAAGCGGACCCCGACTGTGCGCGGCCCGCAGGATCGACCACGCTCGGGCCTGAGCGACGCCTCCGGGCGGAGCTCCGGCCGTTCGCCGCGATTCCGCCCGAGACCTGGGATCGCCTCGCCGGCCTGAACCCATGGGCCACGCCGTTCTCGGCGTGGGCCTTCCATCGAGCCTGGTGGGATGCGTACGGCGACAACGCGCACGAGGAGACGATGGTCGTCGTCGACGCCGGGGCGGAGCCCGGCTCGATCGATGCCGAGCCGATCGCGATCGTGCCGCTCATGCACCGGCACGTCGTCGAGGCCTCCGATGCCACGACCCATACGGCGATCCGGCACGGTACCGGCCCCGAGCTGACCCCGGTCTCGCCGACCGCGAAGGCTGTCTATTTCGGCGCCTCGTACCACGCCGACTACGCGACGATCCTCGGCGACCCCGGGGAATTCCCGGCCGTTGCAGATGCGCTCGTCGATACGTTCGGCGACGACAGCCTGCCGAACATCGGCCACCCGGCACCGTGGGACGCGATCGACCTGCGCCGCCTGCGCACCGGCGACCCGGCCGCGCTCGCCCTTGCGGCCGCCTTCGGCCGCCGCGAGATCACCGAGGGCTGGACCCTGAACGTCGAGCGCGAGGAGGTCTGCCCCGTCGCGACGATCCCCGCCGACGCCGACATGGACGGGTTCCTCGGCACGCTCGGCAAGAAGGAGCGCCACGAGATCCGGCGAAAGGTCCATCGGGCCGAGGCGGCCGGCGAGGTCGAGCTCGTGGTTTCGAAGGATTCCCCGGCCGACCTCGAGGCCTTCATCGACCTCCACGAGGCTCGCTGGGGCGAGGAGGGCCTGTTCCCGGACACCGCCGGTGGAGCCCAGAGCCGGGTCATGTTCCGACGGCTGTTCGAGCTGTTCGGCTCCGACGGTCCGCTCCGCCTGTGCTTCCTGACGGTCGGTGGCCGGCGGATCGGCGCGGCGGTGTATTTCGAAACGGCCGACTCGCTCCTGTACTACAACGCCGGCGTGGACCCGGCGGCTCGGGCGCTGTCGCCGGGTGTCCTGATCGTCGAGCAGCTCTTCCGGCACGCGATCCACGCCGGGAAGCGACGCGTCGACTTCCTGCGGGGCGACGAGCCCTACAAATACGAGTGGGGCGCCGTCGACGAGCCGATCCAGCGCCTCCTCGTTCGACGGACCGGGATCGCATGATCAGCCTCGACCCCTGCTTCCAGCCCGTCGTCCGGCTGCCGCTGCCCGGCGACCGGAAGCGAATCCGCGTCGTCCAGCTGCTCGCGACGGGCACGAACGGCGGCGCCCAGGAGCACGTCTACAACCTGCTGACCCGGATCGATCGTGAGCGCTACGACGTCTCGCTCGTCTCGCTGACCGCCGGCAGCGCGATCCGCCGGCTGGAGAAGGCCGGCCTCCCGGTCTGCGTCATCGAGGAGCCCGACGACGAGCTCGCCGTCCAGGCCGTCGCCGCGCACCTTGCCGCCGTCCGGGCCGACGTCGTCCACGCCCACATGTACCGTGCCGAGGTCGTGGCCACCGAGGCCGCGCTGCGCCTCGCCGGCCTGGGCCGGCCCCGACCGTACATCGTCTCGACGGTCCATTCGAGCCGGATCCGGTCCGACGAGGATCGGGCCCTGCTGCGTCGCCTCACGCCCCGGATGGACCACCTGATCGCGGTCTCCCGGGCGACCGTCCGCAAGATCGAGGAGGAGGGCCGCGTCGGCGCGCCGGTCAGCCTCATCTACAACGGCGTCGACCTCCAGCGCTACGTCGACCAGGAGGCGTGCTGCACGCTCCACGCCGAATACGGCATCGAGGAGAGCGCGCCGATCGTCGGCGTCGTCGCCCGCCTCGAGCCCGAGAAGGGTCACCCGACGCTGCTCGAGGCCTGGCCCCAGGTCCTCGAGGCTGTGCCGAACGCCCACCTGCTGATCGTCGGCGAGGGCAGCCGTCGCGAAGCCCTCGAAGCCCAGGCGATCGCCCTCGGCCTCATGCCGGCCCCGGACCCCGCCCCCGTCGCGGACCCCGCGACGGCCGCCGCCCCGGACCTCGCCACCGCCACCGCCACCGCGACCGCCCCCGCCCCGGACCCCGCGACCGCGCAGGCGACCGCGACCGCCGTGATGCACCCACAGGCATCACGGACAGCAACCACAATTTCCGCTGAGATCAAATCCGCCCCCGAACGAGGCGCCGCCGCCCGGCCCGCCCGCGTCACGTTCACCGGCCGGCGCGACGATATCCCTGCGGTTACGGCAGCCCTGGACATGGCGGTCCTGCCGTCCTACCGCGAGGCTCAGGGCCTCTCGATCCTCGAGGCCATGGCCCTGTCCCGCCCGGTCGTCGCCTCGGCCGTCGGTGGCATTCCCGAGATGATCGAGCACGGCCGGACGGGCCTGCTCGTGCCGCCCCACGATCCCGAGGCTCTCGGCGCGGCGATCGCCCGGATGCTCACCGACCACCCCTACGCCGACACGCTCGCCCGCGCCGGCCACGATCTCGTCTACGAGCGCTTCTGCGTCGAGCTCATGGTCCGCGCCGTCGAGACGATCTACGACGAGTCAGTCGCCGGGGAGCGCCGACTCGCGGTCTGAGGGTCGCTACCGACCGCGCCGGAGAAGCCTCCGGAGCCGGCCCGCGAACGCCACCCGGTACCAGTGCAGGTAGTGGGGCAGCCACTTCCGAAGCTTGAAGTTGCTCTCGCCGGCGGTCCGATCCCGCCACGTCGTGGGCACCTCGGCCACCGTCCGGCCCGCCAGGGTGGCCTTCACCGTGAGCTCCAGCGCCAGCTCGAATCCCGCGCCGCTTTCGATCGGCGTCGCGTCAAGGAAGCGCCGGCTGTAGAGCTTGAAGTTATTCGTGGGGTCGTGGGTCGGGACGCGCGCGAACCAGTGCAGGGAGAGTCCGGCGGCGCGACTCATCAGGCGCTTCAGGAGCGGCCCGCCCACCTGACCGCCGCCGCGCATGTAGCGCGACGCAGCGACCACGTCGGCGCCTCCCTCGGCGAGCGCCACCATCGAGTCGACGATCGCCGGCTCGTCGGATCCATCGGCCATCGAGATCAGCACGTATGGCGCGTCCGTCGCCGCGATCCCGGCCTTCATCGCGTTCAGGACGCCGCGGCCGAGTTCGTTGCGCAACCCCCGCAGATTCGGAATCTCGCTCACGAGGCGAGCGATGACCGGCACCGTCGTGTCCTCGTCGAAGTCGTAGACGACGACGAGCTCATGGGGGGTCTGGACGCCGGCGGAGAGCCCTCGGAGGACCCGCTCGACCGCCTCGCCCTCGTTGTAGACCGGCAGCACGACCGACAGCGTTGGGGACTCGCTCACCCGCCTATTGTCCGGCCGCAGCCGGAGCGGGACCTGACACGGGCGCGCCGAGCGCCGACGGGCCACCCTTGCCTGCCAGGGACTCGTCGTCGAGCCGGGCGAAGCGGCGGAGGTGCGGCGTCATCCGCAGGCCCCAGGCCCTGACGAGCGGCAGGACCCCGACCAACATCGCGGGCGACAGGAAGTAGAGCCTCGGCAGCGCGAGCACGGCGGCGGCCACGACGGTCCAGCGCCGGTTCGTACGAGCGCCCCACACGACGAGCGCGATCGCGAAGGGCAGTCGCGCCCAGATCGGGTACGGGAACGGCCAGCCGCCGTCTGCCGGGGTCCGGCTCGTCAGGAACGACAGCCAGTCGAACCAGATTCCCGGGGCGTACACGAACGACACGGTGGCGATGATCCCCGCGGTGCCGATCGCGATCGCGAGCTTGCGCCACTCCCGCCGGACCGCGAACCAGAGGAGTCCGACGCCCATCGTCGGCTTCGTCAGGAGCGGGATCGACCACAGCGCCGGCCAGCGAAAGCCGAGGACCATGACCAGGGCGAGGATCAGGTTGATGTTCGCGGCGTTCACCTCGGTCGCGACCGGAGGCGTGAAGATCAGCAGCCCGGCGAACGGACCGGCAAGGACGAGGAGGCTCCCGACCTCGGCTGTCCGCAGGACCGCAACGAAGTCCGGGAACGAGAGGTGGAAGAGCGGGCCCATGGCCTGCGCGGCGGCCGGCGAATAGGCGAACTGGAAGTAGTCCCGGTTGTAGGGATTGGCCGGATTCGTGATCCAGTAGCAGAGCGCGTCCACCGGGCTGCCGACCGACGCCGTGAAGACCGCCAGGACGACTACGCAGACCGCGGCCGAGAGCCCGAAGAACAGCATTCGAAGCGGCGGCACTCGGAATCCGGTCAGGCGCATGGCGAGACAGTAGGCGGCTCGATCAGCCCGTCAAGTCGGCCGATCGGGTCATCCGGGATCAGATCCGGCCCACCTGGTGCTCCTCGCGAATCCACGGGATGACCTCGTCGAGCATCCCGTCGAGGGTCGTCGTCGCCTCGAAGCCGAGAATGGCGCGGGCCTTCTGGACGTCGGGTACGCGGCGCTGGACGTCGTACTCGAATGGCGGATCGGTCACGTATCGGAACGGCCGGTCGGGGCCGTTGACCTTGCGCCAGATCGTCTCGGCCAGCTCCAGGACGGTCGTCGACGCGGCTGTCGAGAGGTTGAAGTCGTCGTTGACGGCCTTCGGCGATTCCATGGCCAGGCGAATCCCGTGAGCGAGGTCGCCGCCGTACGTGTAGTGCCGGACCTGGTTGCCCTCGCCAAGGATGTGCAGCGGGTCCTGGCCCTCGGCGACCTTGAGGACGAGGTCTGGGACGACGTGCGAGAGAGCGAGCTTCACGTTGCCGCTCATGACGTCGGTGTCGCGAAGCGCCCGCCGTTCGCCGATGCCGACGCAGTTGAACGGCCGCAGGATCGTGAACGGGAGGCCGTGCTGCTCGAAGGCACCCTTCGCGAAGTACTCCGAGGCGAGCTTCTGGAAGCCGTAGGTCGAGAGGGGCGGTGGCGAGTTTAGCTGGGCGCCTTCCGGTGTCGGGAAGATCGTCGCCGACTCATAGACCATCGAGGACGAGATCACGACGATCCGCTCGAGCTTCCCGCCCTGCCGTGCCGAGATCGCCGCGTCGAAGGTCGCTGCCAGGATCCGCTCGTTCTCCGCGAGCAGGTCGTAGGCGAACTGGTGGAAGTAGCTGATCCCACCGATCATCGCGGCCGCCGCGACGACCTGGTCGCAGTCGGCGGCAAGCTCGCGCATGAGCGGCACGTCCTTCGCGTCGCCCTCGACGAAGCGATAGCGGGGATGGTCGTCGTACGACTTCTTCAGCGGCCCGTACTTGCTGTAGTTGTCGAGCCCGATCACCTCGTGGCCGGCCTCGAGCAGCTCCGGGATGAGGTAGCCGTTGATGAACCCCGCGGCGCCGGTGATGAGGATTCGCATCGTCCGATTCTGGGGCTTGGGTCCGAATCGGGTGCGGGGGTCGCTCATCGCCGCCGGCGGGGCGACCTCCGCC
>Ga0070708_100001791_pt1 | contig 16492 bp, 13 predicted proteins | sample KBSK5503metaG_FD_65469 | JGI IMG/M metagenome (GOLD analysis project Ga0070708, IMG submission 65469) | Corn, switchgrass and miscanthus rhizosphere microbial communities from Kellogg Biological Station, Michigan, USA - KBS K5-50-3 metaG | ecosystem: Host-associated > Plants > Roots >... | reverse complement strand
GCGAAGGCTGCTCTTGAACTGCATCGAACATCTCGTACGCGAAACGTCCGCGGCAGCCGCGGGACCGAGACGCGGCAAACGGGGAATGCGAGGAAAATCGTAGCGGCTGACTCCCCCAGCGCAGCCGCGATCGTCCGGTTGCGGGAGATTTTCGGGTCACGCCGGAATGTCGGGAAGTGGCCGTTGAGCGACATCGGGTCTAAACGCGAGTGGTTTGATGGTGGACAGTCGCAGTTCGACCCGGAGCGGTCACTCAATCTGGTGTTCATAGTCGCGCCTCTACAACGATTGCCTGCGCGACTCCACGATAGGGATCTGCTCCGCCGGCCCGCGCCAGCGCGGCAGTCACCTTATCTATCACCTCATCGAGCGGAACACCGCGCTTTTCGATCAGCAAAGACCTCGGAGTGCCGCGAATCTGGCCGGTTGCCAGGGTGCGCGCACTGACTCGGTCGACTGGGAGCTGCCTCTTCTCGATCTGCACCCCCCGAAATCCCGCTTCGGCGAGCAGCTGCTCAAGTAACGGCAGGTTGTGCATTTCGTACGGAATCCTGAATCGCATTTCCACGTCACCAGGGAAAAGGCCCTCGACGATTTGCGCATTGATCGCGTGGTGCGGATTCTCTTCGATGCGGTCCCAGACGTTGAACAAGAGAATTCCGCCTTCCTTGAGCACGCGGCGGGCCTCCCTGAATGCAGCCTGCTTGTCGGGAACGAACATGACCCCGAAGGCACAGACCACGGCACCAAACTCGCCATCGCCGAAAGGCAGCTTGACCGCATCGGCCTCGCGCCATTCAATGTCTCTGCTCTCGCTCAGCTTTGCGCGTGCATAGTCCAACATCGCATTGCTCAGGTCGGTGGCAACCAGCCTTAGTGTCGCATCGAGCCGTTCACGCAACCGCCTTGTCACCAGGCCGGTTCCGCAAGCGATCTCCAGAACATCGCCCGGCGGCTTGGCTGGTAGCCGCCGCGCCAAATCCGCCGCAAAGGCGTCGAACCAAGCAGGGCCCAGGCACCTGTCGTAGTACTCAGGAATCGAACCGCTGAAACTTGCTTTCACGTCAGCCATGCCACCTCCACCATAAGCGCTTGATCTTACCCGGGCTGTCCCCGCTGATATTCAGTTAGCCAGTGCCGCGGCAATCGAATGACCGTTGTTGGCGTGCGCCGTGATAAGGCGGCGCTTTCCAGTGAGTGAGAGGCCCGCCCGACGGCGGCCTGCGATCACCAGGCGCCGGTCGCCTCGTCAACGGCTGCTTCCCAGCAAATTGAGACGTGAGGGCGGCCGTCTGGTTGGTGGCCGCGAACCGCCGAATCGCTGGCGAACCCGTGCGGCCGTCATCGACCCCTAGCAGAACCCCGGTCGCCGAAATCGTTCCGCCCGAAAGCCGTCGCCGCCACCTAGCTCTTGGGTGGACGGAAGGTCCATCGACATGGGGCCTGACGATGTCCAGGTGCGCTGGATCTGGGAGCTCGCGCGGCCCCATGTCCAGGCCGTCTTTGCCGAGGGGATCGGGCAGTAGTCACCCGTTTTGAGCTGCGGCCGCAGCCTTGCGGATTACATCGATGACAACATTCGGCTGAGACAACATCGGCACGTGGCTGCTCGCCACCTCGACAACGGTCGCTCCCATACGCTTCGAGACCCACCGTTGCAAGTCGGGATGCACAGTGTGATCTTGCGTAGCAAGAACATACCAACTGGGCTTCGACTTCCATGCGATGTCATTCGCGCCGAGTTTTTGTTGGTGGAACAGATCGAAGACGGGCGCGTAATGGGTAGCCCAGACGAGCTTCTGCTCTGCCGACGAGAGGTCCCCGGCGAAGAACTCGGTGCCGTTCGGGAGCATCCAGGCGCGACCGTCTGCCACTTCAACGCGCGAGAAAATATCCGATGGAAACTTGTCGAGCTGGTTCTGCACGGTTTCGCCGGCATCCGGGGCGACCGCTGCGATATAGACGAGGGCCGCCACACGCTTATCGACTCCCGCGGCCGTGATGGTGGCGCCGCCGTAGGAATGACCGACGAGGATGACGGGGCTGCCGACGCGGTTCAGCGTGCGCTTCACCGTCGCCACATCCTCTTCGAATGAGTCCAGGCCATATTGGACCGCGATGACCTCATGCCCGTCCGCCTGCAATGCGGGGATCACCTTGCTGAAGCACGAGCCATCGGCCCAAATGCCGTGGCAGAACACAATGCTGGGTTTGGAAGCTGTAGACATTTACCTTCTCCTTCTCAGATGGCTTGATTGGGGCTGCTCCCGTTGAGACGGGAGCGACCCCGAAGGTACGGCTCCCTCCCATCGATGACAAAGACTTTGTATGATTCGACCTATGCCCACAAGGCATACCGGAGGTCGGATGGAACTTCGACATTTGCGCTATTTCATTGCCGTGGCAGAGGAAGGCGGCCTATTGACCGCTGCGCAGAGGCGACTCCACACGTCGCAGCCGTCGCTGAGCCGGCAGATTCGTGATCTGGAATCCGAAGTCGGCGTGAAGCTGCTGGAGCGCCAAGCACGTGGCGTGGCCCTCACCGCTGCCGGAAGAGTTTTCCTCGATCACGCGCGCTTGGCGCTCTTGCAAGTTGAGGCGGCTACCGACGGCGCGCGGCGGGCAGCCCAGCCGGAAAAGCTGGTATTGACCATGGGTTTCCTTGCCGGGCAAGAAGTTGTGTGGTTGCCCCATGCTCTACGCATCCTCCGGGAGGAAGCGCCGGAGGCCGAAATCACGCTGTGCAGCCAGTCCTCCCCCGAACTCGCTCTCGGGCTGATGCGAGGGAAGCTGGATGTTGCGTTTCTTCGCCCGGAAATACAGGCCGTTGGTGTGTCCTTCAAATTCTTGGCGAAGGAGCCTCTGATCGCCGTGCTGCCGGCAGGACATCGCCTGACGTCGCGCAAAAAGATTCGGCCGCAGGATCTTGCCGGCGAAATTTACGTCAGTTCAGCGCGAACGTCTCCGGTATTGAAATCCGTGATTCAGGATTACGCATCGAAGGTCGGGATCACGCTCAAGGCGGAGTACGAAGGCGAGAACCTGCCGGCGGCAATGTCGCTCGTCACGTCTACGGGCGGCGTTACACTTATCCCACTATATGCGCAAAATATGCTGACACCGAATGTTGTCGCTCGGGCGCTGGACGGTGTGCCTCCGACGATCGATCTCACTCTGGGATACAACGATGCGAATTCATCTCCCTTGCTCCTCCGGTTTTTATCTCGTGCCGACGAGTTGGTCGCAAACGTGCAAGATCAAAGCATCATCCAATATTCTGTCTAAGTCGTGCCGCGCGCCCTCGTTGCCTCGGCGCGTTTTGTGCCGGGTAGAGACTTCCTGAAAGCAGCCGTTCGTCACCGACTGCTCGTGGCCGACAAGAGCCCCACACCGCGCGGAACGTAACGTCCGGTATCGGGCGGTGGCGGCAACCCGAACGTCAAGTCAGGTCGTCCCGGCCGGTCGAAAACGGCCACTTAGGCATCGCCCTTTGTCGCTGAACGGGAGGACTACAGGTGCGCCCCGATCCGTCGACCGCAAGACAAGCGCTTATTCTAAGCATGCTGATGCTTGCGATTCGTGCGTCCGAGCTCGGTAATATTGCGAGGCCGAATTAATCCTTCAAAGGTGGAAAAGCCGGAAATCTGGCGAAAATATTACCGGGCATTTTGGTCAAGATCGTTGACTGGCGCGGCTTTCCGAGCAGTGACCGAACGGACCGTTAATCCGCAGGTCCCAGGTTCGAGCCCTGGTCGGGGAGCCAAATAATTAATATGCTGCGCTTGGTCCGGTGTTGCAGTTGCGGAACGCCCTGCGCGATTCGCGGCCTCTAGTAACACTAATTTCCGACGATCATCTGGATATCGATGGCGTTGCCCATCGCTGCGTACCCGGCCCTGTTCGGATGGATCTTGTCGCCCGGGCCGCCAACGGTGGAGTTGGGCTGATACACGGCCTTCAACTCGCCGGTCGCCGGATCGTACGTGACGGCGTCGAAGTCGATCACGCCGTCGAAGATGCCGGCGCTGCGGATGAATTGGTTGTATTCCTTGCGTTTCGCGTCGACCTCCGGCGTGCCGTGCGCAGGCGTGCTATGCAGCGCGCCAGTCGCCGTCGCCATGTAGATGCGCACCCCCGGGATGCTGGCGCGCAGGCGCTTCACGCCCTCGCGCACGCCATCGGACACTGCCTACACTGAAGCAGCGCCGGGGCCGAAATCGTTGATCCCTTCGAGCCAGATGACGGCCGAGACACCGGGCAGGCTGATCACGTCCCGCTGCAGCCGGTCCAGCGCCGATGGTCCGCCCGCCGCCGGTTTGGCCGCATAGTCGCTTGGGCCGACGACCTCGTTGCCACCGATACCCTCGTTCACGACAACGAAACGATTGCCGGCTTTCGCATGCAGGCGGCGCGCGAGGACATCGGGCCAGCGGTCGTCCCCGTTCAACGTCGACGCCGTGCCATCGGTGATCGAATCGCCGAACGCGACGATCACGCGCGTGGCCGGCGGCGCGGTCATCTGGACCTCGTCTAAGAAGTACCAGGAAGCTGTCGACATCGGAAACGCGGATTCGCCATCCTCGCCGCCATGCGAACCGGCGCCCGGCTCAGTGATGTACGATGTGGTGACCGCCTTGGCGTGCCACGTCATCGGTCCACTTTCACCCGCGACGTGAAAGCTCACGGCGAGGCGACGTCCGGTCAGCATTGGATCCGCGGAATCCTTCACGAATGGCAACGACACGGTGTCGGAAAGGACATCCTTGCCTGGGGCGATCGTGACGGTCTTGCTGCCGCCGAATGTAATAGGGCGGCTGGTGCCGCTCAGCACTGCGCTCCCGCTGTTCTGCAACGCGACGAACACGCCGTCGAAAGTCACGGGCTGGGTGCCGAACGCATTCGAAAGGCGAATGCGTGCTTGCTTGCCCCAGATATCCGGCCGCACGATCAAGCGGAAGGACTGATCGACCGCGCCGCGCGCGGCGTCGGGAAATGCGAATTTCAGTTCGGGCTGCGCGGTTGGGTTGCCGACGGGGTAGGGACCCTGCGCAGATGCGGCCCACGCCGCGACCCAATATGGCGATTGCGGGGGCGCCGCCAGGACTTCCGCGAACTGAATGCCTGCGGCAAAGGCGATAGTAAGCCCGAAAACGAAACGCGCGAATAGGCGCACCAACGGCCGACCTACGATAGCTTGCATGTTGTCCTCCCTATTTTGGCTGTACGCCGTTCTCCAAGGTCGGGACGAACGGGCCAGACTCTGCTTGTGGCCACAGTTTATCGCTATGAACGCATCCGGCAAACGAAGCGCGAAGAAATTGCCGTATTTGCCGAACGGATATTGACTAGTTTGGGCGTCGCCAAACCGACGATGAGCGCGTCGATGTCAACGGAGGCGCGGCTTCTCCAGCTTCTCATGGTCGTCCTGGTGCCTGCGCGTGCCTTACTGGCAGCTTCCACCCCGGTCGGACGAAATGGCATGTGTATCCGTTTGCGATGCGTTCCAGGTAATCCTGGTGTTCCGGCTCCGCGTCCCAGAAAGGTCCCGCCAGGGCCACCTCCGTCACCACTCGTCCGGGCCACAGGCCCGACGCGTTGACATCGGCGATGGTGTCCTCGGCGATGCGCCTCTGCTCATCGCTCGTCGTGAAGATGGCGGAGCGGTAGCTGGTACCCACGTCGTTGCCCTGGCGATTACGCGTCGTAGGATCGTGGATCTGGAAGAAGAACTCCAGCAGCTCGCGAAAGCTGAGCCGCTCCGGGTCGAAGACGATCTCGATGGCTTCGGCGTGGGTTCCGTGATGGCGATATGTCGCATTTGGAACATCACCGCCTGAATAGCCAACGCGAGTGGAGATGACACCGTCGCGCTTGCGGATGAGGTCCTGCATACCCCAGAAGCAGCCGCCGGCAAGTATCGAACGTTCCTGTTTCATTGGACTTCCTCCACCTGGTCCAGGTAAGCGCCGTAGCCTTCCGCGGCGATGTTATCGCGATGCACGAAGCGCAGCGAGGCCGAGTTGATGCAATAGCGCAGTCCGCTTTGGTCGCTCGGACCATCCTCGAAGACGTGGCCCAGATTGCTGTCGGCGGCCGCCGAACGTACTTACGGGCGATAGCGCCCAATTGATCGATGGGCCGGTGTATACGAAAATGTAGCTGCGTTGTTTTGCATGCCCCTGTGTTGCACTGCATTCGATTGCGATAGCGAAGGTGCGCGCAGTACTCGGGCGCGTTGTGTCATGGATCTCGATATCGCGCACTCACAATGGTATGCCGCCGGCGCACCTCTTGCGTTGCCGCGGCCTTGTCTGGAAACTGATGAGCTAAGATCCAGTGACCGCCGTCGTGTCGCTACAGCTTTCCATGCGCGGCGCGCAATTCTGCGATCAACCCGTTACGATCCTCAGCGAGGCGGCGCGCCAGGTGGCCAGGCGCGGCAGAGCGCGAGTTGTACTTTATGCTCCAGCGCATGAGCTCGATCAACACCGGGAGCAGATCGAGCGCCTTCTCCGTCGGCGCGTAGATCACGCGTCGGGCCTGGGCTGGATCGGCACGCCGCGTCACCAGGCCTGCGGCTTCGAGCAGCTTGAGCCGACTCGCGAGGATATTCGTCGCGATTCCTTCGTTGCCCTCCAGGAGTTCCTGGAAGTACCGCTTGCGCGCCATGATCAGGTCGCGCAGCACAATGAGCGTCCATTTGTCGCCGATCAAATCGAGCGCGCAAGCGATTGGGCAGTCCGATCGGCGTGGGGGCAATTTCCTGTTCATTTCATGAGCCTAGTCCCTCCACTTGCAATTCGCAAGTATGCGACTATAATCGCTTGCACTTTGCAAGTAAAACCCTTGCAGAGTGAACCTTAATTCCGAGGAGCCCATCATGGCAAAGCTGAAACTGACCTATTTCGATTTCGACGGCGGCCGCGGCGAGCCTGCGCGACTCGCTCTGCGCATCGGCGGCATCCCTTTCGAGGACGAGCGTATTGCCGGCAACGACTGGACTGCGTTCCGCGACAAGACGCCGTTCCTCGCAATGCCCATGCTCGAGGTCGATGGCCGGCGCGTGACGCAGTCCAACAGCATCAATCGTTACGTCGGCAAGCTCACCGGACTTTATCCAAAGGACGACTGGCAGGCGCTCCTGTGCGATGAGATCATGGACGCGGCCGAGGACATCAGCGTGCGGATCGGCAACACGATCAATAAGGACGAGGACGCCAAGAGGAAAGCGCGCGAAGAGCTCGTTGCGCTGCACCTGACGCGCTACTTGGAGCAATTTCAGGCGAAGCTGAAGGCAGCGGGCGGAGACTATTTCTCAGACGCGCGCCTAACCATGGCGGATCTCAAGATCTTCATGCTGATCCGCTGGCTCAAATCCGGCGCGCTCGACTACATTCCGAAGGACCTCGTGGACCGCGTAGCGCCGCTGTTGGTCAAGCACTTCGAGCGGGTGATGAGTCATGCCAAGGTCGCGGAATACTACGCACGTCGCAAGGCCGCGTAGCTGCAGAGCGAGAGCGGCGAGGCGATCTCGCCGAAGATCGCCCGTCGCTGTCAGGAGCCGTGGTCGGTCAAGCCGGCACGGCAGTTCAACGCTTTTGGCACAATGAAGATGTGACCCTTAGCCTCACCTCCACACGTGGCACGTGTGTTCGCAATCCGAAGGACTAGCCTCGGCGGTGAACTCGTCGGATGCGGCATCATAGTTGGAGAGCGCGCGTCGCCATCCGCCGCTCTTTGAAAAACGTTGGCTGTTCTTTCCGATGACGAAAGCCTCCGCGAAGAAGTCGGGGACGTCCACAACGAACGTTCCACTGGTTCACTGCAACACAACGGTAAGCAAGCTTAAGTCGATTGCTGGACCCGCATCATCCATCCAAATTGCCGCGGATGGAGGAGGCGCTGCGCGCGCTCTCGGCAAGCGTCTTCTGCTGAGTCTCCAGCCAGCAGTCAAATCGGCTATGCGGACGGGCTCTACACGGGGGAAGCCGAGCAACAGGGGCGGGGTCTATTAAGTCGACATATCTAGCCGTCCAGGGGGCGTAAGTCCCGCTATCTGGCGAAAAACAGACCCCATCGAGAAGCATATAAACGCTGGATTCATATACTCAATCCGACATTTGAATTGACGGACTGTTAATCCGCAGGATCCAGGTTCGAGCCCTGGTCGGGGAGCCAAGTTGCTCTAGAGGGTGAGCAGAAAGGCGACTAGATCATCTTTCTCGTCGTCCGTGAGGCCGATGCCAAACCGTTGGTCGTAGAAATCAACGGCTGCCCCCAAGTCTCTCGCCGAGCCATTGTGGAAATACGGTGCCCGAGTCGCGAGCGCGCGAAGGATCGGGCCCTTGAACCGCCCGATGTCTTTCCATTTGCCGGTGATCAGCGCGCGACCGGGGTCCGTGGTCTGGATCGTTTCGAAGGGCGGCAACGCGTGGCGCAACGTATACAGGGGCAGATCAGGCGTGCGGCGCGACGCGTCGGTCAGTCCGATGTCGAGCGGGGCCGGAATCGAATGATTCCCGGAGTTGGGGGTGTCGTGACACGTTGTGCAGGTGCCGGAAAATACCTTCACACCGAGATCGTCATTGATGCCCTTGACGCCGGTGATCTGGATCGGCTTGCTGTTGAACAGCGCCTGCCCGCGCGCGACCGCGCGGCGGGCTTCGTTGCGGCTGGCATCGCCGCCGCCGCGATCGAGCGTGTCCCATGCATCGTAGAGCTTGAATACCCTCGGGCTGAATAATGCGCCGGTCCGATAATCGTTCGATACCACGTCGTTGATGCCGAAGTAGAAGTTCCGTTGGCTCAGATACTGTGGGCCGCCCAGCGCATCGCGTGCCGTCAAATCCCCGGCCTCATTGTCGAACACCTGTGCGGTGAAGAGTGTATTTTCGAAGATGACGATCGCCTCGCGCTGCGCCGTGGTGAGCGGCTGCGCTGCTTGGGCATGACCGGTCGTTGCCGCGTTTGACTGATCGGCCAGATCGAAATGGATCGAGGCGAAGCAGTTGGTCGTGCCGAGAATGCAGTCCTGCGACGCGGGGTCCTTGAAGGTCTCGCGGCCGTCCACCATCACCGTGCTCAGGAATTTGAGGTTGGTCGACGGCAACGGGCGCCGGAAGAGCGAGAGCTCGCTGGCGCTGGCGTAGCCGTACGGATCGTCGACCGCGACCAGCTCGAACTCGGCGGTCGAAACGAACTGGTTCGGAGGCATTCCGATGCCGATACGGATCAGGCCCTTGCTGAGCAGCATGCTGTACGCGCTGCGGCGAGCGTCGACCGTCGACACATCGGCGGTCGGGGAATTCGACCCGTCGTTGGTCCGAAAGATCGGCTCGGTTCCGCCCGTGGCCTCGAACCGCGTCTGGACATTGGCCGGCGTGATCGTCCACCCGGCGTCCGGCTGGTGACAGCTCACGCAGGCGCGTCCGTTGGTTCCAAGATTCTGGAAGAACGGCCCGGTCAGATCGATCTTGCCTGCCGTGCTGAACGTTGCGGCAACCCCCGTGCTATTACCAAAGGGCAGCATGTTCGGCAGGAAAGACTGCTCTCCCGCTGTGCCAGGAGCGCTGACGATGAACAACACGGCAAGCACGGCCGCCAGATGGCGACGTTGGAATCGGGGATTCATCGTGCAACCTCCTGCGAGATGATTTGCTATTCAGTCCGGCATTCTCCTGCGTGATAGCTTCCGATTTCTTCCCTTCATCTTCTAAAGCGGAATCCGAAGCGCAAAGGCGACACGCTGGAAACGGGAGGTTGCGCAGGCCGCTGCCGTGCCTAGAGGAGCGTGGGGGTAGGGGAAGGGGAAGCGATCGGATTATTTCTTGCCGCTGCCTGCCAGCGAGGTGGACGCCAGCCGTTCCGCGGCCTTGGTGCGGGGGTGGCCGGCACCCAGCGTCGGCCGCAAATGCTCCACTGCCGACGAGAACGCGCCGCGCGCGTCGGCAATTTGGCCGGTGGCCACCAGCGCGCTGCCTTGCACGAGGTAGCACCGGCCGAGAAAGCTCGACGGCGCTCCCGGCCCAGCGAACTCGCGAAACAACGGGCTTGCTCTTTGGGCGTCGGACAAAGCGAGATCGAAGCGTTTGATCGCCAGCTCCAGCTCGGCGCGGCGAAGCAGGAAGACCGCTACCGCCACCTTGTCCGGGCCGCGTTCAGCAATCTCTACGGCTTTGTCCGCGCCCGCGATGGCCGCGTCGGCCTCGCCGCGCGCCTGCGCCAGCATTGCCCGTTCATAGGCGACGGAGGCAAAAAGGAGAGGATGCGCGCCGATCCGCCGGAAGCGAGACTCGGCTTCGTTGACGATTTGCTCGGCTCGCGCATGGTCGCCCAGACTGCGGTAGGCACCCGCACGCATCACCAGAGACTGGGAAATTCCGATTTCGTCCCCGGTCGCGCGTGCGCGCGCGTAGGCGAGATCGGCATCGCGCGCCGCTTCAGCGTTCTGTTCGAGCGCAAGCAGGGTCCGTGACAGATTGATGAATCTCATGGGGGTGACGTTCTTGTCGCTTCCGTCCGCGCTGCTGATGTGGATCGCCTTGCGCAGCAGCTCTTCCGCCTTGAGGGTCTGTCCCATCAGATGCAGCGTAAGGCCCCAGCTGTTGTAGAGCGCGCTGGCGGCCTCGGTATTTTCGCGTCCGAGAGTGACAAGCTGCGCATGGGCGCGCTCGTACATCTCCACGGCCGCCGGGAACTGGTTCGCCTCGTCGTAGGACGCACCCAGATTCATCACGACGTACATCTCGAGAACCGCCGACGGGTAGCGAAGGTGCGGCAGCAGGGCCTGCGCGGCTTGCGCCCGCTCGATGGCGTGAGTGGCGTCGGTTGCACGGCGCGCGACGACGCTGCCGTCGAGGAGGCACGAGATGCGGTCGAGTGCAAACTGCGGCTCGTCCGGAAGGTCCGCCATCCCCTCGCGCAGGAGCGCTTCCGCGCGCTCACGGTCGCCCGCGCGGCCGACCGGCGGCGCGAGCGCGCATGCGGCTCGTGCCCGCGTCGTACGATCGGGTATCTGGCGCGACATCTCGTACGCGCGGCCGAGCAGGCGTCTGGCCTCGTTGTCCTGGCTCGAGGCGCTGTATTGGCGGCCGATGGCCACAAGCATCTCCGCGCGGTTTGCGTCCGACTCCGCATGCTCGCGCTCGACGATCGTCTCGGCGCGCCCGAGCAGCTCGCCGGCGGTGAATGGCTTGCCCGAAGGCGCCGCTTCGGAGAGCAGGAAAGTGTTGAGATCATTGATCGCTTCGGCGCGCGAAAGCTCGCGCAACGCGAAGTCCCGCTGTTCGGTCGCCACCCGCGCCTGGGTGTCGGCGCGGTTGCGCTGCTCTTCTGCCAGCGCGGCTTGTGCGGTCGCACGCTCGGCCTGCGTGATCGTTCCGGCAAGGCCGGCCACCATAGCGATGATCACGGCAGCGGAGAGCGCTACCGGCATCCGGTTGCGGCGTACGAACTTTGCGGTGCGGTAACCGAAGGAATCCGCACGCGCGCTTATCGGCTCGTGACGGAGGTGGCGCTTGATGTCGTCGGCAAACGCGGTAACCGAGGCGTAGCGCTCCTGCGGGTTCTTTTTCTGTGCCTTGGCGACGATGTTGTCGAGGTCGCCCCGCAGCACGTGCTGGAGCTTCTCCGGCGTCACCGCGCGTCTGGCAGCGTTGTTCGTCAACGCTTCTGCCGACAGTGTGCGGGTCGAGGTGACGGCGTCCGAGAGCCGCGGCGCGGAGGCGTCGACGATGGCTTTGATCAGATCGGGGGGCGAGCGCGCCTTGCCACTCACCGGATGCTGTCCGCCGAGAAGCACGTAAAGCAACACGCCGAGCGCGTAGACGTCGGTCGCGGTCGTCACCGGTCCGCCGAGCACCTGCTCCGGGGCAGCGAACTCCGGGGTCAAGGCGCGATCCGCCTCGCGGGTGAGCTCGGTTGCTTCGCCAGACCTGGTCTCGTCTTCGAGCAGCTTGGCGATGCCGAAGTCGAGCAGCTTCACCGCCCCGTCGGTCGCGACCAGCACATTCGACGGCTTGATATCGCGATGCACGATCAGGTGGGCATGCGCGTGCGCGACCGCGGCGAGCACATCGAGAAACAGGTGCAGACGTGCGTCGACGTCAAGCCGCCTGCCGTCACAATAGTGGTCGATGCGTTCGCCCTCGACGAAGTCCAGAACGAGGTACGGCTGGCCCGCCGCCGTGACGCCGGCGTCGATCAACCGGGCGATGTGCGGGTGCGTGAGCCGGGCGAGGATGTTGCCTTCGCGGCGGAAACGTTGTTCACCGGTTCGCCCGATCAGCGCGGCGTTCAGGAACTTGACCGCAACCTTGCCCTCGAAGCGCCCGTCGCTGCGGCGGGCGAGCCACACGCTGCCCATGCCGCCTTGGCCAAGCGGCGCTTCCAGCGTATAGGCGCCGACGAGCTGGCCGGCGAGTGTCGCTGGCGGCGGCATCGACCATGATGGCCCGTGCGCTAGAAAGCCCTTGCTATCGAGCGCCCGCGCGTCCTCGAGCAACGCTTCGACCTCGGCCGCGAGCACGGGATCCTTTTCCCGAAGCGACGCGAGCCACCCGACGCGCTCGTCGACGGACAACTCCAGCGCGCGATCGAGCAACGGACTGACAACCTGCCAGCGGTCGTTATCGATGGCCACCGCACTCCGTTCCTTATCCGCGGGACATCTGTCTGTCCACCTTCATGTCGTAATCCCCACCGATAACTCGACACTCAGACGAGCGGCGGATCGTCGCCCAGTGATTGGTGCAGATAAATTCGGGCCTTCTCCCAATCGCGCTGAACGGTGCGCTCCGACACGCCTCGCAACACTGCAATCTCGGCAAAAGACAATCCGCAGAAGAATTTGAGATCGACGATTTGTGCCAGCGCAGGGTCGACACGCGCGAGTTCATCGAGAGCATCTCCGACGCGCGTGAGCTGCACATGGTCGGCGACGTTCTCGGCGATGTCGGTATCGAGGGCGGTGATCTCGAAAGCGCCCCCGCGCTTTTGCGCATGCCGATTGCGGGCATAGTCAATGATCAACCCGCGCATCGCCCGCGCGGCATAACCCATGAACCGCGCCTGGTCGGGGAAAGGCACGGCCGCGCGCCCCGACATATCGAGAAATGCCTCATGGACGAGGGTCGTCGCCCCCAGCGTGACGCCGCCACCGCTACGCCACAATTCACGCTTGGCGAGACGGTGCAGTTCCTCGTACAGCGCCTGGAACAACTGCTCGGTGGCTACCGCATCGCCTCGCGCGGCGGAAGCAAAGAGGGCGGAGAGCGTCGATTCCAAGGCAAGACCTTCCCGGAAATATCCGGCAAGCGTCCCCGAAACTTACCTCCCAGGTGCGAAGTATATGACGGCTCGCCACCGTGCGCGTGGGTGGTATCGAAAAGATGCAACGGAGCGGAGAACCGAGTAAGGGCAGAATCCCACGCCGCGTTGGGAAAGCAGTCGCCCCCAACGACTGCTTTCGGCGGCCGGTCCATTAAGTCGGGCGCTGTCGGGTGGACCCTGAGGCGGGCCTTTCGAGCTCGCACGAGACGACCTCGCCCAGAAGGCCGCGCAGATCGGCCGCGCGTCTGGCGCCGAACCGCTCCTCGAACTCCTTCTGCGCCTCGACCCACAGTTTCGCGGCGCGCTGCAGGCGCTGGGTGCCGGCTTTCGTCACTGCAAGCTCCTTGCTGCGACGATCCAGGATCCCGTCCTTGATGGCAATGAGGCCATCGCGCTCCAGCGGCAGCATGGTCCGGCCGAGCGTGGTGCGATCCATGACCAGCTCGCGGGCAAGGGCGTTGATTGTCATCGGTCCCAGCCCCTTCAGCTTCGCGAGGATCGAGAACTGCGTTGTCCGCAGTCCCGTGGACGCCAGGTACTGGTCGTAGAACTGGGTCACGTGGCGGGCGGCCTGGCGCAGTGCCAGGCAATTGCATTGTGGCCACCGGAACGAGCTTTCGGAGAGCATCAGAAGGTTCCTCTTGACAATAGGCGCATATACGCTCATATTACGCGCATATACGCCTATGTCAAGTCCTCTGTGACGATCGAGATCAAGCCTTTAGCGTTGACGTGATGCATGGACAGACCACGCCTCACTGAAAAACCATTCCCATGAAGACCGGAAGGAAGGACATCATGAAGACCAAGACAGCACTTGTTACAGGCGCTTCGTCAGGCATCGGCGAAGCCACGGCAGAGCGGCTCGCGAGCGCTGGCTACAACGTTTACGGCAGCAGCCGACGGGGAGCACAAGCGGGCCAGCGATCGTTCACGATGCTGCCCCTCGACGTGACCAGCGATGAATCGGTCGAAACTGCTGTCGCGGAAGTGTTGCGCTCGGAAGGCCGCATCGACCTGCTCGTGAACAACGCCGGCTTCGGTGTCGCGCCGGCCAGCGCAGAAGAGAGCTCCATCGAACAGGCCCGAGCGATCTTCGATACGAACTTCTTCGGGATCGTCCGGATGACGCGTGCCGTCGTGCCCCACATGCGGCACCAAGGGGGCGGTCGCATCATCAACATCGGCTCGGTGCTGGGCTTCCTGCCGATGCCGTACATGGCGCTGTATGCGGCGACCAAGCACGCGATCGAAGGCTATTCGGAGTCGCTCGACCATGAGCTGCGCACGAGGGGCATTCGCGTGTCGGTGATCGAGCCCGCGTACACGAAGACGCGGTTCGACGCCAACTTCCTGCAGCCCGATTCCAAGCTCGACGAGTATCGCGAGGTTCGTGCAGCGTTGGGCAAGAGGCTCAAGGAAGTCGTCGAGGCTGGAGACGAGCCTGAGGTTGTGGCCGACGTTGTGCTCAAAGCTGCTATCGCGGCGCGGCCGAAACTCCGATATGCAGCCGGTGGGCTCGCGAATCGCCTGCGGATTCTGCGCAGATTTGCGCCCGCGAGCCTGGTCGACGCAGGAGTTCGAAAGGACCTGCGGCTCGATGCACAGTTGGCGTTGCGATGAAGGCGCTCACCATTCCCCTCATCGGGCTGTTGCCCATCGTCTTGGCGGCATGCACCGACGCCAGTTCTTCAACTGACCCACGGACGCAGCCTCCTCTGGTGCGGACAGAGGCTGTCAAGATCTCCGCTGCGTCCGAGCGTTCCTTCACCGGAGTCGTCGCGGCCCGCGTGCAGAGCGACCTGGGGTTCCGAGTCCCCGGGAAGGTTCTGGAACGCCTGGTCGACACCGGCCAAAACGTCAGACGCGGCCAACCGCTCATGCGTATCGATCCCAAGGATCTGGGGCTCGCGCTGCAGGCACAGGAGCAAGCTGTTACCGCCGCCCAGGCACGCGTGCGCCAGACCTCGCAAGAGGAATCGCGATACCAGGCCCTCGTCGCCACGGGTTCGGTTTCGCGATCGGCCTATGACAAGGCCAAGGCGGACGCCGAGTCGGCAAGCGCGGAGCTCAATGCAGCCCAGGCCCAAGCGACCGTTGCCCGAAACCAGACGAGCTATGCGGTCCTGTTGGCCGATGCGGACGGCTTGGTGGTCGAAACCTTGGCGGAGCCGGGACAGGTCGTTGCTGCCGGCCAAGTCGTCGTACGTGTCGCGCATGCCGGCCACCGCGAGGCGGTCATCGACCTTCCCGAGACCTTGCGCCCGGCGATCGGATCGACTGGCCGTGCAACTTTGTACGGAAGCCGCCTGACAGGATCCGCGCAACTTCGCCAGTTGTCGGACGCGGCAAATCGTCAGACCCGAACGTTCGAGGCGCGCTACGTGCTCGAAGGCAGTCTGGCAGATGCACCGCTGGGCTCGACTATTTCCATCCAGATCTCGGATGGCCGCGGGTCGACACCGGCGCTGCAGGTACCGTTAGGCGCAATCTTCGATCCGGGCAAGGGCCCCGGCGTATGGCTGGTACAGGGGGAGCCGCCTCAGGTCGCGTGGCGTGCCGTGCAGATTTCCGGCTTGAGCGACGAAGCTGCGTTGGTCGTCGGCGACTTCAATCGCGGAGATCGCATCGTTGCGCTCGGAGCGAACCGGCTGCACGAAGGCGATCACGTCCGATTGGCAGAGAACGAGCCCGGACAAATCGCCGGTGCCAAAAATCGGGGCCCGCAATGAGCGCGCAGGGCCGTCCCAAGCGCGACACGCCCCGAAGCGAAGACGCGAAGCGCGGAGGGTAGTCCAATGAACGGCTTCAACCTCTCCGCCCTGGCGGTACGCGAGCGCTCCGTCACCTTGTTCCTGCTCATCGCGATCTCCATCGCCGGCGTCGTGGCGTTCCTCACGCTGGGTCGCGCGGAAGACCCGGCATTCACGATCAAGCAGATGACCGTGGTCACGGCTTGGCCGGGCGCTACCGCGAAGGAGATGGAAGAGCTGGTCGCGGAAAAGTTGGAGAAGCGGATGCAGGAACTCCGCTGGTACGACCGGACCGAAACTTTTGCGCGACCGGGCCTGGCTTTTACCACGGTGGTTCTGCGCGACAGCACACCGCCCGCCGAGGTCGCCGAACAGTTCTATCAGGCGCGCAAGAAACTCGGCGACGAAGC
>Ga0070708_100001789_pt1 | contig 16498 bp, 11 predicted proteins | sample KBSK5503metaG_FD_65469 | JGI IMG/M metagenome (GOLD analysis project Ga0070708, IMG submission 65469) | Corn, switchgrass and miscanthus rhizosphere microbial communities from Kellogg Biological Station, Michigan, USA - KBS K5-50-3 metaG | ecosystem: Host-associated > Plants > Roots >... | reverse complement strand
CGAGCGGCGCATCGCGGCGCGTGGTCCCACATAGGAACTTGCGAGGCGAAACCGGGCTGAGGGCCCGGCGCCTGGGGGCCTCGGCGCCAGGGGCCTCGGCGCCAGGGGCCTCAGCGCCAGGGGCCTCGGCGCCAGGGGCCTCGGCGCCAGGGCAGCGTCAGACCGCCTCGGCGAGCGCCTCGGTGAACTGCGAGTTGTAGAGCTCGGCATAGAAGCCGCCCCTGGCGATCAGCTGGCCGTGATTGCCCTGCTCGACGATGTCGCCACGGTTCATGACCAGGATCGTGTCGGCGTCGCGGATGGTCGAGAGACGGTGGGCGATCACGAACGACGTGCGGCCCTTCATGAGCTTGGCCATCGCGCGCTGGATCAGCACCTCGGTGCGCGTGTCCACCGATGAGGTGGCCTCATCGAGGATCAGGATCGCCGGGTCGGCGAGGAACGCCCGGGCAATCGTCAGCAGCTGCTTCTCGCCCGCCGACAGTGTGGTCGCATCGTCGTCGATCACGGTCTGGTAGCCGTCCGGCAGCGTCCGGACGAAGTGGTCGACATGGGCGGCCTCGGCGGCCGCCTCGATCTCGGCCTCTGTGGCGCCCTCCCGGCCATAGCCGATGTTCTCGGCGATCGTGCCGTGGAACAGCCACGTGTCCTGGAGGACCATCCCGAAGGTGCGACGCAGGTCGTCCCGGGTCAGCTCGCGCGTGTCGATGCCGTCGACGGTGATCGTCCCACGATCGATCTCGTAGAACCGCATGAGCAGGTTGACGAGCGTGGTCTTGCCGGCGCCCGTCGGGCCGACGATGGCGATCGTGTGGCCCGCCTCGGCCGTAAGGCTGAGGTCGTCGATGAGCGGCTTGTCGGGCTCGTACCGGAAGGCGACGTGGTCGAACGCGACGGCGCCGCGCTTTGTGGCGAGCACCTTCGGGGTGACCGGGTCGGCGATCTCCTCGGGCTCGTCGAGGAGCTCGAAGACGCGTTCCGCGGAGGCGACGGCCGACTGGAGGACGTTCGCGATGCTCGCTGTCTGGATGATCGGGAAGGTGAACTGGCGCGAGTACTGGATGAACGCGATGACGTCGCCGAGGGTCATCTGCCCGGACGCGACTCGCAGCCCGCCGATCACGGCGATCGCGACATAGTTCAGGTTCGAGACGAATGTCAGCGCGGGCTGGATCGTGCCCGAGATGAACTGCGCCTGGTACGACGCCTCGTACAGCACCTCGTTCTCGCGATCGAAGGTCTCGATCGCTTCCTTCTGGCGCCCGAACACCTTGACGATCGCGTGGCCGGTGTGCATCTCCTCGACGTGCGCGTTCAGCGCGCCGGTCGAGGCCCACTGCGCGGCGAACCGCTTCTGCGAGCGGCGCGCGATCAGGATCGTGATGAACACCGACAGCGGCACCGACAGGATCGAGATCACCGCGAGGATGGGGCTGATCGTCAGCATCAGCACGAGCACGCCGACGATGGTCAGGACCGAGGTGATGAGCTGGGTGAGGCTCTGCTGGAGGCTCTGGCCGATGTTGTCGATGTCGTTGGTGACACGGCTCAGGACGTCGCCGCGAGGATGGCCGTCGAAGTACTTGAGCGGCAGCCGGCCGAGCTTCTCGTCGACGTCGGTACGCAGGCGGCGCACCGTGCGCTGGGTCACACCGGCCATGATCCAGGCCTGGCCCCAGCTGAACAGCGAGCTCGCGAGGTAGATCGCAATGAGGATGAAGAGAATTGAGGCCAGCGCCCCGAAGTCGATGCCCTGCCCCGGGTGGAGGTCCATCGCGGACACCATGTCGGCGAGCTGGCCCTCACCGCGCGCCCGAAGGCCCGCGACGATCTGGTCCTTCGACACGCCGGCCGGGAGGCTCCCGCTGATGTAGCCGTTGAAGATGTCGTTTGTCGCGTTGCCCAGGATCTTGGGTCCGATGACCGCAAACGCCACGCTCACGACGGCGAGGACGATCACGAGCAGGACGAGCATCCGCTCCGGCGCGAGCCGGTCGACGAGCCGGCGGAAGGAAGCCCTGAAGTTCGTCGGCTTCTGGACGGGCATCATCATGCCCATCATTCCGGGCCCGCCGCCCGGGCGGCGCTGACCGGGGCCCATGCCGGGCGGAGGAGTGACGGCGCCCGGTCGGCCGGGCGGAGGGCCGGGGAATGCGCCGGGGCGAGCGCCGTTTCCGCCGGGTTGCTGCGGACCGCTCATGCCGCTGCCTCCGCCTCGGACAGCTGCGAGAAGACGATCTCGCGATAGGTCTCGTTGGCGTCGAGCAGCTCGCGATGCGTGCCGCTGCCCACGATCCGACCTGCGTCCATCACGAGGATCTGATCGGCTTTCATGATCGTGCCGACGCGCTGCGCGACGATCACCCGCGTCGCCCAGTCCATCTCACGGTCGAGCGCCGCCCGCAACCGGGCATCGGTGCCGAAGTCGAGCGCCGAGAAGCTATCGTCGAAGATCAGGATGCCGGCGCGCTTCACGAGGGCTCGTGCGATCGCGAGGCGCTGGCGTTGGCCACCGGACACGTTGGTCCCGCCCTGGGTGACGGGTGCTTCCAGCTTGCCCTCCATCTCCTCGACGAAGTCGCGCCCCTGGGCGATCTCGAGAGCGCGCCAGAGCTCGTCGTCGGACGCCTCCTGATCACCGAAGCGCAGGTTGCTCGCGACGGTCCCGGTGAACAGGAATGCCTTCTGCGGGATGACGCCGAGCCGCGCCCACAATTCGCTCCGATTCATCTCGCGGACGTCCACGCCATCGACGAGCACGGCGCCGGCCGTAGCGTCGTAGAACCGTGGGATCAGGTTGACAAGCGTCGACTTGCCGCTGCCGGTGGAACCGACGATGGCGACCGTCTCGCCCGGCTCGGCCACGAAGGAGACGGCGTGGAGGACAGGATCCTGCGCGCCCGGGTACCGAAACTCGACGTCCCGGAACTCGATCCGCCCGCCGGCGCGACCGCGATCGAACGGCGGCATCGCCGTCGGCTTCTCCGGGTCGCGAACGCTCGGCTCTGTCTCGAGGACCTCCTGGATTCGTCCAGCGGAGACGGCGGCGCGCGGGATGAAGATGAACATGAAGGTCGCCATCAGGACGGCGAACAGGATCTGCAGGAGGTACTGGAGGAACGCAGTCAGGTTGCCGATCGGCATCTCGCCGCTATCCACGCGGATTGCGCCGAACCACATCACCCCGACCGTCGACAGGTTGAGGATCAGCGTCATGACCGGGATCATCAGCGCGAACAGGCGGTTGACCCGGAGGCCGGTGTTGTACAGGTCGACGTTGGCCTCGTCGAAGCGCTCTTCCTCGCGCCGCGTCCGCACGAAGGCCCGGATCACACGGACGCCGGCGAGCGTCTCGCGCATGACCTGGTTGATCCGATCGAGCTTGACCTGCAGCGCGCGGAAGAGGGGCACCGCCCGGCTGAGGATGAGTCCGAGGATGACCGCCATGAGCGGCAGCACGACGACGAGCAGGCCCGACAGCGGCACGTCCTGACGGATCGCCAGGATGATCCCGCCGATGATCAGGATCGGGGCCGAGATCATCAGGGTCAGGGCCATGAACACGACGGTCTGCACCTGCTGGACGTCGTTCGTGTTCCGCGTGATCAGGGAGGGGGTCCCGAACTTGTTGATCTCGACCTGGCTGAGGCTCTCGACGCGACGGAAGATCGCGCTCCTGACGTCACGGCCGAAGCCCATGGCGATCCGGGCACCCAGGAGCACGCCGACGATCGAGGCGACGCCGACGACGAACGTCACCACGAGCATGAAGATGCCCGTCGAGCCGATGTAGTCCGTGTCGCCCTTCGACACGCCGTTGTTGATGATGTCGCCCTGGAGCGTCGGCAAGTACAGGTTGCCGATCGCCTGGACGAGCAGCAGCGCGAGCACGGCCACGATCGCCCGCAGGTACGGCCGGAGGTAGGTGCGCAGCAGGCGGATCACGGTCTGGCTCCCGCCCCGATCCGCGCGGCCTTCGCGCGGAGTCGGGCCGCATCGACCTTGCCGACCCCGACGCGCTGGGCGAACTCGGCGCGGGCGCGGCGAAGGGCTCGATGACCCAGCAGCAGCGCGGCGAGCTCGTCATCGGACAGGCGTCCGAGGACCATCTGGAGACCCTTGCGGCGCCGGCTGTCGATCTCCCCGAAGACCTTGCGCGCCCCCTTCGCCGGCTGGACCAGCACGACCCGCCGGTCCTCCGCGTCACGCCGCCGCTCCACCAGGCCGCGGGCCTCCATTCGATCGATGACGCCGGTGATGCTCGCGACGGAGATGTCCAGCGCGTCGGCGAGGCGGCCCATGGACATCGGGCCCGATGCCTCGAGGAGCGTCAGCACGTTGAGGTGGATCAGGCTGATCGAGCCCTGGTGCCAGCGCTGGAAGGCGGTGATGAACTCGCGCGGGTTCCACGCGGAGAGCTCCGCGAGGGCCTCCTGCACCAGCACTCGCTGGGCAGGGGCGGCCTTGACTGCCGCGCGGGCCGCCCGAGCATCCTTCCGTGTCGCATCGATATTCAATGTCACGCTGACAATCTACGTCACCTGAGGCATTCGCGCAAGCGCCGTCCGGAAGGCACCCCGCCGGATACGATCTGGCCCATGGCCAAGCGGTCCGATCCCGAGAGCGTCATTCGCTCACAGGTCGTGCTCGAGGAGCACGACGTCGCGCGCGACGGCCGGTTCGCCGTCGTCGTCCGCAGGTTCGTCGAGCGCGACCGGTATCGCTCCCATCTCTGGCTCGTCCCGCTGCACGGCCGAGGCCGCCCGATCCAGCTGACCTCCGGCGGCGTCCGGGACACGTCGCCGCGAATCGCGCCGGACGGGTCGGCCGTCGCGTTCCGACGGACGATTGCCGCGTCCCGGCTTCGCGACGTCAAAGGCAGGCAGACCGGGCCCGACGGAGACACGGCGCGGGCACGCGTGCTCCCGCTCTCGCGCGACGGCCGGCCGGGCCGACCCTGGTCGATCCGGACGCCGCGTGATCGCTCGGTCGGCGAGGTTGCGTGGGCGCCCGACGGCCGGCGGATCGCGTTCACGCTGGACGTCGATCCGCCGCGGTTCATCGCGGGGCCGGAGCCACCCGCGGGCGAAGCACCGGTCGCCAGGGTCATCCGGCGCATCGACTGGCGGATGGACGAGGTGGGGTTCGTCGATCGCTGGCAGCACGTCTTCGTGGTCGAGGCTCGCCGTGGCGCCGCGCCGACACAGCTCACCTCGGGCGACTGGGGCGCAACCGGCATCGCCTGGGCGCCCGACGGCCGGTCGATCGCGTATGTCGCCGATCCGCGGCGGGGCGCCGACGTCAAGCCCCGGACGTCGATCTGGACGGTCGCGGCTGACGCTGCTGGCGGGACGACGCCTCGGGAGGCGCTCGCGCTCGGCAGCCATGTCCACTCGCCTGCATGGTCCCCAGATGGTCGCTGGCTCGCGGCGATCGGGGTCGTGGACGAGGACGCGCTCGATGACGAAAGCCCGGGCCTGGTCGTCGGTCCCGCAGACGCCTCGGCGCCGGCGCAGGCGGTCGCGCCGGAGGTCGATCGGCCGTTCGGGGCGTGGCTCGACACCGACCTGTTCGGCTGGAGTGCCTACTCCCGGGTGACGCCGTGCTGGCTCGACGAGCGCACGGTCGTGGCGGTCGTCACGGATCGGGGGCGGGCCGCGCCGTGGCGATTCCCGATCGACCCCGCGACCGGGCGCGCTGCCGGCGCTCCCGGGCGGCTCATGGACGGGGATGTCGCGACCCACAGCCTGGCGGTGGCGTCCGATCCCGCGGCGCCGCCAGACGGCCGGATCTCGATCCTGGCCTGCCTCGGGAGCCAGCCGCTGGAGCTCATGACGATCCCCACGGGCGAGGCGCCGCGCGAGCCGGTCGCCCGAACGCGAATCGGGAGCCGCTGGGCCACAGGCGTCGCGTGGCCGGAGATGCGCAGCTACCAGGCGCCCGGGCCGGGCGGCGACGTCGAGACGTGGGTCGCGTCACCCGCGGGCGCAGGCGCGGCGCCGCTGCCGACCATCGTCGACGTCCACGGTGGGCCGCTCGGCGGCTGGGCGCCGGCGCCGCATCTCGAAGTCGTGCTCTTGTGTGCGGCCGGCTACCGGGTCGTGCTGCCCAACATCCGCGGCTCGGCTGGTTACGGGCGCGACTGGATCCGTCCGCAGATGGGCGACTGGGGCGGCGTCGATGCCGCGGACGTCCACGCCGCGCTCGATCACGTCATCGGACTCGGCCTGGCGGCTCCCGAGCGCCTCGGCGTCATGGGGTTGTCGTACGGCGGGTTCATGGTCAACTGGCTGGTCGGGACGACGGACCGGTTCCGCGCCGCGGTGAGCGAGAACGGGGTGGCGAACCAGGTCTCGAGCTGGGCCGGCAGCGATACGGGGGTCGAGTACAACCGGGTCGCGCTGCTGGGGACGCCCGTCGATCGGGAGGGCGTCGACAAGCTGTGGCGGCAGAGCCCGCTCTCGAACGTCGCGAACGTGCGAACCCCGCTGCTGCTGCTCCAGGCCGGCGCCGACCTGCGCTGCCCGCCGAGCGACAGCGAGCAGCTCTTCATCGCGCTGCGCGTGCTCGGGCGTGAGGTGGAGTACGTCCTCTATCCGGACGAGTCGCATGTCTATGCATCGTCGGGCCGGCCGGATCGGCGCATCGACCGGATGAACCGGGTCATCGACTGGTTCGATCGCCGGGTCAAGTGACGTCGCGCGCGACGACCTCGTGCCAGTCGCGCTCGAAGAACGGCTCCCCATCCAGCTCGACTCGGATGCCGACCCGCATGTCGTAGCTGGTCGCGCTCGCGATCGTCGTGCCGTCGGCGAGGACGCGGATTCGCCGGCCATCGCGGTCGAGGCGGTACTCGCACGCGTTCTCGAAACGGCCCGCCCCGGGATCGCCGTCCGAGGCGGCCATCTCGAGGGTCTCGCCGACATAGAGCGTCGAGACCCCGTCGGGGAGCACGCTCGTCTCGCCCTCGTGGGTCCGGATCGTGACCGTCCCGGTCGCCTCGTCGTCGACGTTCTCCCAGCGCGTTGGCTCGGACGAGTCCGTCCCGACGGTCGCGAGTGCCGGAGGGTCCGTGCGAAACGCCGGGACCGGGGCGACATCCTCGCCCGAGGGCGCGAGCGGGAGCTCCAGGCGCGACGGCGCGCCCGCGCCGAAGTGAATGGCAAGCTCGCCCGCTCCGGCCGAGGGCCAGATGACCGGCCAATGCGAGCTCGCCACGGCCAGCTGGATCCGGTGACCTGCCGGGAATCGGTACCCGGCGGCGCGCATCGGCGCACGGACCTCGTACCGTCGGCCGGGCTCCAGCCGGGCTGGCCTCTCGTGCGAGTCGCGATGTGTCAGGTTCAGGATGCCCTCGCTCACCTGCTCGATCGGTCCATCCGGCGAAACGTCAGCCAGCCGCACGACGAGGTGGGCCACGGGCTGGCTCGCGGTCAGGTGGAGCACGGCCACGGGCACGCCCAGCACGTCCACCGCAGATTCGAGCGGCGCACTCGTGTACGTCGGGCCGGCGTCCGCCTCGAGCCGAAGGTCGCCGGCGAGGCCGTTCGGCGGGTGACCGGCGCCCCAGCACAGCGAGCCAGCGCGGGCGCCCGCCGTCGGGCGGTGGGCGAATGGATCGACGCCGTGCCCGGCCGTCGTGACGTCCCGCACGAGGGCACGGCGCCCGTCGCCGGACCCAACCCCGAGGTGCAGGACTGCGGTCTCGGCCTTGCCCGGCGGCCAGGCTGCGGCCGCGTGCCAGCTGCCGTTGAGCCGGGGCGGGAACCGTTCGGGTGGCGTCGGGTCGCGATGGAACCAGGTGAGCGGCGGCTCGGTGGGGACGCCGTTGTCCGCGCCCTTGAGGTAGTGATCGAACCAGCGCACAAGCTCATGCAGCCAATCGATGTTCGGCGCCGGATACGCGCTGTGGGCGTGCCCGTGCACCCACGGCCCGACGATCGTCCGGCGGCCTGCCGCATTCGTGCACTTCGCCTGGATCCGAAGCGCCGCGTCCACGTACTCGTCCATCCAGCCGCCGAGCTGCAGGACCGCCGCCTCGATCCGACCGTAGTCGGGCGCGAGCGAGCCTCGGCGCCAGTACGGGCCGTCGCGCTGCTGCCGGGTCCACTCGAACAGCCACACGGGCGTCGCGTCGAGCCGCTCCCGCCAGCGCTCGAGCCAGTGGTCGCCCCACGCGGATGGCAGCGCCGGCAACGCGTTCATCGCGACCTGGCTCACGGCGTACTGCGCTAGCTCGCTGACCGTCATCGCGCCGCCGACGTAGTGGACGTCGTCCGTGTACCGGTCATCGGTCGCCTGGACGGCGACGATCGCCTGGAGGTGCGGCGGCCGGGTCGCCGCGACCTGGATCGAGGTGAAGCCGCCATACGACAGGCCCCACATTCCGATCGCGCCGGTACACCATGGCTGCGCGGCGAGCCACTCCACGGTGTCGTGGCCGTCCTGCGTCTCCGCCTCGGTGTACTCGTCGAGCGCGACGCCATCGGAGCTGCCGGTCCCACGGACGTCGAGCCGGCAGTAGCCATAGCCGCGCTCCGCGAGGTACGAAGCGATCGAGAGGTCCCAGCCCGCCGACCAGTCGTCCTTGCGGTACGGGTCCGTGTTCAGGATGACCGGCACCGGGCCGGCGGCTCCGCGCGGTAGGAAGACGTTCACGGACAGCGTCAGGCCATCCCTCGCAGGAACGCGGACGTCACGCCGAACATCGAGCCCGAGGCGAGCATCCACCTCGGCGATCGGTCGGGGCGGGTTGGCTGGGGTCGTCGGCACGGCCGGTCGAGGATAGTGAACGGGTCGGATCGGCCGTCGGCTATCGTGCGGCGATGGACGGCCAGCCGGGTCGCGGCGAGAGCTACGACGCGATCGTCGTCGGGCTCGGCGGGATCGGCAGCGCGGCGGCATACCGACTCGCCATGGCGGGTGGCGGCAGGCGGATCCTCGGCCTCGAGCAGTTCGAGCTGGGCCACGATCGCGGCGCGTCGAGCGACGTGTCGCGCATCACCCGACTGTCGTACCACCGGCGGGAGTACGTCGAGCTCGCCATCCGCGCGCAGGCTGCCTGGCGCGAGGTGGAGCGGGCGTCCGGCGAGACGATCCTGACGATGACCGGCGGCCTCGACCTGGCGCCGCCGGGGGCGGCCGAGTCGATCGACGACTACGCCGAGGCGATGACGGCGGTCGGCGTCCCGTTCGAGTGGTTGGACGATGTCGCGGTCGCGCGGCGCTGGCCGCAGTGGCGGCTCGAAGCCCGCACGCGGGGGATCTTCCAGGCGAGCGCCGGGATCGCCGATCCCGAGCGCGGCAACGGCGCGCACCAGCGCCTGGCGCGGGCGGCCGGTGCCACGCTGCTGGAGCGAGCGCGCGTGGCGGATATCGATGACCGCGGTGGTGAGCTGTTCCTCACCCTCGACGACGGGCGCCGGTTCGTGACCGGCGCGGTGGTGCTCGCCGCGGACGCGTGGACGAACGACCTGCTCGCCCCGCTCGGGCAACCGGTCCCGCTGACGGTCACCCGGGAGCAGGTGACCTGGTTCGAGGCGCGGGATTCGGCCGCCTTCGACCCCGGTCGCTTCCCGATCTGGATCTGGCTCGACCAGCCCTCCTTCTACGGCTTCCCGACGTATCGAGGCCCGGGCCCGAAGGTCGCCGAGGACGTCGGTGGGCGCGTGACCACGGCAGGAGGCCGGACCTTCCTCACGGATCCGGATTGCCTCGCGCGCGTCGAGCGCTTCCTCGACGCGCGCATGCCCGGCGCGGTGGGATACGCCCTGATGACGAAAACGTGTCTCTACACACTGACGCCGGATCGTGATTTCGTGCTCGACCGCCTGCCGGAGCATCCGAGCGTGCTCGTCGCGCTCGGAGCGGCGCACGCCTACAAGTTCGCGGCCCTGTTCGGCGAGCTGCTCGCCGAGCTCGCGCTGAACCCGGCGCGCCAGCCCGGCGGGGAACTCGGGCTCTTCACCTTGCGTCGACCGGCCGTGAGACCGCCGGCGACGAATCTCGCCACTCTGGCCTGACGAATCAGCGAATCGCGTTGCGCGAAAGGCGTTGAGCGTGCGAACCTAGCCGGCGCACGGGTCATAACGCACATCTGGACGGCGGCGAACCCCGATTCGCCGTCGAAGGAGGAGCAGATGCGATCGTCCCTACGCCGCCGCGGAGCCGGGCTGCTTGCCTTGCTCGGCCTGACCGGAGGCCTGGTGTTCACGGGAGTAGCGGGTCCGGTCGCGGCCTCCGACCCCGTCGTCTTCCGCGCCGGGACAACCCAGGACTTCGACGCTTCGAACCCTTACCAGACCGCGCTCGTCTCCGGGTACGAGGCGTTCCAGCTGACGTACGACCTGATGGTGGGCTTCGACGACAACGCCCAGCCGGCCCCCGGCTTCGCCGCGTCGTGGGACCGCACACCTGACGCGGTCACGTTCCACATCCGCCCGGGCATGAAGTGGTCGGACGGACAGCCGGCCACCGCCCAGGATGCGTGCTTCAGCTGGCAGGTCGCGCTCGACGCGATCAAGGCCGACAGCAACATCGGCCTCGGCTACCTCGACTCCGGCCTCAAGGACGCCGGGGTCACCAAGGTCGAGTGCCCGGACGACACGACGCTGATCGCGTCCACGACGGACCAATCGGATCGCGTGCTGCAGGCCTACCTCCCGATCATTCCCAAGCACATCTACGGCAAAGATGACTACAAGAAGCTCGGCGACGAGAAGTTCGATGCGCCGCTCGTCGGGACCGGGCCGTACACCCTCGCCGAGTGGAAGACCGGCCAGTTCATGCGCTTCGAGCGCAATAAGAACTACTGGGGCAAGCAGGGCTTCGCCGACGAGGTGGTGCTGCAGGTCTTCAGCAGCTCGGACACGATGACCCAGGCGCTCAAGTCGGGCGACCTCGAATACGCCCACGGCGTCAATGCAGACCAGCTCAAGCAGCTGAAGACCGAGGAGAACATCCAGACCGTCGTCGGCTCGGCCAACGGCTGGACGCAGCTGGCCTTCAACTCCTACGGAACGGGGACGGGCAAGACCATCAAGGGCGGCGGACCGTCCACCAAGGCAATGCTCGATCCGGCGTTCCGCGACGCGCTCGGCTATGCCGTCGACAAGCCCACGCTCGTTGATCGTGTCCTGGGTGGCTTCGGCGACGTCGGCACGACGATCGTCCCGCCCGTCCTCGGGCAGTGGCACGTCGAGCCCACCACCCCGCGGACCTTCAACATCGACCTCGCCAAGCAGAAGCTCGATGCGGCCGGCTATCCGCTCGATTCAACCGGCAATCGGCTGGACAAGGAAGGCAAACCGATCGTCCTGCGGCTGTACATGCCCGATTCGGACGAGAACTATCCCAAGGCGGCCGAGTTCATCAAGGACTGGTACGGCCAGCTGGGGGTGCAGGTTCAGACCCAGGTCTATGACAGCGACACGCTCGTTGACATCGAGCTCCCGCCCGAAGGTGGCGGAAAGGCCAAGTACGACATCTCGCTGTGGGGCTGGGCCGGCAATCCCGACCCGAACGGCCTGCTCGAGATCTTCCGGTGCGACGAGATCGGCAGCTCGTCCGACAGCAACTGGTGCAGCAAGGACTACGACGGCCTGTACGACCAGGAGTCGAAGCTCGCGGGCGACGCGCGCAAGGCGGTGCTCGCGCAGATGCAGAACATGGTCTACGACCAGGCGGTCTACGACATCCTGTACTACGACGCGAACCTGGACGCGTACCGCACCGACAAGTTCGCAGGCTGGCGGAACCAGCCGCCGAACGGCACGCCGATCTTCTCGTACGGCGATGAGCAGTACACGCTGCTGACCGATGCAACGGCGGTGCCGACACCCGGCCCGACGGTCGCAGGCGCCACCGCGGCGCCGGGCGCCACGGAGGCCCCGAGCACCGGTGGCACCTCGGGCAGCGGCAACAACACGACCTTGCTGATCGTGATCGTGATCGTCGTGCTCGTCGTCCTGGGCGGCTGGTGGTACATGCGCCGCAGCCGCGCACCGAAGGTCGAAGAGGAGTAGCCGGGACCAGGCGACTCGAGCCACGTGCGTCATTGAGGGCCGCTCTCGGGCGGCCCTCAATGGCCACTGACGAGATGCCAACGCCGTGAGCGGGCGCTACCTCAGCCGCAAGCTGCTCCAGGCGATCGTGACGATCGTCGCGATCGTGCTGCTCAACTTCGTCCTGTTCCGAATGATGCCCGGCTCACCGGACCGCATCCTGCTGAAGAACCCGAACCTCGACCCCTCGGTCATCGAGGCGGTCCGCGCCAAATGGGGCCTCGATAAGCCGCTCTTCCCGGACCAGCTCGTCGCGTTCGTCGGGTCGACGTTCACGGGTGATCTGGGGTATTCGTTCAAGTTCCGCGGCCAGGCCGTGACCGACGTCATCGCCGATCGCGTGTGGCCGACCGTGCTCTTGGTGGGCCTCGGCGAGATCGTGTCGATCATCGTCGGACTGGCCATCGGGGCGTATACCGGCTGGCGCCGCGGCGGCACGGCCGACCGGCTCGGAAACGGGGTCAGCCTGATCCTCTACTCCATGCCGTACTTCGTCATCGGCATGCCGTTGATCGTGATCTTCGCCGCCGGGCTCCACTGGTTCCCGACCTCCGGCATGGGTTCCATCGGCGGCGGCAACAAGTCGCTCGTCGACGGGCTCATCGATCTCGTGCGGCACCTCGCGTTGCCCCTGACGACCGTGTCGCTCGGGCTGATTGGCGGGTATTCGATCCTCATGCGCTCGGCGATCATCGAGACCCGGAACGAGGACTACATCACCACCGCGCGGGCAAAGGGCCTGCCCGACGGCCGCGTCCTGCGCGCGCATGCGTTCCCGAATGCGCTGCTGCCAATGGTGACGCTCATCGCGATCAACCTCGGCTACGTGATCGCAGGCGCGATCACCGCCGAGGTCGTGTTCAGCTGGCCGGGTCTCGGCACGCTCACGGTGAGCGCCCTGACCTCCCGCGACTACCCCATCCTGCAGGGCATCTTCCTGCTCCTCGCCGGGTCTGTCGTGATCGCCAACCTGCTCGCGGACATCGCCTACGGCTTCCTTGATCCCAGGGTGCGGACATGACGGCCGCGGAGGGCGCGATCCAGAAGGTCCGTAGTGAGCGCTGGCGCCTCTTCCTCCGGAACACCGGGTCGTTCGCGCGTCGCTACGCGAGCCGCGCCGACGGCGTCGTGGGCCTGCTGATCCTGCTGGGCTTCGCGGTGCTCGCCCTGGCGCCCAACGTGTTCGTCGGGCCGCTGGAGACGGCGACACGGGCGACGGGACACGCCTTCGATCCGCCGTCGGCGACGCACATCTTCGGCGCCGACGAGCTCGGCCGAGACATGCTCAACCGGACGATCCACGGCGCCCGCATCTCGATGACGATCGGGCTCATGGCGACGCTGATCACCGTGGTCGTCGGGGCCCTCGTCGGGATCATCGCGGGCTACGTCGGCGGACGACTCGACGCCGTGCTGATGCGCATCTCCGACTTCTTCCTCGTCCTGCCGACATTCGTCCTGGCGATCATCCTGGCGCCGGTCATCATCGAGGTCGTGGGGTCGGACGCGGAGATCCTCGGCATCCGGGCGACCCTGCTGGTGATCATCGTGGTCATCGGCCTCACGAGCTGGGCGACGACGGCGCGCATCATCCGATCCCAGGTGCTCTCGCTGAAGGGCCGGATGTTCGTCGACCGCGCTCGGGTCATCGGCGCGGGCCCGGGCCGGATCATGGTCCGCCACATCCTGCCCAACGTGATGAACCTGATCGTGGCGCAGGCCGTGCTGACCTTCGCGACCGCGGTGTTCACCGAGACGACGCTCTCGTTCATCGGCCTCGGCGATCCGTTCCAGCCGTCGTGGGGCGAGATCCTCAACTCCGCGCAATCGACGGGCGCGCCGGGACTCGGCGCCTGGTGGTACATCGCGCCGCCGGCGGTGTCGGTGGTCCTCGTCGTGCTGTCGTTCACGCTCGTCGGCAACGCGCTCGACGACCTGCTCAATCCGAAGTCCGCGAGCCGCCGGTGACAGAGCGCATCGGCGAGCAGGCCGGGCAGGAGATCCCAGACACCGTCGCGATCCCGGCGGATGCCACGGTGGCTCCGGCGACCGCGGCAGAGATCCGCGGCCGGCGCCAGTGGCCGCTTCCGAAGCTTGCCGTCCCGGACGCGCCCCTCCTCGAGGTGCGCGACCTCAAGACGTACTTCAAGCTCCGCGACGGCTGGGTCAAGGCGGTCGATGGCGTGTCGTTCGGATTGGCCGACGGCGAGGCGCTCGGGCTGGCCGGCGAGTCGGCCTGCGGCAAGACCACGACCGCCCTGTCGCTGATGCAGCTGCTGCCTTCGAACGGCCGGATCCGCGGCGGGAGCGTGGAGCTGTTCGGGATCGACCTCGTGCCCAAGTCCGAGGTCGCGATGCAGCGCTACCGATGGCGCGAGATCAGCATGGTCTTCCAGGGCGCGATGAACGCGCTCAATCCCGTGATCCGGGTCCGCGACCAGATCGCCGAGCCGCTGCGCTACCGCCTCGGGCAGCCCGAGGCCACGTCGACGGCGCGGGCAGTCGAGCTCCTGGACATGGTCGGCATCCCGCGCCGGCGCTCCGGCGCGTACCCGCATGAGCTCTCGGGCGGTATGCGCCAGCGGGCCATGATCGCGATGGCCCTCGCCTGCGACCCGGCGATCGTCATCGGCGACGAGCCCACGACCGCGCTCGACGTCATGGTCCAGGCACAGATCCTGGAGCTGCTGGAGCGGCTCCGCAGGGAGCTCGGCCTGTCGCTGATCCTGATCACCCACGACCTGTCCGTGCTCGCCGAGACGTGCGACCGGGTGCTCGTGATGTACGCCGGCAGGGTTGCCGAGGAGGGGCCCGTAAGCCGCGTGTTCACCGCGCCCCGCCACCCGTACACGCGCAAGCTCGTCGGCTCGTTCCCGGACCTGCGCGGCGACCGGCGCCAGCTCGCGGTGATCCCCGGCCAGCCGCCGGATCTGCTGACGCCACCCCCGGGCTGCCGCTTCGCGCCGCGCTGCGAGTTCGCGATGCCGGTATGCACGGAGGTCGTGCCGCCGGAGGTCCGCTTCTCCGACGGCGTGCGGGTCGCCTGCCATCTCTTCCCGACCTCGGACGTGGAGACGGTCTCAACCGGCGCGTCGGCGCCGGCGAGCGCGGCGCCAGCGGCGCCGGCATGAGCGAGCTCCTCCGGATCGAGGGCCTTCAGGTCCACTTCCCGATCCGACGCGCCCTCACCGACGTCATCCGCGGGGTCGGACCGCTGGCGGTTCGCGCGGTCGACGGCATCGACATGACAATCCAGAAGGGGGAGGTCCTGGCGCTCGTCGGGGAATCGGGCTCGGGCAAGACGACGACCGGTCGGGTGATCGTCAAGCTCACTCGCCAGACGGCCGGCCGGATCACCTTCGACGGGCAGGACGTGAGCAACCTGTGGGGGACGGGTCGCCTGCGCTCGTACCGGAAGCGCGTACAGCTGATCTTCCAGGACCCGTACGAGACGCTCGACCCCAAGCAGACCATCCACGACTTCGTCGCGGAGCCGCTCGAGGTCAACGGGATCGGCGCGAATGCCGCCGAGCGCGAGACGATGATCACGAAATCCCTCGAGGATGCCGGCCTGCGACCTGCCTCCCGGTTCGCGTTCCGCTACCCGCACGAGCTGTCGGGCGGGCAACGCCAACGGGTGGTCATCGCGGGCGCCCTGGCGGTGGGTCCGGAGCTGGTCGTCGCCGACGAGCCGGTGAGCATGCTCGACGTCTCGATCCGGACCGAGCTCCTCAAGCTGATGCTGGATCTGCGCGAGGTGCGAAACCTGACCTACCTGTTCATCACCCACGACCTGTCGATCGCCTGGGTCATCGCCGACCGGATCGCCGTGATGTACCTCGGCAAGATCATGGAGATCGGGCCCGCGAACAAGGTCATCTCGGTGCCGCGCCACCCGTACACCGCGGCGCTCGTGTCCGTCGCGCCGTCACCGGAGCCGCCCGCGCCGGGCGAGCGCGCGAAGCGCACGATCCTCGTCGGCGAGACGCCGGATGCGGCGGCGATCCCGAAGGGCTGCCGGTTCAACACGCGCTGCCCGCTGGTGTTCGACCGGTGCCGGGTCGAGGAGCCGCCGCTGATCGACGTCGGGGACGGGCAATCGGCGGCGTGCTGGCTCGCGGAGCGCGCCACGTCGGCGGGCGGGATCTCGGACATGCTGCCAAACGCGAAGCGGCGCCTGGAGCCCGCGGCCGCGGGGCCCGCGAGTCCCGCCGCGCAGCAGCTCGCGAGCCCAGCCGACTAGGGGTTCGGAAGGAGCGGGCCGTCGCCCGCCGGGGGGTCGTCCGGCGGGGACGTCAGCCCGCGAAGATCAGGCGGCGAGGATCGGGCGACCGCTCCGGTCGTGCGCGGCATCGACACACGCGGGGCTATCGCCGCGCGCGTCGCGTCCGCCCATGCGCCCGAAGTGGAACCATGGCGCGTCGTCGGCGGTGCCA
>Ga0070708_100001787_pt1 | contig 16504 bp, 14 predicted proteins | sample KBSK5503metaG_FD_65469 | JGI IMG/M metagenome (GOLD analysis project Ga0070708, IMG submission 65469) | Corn, switchgrass and miscanthus rhizosphere microbial communities from Kellogg Biological Station, Michigan, USA - KBS K5-50-3 metaG | ecosystem: Host-associated > Plants > Roots >... | reverse complement strand
GCTGGTCAAGCACCACCTGTGGGTGCTGTGGACCGACTACTTCAAGCCGCCGCACTTCGAGAAGTACCCGCAGCTGCACCAGCTGTTCAACGAGGCCACCAAGCTCGCCGGGGCCGCGGGTACGAAGGGCAGCACGGACGCGTCCAGGGCGGACGAGCTGCTGGCCAAGATCGAGGAGATCAACAAGATCTTCTGGGAGACCAAGCAGGGCTAGGCGGGCCCCGCTCAGGCTCTGCCCGGGCTCTGCTCAACGTCGTGAAACCCGGGTTTCAGGCCGTTCTGGCGCGGTGGAACCCGGGTTTCATGGCGTCCGGGGCGGCGTCACGGCGAGGCGGGAGGGACGGCGGGAGGGGTCCGCGCGACGGAGGGTGATCAAGTGGATGCGCAGAGCTAGCGGGCGGCGCGGCGCGTTTCTCGTAGGTGGCCGCGGGCGGTAGGTTGCTTCCGTGAGCGTTATTACGGCGATAACCACCGCCGGACCTGGATAACGCGAACATTCAACGAGAGCACAGTGGGCGGCGAGCCGATACCTGCCCGGAGGAGGGACGTGACCGAAGACACCGCCGCGACGACCGCCGTGCCGGGCCAGCGGAATCCGGGTCCCCGGGATCCTGGTACCGCACAGGCGGATCGCGAGACGACGCAAGACCACGTGACCGTGAGCATGCCCGCCGAGGGCGCCTACCTGTCCGTGCTGCGGACGGCGACGGCGGGCCTGGCGGCCCGGCTCGACTTCACGCTGGACGAGATCGAGGACCTGCGCATCGCCGTGGACGAGGCGTGCGCGATGCTGCTCTCCCAGGCCATACCGGGCACCAACCTGGAATGCGCCTTCGATCTGGGCGCCGAGGAGATGACGATCACCGTCTCGGTGATCGCGGCCGAGCCGCGGATCCCCGCCCGGGACACCTTCGCCTGGACCGTGCTCTCCGCGCTGGCCGGGACGGTCGACTCCGCGCTCGGGGCCGACGACCAGGTTTCCATCGTGCTCCGCAAGCGCCGGGAAGCCCAGTCCGGGTTCACTGGGGCGAGGACCAGGTGAGCAGCGAGTTCGAGGTCCAGGTGACCGAGGAGTTCGAGGTTGCCCAGGCGACGGCGGAGACCGTGCGGATCGAACACGGGTCACCGGACCGGGCTCGGGCCCGCGAGCTGTTCGAGCGGCTGGCCGAGCTTGCCCCCGATGATCCCGAACGGGCGCGGATACGCGGCTACCTCGTGGAATTGCACCTGCCGCTGGTGGAGTACCTCGCCCGTCGGTTCCGCAACCGCGGCGAGTGGCTCGACGACCTGACCCAGGTCGCCACGATCGGGCTGATCAAGTCGATCGACCGTTTCGACCTGGACCGCGGCGTGGAGTTCTCCACCTACGCCACGCCCACCATCGTGGGCGAGATCAAGCGGCACTTCAGGGACAAGGGCTGGGCCGTGCGGGTGCCGCGCCGGCTGCAGGAGCTCAAGCTCTCGCTGACCAAGGCCATCGGCGACCTGGCCCAGCGCGAAGGGCGCGCGCCCACCGTGTCCGAACTCGCCGCCCATCTGCAGATGAGCGAGGAAGACGTGCTCGAGGGCCTGGAGTCGGCCAACGCCTACTCCACCGTGTCGCTGGACGCCCCGGACTCGGGCGACGAGGACGCGCCCGCAGTGGCCGACTCGCTGGGCATGGTCGACGACGCGCTGGAGGGCGTGGAGTACCGAGAGTCGCTCAAGCCGCTGCTGGAGCAGCTTCCGCCGCGGGAGAAGAAGATCCTGCTGCTGCGGTTCTTCGGCAACATGACCCAGTCCCAGATCGCCGCCGAGCTCGGCATCTCGCAGATGCACGTCTCCCGGCTGCTCGCCCGCACCCTCACCCAGCTCCGCGTGGGCCTCACCACCGAGGAGTAGCCCTGGTGGTTTTCATGATCACGGGCAGAAATGGCCAAATAGCGACCAAAACTGCCCGCGATCACGGTTTCGGCGATTGGCGGTTGAGGGCGCGGAGGGCGGCGGGGGTGAAGAGGGCGGCCAGGGCGCAGGCGGCGAGCAGGAGCATGGGCACGCCCCAGTCGAGGCGGTGCCCGCCCAGCAGGTAGATCCCCCAGGCGCCGATGGCCAGCTGGGTCATCACCACCGGGGTCCTGGTCCACGGTTTCGCCCTGGCCAGGCCGACGGCGAAGATCGCGAACACCACGGCCGTGCCGACGGCGATCAGCGTCAGCGCGATGCCGCTGGCCCGCTGGTAGGACTGCCCGCCGGCGGTGGAGGCGGCGGCGAAGCCGGCCGCGACGCACATGCCGAGGGCTTCGGCGGCCTGGACGGCCGCGGCCAGGCGGAGCGCGCGCGGGGGTGGCGGGGCGGGCGCGGCGGACTCCCGGGCGCTCGCGGGATCGTGGGTCCCCGTCGCCTTGGCCGGTCGCGTCGCCATGTCGTCACACCCATCCGTGATCAGGGGGTCGCGCAGGTTTCCAGCTTAGGCGGCGGGTTAGCCTAGGCGGGTGCGGGGACTGCTGATCGTTAACCGGCATGCGACCTCGATGACAGGGACCGTCACCGACCTGGCGGTCCGCTCGCTGGCCGGGCTGGTGGACCTGGACGTCGAGCGGACCCAGTACCGCGGCCACGCGCGCGAGCTGGCCGCGGCGGCGCGCGGGGAACTCGTCATCGTGCTGGGCGGCGACGGCTCGGTCAACGAGGTCGTCAACGGGGTAATGGGCCGGGACGGCGCCGGCCTGGCCGGGGCCGGTCCTGTGGAGGAAAGGAACCCGCTGATCGCGGTCATTCCCGGCGGGGGTGCCAACGTGCTCGCGCGGGCGCTCGGGTTGCCGGTCGACGCGGCCGCGGCGATCCGCCGGGTGCGGGAGGTCATTGCGGCGGGCCGCTACCGGACGATCGGGCTCGGGCTGGCCGGGGACAGGTACTTCACCTTCAGCGCGGGCCTCGGCTTCGACGCCGAGGTGGTCGGGGAAGTGGACCGGCTGCGCGCCGGGGGCCGCCGGGAGAGTGCGTCGCTGTTCGTGCGGACGATAATGCGTCATCTTTACCGCGGCACCGACCGGCGCAGGCCGGCTTTGACGCTGGAACGCGACGGCCAGCCGCCGGTCGCCGATCTGTTCATGACCATCATCACGAACCGCTCGCCGTGGACCTATTTCCGTAGCCGCCCGCTGCTGCCCGTTCCTAATCCGGATTTCAACTCGGGCCTCGACCTGCTGGCGCTACGCCAACTCCGGCTGACCACCGTGGCCAGCGCGGTCGGCCAGATGCTGTACGTCAGGAATCGCCCGGCGCGCGGGCGGGACCTGCTGTCCGTTCATGGCATGGAATCGCTCACACTGCGCTCGGCCCGGCCGATCGCGTTTCAGGCCGACGGCGAATACCTCGGGGAAACCGAGGCGGTTAAATTTCAGTTCGTCCCGCATGCGCTTCGCGTCGCGGCGTGACGCGCGCAAGCCCAACTGACGCGCCGCGAGCAAAATGTGATCGATCTGACATTAAATTCGGCTGAAGGGTCGTCGCGCCCTCTTGCGCTTGTCTCTCGACGTTGAGAGGCTTGACGTGATGCCTGGTGCGGGGGCGCCTCGCACGTGTCATCAGCTCAGATGATTCTGCAGCTCTGATGGTACTGCGTCGCCTTCGGGGGCACGGTCAGGCCGCCTGGCGGCCTGTTCGGGTTATTGCTCGGCATCATAGTGGTCCCGGGAAACTTGGGGCCAACGGTGAAAGACGACAAAGCTCGTGAAAAGCTTCACAAGCTGCAGATAGACGCGCATACCGGACGCATCCCGCTGGCGGCCGGCCGCCGAGAAGGAGTGGACATCATGGACTGGCGCCACGAAGCCGCCTGCCGTGAGGTAGACCCGGAGCTGTTCTTCCCCATCGGGAACAGCGGCCCGGCGCTGCTCCAGATCGAGGAAGCGAAACAGGTCTGTCGTCGCTGCTCAGTGATGGAAGAGTGCCTGCGCTGGGCGATCGACTCCGGTCAGGACGCCGGCGTCTGGGGCGGGATGAGCGAGGACGAGCGGCGCACGCTCAAGCGCCGGACGATCAGGCTGCGCGCCCGCGCCCACGTGTTATCGGCGATTGTTTAACCCAGGTTAAACACGCTCACCTGTCCGGCTCGTGGCCGACCGGAAGATCCACCACCGCCTCGGTGCCGCCGCCCGCCCTGGGCGTGATCCGCAGCCGGCCGCCGAGTTCCCCGACCACCAGCGTGCGGACGATCTGCAGGCCCAGGCTGGTCGCCGAGTCCAGGTCGAAGCCCTCGGGCAGGCCCACGCCGCTGTCCGCCACGGTCACCGTCAGCCGGTCCGGCTCGCGCACCACGACGACCTCGAGCAGCCCGTGCTCCCGGGCGGCGCCCGGATGGGAGAAGCCGTGCTGCAGCGCGTTCTGCAGCAGTTCGGTCAGCACCATGGCCAGCGGGGTCGCCACGGCCGCGGACAGCTGGCCGAACGACCCGGTGATCTTCGGGATCACCCGGACCTCGGCGGCCCACACCTCACCCGCCATCATGGCCACCCGGTCGGCGATGTCGTCGAAGTCGACCGCTTCCTCCGGGGCGTGGGACAGCGTCTCGTGCACGACCGCGATCGACCCGACCCGGCGGACCGCCTCGTCGAGCGCGGCGCGCGCCTCGGGCGCGCGGAGCCGCCTGGCCTGCAGCCGGAGCAGCGCGGCCACCGTCTGCAGGTTGTTCTTGACCCGGTGGTGGATCTCCTTGATCGTGGCGTCCTTGGTCATCAACTCGCGCTCGCGGCGGCGCAGTTCGGTGACGTCCCGCACCAGCACCAGGGCGCCGGTCCGGCTGCCGCCAACGATCAGCGGAATCGAGCGCAGCTGGACCACCGAGCCGTTCCCGTCCACCTCGGCCTCGCGCGGCGCGCGGCCCGTGGCCACCACCATCAGCGACTCGTCCAGCGGCTCGTCTGACGCGACCAGGCCGGCCGTGACCACGCCGAGCTCGACTCCGATCAGGTCGGCGGCCAGGCCGAGGCGGCGGTAGGCGGACTGCGCGTTCGGGCTGGCGTAGATGACGCGCCCTGACTTGCCCAGGCGGAGCAGCCCGTCGCCGACCCGGGGCGACCGGACCAGCATCGCGTCGGCGCCGGGGAACGGGAACGTCCCCTCGGCCACCATCCTGGCCAGGTCGTCGGCGCCCTGCAGGTAGGTGAGCTCGAGCCGGCTGGGGGTTCGGGCCGAGTTCAGGTTCGTGCACCGCTCGATGACCGCGATCACCCGGTTCGCCCGGGTCACAGGAATGCCCTCGGTGCGCACCGGGACGCCGTTCGTCCAGTCCGGGTCGCTCTCCCGCCAGATGCGCCGCTCGTCTCGCGCCACGTCGAGCAGGCGCTGGTCCTCGGGCCCGGCGAAGGTGCCCACCACGTCGTCATGGAGCGAGGTGGGCCCGGTCGTCGGGCGCATCTGGGCGACCGCCAGCCAGCCGGTGCCGTCCTTGGCCGGTGCCCACAGGATCAGGTCGGCGAACGACAGGTCGGCGAGGAGCTGCCAGTCCGACACCAGCGAGTGCAGGTGCTCGACGTCGGCTTCACCCAGGCTTGTATGGCTCCTGGCCAGGTCGTTCAGGGTGGGCACATGCTGATGTTATCCGGGGACGGCATTCGAGGTCTCGCTTGGTAACTCACCGTAGCATCGCGCGGCCGGAGGGACCAGTGGCCCCTCGCGGACCGCACGATTGCGGCATCGCCGCGCCGCTCGCCGTAATCCCCCTCCCAGGGCTAGCATCATTTGTTGGTCCGACTGCGTCACGCTGACATTCCCGAGGAGGTGGGCGGCGTTTTCCACCCAGGCCGTAAAAAAAGGGTCGCGACGCCGCGAATCCGATGACCGCTTCTCTGCTTCCGGCCGATGACTCGCCCGGGGTGCCGGGCGTGGGCCAAGGGATGGGTACCGTGCCGAGGCTGCCCAAGTACTACCAGGTGAAGCGCCAGCTGCTCGAGCTCACGGCCACCCTGGACGCCGGCAGCCCGGTACCGCCGGAGCGGGAGCTCGCACGCTCGTACGGAACCTCGCGGACCACGGTCAGGCAGGCGCTCGCCGAGCTCGTCATCGAGGGCCGGCTGCTGCGCATGCAGGGCAAGGGCACGTTCGTGGCCAAGCCCAAGGTGGCCCAGCTGCTCGAGCTGGCCAGCTACACCGAGGGGATGCGCGCGCATGGCCTGCACCCGCAGACCAAGATCCTCGACATCGGGTACGTCGCCACGGACGAGCCGCTCGCGGAACTGCTCGGCATCAGGCCCGGTGGGCGCGCGCTGCGCATCCACCGGCTGCGGCTGGCCGACGGCGAGCCGATGTCGATCGACACCTCGCACCTGCCCGCCCGGCGCTTCCCCGGCCTGCGCAAGCAGCTGGAGCGGCACAAGTCGCTGTACGAGACGCTGCGCCTGGCGTACGGCATCCAGCTGGCCGAGGCGGAGGAGACGATCGAGACCGTGCTGGCCGACCCGCACGACGCCCAGCTGCTCGAGGTGGACGTCGGCCTGCCGCTGCTGCTGCTGTCCAGGCACGCCTACGACATCACCGGCGAGCCGGTGGAGTGGGCGCAGTCGTGGTACCGGGGCGACCGGTACAAGTTCGTGACCAGGCTGCGCCGGTGACCGGTCCGGTCCCTTCGGCGGCCGGGCTCAGGCCTCGTCCGCGCGACGGGGGTCGAGCGCGGCGCGCCCCTGGCTGATGCCCCGCTGGAAGCCGGCCAGCCGGTCGCGGGCCGCGTCCGCCGACCGGGCGGACACTGGCGCGGCCGCCTGCTGGCCGCCGACCGCGCCAGGGATCAGGTTCGCCCGCGGTACGCGCACCGGCAGCCCGACCGTGGTCGTGCCGCCCGAGGACGGCGCGGTGACGGCCTGCGCGGCGTGCCAGCCCGGGTCGGCGGGCGACGCCCAGCCGCCTTCGGCCGCGGCGGTGCTGCCCAGCGTCTTGCCGTGGTTCCTGAACCAGTCCGACTCGACCGCCTCGTAGATGGGCAAGCGGCGCTCCGGCTCAGGATCCTCCGCCGCCGGGGCTCTGCGGGCCTCGGCGGGGCTGAGCCCGAAAGGGCTGGCCTCCCGCGGGCTGGCCTGCGCGCCGGATGTCCCACCCGCCAGCTCCGGCGCGGGCGGGCGGGGCCGGGAGAGCAGTCGCGGCCGGGCGGGCGGCGCGGCCGGGCCAGGCCGCTGGCCCGCCGGGCGCTGGCCCGCGTCGGGCACCGGGGCGGGAATCCGCCGCTGAACCGGGGGCATGTCCAGGTCGGCCATGACCGGTGCGGGCGACAGCGCCGGGGCGGCCTCGTGCGCGCCGGGCCGCGACCTGAAGCCATCGATGCCAGCCGGGCCGGACACGAGCGTCGAGTCCGGCACCACGATGATGGCGTCCGGGAGCCAGACCAGCGCGGCCAGGCCGCCGGACTCGGCCGGCTGCAGCCGGACCCGCGCGCCGTGCAGCGCCGCGAGCCTGCCGACCACCAGGAAGCCCATGCTCCGCCAGGCCGCCAGGTCGGCCGGCGACGGGTGGTCCAGCTGCCAGTTGGCCTGCGCCATCTGGTCCTGGCTCATGCCGACGCCCTGGTCGGTGATCTCGACCAGGACGCCGCCGCTGGCCAGCGTGCGGCCGGAGATGTCGACGGGCGTATCCGCCGCGGACAGGGACGTCGCGTTCTCGGCGAGTTCGGCGATCAGGTGCACCACGTCGTTGACGGCGGGTCCGGCCACCGCGATGCCCGGCTGCGCGCTGAACGAGACGCGATCGCCCTCCTCGATCTCGGAGATCGCCGCCCTGATCACGTCCGCGAGCGTCACCGGCTGATTCCAGCGCCCGGGCACGTCATGGCCCGCCAGGACGAGAAGGTTCTGCGCCTGGCGGCGCATCCGGGTCGCGATGTGGCCCATCTTGAGCAGGCTCGCCAGCCGCCCGCTGTCCCGTTCTCCGTACTCGAGATCGTCGATGAGCCTGGCCTGGCGTTCCACCAGCGCCTGGCCGCGGTGGGCCAGGTCCACGAACATCTCGTCGAGCCGCTCGTGCCGCCCGGCCTCGTTGACGGCCAGCCGCACCACTTCCTTTTGCACCTGGTCGAAGGCGCGCGCCACCTCGCCGATCTCGTCGGGGGACGACACGCCGATGGTCTTGACCTCGAGCGCCTGGCCCGCGCCGCCGGCCTGGCCGATATGCCGCAGCGCGGCGGGCAGCCGCACCTCGGCCAGGTCGAGCGCGCCCGCGTGCAGCGTGCGCAGCGGCCGCAGCACCGACCTGATCAAGATGCGCGTGGACCACAGTCCCAGCGCGAGGACGACGGCCGTGAACAGGAAGGCCACCAGGCCCGACGCGACGGCCCCGTCGTGCACGGAGCTGACGTCCGAGTGGAACGACGCGCCCTGGAAGGCGCCCACGGCGCGGACGGCGCCGACCGCCGCGAGGGCGGCGGCGATCGCCGAGATGGCCGCCAGCAGGCACAGGCGGGTACCGACCTGCCAGTTCTTCTGGACGCCCGGCGAGCCCTTACGCGCCCGCGCCGGGCCGGCGCCGGAGTCGGGGGCGCCCCGTCCGCCCCTGGCGGCCAGGTGCGGGAACACGGCGGTTCCGGCGCGGGACGGAGGGGAGATCTCCCGCCCGGCTTCATGGCCCGGCCGGGCAGCGTGCTCGTGCGGAGCATCGCTGGTGCGGCGGAGAAGGTCGACAGCCACAAGGGCGGCGACCGCGAGAACCAGGGCCGCCAGGAGGATTTCAACCTGCATTGTTTCTCACACCCGGTAAATAGCCAGGATCATGCGGCTCGGCGATGGAACCGACATGGCACGCTTTCCTGAGAGCCTGTCTTGCATGGAAAGTCCCGGCTTACCAAGAGCCACTCTAGTCCGTAACTGACCGTCATATGCCGATTCCCATTTTGTCGGAAAAATCCGGTATGAAATCAGGGATGACAGTGGGGATCTTGTACACGGCAGAGTGGTTACCGCAGTTAGTTGTGCATCGTGAGTTCTTGTTTGCCGCGCTGTTCACAATGACAACATTCGCCACAATTCTCGCAGAAGAGAGCGGGTGCCCCGGTCGTGGGAGAGAGGGTGCCTCGGTCGTGGATTGAACGGCGGACCAGCGCGGATGCTGGCCCGGCTGGCCCGGGACCGTCGCTCCGTATGGGCGCTCCGTAAGGAGGCTCCGTAAGGGCGCTCCGTAAGGGCGCTGGGCGCCCGCCTTGATCTGTTTACGGAAATTCACGGTCCGTATCACATACGGCCGTATTTGACCGTATGGTGTGCACCAGACGCCGGGTTCGACGCCATGTCGAACGCGAGATGTCGAACGCGAGCGGAAGGACGCGTGAACTTAAGAAGTCTGCCAAACCCGAGCCAGGGGCGGGTTCGGCAGGACAGGAGAACAAATGACGGAACGTTTGGTAACTGCCCCTGATGCCACCCGGATTCTCCCGGCCCGCCTCGAGCCCGACGCGATCGGGGCCGCCCAGGACACGATCATCGGGATGGCCAACTCCGCGCCGACGGTGGCGCTTGGACTCTCCCTGGCCGGGCTGGCCGCCGCGGCGGCCTACGGCAGTGGGCCTGTCATCATCTTGTGCGGGATCCCGATGCTGGTCATCGCCAACGCCTACCGGCGACTGAACCTCTGGAGCGCCAACTGCGGCGCGTCCTTCGAGTGGGTCGGCCGCGCGATCGACCCCTACCTCGGTTTCATCACCGGGTGGCTGATGATCGCCGCCAGCCTCATCGCGGCCGTGGCCGGCGTGGTGGTCCTCGCCCCGTCGATGCTGGCCATCGTCGGCGACAGCGCCCTGAGCACCTGGCCGAACATTCTCATCAGCAGCGTGGTCATCGTGGTCTTGCTCGTGATCGCGGTGGCCGGCATCCGCCTCACCGCGCGCACCCAGGTCGCCATGGGCGTGATCGAGTACGTGATCCTCATCGGCTTTTCGCTGTGGGGGCTCGTGCTGGTGCTCACCCGCCACCACGGCACCTTCCCGATCAGCCGGGGCTGGCTGAGCCTGAGCGGGATCGGCGGCCAGGGCAGCCTGGCGTCGGGATTGCTCATTGCGGTCTTCATGCTGGCCGGCTGGGACGCCACCGTGTACGTCAACGAGGAAGTGAGGCACCGGCGGCACAACCCGGGCCGGGCCGCCGTCATCGCGGTCGCCCTGCTCATCATCATCTACACCTTCTCCCAGGTGGGCCTGCAGGGCGTGGTCTCGCCGGCCAAGCTGAAGGCCAACTCGTCCTCGGTGCTCGTCTACGTCGCCCAGGCGATGGGCGGCGGCGGTTCGGCCAAGCTGATGGCGCTCGCCCTGGCGCTGTCGGTGATCGCGTCCACGGGCGTGAGCATCGTCATCCTCGCCCGGATGATCTACGGGATGGCCAGCCACCGGGTACTGCCGCCGGTCCTGGGCAACGTGAGCCCGCGCTTCGCCACCCCGGCCGTTGCCAGCGTCGTCGTCGGCGTCATCCTCATCGTGGTGACCTGGGTGTACCTGCTCTCCGGCTCGATCGCCAACGCCTTCACCCAGTTGATCAACGTGACCGGCGTGCTGTACGCGAGCTTCTACATCCTCACCGCGCTCTCGGCCATCGCGTACTACCGGCGGCGCATCTTCGGCAACGTCTGGGACGCGGTGCTCGTCGGCGTCCTCCCGCTCGCGGCCGCCGGGTTCCTGGTCTGGATCGTGATCAGGTCGTGGCAGAACGCGCCCGCGTCGCAGCGGTGGTCGCTGTTCGGCATCGTGATGGCCGGAGTCCTCCTGATGCTGGTCGCGCGTTACGTCCTGCGGTCGTCGTTCTTCCAGATCCCTCGCGAGAGCGCCCCCAGGGAAAAGTGACCCGCCAGGAGGCGGCCACCGGCCGGTCGCGACGTCCTACAACCCCGCCGGCCAGGCCGGCCAGGCCGGCCAGGCCGAACAGGCGCCGTAACGCGGACCGCCCCATTCAGGGCCGAGGCTAGGGGCATGCGGATCCGAGGGGGCTCGGGCTCGCCCGCCACCGCATTCGGTCTCATCCCGTAGCCCTCCGATGGCCTGGCCGGGCTTCGCGCGGGCTGAAATCGTGACTCAACGTACCGCTATGACGACACAGCGAGAAAAGACCCAGCTCACGACCTATTCACAATATGCATGTGAAAGATTACGCTAAGTACTAGTTGACCCGTAATGACCGTGGTTGCGGGACCCAGTGAGAGGGGTCCGGGAATGCCTGGGACGCGGCATGAACCGCCTACGGCCGCCCTTGCACAGGTGAAGATCCTGAGTGGCTGGCGTGACCTGCGCACGCTTGAACCGGCCATCGAGACGCTCCAGCGGGCCGCCGGAACCCCGGTGACGGCGCGGTTTTCCTGGTGGCGTGCCGCGCTCGCGGCAGAATGCGGCGCTGTCCCTGTCGGGCTGACGCTGGCCGGACCGGGCGGCACCCTGATCGCCGCCGCGCTGGTCGCGCTCCGCGACCGGGACGGGGTCCGCCAGGTGATTTCCGGGCGGCCGGACAGCGACGACGTGTGGGACGTCGCGGCCACCTCGCCCGGCTACCGCCGGGCGATACTCGCGGAACTGGCCGGCTTCGCCCGCAGGCTGGACCGGTCGTGGCGGCTGGTCCTGACCGGGCTGCGCGACGGCGAGGACGCCGCGTGGCTCGCCGGGCAGCTGCCGGGCGGCCGCGCGGCACCCGCGCCGCCGGTCCCCGGCATCGCCTTCACCCGCGACGAGGTGACGCTCGCGCCGGGCATCCGCCGCGGCCTGGACCGGTCCAGGCACCGGATCGGGCAGCACGCGCTGCGCGAGACGATCGAGTTCGAGCGCAAGCCGGCCCCGCTGGCCGCCCTGCGCGACAAGATCGAGGCCGTGCACCGGGCCCGCGACCACGACGCCGGGCGGGTGAGCGACTTGGACGGGACCGCGGGCGTCGTGTTCTGGCGCGCGGTGTACGACGTGCACGCCGCCCGCGGCGAGCTCGAGGTCGCCACGCTGCGCCTGGACGGGCACCTGGCTGCGTACGTCATCGCGCTCGTCGACACGCCGGCCTACCGGGTGTTCGACGGGCGGTTCGCGCCGGCCTGGCGGCACTACTCGCCGGGTCGGCGGCTGGAGGCGGCGGTGGTGGACCATGCTCGCCGTAGGCACTTCGGGTCGCTCGACTGGATGAGCAGCATCGCGCCGGAAAAGCTGGTGGCCAGCACCTGGGCCGAGCCGCGGTGGTCGGTCATCGCGGCCGCCGAGGCGCCGCCTTCGTTCACCGCGGGTTCGCAGCCCTCGTTCACCGCGGCCGGCGGCAGCGTGCTGACCATGACGGCGGCCGTGCCGTGAAGACGGCGCTCACCGTCCTGGGCAGTGCGCTCACGGCGGCCGCCGCGCTGCCCTACATCCTGGACATCGTGCACGGCCGGGCCCGGCCCCGGGTCGCGTCCTGGGGCATCTGGGCGGTCGTGCAGGCGGTGGGGGCCGCCTCCGGGTTCGCGGCCCGGCAGCTGCCCGGGGCGTGTTACACGCTGTTCTGCGCGGCGGGATGCGCCACCGTGGTCTTCCTGGGGTGGCGGCACGGCAGCCGGGAGTTCGGGCGGCTGGACGCGGTGTGCGTGACCCTGGCCGCGGAAGGCGTGGCGCTGCTCGCCGTGGCCGCGGCCATGCCCCGGCTCATCCCCATGTCCTGGGCCGTCGCCGTGTCGGTGGGTACCGATTTCCTGGCTTACCTGCCGACGTTCCGGCACGCGTGGCTGAGGCCCAGCGAAGAGCCGTGGGTTCCCTACGCGCTGTTCGGCGCGGCCGCGGGCCTGGTCCTGCTGGTCGCCGACTTCAGGATCCTCGCCGGGGTGATCTATCCGACCTACCTGTTCGCTGCGGACGCGGCCATGGTGGTCATGATCCTCGCCAGCCCTCACTACAAGGACGCCCTGCCGTCGGCGGGCCGCCGGTACAGGATCCCGCTGGAACCGCCGATGCGGCTGTCCGTCGCGTCCGGGCAGTGGCGGCCGGTCACCGGGCGGGACTGGCGGCAGCCCTGACGCATCTCACAGACGGAGCCCACAGTAGTTTCGCGATCGAACTAAACAGCTGCCCTCATTAGCTGAGAATGCGCGCCATGTCCGCGGCGGCCTCTGCCGACTGCGGCCTACTGACTGGTAACGTCATTCCCGTGGTGCGGATATCAGGTCATGGCGGCGCGCACGCGCTGGCGGCGGCCCGGCAGCATGGCGTCTCCGTCCTGTTCACGCTGTCCGGCGGGCACGTGTTCCCGCTCTACGACGCGGCGGTCAAGAATCAAGGGTCCGACCCGCCGCTGCGCCTGGTGGACGTGCGGCACGAGCAGACCGCCGTCTTCGCCGCCGAGGCCACCGCGCGGCTGACCCGAACGCCCGGGCTGGCCGTGGTCACCGCCGGGCCGGGGGTGACCAACTCGGTCAGCGCGGTGACGACCGCGTGGTTCAACGGTGTGCCGGTCGTCGTGCTGGCCGGGCGCGCGCCCGACTACCGCTGGGGCGCGGGCAGCCTGCAGGAAATGGATCACCCGCCGCTGCTCGCGCCGGTCACCAAGCGCGCCTGGACCGAGCACGACACGGCCCGCCTGGCCTGGTCGGTCGATGAGGCGTTCCGGCTGGCGATGAGCCCGCACCGCGGGCCGGTGTTCCTCGATGTCTCTCTCGAGGCGATCTACGGCCAGGCCGAGGCGGACCTCCCCGCGGCGGACCTCCCCGCGGCCGGCCGGCCGGCCGCGCCCGCGCCGGACGCGGCGGACGTCGAGCAGATCGCCGGGCTGCTGCGGACGGCCAAGCGTCCGGTGCTCGTGCTGGGCTCCGACGTGTGGCTGGGCGGCGCCGAGGACACGGCCCGGCAGGCCGCGCAGGAACTGCGCCTGCCGGTGATCGCCAACGGGCAGGCCCGCGGCGTGCTGCCCCGCGGCCACGAACTGCTCGTCACCCGGGCCAGGTCGACCGCGTTGCGCCAGGCCGACCTGGTCATCGTGGCCGGGACGCCGCTGGACTTCCGGCTGGGCTACGGCTCGTTCGGGCCGAAGGACGCCCCGGCCCGGGTGGTGCACGTGGCCGACTCGCCCGGCGGGATCGCCACGCACGTCCCGCTGGCCGCGTCGGCCGCGGGTGACCTGTCGGCGTTCTTCGCCGCGCTGGCGGGCGCCGCCAACGGCGCGGATCCGGGCTGGGCCCCGGGCCTGGCCGAGGCGGCCAGGGCCGCGGTGGCCGGCGACGGCCCGCTGCTGGCCAGCGACGCCGACCCGGTGCACCCGGCCCGCATCTACGGCGAGCTGCTGAAAGTCCTCGACGACGACGCGGTGGTCATCGGCGACGGCGGCGATTTCGTCTCGTTCGCCGGCAAGTACATCGAGCCGGCCCGGCCCGGCGGGTGGCTCGATCCCGGCCCGTTCGGATGTCTGGGTACTGGACTCGGCTACGCGATCGCCGCTCGCCTCGCCCGCCCGTCCGCGCCGGTCGTGCTGCTGCTCGGCGACGGCGCGGCCGGGTTCTCGCTGATGGACGCCGACACCTTGGTCCGGCACGGGCTGCCCGTGGTCATGGTCTGCGGGAACAACGCGGGCTGGGGTCTGGAGCGGCATCCCATGCGCGCCCTGTACGGCTACGACGTCGCCGCCGACCTGCAGCCGGGCTGCCGCTACGACGAGGTGGTCCGGGCGCTGGGCGGCGCAGGCGAACTCGTCACCACCGCCGCGGGCATCGCGCCCGCGCTGCGCCGCGCCTTCGCGGCCGACGCACCGTACCTGGTCAACGTGGTCACCGACCCGGAGGTCGCCTACCCGCGCTCGACCACCGGCGTGTAGTCAACCCGGCTCAGCCGATGCCCTGTCAGCCGATACTGGCGATCAGGTCGCCTTCCTGGATCACGTCACCCTCGGCGACGTACATCTTGGTGACCACGCCCGGGCCCTCGGCCAGGACCGGGATCTCCATCTTCATCGACTCGAGGATCACCAGGGTGTCACCGTCGTCGACGTGATCGCCTTCCGCCGCGACGACCTTCCACACGTTCGCGACCATCTCCGCCCGGACCTCAGCCACCGGTGACTCCTCATCTGTTACGTGGGACGAAGCTTGCTCACCAGGGACGTATCGTAGCTCCCGCTGGTGAAGTCCGGGCTGGCGAGCAGGTCCGCGTGGAACAGCAGGTTGGTCTTGGGGCCCGTGACGCGGAAGGCCGCTACCGCGTCCCTGGCGCGGCCCAGCGCCTGGTCGCGATCGGCGCCGTGGACGCAGAGCTTGGCCAGCAACGGGTCGTAGAACGGTGTCACGGTGTTGCCCGCCTGGTAGCCCGAGTCCACCCGGACACCCTCGCCGGCGGGCTCTTCCCATTCGGTGATCGTGCCGGGCCCGGGCAGGAATCGGACCGGGTCCTCGGCGTAGACCCGCAGTTCCAGCGCGTGCCCGGACGTCGTGACGGAGGCCGGGTCGAAGGACGGCGGCTCGCCCGCGGCGACCAGGAACTGCTGCTCGACCAGGTCGATGCCGGTGACGAGTTCGGTGACGGGGTGCTCGACCTGCAGCCGGGTGTTCATCTCGAGGAAGACGAACGAGCCCGTGTCGGTGTCCACCAGACACTCGACGGTCCCGGCGCCGCGGTATCCGACCGCCTCCCCGGCCTGCACCGCGGCGGCCAGCATCCGCTCGCGCAGCCCGGCGGAGACCCCGGGCGACGGGGTCTCCTCCGCGACCTTCTGGTGCCGCCGCTGCACCGAGCAGTCACGCTCGCCGAGGGCGAGCACCCGCCCGTCGGCCAGGCCGAGGATCTGCACCTCGACGTGCCTGGCGCGCTCGACGAACCGTTCGAGCAAGATCTCCGGCGAACCGAAGAACCGCTCCGCTCGGGAACGGGCCGTCTCGAACGCCGCCCGCAGGCCCGCCTCGTCCGAGGCCGCGCCCATGCCGATCCCGCCGCCCCCGGCCGCCGCCTTGACCATGACGGGATAGCCGATCCGGTCCGCCTCGGCCACCGCCGCGGCGACGTCGGCGACGGGCTCCCGGCTGCCCGGCGAGACCGGCACCCCGGCCTGCTCCATCAGGTTCCTGGCCCGGATCTTGTCGCCCATCTGCTCGATGGCGTCCGGATCGGGGCCCACCCAGGTCAGGCCGGCCTCGATCACCTGGCGGGCGAAGTCCGCGTTCTCGGCGAGGAAGCCATAGCCCGGATGCACCGCCGCCGCCCGGCTCCCGCGGGCCGCGTCGACGATCGCCGCGGCGTCCAGGTAGCTGAGGGCCGGCTGGGCCGGGCCGATCCGCACCGCCTCGTCGGCCTCGCGAACGAACGGCAATTCGGCGTCGGCGTCGGAGTAGACGGCCACCGCCCTGATCCCCATCCGCCGGGCCGTCCGGATCACCCGCCTGGCTATCTCCCCCCGGTTCGCCACCAGCACCGACTCGAGCATCCGCCCAGCCTAGTGGCCTGTGGCCAACGCAGCGCCTTCTGGCGCTGGCCGGGCGGAGCCGCGCCGGGGCACCGATTTCATGGTCACGGGCAGAAACGGGCAAATAACCCCCGAAACCGCCCGCGATCATGGAACTGCGGGGTCGCGCGGAGCGGGACGGCAGG
>Ga0070708_100001781_pt1 | contig 16542 bp, 15 predicted proteins | sample KBSK5503metaG_FD_65469 | JGI IMG/M metagenome (GOLD analysis project Ga0070708, IMG submission 65469) | Corn, switchgrass and miscanthus rhizosphere microbial communities from Kellogg Biological Station, Michigan, USA - KBS K5-50-3 metaG | ecosystem: Host-associated > Plants > Roots >... | reverse complement strand
CCCGCGGCGCCCGGCTGGCCCTGCAGACCATGTGCGAAGCGGGCGGCCTGGCCAACGCGACCATCCTGGAACGTCTCTAACCGGGCTCGGCCAGCAGATCGCAACATCATGATCGAGACGAAGTACAACAAGATCGGCGACGTCGCGGTGGTCACGATGGCCAATCCGCCGGCCAACACCTTCACCATGGAGCTGAGCGCCGGCCTGACGGGCGCGGTCCGGAGGGCGGTCAGCGAGGGTGCGCGGGCTCTGGTCCTGCAGGCCGACGGCCCGCTGTTCTGCGGCGGCGCCGACGTGCACATCTTCGCCGGCACCACTGCCCGTCAGGCCCGGCAGATGTTCGCCGAGGGATTCCAGCTGGTCGACGCGCTGGAGGACGCGCCGTTCCCGGTCATCGCGGCCGTCCACGGGATGTGTTTCGCGGCAGGACTGGAGCTGGCGCTAGCCTGCGATCTGATCATCGCGGCCGAAGGAGCTAAGTTCGCGCAGGTCGAAGCAAAGATCGGCGCCGCGACCTTCCTGGGCGGGGTGTACCGCCTGGCCGAGCGGTGCGGGCCGGCCCGGGCGAAGGAAATCGTCTTCGGTGCCGAGACGTACGACGCGGCGACCTTCGAGCGGTGGAACATCGTCAACCGGGTGGTGCCCGACCAGGACATGCGCGACGCGGCCCTGGCCTGGGCCCGGCAGCTGGCCAAGGGCCCGACCCTCGCGCACGCGGTAACCAAGCGACTGGTCCGGCACGCTCTCGACTACGGCTCCCGGCAAGCGGACAGGTATATCCTCGATACGGCGTCTCCCTTGCTCGAAAGCCGCGACATGCGGTACGCAGTCGACCTGCTGCTGACCCAGGGCGCGCGGAAATTCAGCCAGAACCACGCCGAGGTCGTGTTCGAGGGCCGCTGACCTGTTCCCCCGCTGCGGGGGGCTGCTGGTTACCGGGGGGTCTGGCTGCGGAGATGGGGGCGCAGGTACCGGCGGGGTTCCAGGCCCGCGATCACGTCGCGGCCGCGGGCGGTGTCCGCGTAGAGGCGTCCGAATACCAGCCGTCCGTCTTTGACCTTGAACAGGAACAGATGCTCGTTGCGCATCGTGATGCCGCGGGTGGACAGGGCGTCGGTCTTCACCGGGACGATGATGGTGTCGCCTGCATCGATGATCTCGTGGGCGTCGTAGCGGAAGTACCGCCATTCCTTACCGACCTCTTGCCAGAAGGCGGCGAACTCCTCCAGCCCGACGTAGGTTCCCCCGTAGGGCATGGAGTCCGACATCTCGAAGGTGAAGTCGTCCGCGAGGAGTGCCGTCAGCGGTCCTCGGTCGTTGCTCTCGTATCCGGCAAAGGCGGTCTTGAGTGCCGCCACGATCTCGGTGTTGCTCATGTCGGGCTTCGCTTTCTGCGGAGGGCGCGGGAACGCGCGGGGGGCTGTTGACTAACCGGGGTCCGAGCAGTGATCGCGGCCAGGACAGGTGTCGGCGGAACCAGTCGCGAGCCGCGGCGCTGGACTCCCCGAACCTGGACAGGTAGGGGTCAAAGTGCCCGCCGGGGAGCAGCACCAGTTTCTTCGGCTCCAGCGCGCGCTGATAGGCGGCCAGCGCCAGGTCGGTCACGGTGATGGTGTCGTGGTCGGCGACCACGAGCAACAGCGGTGTCGGCGAGACTCTACTGATCCACGCGCCCGGCTCGTACATGCGGGCCGCACGGGTGGACCGGACAGTCACCTGGTTCTCCCAGGTGCCCGCGGGCACCGGCTGGAGGTAGAACTCGATCGCGTCCTTGGCCCGGTAGGCGGCCGACACCGCGGGGTCGTCGCTGACGATCGCCTGCATACGGGGCGCCTCGCCGCGGAACTGGGCCCGCTCGTCCTCGGCGAGCGCGTCCTCCAGGCCGGCGACGGCGTCCGGTGGGACGCGGCGCAGGCCCTGCTCGTACCCGCTGATCGTGGGCACCTGGGCGACGACGCACCGCAGGCGACGGTCGGTGGCGCCCAGGACGATGGCGTGGCCGCCGGCGTAGCTGGTGCCCCACAGGCCGATCCGTCCGGCGTCGACCTGCGGCCGGCTCTCCAGGAAGGAGACGGCGCGGCGCCAATCGGCGATCTGCTGCCACGGGTCCACGTCCTGGCGCGGCGCGCCGTCGCTGGCCCCGAACGTGCGGTGGTCGTGCAGCAGCACCACGAAGCCGTCCGCGGCGAAGGCCTCGGCGAAGCGCTCCAGTCCGTGCTCCTTCACGCACGCGTAGCCGTGGCCCATGGTGATCGCCGGGTGCGGGCCGGGGCCCTCGGGGAGGTACAGCCAGCCGCGCAGCGTGACGCCGCCCTCCGCGGTGAACGCGATGTCAACGCGCTGTGTCATCGGTCGTTCCCTTCGGATGCGCCGCCGCCGGTCACGGCAGGTCCAGTTGCACGGTCTCGACGTCCGCGCTGCTCACGAGGCCGCCAAAGGCGCCGGGGCAGCATTACTCGTTCGGGTTAGTCAGCGCGGGATCACTGGCAGCACCACCCGCGATGGGTGGGCGCGGTCATGCAGCACGGTCTGGTCCGCCGCCCGCAGGGTGGTGTCGGTACCGGTCGGGGCGCCCGTGCCGGGGTTGCGGTCCCAGCGTGGGAAGTCGCTGGAAGTGATGTGCAGCCGGATCCGGTGGCCGGCGCGCAGTACGTGGCTGACGTTCCAGAGCTGGATCGTGAACTCGTAGGGATTGCCGGGCTCCAGCAGCGATGGGTTGTCGAAGGACTCGCGAAATCGGCCGCGCACGATGCCTTCGGCGAGGTTCTGGGCGTATCCGTCGGGTCGGACGTCCGAGAACACAGCGACAAAGTCGGTGTCGACAGCGGTGGTAATGGCATGCAGGTGGACGGTGCATGGGCCGGTGATCTCGACGTCCTCGGTGAGTTCGGGCCCGGTGTAGACCAGCACATCGGCGCGGGACTGGTTCTTCCGCTGATCAGCCACACCGCCGCCAACGAACCGGCCACCCGCCGTTGGTACAGGGTAGTCCGGCTCGTACCGGTAGCGATCGGCAGGCTCGTCTCCAGGTGCCTCGACTGACAGGATCCCATCGCCGTTCAGCGTGTTCGCCGAGCCGCCGCTATGCAGATAGTAGGAGGTGTAGTCAGCACGTGCGAGCGGCCACTGCTGTTCGTCACGCCACCGGTTCTCGCCCATGACGAAGATCCGGACAGGGGAGCACGGAAGATCGGCGCCTTCTGCCTTCAGGTAGTGATTGAACCATCGACGCTCGATATCGACCAGTGAGATGGCGGCTTCGGGACCGAAGTCGATGTCGCCGGTCCCGCCGGACGTGGGCTGGCTAAACGGCAGCTGGTGCGCCCACGGCCCCATGATGAGTGCGTGACGGTCACGCGCGTCGAGGGCGCTTGACCGTAGCCCGGTGAAGTAAAGCGGGGTGTCCCGGTTGGCGATGTCGTACCACGAACCGATGTGCAACATCGGTACGTTGATGTTGAACAGCTGGCGACTCAGATCCGTTGCCCACCAGTACGGGCCATCGGTCCAATGCCAGAGGATGTCGGCCAGAAACGGCGCCCCGCGCCCAAGGCGATCGATCCAATCACGAAGCGGCAGATGCCGCAGCGCGTCCTCGGTCAGCGCAGAGAATCGCACGGTCGGATCGACCTTCAGCTTCGCGAGCTCCGCGATCGACGCGCGGTCGCCTTCGGCGGCTAGCACATCCTCCGCCATATTCACGAAATAGCTGAGCAACCAGCCCAACTCAAGTGCCCCAGCGTTGTACCAGCAGTTCTCGAATGTCAGCTGATAGGCCGACACGGGGATGCAGGTCCTCAGGTGGGGCGGCCGCTGCGTGGCGGCGAGATACTGGGCGATTGCACCGTAGGACTGGCCGAATGTTCCGACCGCTCCGCTGGATCCGTGCAGCGTCGCGGCCCATTCGATCGTGTCGTATCCGTCACGCGCCTCGTAGATGAACGGATACCAGACGCCCTCGGACGTGAATCGTCCGCGGGTGTCCTGAACGACGACCAGGTAGCCATGTGACGCGAAGTAGTGCGCCTCGCTGAAGTCGGCAGCGAGATCGTTTGACCGCTTACCGTAGGGCGTCCTGCGCACCAGCACTGGATACGGACCCAGAGCCTCGGGCCGATACACATCCGCCCGCAATACCACCCCGTCCCGGGTGGTCATGGCCAGGTCGTTGTCACGCACGACCTCGAACGGACCACGCTGGGATTCCAGGGATTCGCTAGACGGGACGGTGCTGGTCATTGGCCCTCCTCGGGGTGATGATGTGCAGGTAGTTCAGGGCGCCGGACAGCCAGAGTCCCACATCCGGTAGCTGAGGTCCTGGGCTGCGGGATCCGGCGAGATGTCCACGGTCAGCTCTCTTTCCCAAGCATGGCCAGACCTTCGTCGGCGATACGTTCAACCTCGGCGTCTAGGTCGCCGAACTCCTGCCCGGCCATGGAGCCTGCCCGCACTCGCGCTGCGATGCCCTGTGCGATGACCGCAAACTTGAAATGGGCCAGGGCGACGTAAGCGGTCAGGTCGCTGAAGTCGGCACCGGTCCACGTGGCGTACCGGTCAGCCAGGTAGGAGCGGGGCGGGAAGCCGGGCAGCATGCTCGGCGCAGGCGTCAGCACTGGTTTGGCCTCGCCGTTCTGCCGCCAGTAGAACAGCAGCAAGCCGAGATCGGCCAGCGGATCACCCAGCGTGGCAAGTTCCCAGTCGAGCACGGCCGCCACCGACGGCGGCATCTGCCTGGCGAAGAGGCAGTTGTCGAGCCGGAAGTCGCCGTGCACGATCGCCCCGCCGGGGCCGGTCGGCGGGTCCGCGCGTAGCCGGTGGGCGAGTTCGTCGACCGGGAGGGCGTTCCGGCTCTTGGGGATGAGCGCGGCCTGCGGTCGCTGCCACCGGGAGTCCCCGAGCGCCCGGGCCAGAGCGGGACCGACGAGGTCAGGCCGGATCAGGTTCTCATGCATCGGCGCTTCCCGTCAGTGTCCGGACATGCCGCCGTCGACGGCCAGCGTGACGCCGGCGATGTACGACGACGCGGGGCTGGCCAGGAAGACCACGGCCGCGTCGAGCTCGTGCTGCTCGCCCATCCGTCCCAGCGTGGAGGTGCTGGCGATGAAGTCCCGCAGCTTTTCGGGCGGGACGGCCTCGGTCATCTCGCTGCGGAAGTACCCCGGCGCCACCGCGTTGACCCGGATCCCCCGCCGCCCCGACCACTGCTGGTTCAGGTCGCGGGTCAGCCCGATGAGGCCCGCCTTGCTGGCCGCGTAGGCCGCCTGCGGCAAGTACGACTTGACCAGCCCGAGCACGCTGGCGATGTTGACGATGGCCGAGCCGGGCGGCATGACCTGCGCGGCGGCCTGGGCCATCCAGTACGCGCCGAGCAGGTTGACCTCGATCACCTGGCGGAACTGCTCGGGGGCCTCCCGCAGCGCGGGCACGGCGGTGCCCAGGCCGGCGTTGTTGATCAGCACGTCCAGATGCCCGAATCCATCCACGGCCAGCTGGACTGCCGCCCGGCATGCGTCAGGGTCGGTGACGTTGGTCTCGACGGCGAGCGCGCCCCGGCCCACCTTCTCGATCTCGGCGGCGGCGGCCTCCAGCCCGGCCCGGCGGCGGGCGGCGAGCACCACGTCCGCCCCGGCCTGGGCCAGCGCGACCGCGAAGCCCGCGCCGAGACCGCCGCTGGCCCCGGTGACCAGGACGACCTTGCCGGCCAGCGAGAACCGGTCAAGCACGTTCATGGGTTCCCGTGTAGCTCGTGGGCGCGATCGCGCAGGACGGTCTTCTGGATCTTCCCGGAGGAGGTCTTCGGCAGCGCACCGAACTCGAAGCGCCTGGGCACCTTGTACCGGGCCAGGCGCTCCCGCGCGTACTCGATCAGCGCGTCCGCGTCGACGTCGTCCTTCCGCAGCGTCACGAAGGCCACCGGCACCTCGCCCCAGCGCTCGTCCGGCATCCCCACCACGGCGCTTTCCACCACCGAGGGATGGCTGTCCAGCACCTGCTCGACCTCGACCGAGGCGATGTTCTCTCCGCCGGAGATGATGATGTCCTTGCTCCGGTCGCGGATCTCGACGTAGCCGTCCGGGTGCATCACCGCCAGGTCCCCGGTCAGCAAGCAGCCGCCGCGGGTGACCTCCCGGGTCGCCTCGTCGTCGCGGTAGTACCCGAGCATGACGTCGTTGCCGCTGACCGCGATCTCGCCGATCATCTGGCCGTCGGCCGGGACGTCCCGGCCGTCGTCGTCCAGGACCCGCAGCGGGCGGGCGATGATGTTCGGCGCTCCCTGGCGGGCGCGCAGCGTGGCCTGCTCGCCCGGCGGGAGCTCGTCCCACTCCGGCTGCCATTCGTTGATCGCGAGCGGGCCGTAGGTCTCGGTCAACCCGTACAGGTGGGTCACGGCGAAGCGCATATTTGCCAGCCGGGCCAGCAGCGTCGCCGACGGCGGCGCGCCGCCGGTGTCCACGTGCACGTCATGGTCCAGGGGTGCGGCAGCGGGGTCCTCGGCGATCATCGTCAGCACGGTCGGCGCCGCGCTGAAGTGGGTGATCCCCTCGGTGCGCAGCAGCCGCCAGATCTCGGCCGTGTCCACCGACCGCAGGCAGACATGGGTACCGCCCGCCGCGGTGACGGCCCAGGTGAAGCACCAGCCGTTGCAGTGGAACATCGGCAGCGTCCACAGGTACCGGGCGCCGGGGCCCAGCCGGGCGTGGTAGGCCATCGCCGTGGCCTGCAGGTACGCGCCCCGGTGGTGGTACATCACGCCCTTGGGCCGTCCCGTCGTGCCGCTGGTGTAGTTGACCGCGAGCAGCTGGCGCTCGTCGACCGGCCAGGGGCTCGCCTCGGCGGCTCCGGTGATCCACGCCTCATAGGAGTCATCGGGTCCGCCGGCGATGAAGCGCGGCAGGTCGGCTCGTTCGGCCAGATTCCGGGCACGTTCGGCGAACTCGTGCGTCGCGACCAGGACCGAGGCGCCCGAGTGGTCGAGCAGGCCGGTCATCTCGTCGGCGGACAGCCGGGTGTTCAGCGTGACCAGCGCGGCCCCCAGCATCGGCACGGCGTAGTGCAGTTCCAGCATCACGTGGCTGTTGGCACACAGGGCGGCGACCCGGTCCTCGTAGCCCACGCCGAGGGCGGACAGCGCGCCGGCCAGCCGACGGCAGCGGCCGGACATGTCCCGGTAGGTGAACCTGCGCTCGCCGTCCACGATCGCGGTCCGGCCGGCGAAGACCGCGGCGGCGCGGTCGAGGAAGGAGGCGGGCGTAAGCGGCGCGAAGGTAAACTCAGCCATGTCGATACCGTCCATGTGTGATAGTCAGCCCTTCACCGCGCGAGCGGAGCCCCACAGCGCTCCGCGGTTGAAACGGTCGGGGTAGCGGGCCGTCATCTCGGTGTAAAGCTCGAGGGGGGTCACGGTGCGCGCCGCGAGGGCATCGAAGTCGCGGATGTACTGCCGGGTCTCTTCAAGGATCTTCGGGTCGTCGGGGCGCTCGGGTCTCTTGTGACCGGCCACGACGGCACGCGGGGAGAGCTCCTCGATCGTGTCGAGGGCGGTGAGCCAGGACCGGCGGCCGATGGCGTCGGACTCGGCAAGGTAGAGGTGGACGTCGTTGTAGGCGGCGTCGCCGACCACCACGAGGCCGATCGACGGGACATGCAGGGCAGTGGTGTCGTCGGTGTCGGTGTGTCCGAGATCGATGGCGACGAGTTCCTCGCCTTCCAGCTCGAACCGGACGCCCTCAAGCTCCTCGACGCCGACGAGGTTTTCCGGGATCTGTCCTGGGAAGCGGGGCTTCCAGAATGTCTCGATGAAGTCGGAACCGATCTGCGACGCGATGTTGCGTGCCACGCTCGGGATCGCGACGGCCTTCGCGTTCGGGAACCGCTCGAGGATCGTTCCGAGTCCCAACCAGTGGTCGCCGTGCCCGTGAGTCACGTAGACCGTGGTCAGGTTCTTGCGGGTGGCCGCGGCCCAATCGGCGAGCTCGGCGGCCTGGCCGGAGGTCATGACGGCATCGACGAGTACCGCGTCGCGCTTACCGGTGATGAGGGTCGCCGAGATCGGGGACCAGACGCGGCGAGCTAGGTCTGGAGGCAGGTCGGTCACCGTCGTGGGCAGCGATGGCGCGACGTGGACGGCGTAGGACAGCTCAGTCATTGACGTGTTCGGTGGCTTCGATGAAGACCTCTAGCTCGCGCCGGATGTTCGGACCGGACGGTTGATAGACGATCTCCGTCACGCCCTGGTCGGCGAGCGCCGACACCACCTGGCGGATACCGGCGGCGGGGGCGGTCAGGCTCGTCTTGGTGACCAGCGCGGAGCCACCTGCCTCCCAGGCGGCGGTGTCCGCTTCGTTGAGCCGGACGAGGTGGCCGGTGTGCACAGCGAGGTGCCGGTCGGGTTCGGGGGTCTTTTCGATGACCTCAAGCCACTCCGGCCCACCGGGGATGTCCCGGATACCGTCGGCGCCGACGGCCGTGTAGGGGTAGTGGTAGGTGAGCGCCCACATCGGGCCCGCGGCTTCCCGGACACGGGGACTGTCGGGTGACTCGCCATCGTCGAGTACGGTTCCGCCGGTGCCCAGGGCAGCCCAGCCGAATTGGCTCATCGCCGCGCTGGGAGCTCCGAATGAGAACAGGCCGTCCGCGCCGATCGCGTGGGCGACCTCGGCGCCTTTGGGGCCCATTGCCGAGATCAGGATCGGAGGCGGTGCAGGCGGTGTATGCGGATGCTGCTCGGGCGGGAGCATACGCATCCGGGCGCCGTCCCACTCGACCGCCTCGCCACGCAAGAGCCCCCGGTAAGCAGTGATATAGCGACGCATGTACGACCAGGTCAGTGGGGGCAAGCCCATGGCGGCCCGGCCGGTGTAGCCCGTGCCGAAGGCGACCGCAACGCGCCCAGGCGCCAAGTCCTGCAGCATCCGGGTGGCGGCGGCGTTGACCATCGGGTGGCGCAGGCTCGGCACCAGAACACCGGGCCCGAGCCCGATGGACTCGGTGCGTTGTGCGGCGAGAGCGAGCACCATCCAGACGTCCGGGCTCTGCTGCGGTGTGTCGTAGAGCCAGGCGCGTTCGTAGCCGAGGTGTTCGGCCAGCGCGATGTCATCAGGTGAGCTCGGTGAGGTCGCGAAAGCGGCCGAGACGGACGGGTGCGCCATGTCAGCTCCCTCGTCGATGCGGACAATGTGTCATCAGTCGTTCCGTTCGGGTGCGCCGCCGCCGGTCAAGTCGGCTCCTTCTCGCCGTTGTAGAAGTGGGCCGCGTCGATGCGGTCGGCCAGGCGGCGCCCGAGTTCGGCGGAAAAGCGCAGCGCAGCGCCGAGCGGCCGGTGGTGGATGGCGACGCGGACGATCCGTGCCTGCTCGTCCTTGGTCAGGACGGTCACGCCCTGGATCTGGGTCCCGCCGAAGCCCGTGGCCTCCCACTCCAGATAGCTGCGCCGGCCCCGCGAGCTCTCGTGGGTGAAGGCCAGGGACTCGTAGATGCCGCTGGCCGCCCACATCACCTGCTTGACCTGCTCGCGGCCGGCCACCGGTCGGGTGAGCACGCTCGCCTCCAGCACGACGTCCTCGGCGAACGCCTCGCCGAAAGCGTCGGCCGACTTCTCGGCGAAGGCCGTGGTGTACTGCTGCGGCCGGACGCCGGTCTCGCCGGGGTGATGCAACTTGGCTACGAACGCGTCCAGCAGGCCGGCGACCGCGGCCGGCTGCTCGATGTGGGCCCAGTGCCCGCCGCCTTGGACGGTGGCCGACTCGATCTGGGGGAAGTGCGGCAGCACCCCTGCGCTCAGCAGTTCGTCGGTGACGAATGGGTCCTCGGCGCCCCGGATCACCAGCACCGGGCCCGCAAAGCGGCTCGGCTTCTCGCCGTCCGGATGGCCGTTATTCCAGCAGTCCGCCAGTGCGCGCACCACGTCGGGCCGGATCCGGGCGCCGATCACCGCCAGCCGGTCCAGATCCGCCTCGCCGAGACTGGGACCCAGCTGCTGCCGTACGGACCGCTGCCCCTGCAGGTCGCCGCCGAGCGAGCGGAACGGCTCGATGACCTCATCGGGCAGGTGAGTACCGGCCAGCGGAACGGGGTTCACCAGCACCAGGCCCAGGGTCAGCTCCGGCCGGGCGGCGGCGACCAACTCCACGACCGGCGCCGCCATGCTCTGCCCGACGAGCATCACCGGCTTGTCCAGGGCGTCCAACACGGCCCCGACTTCGGAGGCGAAGCGGTCGAAGGTGAACGGGCCGCGCGCATCGGTACGCTCGCCCATCCCGGCCAGGTCCAGCTGCACGGTCTCCACGTCCTCGCTGCCCAGCTCCGCGATCACGCCGTCCCAGACGTACTGGTCGTCCAGGAACCCGTGGACGAAGACCAGGGCCGCCCCACCCGCGCCGTTGCGCCGGAATCTGACGTCGGTGTCATCGATGCGTTCGGTTCTCATCCGGCTCACTCCTTACCAGGAAGCCGTCGCGGCTCCTGACGGAGCCCACTCCGGCGTGTCGATGGGCGACCACCCCGTCTCCCGCCCGTCCAGCCGCGCCATCCGGCGGCCTTCGTAGGCCTCGAGCAGGCTCGACTCGAGCGGGGTGAAGAACACGTTGTTCACCAGGGTGTACTCGGCGGCCAGGCGGCCGACAACCGGCAGCGCGGCGGTGTCGATCCGGCCGCGTTCCAGATACAGGTCGTCCCGCACGTGGAACCGCACCACCCGGCCCCAGACGACGTGGTCGTGCTGGTCCCCGACCGGGATGATGCGGTCCACCACGCACTCGAAGGAGATCGGCGCCTCCTTGATGCGAGGCGCCCGGACCACCTCGCACGGTGCCTTCTGCAGTCCGAGCGCCTCGAACTCATCAACCGAGGAGTCGAACTCGGCCGCCGACCGGTGCACCCGGTCGGCCAGCGGGAGCACCGCGAGGTTCGTCACGAACTCACCGGTGTCCCGGATGTTGACGAAGGTGTCCTTGAGCGTCTGCCCGTCCGAGCGCGGCTGCAGCGTGATCGAGACCATCGGCGGCTTGCGGCCCACCGCGGTGAAGAACGAGACCGGCGCGATATTGCCCACCCCGTCCTTGGACACCGTGCTCACCCAGGCGATCGCCCGGGGCAAGATGCTGCCGATCAGCAGCTTGTATGCAGCCGTGGCGTCGAGCCCACTCGCGTCGATGATCATTAAGGCACTTCCTATCGTCGGTCCCATCAGCCGCCGCGGTGACGTACCGCCACCGCCACAGCGCTGTCGGCGAAATAAGCAGAAGCTTTGTGTTCGCGTCGGTCAATGGCCGTGCCCGGCACGCTAGGGGAGGCCGCCGAGCAGCGCGGCCGCCCCGTACCAAACCGGGCTGGGGTTCGGCGCCGAGTGCGCTGCTCCAGCACGACCCGTCGGCCCCTGCGCCGTGGGCGAGGACGATGTTCGGCCGGGATCCATGCCGGTGGTTCCTTCCCTGCGCGGACGATGGTCGTTTCTTCACAGGCTGGCCGACCGCGCGACGACGCGGTATCAGCATGTTGACTGCACCCACCAGCCGCGATCAGCTGCAGTCAGGTTGCCGATACCACAGCCCTGGCGTCGCGGCGCACACTGAAACGCCAATAGCGCCGAGCCTGGGGCAAGCTTCAGTGGAACGCCGAAGGCATGACGGCCAGAGGGAGTATGGCGATGTCGACCCTTGTCCCTGAGGTGTTGTGGTGGCCAGATCCGCAGCATGCCGCTGCCAGCGGAATCGCGGAGTTCACAAGGTACGTGCGGGACCGGCGCGGTGTGTCCATCCCGGACGGGGATTATGCGGCATTGCACGCCTGGTCGGTCCGCGATCTGGCCGGGTTCTGGTCGGCGGTGGCGGAGTTCGTCGGGGTGCGGTTCCATCAGGCCCCGACCGCGGTGCTCGGCGTGGAGCGCATGCCTGGCGCCGAGTGGTTTCCGGGCGCCACGCTGAACTATGCCGAGCACGTACTCAGCCCGGGCCCGGGGCGGGGTGACGGCGACGTGGCAGTGGTGTTCGCCCGGGAGGATGGGCTCGAGCGCCAGGTCACCCGCGCCGAGTTGCGGGACCTGGTGGGCCGGTGCCGGGCCGGGCTGGTGCGCCTCGGTGTGGACCGCGGCGACCGCGTGGTGGCGTTGGCGCCGAACTGCGTGGAAACCCTGGCGGTTTTCCTTGCCGCGGCGAGCCTGGGGGCGGTGTGGTCGTCGTGTTCCCCGGACTTCGGCGCCCGCGCGGTGCGAGACCGGTTCGCTCAAATCGAACCGGCGGTGCTGATCGCGGTGGACGGCTACCGCTACGGCGGGAAATCCTTTGACATCTGCTCCACGGTGGAGGAGCTGCGCCGGCAGTTGCCGACGCTGCGGGCCATAGTGCTGGTGCCCTACCTCGACCCGGCCACGGCGTTGACGGGCACAGTCCCGTGGGCGGATTTCACGGTGACGGCCGCCGAAGCGGAGTCTGCGGCGGTGCCGTTCGACCATCCGCTGTGGGTGCTCTACTCGTCGGGCACCACCGGGCTACCCAAGGGAATCGTGCACGGCCACGGCGGCATCCTCGTCGAGCACCTCAAGTCGCTGCGGCTGCAGATGGATCTGGGCCCCGGCGAACGGTTCTTCTGGTTTACCACCACCGGGTGGATGATGTGGAATCTGCTGGCCTCCGGCCTGCTGGTCGGCGCCACCGTCGTGCTGTTCGACGGCAACCCCGGCTACCCCGACCTGAGCGCGCTGTGGCGGCTGGCCGAGCGGCACCACATCAGCTACTTCGGCACCTCCGCCCCGTTCATCCAGTCTTGCCTCAAGGCCGGCCTGCGTCCCCGCGACGAGTGTGACCTGTCGGCGTTGCGGGCGGTCGGCTCCACCGGCTCCCCGCTGTCGGCCGAAGGCTTCCGGTGGCTCGCAGACGCGGTCGGCCGGCGCGTGCAGATCTGCTCGATCTCCGGCGGCACCGATCTGTGCACCCCGTTCTTGAGCGCCGCCCCCACCGTCCCGGTACGGCTGGGTGAGATCTCCTGCGCCGCGCTGGGCGCGGCCGCGGCCGCCTACGACACCCGCGGCCAGGAGGTCATCGACGAAGTCGGTGAGCTGGTGCTCACCCGGCCGATGCCCTCCATGCCGGTAGCGTTCTGGAACGACCCCGACGGCACCCGGTTGGGGGAGGCCTACTTCGACACTTACCCGGGCGTGTGGCGGCACGGCGACTGGGTGCGGGTCACCCCGCGGGGCTCATACGTCATCTACGGGCGCAGCGACTCCACCCTCAACCGCGGCGGGGTCAGGATGGGCACCGCCGACTTCTATGCCGTCGTGGAAGGCTTCGACCAGGTTGCTGACTCGCTGGTGATCGACACCACCGAACTCGGTGCCGACCAAGGGCAGCTGCTGTGCTTCCTGGTACTCGCGGCCGGCGTCACCCTCACCGACATCGAGCCGCAACTCCGCAGGACGCTGCGCTCTGAGCTGTCCCCCCGGCACGTACCCGACCGGTTCATCGTCATCGACGAGGTGCCACGCACGCTGAGCGGCAAGAAACTCGAGGTCCCCGTCAAGAAGATCCTCGCCGGTGTCCCCGCCGACCAGGCCGTAAGCAAAGACGCCCTGCAGAACCCAGAAGCCCTAACCCCTTTCCTCGAGATGGCGACGAAGTGAGGACGCAGCCGCTCGTATCGTGTGTTCTAGGTGGCTGTTCTAGCCGGCGACGATGCCGCATTGCAGCTTACGGGCCACTACAGCCAGGACATGGAGGTAGCGCAGGCTGAGCTGTCGGCTCTCGCCTCCTGCTGACCGGCCAGGCCGCAACGCCCCGAACTAACCCTCGTCGCTGTGGCGCCGGATCCAGTCCGCGATCTGCGGCCGCGCGACCTTGGCCGCCTGCCGGCCGGCGACGAAGCCGATATGGCCGGACCGAAGCCGCAGCTCGCTTGCGTCTTCGGAGCCCACCAGCCGCGTGAGCGGTTCGGAGGACGCGGCGGGCGTGATCCCGTCCTGTTCGGCGAACGCGTTGAGGAACGGGCAGCGGATGTCCTTCAGGCGCGCCTCCCGGCGGCCCAGCGGGATGACACCGGCCAGCAGCGCATTCTGCCGGATCAGCAGGCTCACGGTCTGCCGGAACGCGGCGCCGGGGAACGGCACCTGGTCGCGTGCCCATTGGCTGATGGCCAAGAACCCCTCGACGAACTCGTCGTTCCAGAGGTTCTCGAAGAAGTTGACCCGCTGGACAACCAGGTCGGCTGGCTTGAGCGTCTGGAATCCCTCGTCCAGCGCACGTGCGGGCACCAGGCCGGTCTGGTCGATGACGTCGTTGGCGTCCAGGCGGCCTTCGGCGAACATGTTGCTCATGAACCCCATTTCGCGGTAGTCGCACGGGGTTGCCATCACCATCATGTTGCGGATCGGCAGCTCGGGATGCCCGGCCGCGACCAGGAGCGTGAGGATACCGCCGAAGCAATAGCCGATCAGCGTCATCTCCTTGGCGCCAGCGTCCCCAAGGAGGGCGCCGATGGCGGCCGGGATGTAGTCGTCGACGTAGGTCTCGAACGTGTTCTCGGCATCCGCGGGATCGGGCGAAATCCAGTCGAGCAGGAACACGTCGAATCCCTCGCCGACGAGGTAGCGCACCATGCTGGTATTGGGCAGCAGGTCCAGTACGTAGCTCTTGCTGACGAGGCTGTGGACGATCAGCGCCGGCGGGCCATAGCGCCGCTGTCCGGAGCGGTATCGCCACAACCGGGCCTTGTCCCGCTGCCAGATCAGGTCCCGGGGAGTCTGCGCCACCGCGGGCCGGTTCAAGCCGGTGAGGTAGGCAAGGCCGTTGCGGGCTCGCAGCATCTGGCGCACGACCAAGTCAGGCATCATGCCTCCGCCGGAGGCAGCGGGGCGGGCGGCCCAAGATGGGAAACGGGCGGCCGGGAATTGCGCAGCTGCAGTTCGCGCTCGAGATCACGCATCTGCCGCTCCAGGCTCGCCACCTGGTTCATCAGCGTGAACAGGTCGCCGCGGGCGGGCATCCCCCACGCATGCAGCCACTGCTCGGTCACCCTCTGGCCGTCGGCGGTGAGCCGTCGCTGCACCCGGATCGTCACGGCGGCAAGATCCATGAAGGTCTTGCTCTGCACCCAGGACTCCGCAGCCGCGGCCAGCGGCCGCTCGATCGCGTCGAACGCTTGCCGCCAAAGCGACGTCATTGTCGTCACCTTCCCTTCCAGGGAGTGTCCGGCCCAGCCGGTCTAGCCGGTCGCTGTTTCGCGCCCAGCCCATTCGCGTTCCCGCCGCGCGTGTCTTTGCACCTTGTGTCTTATGTGAAAGTCGCGTTATGCAAGAACCCGTTGTGGTTGCTGCCGTGCTACCTGCACCGGCCACTCGTGCAGGCCCAGAAGGCCTGCACTCGCAACCGGATTTGCATAACGCTCCTTGCCCGCCGAAATGCCGGAGAACGATGTTCGGTCGGGGATCCATGGTGGTGGCGGCTTCCCTCCGGGGACAGTGGTCGTCTTCTCCATGTTTGCCCTCTGGGCGACGATGGGGTATCCGCATGTTTACTGCACCCGCGACCCCGCGACCAGGTGCAGTCAGGTTGCCGATACCGCGGCCCGGTAACACAGCGAACAGTTGAAACGGACATCTGCCTGCCTCATAGACCACCGCAAGGCACCTTGCCCGCGATCACGACGGCACCTCCCACCAACCCCGACCACCTGAAGGAAAGAGCGATGAACCGGCAAATACCGGTCACAAGGCCATGAAGGGAAACGGCAATGAACCCTGAGACCGCCGCCCCGGCGACCCGGAGCGCGGCTACCCCACTCCTCGAGGTCTCCCTGGAGGATGTGGGCCCGTTCTTGCGCGCCGTCGGCCTCGTCTTCGATGAAATCTCCGCCGTGCGAGTTACCGCCCACCTGGAGCTAGGCCCGGAGCACCACACCCCGTGGGGGGTTGTGCACGGCGGTGTCTACACGGCCGCGGTCGAGACTGCGGCTAGTGTCGGCGCAAGCCTCGCGGTACGCGATCAGGGTCAGGTCGCCCTCGGCCTGACCAACACCACTCACTTCCTGCGCTCGGTTACCGCCGGGCGGGTGACCGTCGAAGCCACCGTCCTCAGCCAGGGCCGCACCCAGCAGCTGTGGTGCGTCGATTTCACCGACGAATCAGGCAGGCTTATTGCCCACGGCGAGCTACGCCTGCAGAACGTCATCGGCAAGTCCTAGCCGCGCCGGTCGCAGTCCCGGGTGCATAACCGGTAAGAGGCAGGCAGCTCGATGGGGACAGGCGAGGTCGCAGCCTTCGCGCGCGAGAATATGGGAAAGAGGGACAGATGACTGCACGCAACGCAGCCATCGGCCATCCTCTCGGGCCAGCGGGACCAGGCTGATGACCACCCTCGTCCACGCCATGCACGCCCGCGGCGCCCGGCTGGCCCTGCAGACCATGTGCGAAGCGGGCGGCCTGGCCAACACGACCATCCTGGAACGCCTCTAACCGGGCTCGGCCAGCAGATCAGAGCATCATGATCGAGACGAAGTACGACAAGATCGGCGACGTCGCGGTGGTCACGATGGCCAATCCGCCGGGCAACACCT
>Ga0070708_100001780_pt1 | contig 16548 bp, 11 predicted proteins | sample KBSK5503metaG_FD_65469 | JGI IMG/M metagenome (GOLD analysis project Ga0070708, IMG submission 65469) | Corn, switchgrass and miscanthus rhizosphere microbial communities from Kellogg Biological Station, Michigan, USA - KBS K5-50-3 metaG | ecosystem: Host-associated > Plants > Roots >... | reverse complement strand
TTGAACGGTTGATTCGAGGAGGAAGCCGCTGAAACTTGAGGCGGGGGCGCGTTGAATTTATCGCACCTTGAACCTATCGACTGCCCCCTTCCCAACCTGCGAATTTCCGTAACTTGAGTAATATTCTGGTCCAATAATTTTTTCACAGCTTCGGAAGTTGGTGGGTCCTGCGAGCAATACAGTACCGCGAGCGAAGCGAGCGGATGCCGGCACTCAACCACCGTTTTAAGAGTTCTTGGGATTATCGAGTGCCGGCATCCGGTCGCTTCGCTCGCGGTACTGTATTGAGTTGCGATCATGTTGGTGTCCTCCCTCACTCGACTGACTTTTCACACGGTCTCTACCGCGCGGTGGTACTGATGTTATGAAGCAAGCGCCTCCTTCCGTGAGTGTTAAACTCACGGATCAGTCGCGCAGTGTCGCTCAAGAACATGAGACTGAAAGGAGGCGCTGCTCTTGGTTCTGCGAAATCTGTGTAATCTGTGGATGCTCAGCTTTGTTACAATGCGACACCAAAAACTCGATCCCGAAAGGAAATCACATGCGACGTCTTCTAACCTTTCTCCTGATCACCATCGTGGTTTGCGCCATTCCCGCCCTCGCGCAGAAGCGCAACATCACTGAGAAAGACTTGTTCGGTTTTGTCTGGGTTAGCGATCCGCAAATATCACCGGATGGTTCCCGCGTAGCATTCGTTAAGATTACTGTAAATGAAAAGAAGGATGGATATAACACCTCCATCTGGACTGTCTCCCCCACAACCGGCGAGACACACCAGTTAACAAATGGTATTCGTGATTCGTCGCCACGCTGGTCGCCGGATGGAAAGTATCTTGTCTTTGTTCGCGTCACTGAAAAAGATGGAAAACCTGATTTGCCACAGCTCTTCATGCTGACTATGGCCGGCGGCGATTCATTTCAATTTACCAGTCTGCCGCGCGGTGCGGGCCAACCGCTTTGGTCGCCGGACGGAAAAACAATAGCCTTCGTCAGCAATGCCAGCCCCGAAGACCTCGCAAAACAGAAGGAGCAATCGGCGTCGCGTGCTCAGCCGTCTCCCAGTCCGGCCGGCGGCGACGCAAAGAAACCGGAAGACCAGCACGAAAGCGACGTGCGAGTGATCACGCGCGCTGTCTATCGGATAAATGGCGCCGGCTATCTCGATCCGAAACATCCGGGGCATATCTGGATTGTTGTTGCGCCGCATACCGGTGACGACAAAGTTACGCCGCTACAACTCACCAGCGGGCGTTTCCGGGAAGACAATGTTACATGGGCAAAAGACAACTCGAAGATTTACTTCTCGTCAGATCGAATCGATGAGCCCTACTACGAGTTGCCGAAAACGGATATCTTTTCGATTGCAGTGTCCGGTGGCCAGGCCGTTAAGGTTACGTCGCTTGACATGGACGCCGGCCCTTTTGCGCTTAGTCCAAATGGCAAGCAAATAGCCTTCATTGCCAACACCAGTAAGCCGGTAAATTCTTACACTCAACCAGACCTCTGGGTGATGGATCTTGTCGCGAATGCCAAACCACGGAATCTGACTGCCGCGTTTGATTACGATGTGGGCGCCGGCGTCGGTGGAGACAATGCGCCACCGCGTGTTGGTGGCGGAAACCCACCAATTTGGACCGCCGATGGTAATAGCCTCATCCAGGTGTATGCCAAAGAAGGCCGCGCGAATCTAGCAGCGTTTGATGTTGCGAATGGAAAGGTCACCGACCTCACGCGTGGCAATCAGGCTGTGCTTAGTTTTCGTTCCGTAGCTGATGGTTCGAAGCTGGTCTATACCGTATCGACGCCCAATCGCATAGGCGATCTCTTCTGGGCGGAGAAGCCTGGCGCTGAAGGAAAACAGCTAACTCATCTCAACGACGACTTGTTTAGTCGCCTCAATATCAGCGACCCGGAGGAGCTCTGGTACACGAGTTTTGACGGCAAGAAGATCCAGGCGTGGGTGCAGAAACCACCGGACTTCGATCCGAATAAGAAGTATCCCTTGATTTTGAATATTCACGGCGGCCCGCACGCAGCTTATGGGTTTGTCTTCGATCATGAGTTTCAATGGATGGCCGCCAGGGGTTACGTCGTTCTCTATCCTAATCCGCGCGGCAGCACGACTTATGGACAGGAGTTCGGGAACGTAATTCAGTACAACTATCCCGGCGACGACTACAAGGATCTAATGGCCGGGGTCGATGAAGTCATTAAGCGCGGCTACATCGATACAACCAAGCTCGGTGTGACAGGAGGCAGCGGCGGAGGTCTACTCACGAACTGGACCATTGGCCACACCAGTCGTTTTGCCGCGGCGGTGTCGCAGCGCGACATAGCGAGCTGGTCCGATTGGTGGTACTCAGCTGACTTCACACTCTTTCAGACGACGTGGTTTAAGGCTGCGCCCTTTGAGGATCCCGAAGACTACAAAGCTCGGTCACCCATCACCTACATTAAGGACGTGAAGACGCCGTTGATGTTAATTCTCGGAGAGGCTGATTACCGCACTCCTCCCGGTGCCGGAGGCGAAGAGATGTTCCGCGCACTGAAGTACCGAAAGATCCCGACTGTGATGGTGCGTTTTCCAAACGAATCGCATGAGTTGTCGCGCTCAGGCCAACCGTGGCATCGCATTGAGCGACTGCAACACATCGTGGGCTGGTTCGACAAGTGGTTGCTGGGAATGCCGAAGCCTGAGTATGAGGTCGGGCAGTAAATGGAGCAGACAGCACAGCCGACAGCCGACAGTCGACAGCAAACAGCCGACAGCAAACAGCAGGCAGCGGATAGCGGCAGTCGATCAGGTGATGTTGATTTTGGTTTGGCTGTCTGCTGTTTGCTGTCTGCTGTATGCTAACAGTTGAGGAAGTAATAGATTATGCCTAACGATGAACAATTGATCCGGGATCTTATTGCTGTGTGGATGACTGCCAGTGCCAAAGGTGATTTGCAAACAATACTCACTTTGATGGATGAAGATGTGGTCTTTCTCATTCCCGGCCAACCACCAATGCGAGGGCGAGATGCCTTCGCCGCCTCCTTCTCGAAGATGCCGCTGGACCGGTTTCGCCTCGAGGTAACGAGCAATATTAAGGAGATCCAGGTAAACGGCGACTGGGCTTACTGTTGGAATCAACTAACTGTGAATATGGTGCCGGCTGGTTCAGCGAATACAGCCTCTGCTGTTACATCGAATCCGCAATCTCCAACGTCGAACCCAAAAGTGCCTCCGCGGCGCAGTGGCTACACGCTTTCGATCTTGCGGAAGAAGGATGACGAATGGGTACTTTTCCGCGATGCCAATCTGCTGGCACCCGATCCGCCGACATCAAAGTAGTCTGATGAGGTTATTCTACTTCAACGGATGAGCTGCGAAGGTATCGCCGATCTAACGCTGCTCAATGCCGAATTCTACGCTCAACTACAGAACAGGAAGCGGTAGCGACCTGGTCGCTTTGCCAGACACAAACTGGAGTTGTAGCTCAAACTGGTCTTGAGCCCTGCTAATAAATCACCGCGCTAATGCCCTTGGGTGAGTGTTACCGGGACGACCAGGTCGCTACCGCTTCCTGTTCTGCAGTTGACTTGTACTGACTGCGTGGGCCGTTACGGTTGCCTTTGATAAACTGCTAAACCAATTCGACGTTTTTGTGGTGAACATTTCCCACTTGCGGTATTCCCTGAGTACGCAAGCGCAGAAAAGCCGCAACCAAACATGAATGCGTATCACGCCTTCTAGTGTTATGAAGTCAGTACCGTCACGCGGTAGCGTCGGGTCAATGCCGATGCCAGAAGCAATGCCAGGTAAAGCACAACTCATTCGCTACCTCGCTGCTATACTGCACCTCCACTCTATGATCCGCACCGTCGACCCGGCGCTACCGCGCATCGTACTGACTTCATGACACTACGAGTCGTGATGCGAAAACTTTGTCAGAAAAGCAAGAAGTTATAGGTTTGCTACGCTGAAAAGGAGAAAGAGTTGAAATTAGGGCATCACCACCTTTTTTTGCGGCAAAGGCCAATAGAGAGGTGCCCCCGCATGGGCGGTCTGATCGCTAATTCATAAGACAGGGGTAAAGAAATGAAATTACCGGATGAAAAACAAAAGGAACTCGAGGAGTCGGGAAAACCGAAATCGACGCCAGTGCCGGGAGGCCGAGCACTGGGTCGTCTACGCCAGTTTGAAAAAGAGCGTGGGCTCGACAAAACAAATCCCGTAGAACGGCCGACAAAAAAACCAGCAAAAGGAAAGCCCCCCAAACGGTCAAAGCGTTAACGAAGTATTATCGAGTACCACTTAAGAACATCCTTGTAGTTTGGTGCCTTATCCACTAAGAGGAGGATGACCTGTGCGAGACCCATATCTAGATGAACCGGCATCGCCGGGAAAAGGTATTCAAAAGCGGGCGACCAGGAGTCGGGCAAGAGCAGGAAAGGCGTCGGGGAGAGGAGCGAGCGCAAGGAAAAAACATCCTCGTGCACACTTGCCGCGGGTGCCAGGCGGCAAGGCACTGGCACGTCTTCATCTCTTCGAGCGGCAGCGGCAGATTCAAGAAACTGATGTCAAACGTAAAAAGCCTGATAAACCCTCCGCGAAACTAACGCGTGGTAGAAAGCAAACTGCATCCGTACGAGCCGCTCGCTCATCCGGCGCAGTATCAGGATACGCTTCGCCATACCTTGTGGCCTTCACGCACAAAACGCATCTTGATAAAACGGCACCTGCGGCTCCGGTCCGACAAGGCTGGCGCCCGCTGGGGCCGTTCAGCATCCCGCACGGACAAACATATGGTAAAGGTACCGGCAGTAAGCCTCCGGTCGCCGGTCGTGTTGTCGCGGTGGCGGTTGATCCGGGCAATGCCAATCACGTCTTGATCGGTTCGGGCTCCGGTGGTGTATGGGAGACGAAGGATGCAGGAAAGAACTGGCAACCGCGAACCGACGATCAACCCTCGATCTCGATCGGTGCGATAGCTTTCAACCCCAGCAATCCGCTCATAGTTTATGCGGGAACAGGCGAAGGCGATTCCGTTTCGGCGTTGGGCGTTGGAGTCTTGCGCTCCTCCGATGGTGGCACGACGTGGGTTTTGCATGCCGGTGCGCCATTTGAAGGAATCGGTTTCTATGATCTTGTGGTCGATCCGTTGAACGCTAATCATCTCCTGGCTGCCACGACCGCAGGGCTTTTCGAATCCGCCAATAGTGGAGCGGCGTGGACGCAACGTCGGGCACAGGTGACGTGGGACCTATCGATGCGTCCAGTGGTCAGCGGTAATCCAAACTCAACCGCAGAGGTGTTTGCCGCCTGTAAAGACGGACTCTTTCGTTCTACAAATGGCGGCACGTCGTGGAATCCGGTTTCACTTCCCGGCCTGCCGGCTTCACGCGACCGCATTGAAGTATGTCATGCACCATCCGATGGCAATGTTGTGTATGTCTGGGCCGCGGGTAATCCGCAGGTCCTGGATCCTGTGGACTCACGACCGGGCCAGCCCGCCTTCATGCCCAAACCGTATCTCTGGCGCCGCGCTGTTTTCGGCGGGGCGTTCGCGTCTGCGAATACTCCGCCTGATGTGCAGACTGGCCAGGCATGGTACGACTGGTTTGCAGCCGTTGCTCCTAATAATCCAAACGTTCTTTACGTGGGAGGAATCAATCTTCACAAAGGCGTGCGCTCTGCGACTGGGAGCTGGACTTGGACCAACATATCTGCCAAAAGCTCAGGCGACTCGATTCACCCCGACCAACACGCCATCGCATTTAGCCCGACGGACCCGAACGTCGTCTATGTCGGCAACGATGGCGGGATCTATCGCTCGCCTGACGGTGGCGTTCGCTGGCAGTCGCTCAATAAGGGTCTCAACATCACCGAGTTTGAATTTCTGACTCAACATCCGCGGTTCGAGACGTGGCTGCTCGGCGGATTGCAAGATAACGGCACGGCGCGTTACGAAGGAGAAGAAGTCTGGTATCAGGTGGGTGAAGGCGATGGTGGTGACTGCGGTACTAACAACGCTTCACCTTACATCTGTTATCACACTTTTTATGCGATGGGAATGGAACGATCCACCACCGGCGGCGGCTGGAATTCCTGGGATTGGGTTGGCCCTGACGTTGATCCTGCTGACGACTATCCTAACGGCGCATTGTTTTACCCGCCCTTGGACGTAAATGGGCGTGTGGTAGCACAGGCCGGGAAGAAGGTGTTCATTTCTACCGACAGCGGTGATAACTGGACTTCTGTTCCGCTGCCAGCAGGCGCTGGGATAGCTTCAGCAATAGCGATTCCTACTTCTTCGCGTATTTACGTTGGCACTGAGAGCGGCCGCATCTATCGGCTGGAATTTACAAGCAGCACATGGTCGAATCCTCTCTCGTTGGGGCGGCCAGCCAACGGCTTCGTCAGCGATGTACTGGTTGATCCAACAAATCCAAATCGTGTCTGGCTGACTTACTCGAGTGCAGGGAGTGGAACTGTCGGCGGACGTGTGTTCCGCTCGGATAATGCCGGCGTGAGTTGGCAGAATGTGACCGACGGCCTACCGAACATCGCCATGAACGCTATCGAAATAGATCCGCTCAACCCGAATACGGTCTTTGTCGCGGCCGATGTCGGTGTCTATCGCTCCACCAATGCGGGAGTTGTCTGGACGTCGTTCAACGATGGGTTGCCCAATGCCCTGGTCAAAGACTTGAACTTTCACGGACCTTCACGCCTTCTGCGTGCTGCCACACAGGCGCGCGGCGTTTGGGAGATCGCCGTAGATCAGGCGACGATGCCAAACGTAGAGATATATCTCCGCGACAGCGCGGTAGATTCTGGCCGCACTTCACCCCCGCCGTCCGGCGTTCCCGATCCCTTCAACTTCGGAGCCCAGACCTTCTGGTGGCAATGCCAGGACATCAAAGTAGATTCACCTTCCTTTCAGGCTCCGTCAGCGACTGACGTGGACTTCGAATTCTTCGCAGACGATCATGGCGTTTTCGCTGCGGGTTTGAAACATGAAAACCCGCAGCGAAACCGGGTGGCCCGTGTGTTCGTGCAAGTTCATAATCGTGGCATAAGTCCGGCCGCCAACGTGGCAGTCAAGGTCTTCTTCGCTGCCTCCGCGGTGGCTTTGCCCAACCTGCCTGCAGGCTTCTGGATCGGCTTTCCAAACAATGTGCTGCCTGCCAGTTCGCCCTGGCAGCAGATCGGCCCTCACAAGGTTGTACCCAGCGTCGAAGCAGGCGGGGGGCAGATTGTAGCTTTCGAGTGGAGTGTGCCGGCGACGGCTCCCAGCAACGTCGGACTTCTGGCAATCATCACCGCTGACAATGATTCAGTTTCCAGTTCGGAACTGAACATTACGGCCTTAGTGACAGGGAATAAGAAGTGTGGTCTGAAAAATATGGTCGTAGTAAATCCGTCCCCCAGCGTCGGGCCACCCATTGCGGCTCTGCGACTGAACGTCGGGAACGCGGGTGGGTTCACGAAATACTCGCTGGGAGGAGACCGCGGCGCCGTTTCGATAATCCGTGGCGTTGTATTGAGCAAGCGGCTCTCTGGTTTGGCAAAAAGGGCCAGGCTCAAGCAGATAAAGCTGAGCACTGAAGACAAGGACGAGTTGGCTAAGCTAATGACTGAGACACCACAACTAGAGAAACTGTTGGATACGAAGGCCGCGTATGCGCCAAGCGATGGAGTGTGGCTCGAGAATATCTCACTGACGAGCAAGACAGCAGAGCCGTTAGTGGTCCTAATCAATCCCTCAGCGCGAAAGCGCAACGGGTCTATCATCCAGTGGGCGAGCGACGGAACGGTGGTTGGTGGCTTCACGTTTCAAGCGAAGGAGGACAGCTGATTGCTTGAAGCCAGATCGCGGCATTATCAAGATTCCCTTGATGTCTGCTAAAAAGAAAAGAATCGGGTGGTGCCCTAATTTGAGATTGTCTTAGTGCATTCTCAGTGTTCTCCGTGGCTCCGTGGTGATAAAAGTGCCGAAAACCATTTCACCACGGAGAAACGGAGAACACGGAGAACCCGTGGGACGTGAAACGAGGACCCCACCGAGAAGCGAGAGTGTGAAATGAACATTTTGAGGCGAATTCTTTGGTGCGGCGCCTTGGCACTGATAACCTCAGTTGCCTTAGTGACTCACCCGCCGGTGATCAGCAAAGCATCGAATGCAATTACATCCTCTGAACGGCCAATCATTCTTTGGCCCGGTGGCGCGCCGGGCGCCCTCGGTACGGAGCCGGTAGACATTCCGACGTTGACGCCCTACCTGCCAGCGAAAGAGCAAGTCACGGGCGCGGCGATCATCGTTTGTCCGGGCGGCGGATACGAGCACCTCTCTGATTTCGAAGGTGGTCCAGTTGCCGACCGACTTAACGCAATGGGTATCACCGCCTTCGTACTGAAGTATCGACTTGGCCCACGCTATCACCATCCAGCTCCTTTGGAGGACGCCGCGCGCGCGATTCGCCTGGTGCGCGCGCGTGCTGCCGAATGGAAGATCGATCCGCAGCGCATCGGGATCTTAGGATTTTCCGCGGGTGGCCATCTTGCTTCGACTATCGGAACTCATTTTGATGGTGGGAAACCTGATTCGGCCGATCCGATTGAGCGGGTTAGCTCGAGACCTGATGTGATGATTCTGATCTATCCGGTTATCACGATGAAGGCCCTGACACATGGTGGTTCGAGAAAGAATCTTCTTGGACCCAATGCTCCTCCTGATCTTCTCGCGTTGCTATCGAACGAAGAACACGTGACCAAGGAGACGCCACCAACCTTCCTGGTCCATACGATGACAGACACAAGTGTGCCGGTTGAAAATAGCCTGGCTTTTGTGGCCGCTTTGCGGAGGGCTGGCGTGCCGTTTGAGTTGCATTTGTATGAACGGGGCCCGCATGGCTTCGGGCTTGGTGGTAAGGATCCGATTCTCACGACCTGGCCCGATCGTCTCGCTGATTGGCTTCGCCTGCATGGCTTCGCACGGTGAACGTTGTACGATAAACTTGACGGTCGTTTCGCGTAGAGCGTTCATGAAACTCAAGTCTCTTGTATCGCTCGGTTCCCGACTTGTTTCGCAGGCAGGATCTGAACCATCCACCAACTTTGCGTTGCTGGATTCCGAGAGAATCGGCGCTCGACATCTCGTAGGCTGGACTGAACTATCCACCAACTTTCCGAGACTGTGCAAGAACCCAAATTGATCAGGCTCAAAGCACTCAATACAGAACCGGGAGCGTAGCGACCGGATGCCGCCATTCAAGCTCAAACCGATGTAATTAGAGCAACGCGAGCGTTGAATGGCGGCATCCGGTCGCTACGCTCCCGGTTCTGTACTGAGCGCAGTTGCACTTTATGGGCCCGTTGTAATTGGTAGCAGCGGAACTAGCGAAAAGCTCAGATCCTCCCCGAACAACGAAGAAGCCCGCGAAGGCGGGCTCGTTCGTTACTAATTGGAATCGTGGTTGAGCTATAAAGCGAAGCTGCCGTAGAAGGCACTGTTCTCGCCGGACCTGGTCCATGGGTCACTTACGGCGCTTCCAGTGTAGAGCGCTTTCATCGTGTAGCCCACTTTACGATTTTCAAGGGAGACCAGCGGCGTATACCAAACAAGGTTCGGCATCTTGCAGCACAAGTCATTCGGCATTCCTTGCACGTCGATTGCAGCGTCGTCGGCAGCTACGGAGTAGGTGCTGCCGGCGCGAGCAAACTTAATCGGCGCACTGCGAACAGAAACGATCTTGCCAAGCGATGGGGCGTATCGTTCCTTGAGGGCGTTCAGCATGGCCAATGCCTGAGTGCGCGAAGCACTGCGGTCAATTACGATTTCGGACTGGCGAGCGACGTTGTTATCCGAAAGATTTGCATCGGCACTAACTATCGCCAGCGCGCGAACGCCGGTAAGATCGACTCCCTGCCACTTTCCTGACGTTACGTTCCAGGCCATCATTGCGTCGCGGCCCGTGGTGGTAACTTCGCCGTTGTAATGGCAAGCTCCTGCGAACACGCTTGCGGTGCGCACCTCAACATAATCACCTCGAAGGCTGATATTCTCAGCTCGTGAATTGAATACCAAAGCACTAACGACGACGATCATTGCCAGGGCTGCAAACAAAAGCTTTCTCATCTTCCTAACCTCCCTAATAGTACTGGTGCGATTATAACCCCTTGACCGCTGAACTGTAGCATGAGCGGCCGGGATTGCATTTGTCTGGATGCACCCGCTGGTTATCGGGGCCAATTACTTCCTGGGTTTCCCGGCACCAGCAATGGTTGGCGGCGTCCAGGTACTGGTCCCCACTCGTTGCCATCACGTCCAGCATAAAGAATTTCTTCGAACGGAGCGAGCCGCAAAAAGGAGACTGGATTGGAGTGGTTTCCGCGTTCGAGTTGCTTAATTCGTCCGGCATTGAGTTTCTCCAAATTTATACCCCGCCCGCTACCCCGCCGGGTCGGTCTTGTGTCATGCTTGAACGCCTGCTGCCTTCGCCAATGCTCGACGTACGAGCGTTTGAGTCAATGGCACTTTGTAGGCATTTTTTTCTAAAGGCTTTGCATCTGCAACTGCCAGGCGACCGGCTTCTGCAAGTACCTCCGCGCTTAAAGTCTTGCCAATCAGAAATTTTTCCACGGCCGGCACGCGCCAGGGAATCGGCGCGACGCCGCCCAACACGATTCGCGCATCCTTCACGGTTTTGTTTGGCTGCACTTCTACGGCCGCGGCCACGGAAGAGAGCGCAAAATCAAGCGACTCACGCTCCTTAAATTTTAGGTAAGTCGAATGAGCTGCCAGGGGTGAAGCCGGCACTTGAATCTCCGTGATGATCTCATCGTTCTTTAGAACGTTTTCGCGACGGATGTTCCCTTCCGACGGCAGAATAAAAAATTTTTCCAGAGGAATCACCCGCTTGCCTTCAGTCCCAGTGAACGACACACGCGCACCCAGCGCTACCAACATGGGTGCGAGATCGGATGGATGAACTATGTAGGATGGTCCGCCAGCGATAATCGCATTGTACTTATTTTCTCCAGTCGCCGCATAACATTCCGAACCACCCTTCTTGATACAGACGACATCTTCCAGGCGGAAGTACCAACAGCGCGGACGTTGGCATAGATTGCCACCTACCGTGCCGAGATTACGAATCTGCGGTGTCGCAATCGAGTGCGCCGCTTCTGCCAGTCCGGGAAAGCTCGCATGGACCAGCGGGTGTTCTTCAAGTTGGGTTAAGGTAACCAGGGCGCCTATGGTCAGACCTTTACGAGCGTCTCCTGTAATTCGATCGAGTCCGCGAATACTCTTGAGATTGACCACGCGCGAAGGCCGCGTCGTGTAATCCTTCATGGTTGTCAACAAGTCTTGCCCGCCCGCAATCGGACGTGCGGCTTCATCGATGTCCCCGGATGCTCCGGCACTCCCGAGCATCTGCACGGCTTCGCGAACGCTCTCAGGGTTGGTCCACTCAAAGGTCTTCATGCAGTTTTCCTCTCGTTCATCAGACCCATCAGGATCTTATCAGGAGTTATTGGCAACTCACGAACGCGCAACCCGCAGGCATTAAAGACAGCATTCACCAACGCTCCGAGGGCGGGTATGATGCAACCTTCGGCGACGCCAATGACCGCTTCACGTTTATCGTCGTCATCGATAATGGGAGCAAACTCAGGCATTTCAAGGGCGCCAGGCAATTTATAGTCGCCAAAACCGGGGTTGAGTTGCATGCCAAGCTTAGCGTCGACAACTCTTCCCTCCCACAGCGCCATGCCGAGCGACTGAATCATGCCGCCATTGATCTGGCTTTCCAGCGTGAGGCGATTTAGCGGCAAGCCACCGTCCTGGACATGGACCATCTTAATCGGACGGACGTGTCCTGTTTCTACATCTATCTCCACTTCAGCGAAGCTGACTCCATGAATGCCATGGTCTTGTAGATCAGAACGCCATTCGCCGTGGGCTGTTATGCCGGCCGCGGGTAATGTTGCACAGGCTTGTTTCCAAAGGAGAGTTTTCCCTTTTCCTGAGACGTTGCCGCCCGAAAAAGTGATCTCCTCGGCCTTGGCATTGTCGAGCAGAGGCGCGATCCGCTCGACCAGTAAGAGCCTGGCTTTGATCGCCGCATCTTTAACCGAAGGAGACAAGGACGCAGCGGTGGTTGAGCCGCCAGACGAATTAGCCCCTCCCAGTTTTGAGCTTCCAATCCGCTCGACGACGTCTTTTACTTGTATGCCAAATTCTTCGGCGACGATTGCGCGCGTGTAGGTGCGCGTGCCTGTGCCGAGGTCCTGGGTGCCGACCGCCACGCTGACTGAGCCGTCGGGTGAAACAGTGACGGCAACCTTGCACTGGTTATTGCCACCCCCACCCCACGTTCCCACCGCGCAGCCCATCCCGCGTTTGAGTGGTCCGGTATTCCCTCCGGCAACTGGATTTCTCCTGGCCCAGCCGATCTCCGTAGCACCCCGATCCAGTTGACGATGATAGACCTGATCCCGCAAGTTTATTTTTCGGAAGGCGACTGGATCCATACCTATCTTGTAAGCAAGTTCATCCATCAATGATTCGATTGCAAACGAAGCCTGGGGATGACCGGGCGCACGCATCGCTCTCGACGAGTCTTCGTTCGTATGAAGAGCGTATACCTCGCGATAGGATTCGCCTGCGCGATAGATGTATGGCTGACCGGCTTGGGAACCGCCGCCTAGTCCTCCGAGTCGATATTGCCGGGCTTGCAGGGCAACCAGTGTTCCATCTTTCTTGACACCTGCTTTCAATTTTTGCCATGAACCCGAGCGATTGCCCGCCAACACGAATTCGTCGTAGCGCGTCAGCATCAGTTTGACTGGTGCTTTAGTTTGTTTGGAAAGTTTGCAGGCGAACAGTCCTTCGACTCCGATACCAAACTTCGAGCCGAAGCCTCCGCCCATGTGTTGCACCTCTGAAGTGACCGCGCTCTGTGGCAAGCCCAAAGCGTCCGCTGAGTCAACGGGAATGGTAAACGTACCCTGCGTGGACGCGTAGACAGTTGCCGAGTCGCCACCGCGGTAGTCAACGACGAGACCGTGGGTTTCCAGGCAGGCATGATGAATTCGCGGGGTGCGGTACTCAGCTTCGACTATGACATCGCAGGTAGAGAAGGCAGCCTCAACCTTCTGGAGATCGCCGCGTTTCTCTTTCTCCTGGAGATTGCTTTCTTCGGCGACAACCTTGGGCGCGTCAGGTCGGATGGCATCTTCCGCGCGCACGACGTGTGGCAAGATCTCATAGCTGACCACAATGGCATGAAGAGCGTCTTCCGCAATCTCAGGACTCTTGGCGGCGACTGCAGCTACTGGCGCGCCTGCAAAACGAAGTTCGGTGAGCGGAGCCTGGATGATCGCTTCAACACCGGGAATTCGCGCGGCGGCTGCGGTGTCGAGCTTTGTGACACGCGCGTGTGCGTGTGGGCACCGGAGAATACGACCGTAGAGCATGCCAGGCAAACGGATGTCGTAGGTGTAGTGGGCTGCCCCAGCCACTTTGAGTGGGCCATCAATACGCGGGATCCGGTGATTGAGTAATGTGTGCTTGTCGTTCGCACCCCAACCCGGTCCTGCGTCATCATCGACCTCAATCTCCACCATGGTCTCGACGCCGTCGATGACCTTTGGAACCCTGACTTTCTTTTTCTTCTTTGGTGCTGCCTGCTGCATAAGAATCTCCGTAAGCCAAGAATCTCAAAACTGACCTGATCAAACACGGCCCGTCTTGTTCTTGGCAGCTGCGAGTGCTGCCTCAAAAACACGCGGATAGGTACCACACCGGCAGAAGTTTCCTTTACAAGCTTCACGCACTTCGGCGAATGTGGGATTGGCATTCTTCTTTAAGTAGGCCGAGATCGTGGTGACAAACCCCGGCGTGCAGAAGCCGCACATCAAAGCATCGCTTTCCACGAAAGCACTTTGTACGGCATTCGGATTTTCTGGTGAGCCCAAACCTTCTACAGTAGTGATCTTCTTATCCGTAGCATCGACGGCGAGCACAAGGCACGAATAAGCTGGTTTCCCATCAAGCAAGACGGTGCACGCACCGCAGGTCCCCATATCGCAAACAAGTTTTGGCCCAGTTACGGCTGGATCCAGATGGTTGCGCAGAGTGTTTAGCAAGGTAGTGCGTGGCTCAACCTGGACGGTCCGTTTTTGCCCGTTGACATCGAGTGCAACCGTGACGGTGCCCTCCAGAACCCGAGACGAGTTTGCTTGTTCCTCTTTGCCCTCGGCTTCGATCCATAGCTTGTCAGCCACCGCCGCACCTGCGCCCGCGATACCAACGCCCTTAAGAAAGCGACGGCGACTCGGGTCATGCGAGATTTGCTTCTTGTCGTTGCCTTCACGAGACTTTTTCATTGTTTGCTCCTGCAGTCTCCGCCTCTCTGTATCTAATCATTCATGAACAACAGCGACGGCACGAGAAGTTTCTGTCTAAGAAAGGCCTTGACAAGAAATTCTTCAGCGCCATATTGTTCGCACTTCAGACAAATACTGGTAAAACCATTTTAGCTCTCAGCTCCTGAGCGGTTTGACGCGTCGGTTAAGAATCTCTACTCAGAAACCTGATTCGTGCTTTGTTTAGTTGCCCATAAATTAGCACAAGCAGTCGGCAACATGCCAAGTCTATTTGTAGAAAAACAGTTAGCCAATCAACTATCGGTGGATGAGCAGCCGGCCAATCCGCCCCTGGTTGCTTGGTGGTTAACCATCAACCGTCTGGCGTAGCACCATTCGCCCTGAGAGAAACGGGAGGGATACAAATGCGACACGGGATAACAAACAGATCAATTGGTGTTCTAGCGCTCTCTTCTTTGCTGGTGCAGGGCGTCGCGGGTTTGCCGGCTCGACGCCAGACGCGCTCGCTCAGTCATATTCACTTCGGTCAACAACCTGCAGTTGCGGAGCTGACTACCAGAGGGAGACCTCTCGCTTCTCCTTACGAAGCGGTTGATTGGTCCAGGAACATGGTTGACTCCACGATGAAACGCTTCAGCACCGCGAAGGATCTAGGTTCGTGGGGCTATGCAAAGTCGCTATACCTTTATGGGGAGTACCTGGTCTGGAAGAGAACCAGAGACCCCAGGTATCTTCAGTACATAAAAGACTGGGTCGATTCGCATGTCGACGCCAATGGCGTTGTCACAAATACCAACCCGGACGGAAAGATCAGTGAGATAGCATTCGATAACCTCGATAGCATGTTACCTGGCAATCTACTGTTGCTGTTGTACCAGGAAACAAAAGATCCAAAATACAAACTAGCGGCGGACAAAATAAGAAAACGTTTCGATACCTATCCGCGAACTACAGACGGGGGATTCTGGCACGCGACAAGTAATAGCCGCGAATGGCAATTGTGGGGCGACGGTGTGTTCATGTCGATGCCTTTCCTTGTCAGGTATGGCAAGTTATTTGGTGATAGTGCCTACGCTAACGATGAAGCTGCAAAGCAACTGACGATCTACGCGAGTCACTTAAATGATCCCAAAACTGGTCTGATGTTTCATGCCTACGACGAGAAGGGCGTCGCCAAGTGGGCCGATCCGGTTACTCACCATTCCGCAGAATTTTGGTGCCGTGCAATGGGTTGGTTTGGCATGACCTTGATCGAAGTACTGGAAATCCTACCCAGGAACCATCCGAAGAGATCCCAACTGATCTCGCAGGTTAGACAGCTGGTGAAAGCCTGGGCAAATTATCAGGACAAGAAAACCGGGCTCTGGTATCAGGTGGTGGATAAAGGTCAGCTGCCGGAAAACTGGCTCGAGACCTCGAGCTCGAGTATGTACAGCTATGTCACCGCAATGGCGGTCGAGCGCGGATATGTAGATAAGAGTTTTATGAACGTCGCCAGGAAAGGGTACAGCGGAGTACTAACCAGGATCTCTTTAGGAGCTGATGGCCTGACCAATATTACGGACATTTGCGAAGGAACGAACGTTTCGGATCTCACTTACTATCTTGCACGCAAGCGAAACACGAACGACTTCCATGGCCTGGGCGCGTTTCTCATCATGAACGAAAAATTTATTAGCCTGTCGGGAAAAGGAAAGAGCAAGCCATCTCGACAATCAGTTGGGGCCCTATGACTCTATAGTGACTAATATCTACTGGAAGATTCTGCTTTGGCTCACCGAACATGAGCGTCGCTAAGTCCCTTAAAGCTTCCAACGAAAAGCTCTAAAGCTCACATTTTAGAAAAAATTGCGCGCCGTAACCTACATTTTTGTGTGAAAAGTCTTGACGTAGTTTCAAATTGGTATTATAAGTGCGGCGCTACTGTAAAGATTGATATGACCAATTCTAAATCACCAAGGTTGACGATTATTAATCCGGTCCGTTCCGGCCAGGCAATGGAGCAGGTGGTGGCACGGGTTTTCGAGTTGATAAAGCATCAGGAGCTCAAGCCTGGAGATCGTCTGCCGCCGGAGCGGGAACTAGCCAGGCAGTTGGGTATCAGCAGGCCGTCATTGCGATTGGGGTTGAGTTCGCTGATTTCCATGGGGGTGCTGCAGTCGCGG
>Ga0070708_100001779_pt1 | contig 16549 bp, 8 predicted proteins | sample KBSK5503metaG_FD_65469 | JGI IMG/M metagenome (GOLD analysis project Ga0070708, IMG submission 65469) | Corn, switchgrass and miscanthus rhizosphere microbial communities from Kellogg Biological Station, Michigan, USA - KBS K5-50-3 metaG | ecosystem: Host-associated > Plants > Roots >... | reverse complement strand
CAGTTGCCCCAGGCTCTGTGCTGCATATTGGCCGACTATGGCATCGCTACCATGCAGGGCGGCAACCAGCGCTGCCACGACTTCGGGAGACGCCTGGCCCAGTTGCCCCAGGCTCTCTGCTGCATAGCGGCGGACATCAGCAGCGCTATTGTGCAGGGCGATGACGAGTCGTGAAAGCAATATTGATGCGACCTCACTTGCTCCTAAATAGGACAGTCTTTCACTTAAGGCTTCTCTATAGCGCTCGAATCGAGCAGGGGCAGTATGATGAAGCAGTTCACCGGCTAAGCGCTCCATTAATTGCTTCAGCAATTTAGGGCGCACTGGAATATTGTCACCCAGACAACGCAGGGCAAAGAGATAGTCTTGCCCCAACAGGTCTTCATAGGGGCTGGGAAAAAAGTCGAGTTCCTTTGCCTCCTCACCCTGCGCCATGATAGCCGTCTCCATCAATTCGGCGGCATCCTCTGGAGAATCTAATCCTACGAAGCCCAGCGCCAGCAAGATCGGCTCTTCCCAGCGCTGCTTGTGCAGGTACTGGCGAATGAGCTTTGCCCGGCCTTTGCTGCGCGCAACCAGGTGGCGAGCGGCATAGTATTCCTCGAAGGTCAGGTGCATGAAACCGTAACGCTTTGGCGCTCGCTCTACAAAGAGGCCAGTGTGTTCGCGCACTGCCCGCAGGAATTTTTTCACCTCGCTCTCTATATCGGGGTTATCTTCCTCCCAATCTTGCCCCTTGATGCGTGCCCATTCTTGTCCCAGTTCTCGATAGACCTCCTGCTCGGTAGCAATGCCCGTTGATTTGTTCTCATGTAACCAGAAGGCGAGCCTGCCCAGCAAGCGAGTAAGATACCTGTCATCTGCCAGCGCTGACTCGGGTACACCTTGTGCGGTACGCCAGGTGCGGGCAAGGGTATCTGCGGCCAATTTATAGAGTTCAATGCGCTTCTGTGGCAGTTGCGCGCTTGTGCGATGGATGAGTGCAAGAGTGCGTAGCAGCAATGGATTGGCGGCCAATCGGCGCACACCGGGAGACGTTTGTACCGCTTTCATGATAGCATCGATTTCTCTACGTGCCACGGCATCTCGAGCTCCTTGTGAGAGGTCTGGCGCCTGGGCTGCTTCCACCGCTGTACACCAGCGTTCCAAGAAGCGACGGATCTGCGCCTCATCCATCTCCTGCACTGTGTAGTGGACAAAGGGATCGCCCAATGGAGCGCTGCGATAGCCTGCGATACGGCTGGTGATGACGAAGCGATTGGGGCGATTGCCATGATAGCGGATGAAATCCTCGATCTGTTCCACTACTTTGCGGCGGTCGTCTGCGTTCACAATCTCATCGAGCCCATCCAGCAAGGCCAGGCAGTTACCCTCTGCGAGCTCGGTTGCCAGCAGATCAGCTAAGCCAAACTTTGGGCACTCGTGCATAGCATAGTAGTCTGCCAGGTAGCTGCTGAGAGATTGCCCCCTAGGTAAGCCATGCTCAGCATAGTCAGCGATGCGGATCAAGATTGGGAAACGGACAGTACCCAGGTCTGAGCCTGCCTCGCTTCGACCAGTATACAAAGCCTGGGCGTGTTTGAGAGCGAGATAGCGCAGTAGGGTACTCTTGCCACTGCCTGGATCGCCTACGATCACCAGACGTTCGTGGCGATTGACAGCTTCTGCCAACTCCATTACCTCACCTGGCACAGTTTTAGCATCAGCAAGGCGGTTCTTGATACGAGCCAGCAGATGTTCGCGCTGATCCTCTACCTCCTCAGCAGAAAGATCGGCACGGGCCATCTCTGTCTCTAACTGGGCCAGTTCTTTCTCCAGGAGGCGACGGTCCACCTCGCCAGGCGTTTGATCGCGTTGTGCACGCAACGAAATATACACCTCATCCAGTTTCACCAGTACCTGGCGCTGTGTCTGGAATGTGCCTCGTGGGTCAAGGTAGAGATTGCGTTCTATCAGCCAATGCAGGTAGTCCCAGCGCGTACCAGGTGTGGTCTGTTCTGCATCCAGCTTGCGACGAATAGCCTTCAAGTCACTGGCCAGCTGCTCAAATGCACGGCTATCGTTCAGGTCGCTGAGTTCTGGTTCGGCTTTGAGTGCCGAGGTCATATATTGGAGAAAATCAGTCGCTGTCAGCTCCAGTTCTCGAACGAGGGTAGTGCGTCGCTCACGGTTGCGCATATTCAGTGAGTCAGCCCAGCGCAGCGCCAATTCACTCGGATCGGGATGACCGTCCCTCACTAGGAATTGAGCCAGGACGAATGCTCCCTCGTGCTCAAGAAAGCTAGCATCGAAGAGGTCTGCTGTCCATTGCGGATATTGCTTCTCGAACTGCTTATAGGCTTTGCTCAGAGCTCGTTTGAAGGCTAGTTGCCTGGGTTCAAGCCCTAGCTTGTCTTGAGCCCAGCCTACTACTTTATTTTGCCCCTGATCCAGGGCATAGTTGAAGGCTTTCTGTACCATAGCTGTCAGGGCTGTCTCTACCAGTGGCATGTGCTGCTCTCGCCTTCGCTATCTGATTCATCAATGTATGATGGAGGTCAACAGTATTATATCAACTTGCATCGATAATGGCAATGAGTGATAGCGATAGAAGTGTATGAATTAGCTATACGCAAACGAGCAGATAAGCCAACTCTCGGAAGTCACAGAAAACGCTGGTCAGACCGCAATCCAAGTGCAGTGGACATATCAGGCGTCTGAAGGTCTGGTTGCAATTCTACTTTTGTATTTTGCTGCACCCAATGAGATCGCGGCGCTTCCCGGCCTTGCCTGCTCGTTTACCTACGACTAATTCATACCACCCGAGTCCTTTATTCCTTATAGAGTGACAAATTACGGCGATTATGTTATACTTTCTAAAGTGGAACCGATGTTCTACTTACAAAAAGGCGGGCACTGAATAGACCGGCCCCTGGCTTGTTCAGTCAGGAACTAGAAACAGTATTGTTATTATTTTACTAGTAGAGAAGTGGTGCATATGTTAGATATATCAGATGCCGCTCAAGAGGAACCTAGATTATCGCCAGGACGACTTGGCCGTACTTCAACAGGTCGTCCAATCGATTGGTTTACAACTGAACAAGTGAGCCGTGGTATTTGGAAAGAGGAAGAGGTCCCACCTGAGATATCAGGGCTTACTCGTTCTATCACCGTCTATCGTGCATCGCGAAAAACAAATCTGATTGCTTATGACTGGCATGGAGACAAACGAACGTTTTGTCCACCGATGTGGTGGGACCTTGCAATTGGATCTGGTGCCTGTGGTTTAGGATGTAGGGCGTGTTTCTTAATGCTTACACATCGCATTAAAAGAGATCCTTCGCGCCATCTGCTTCACGACAATCTGGATGACTTCCTGCATGTATCTGAAAAGTGGTTAAGTGATGCGGCCCGACGACGACAGCATACGCTTGGTGTCGGAATTGATCGATCAGACTCGTTGCTTTACGAGGGAGTCGTTGAACATGTGAGAAATTTGGCACCGCTCTTTGCTGATTCGTCTCGAAATCCACAGGGAAACAAGCTTATTTTACTAACCAAAACAGCTAATACTCATTATCTTGCTGACATCATCCCAGCTCACCGGCATAATATCGTGGCTAGCTTTAGTCTTAATCCAGAGTCAATCGCTGATCTGTGGGAAGGCAAGTGGCCAGATACGAGTGAGCGCATTACCCCATCTATTTCAAAACGTTTGAACGCAGTGAAGTATGCACAGGACTTAGGCTTCGAGGTTCGCGTACGTCTTGATCCCATTCTGACTCCAGATGAATGGGAAAATCACTATACAGCATTTGTCGCTGACATCAAAAACGCCGGCATTAATTTCCGCTATTGGACGCTTGGTACATATCGTGAAAAAAATGCACAATTGGATGCATGGCGTGAACGATGGGGACTTCTTCCCATGGAGTGGCAACCCGCAGACAATGAACTGGTCAAAGATGGCACTCATCGTCATCTATCGGAAGAACACAGGATTGCTATTTACGCCAAGGCCATGGATATCATTCGTCGAGAATTTCCCAGAGCACGAGTCAGCCTTTGCAAGGAAACGCATAATGTAAGGAAAGCTCTAGCCCTTTGCAACGCTGATTGCAATTGTTTGATTTAACTGACCTCTATTGTAATAAGCGTATCGTTTGTCAGTGAACTTTCGAAGGAAATCTTCTTTTGTTTTCGTAAGAGCCTTAGAGCCTGATCAATCTCTTTTGCAAAATAGAGCTCATCCACCAGAGCGGTATAAATGTCTCGTTTCTTTATGAATTTTCCTGTGGGAAGACGAAGGATATGTGTTGCAATCTCTTCTATTGAGACTCGTTGAGAAGTCTGCAATGGAGGGGCAGGAATATCAAACATCATCAATTGACCATCTTTTAGCTTTTTTGATTCTTTGAGCCCCCATCGTAGTTCATGTTCCTGATATCCAGCTTCCCACAGAACTTCATTCATCTTAAATGCACCAGTAGGGTCATGTGTTGTGAGGTAGAGGTAAAACATGGTCCGTTCTTTATCTGGAAAGCGCAGACCAATTGACTTGACCGTTAAATTTTGGTCAACAGACAGGAGCGACTCTTTATAGCAATTCATCAAATTCAGCTCTAAATCTCTCGCCTTCATCGTTTTCTGTGAGAACGGGGCATCGGTATGTAATGACTTTTGTCCTTCCCTCATTGCGTCGGTATCGAGCTCCTTCACGATGGTTTGCCATAATCTATGGCCGAACATTGCGTTATAGTTCTCTAGCAGTTTTTCATCTATGGATGACCTCTTTTGTTTGGGAACTATTCCGCTTTTCTTCAACAAGTCTTGGTACGGCATATTGATAAGGACATCATGCCTTGGATGACGGACAATCTCGCCAACAAAGCTGAGCGGAATCCCTTTTGGGCCATACGGATCCAAGACAAAGAAGGAAAACTTATGACCAGATTGAGTGTATTTCACCAGTTGTGATGCCATAAATGTCGAATCTTCACAAAGAACTGCTATTTCACCATCCCGCAATGAGGAGAAATTGCTGGTCTCGCGGATTTTGTGAGCCAAACCGGCCAAAACCAGTGACTCTTTTAAATCGTTAAATGTTTGTGCATCGTTTTCAAGAAGAATCGAAGTCGTACGAATGTTTATACCGACTGTTTCTCTCGCCCAGTTAGCAAGTGAGTCGAGTGTTCTCACTCCAATAATGGGAGACCCGTAAACAAGTTGAGCTTCTCGTTTTGCTACCACATCTTCGAGCTCTCCTACAAAGCGGCCGGTTGAAGCATTACAATCAATATAGACCAGGTGTATATTTGTCAACTGCTTCCTTAAACCGTTGATAAGGATTCCTCCCCAGGCGTTCAGATACTTTTCTAAAATGGTGTGTTTTACTTTTGTTTGTGGAGGTCGCGGCTTAATACTTGTCATTCGTCCTCTACCTCAAATATCTCCATGGTACCGAATTACCTTCATTCCTCGAAATACTTGTAGGGTAGCTCAGTAATAAAAGTATAGCATGGGAAGAGCTTCTATAGCTAGAGCTACATATCCATTTTTATGGGGAAACGATCAAGTAATGAAAGCAAGTTGAATGAACAGTTTCAATCCGATTTTTGGTACATAGGTGCCGAACATCGCTTTGCCGCATACATGATAAGCAGCAAAAACTCGGTAAAACTGCAAGAGCTTTCTGGATAATAAACCTTCCATAGTGCATGAATAAGTACTTTCATAATCATGACACAATTCAGTAAGCTTCATTCGTTAATTTAATGCTATCAACAGGTTTGTAATGAGAGGAGTATTCGTTGTACATCTGAACTATGGAACGTGCAGAATCTCTAAAACAATGAGACAGATTTCACCAAATGACAGAATGTGATCTGATACGTTATAGTAGGTGGCTATCATCTCTCCTACTTACCTTGACAATGGGAACGAACGTTCTTTATCCTATACACAAGCGATATCAAGATGGAGGAATTATCATGAGCGCCGACTTTGCGCATCTGCATGTCCATACAGAGTATTCGTTGTTGGATGGTTTTAGCCGCACGAAGAAGCTCGTACAGCAGGCGAAAGCGCTGGGGATGAGTCATCTAGCAATTACCGACCACGGCGCGATGTACGGCGCGATTGAGTTTTACAAGGCGTGCAAGGCAGGCGGCATCAACCCGGTGATCGGCATCGAAGCGTATCTGACCGAAGATATGCACGACCACTCCAAACGCTACAGCGACGACTATCACCACCTGCTGCTGCTGGCGAAGAACAATACCGGCTATAAAAACCTGATGAAGCTGACCACCATCGCCAACACCGAGGGCTATTACCTGCGCCCGCGCATGGATAAACGAGTATTGCAACAGTACGCGGAAGGCCTGATTGTCACTTCCTCCTGTCTCTCCGGCGAGATTCCCAAAAAGCTGCTCAAGGAGCAGGTGGAGGAAGCCTATAAGATGGCGCGCTGGTACCAGGATGTCTTCGGGCCGGAGAACTTCTACCTGGAAATTCAGGAGCATTATGGCATCTTCGACGATGGCAACCCCTCGCCGCAGGGACAACTCAATCAACTGCTCTACCAGATGCATAAAGATTTGCAGATCGAGATGGTCGCGACCAACGACTTGCACTATGTCGAGGCGCACGATGCAGCCGCGCACGATGTGCTGCTGTGCGTGCAGACGGGTAAGCAGTTGAATACGCCCAAGCGTATGAAGTTCGATAGCAACGAATACTATCTCAAATCCCCCGAAGAGATGGCGCGTCTCTTCCCTGAATTGCCTGATGCCCTCAAAAACAGCGTGCGCATCGCCGAGCAGTGCAGTGTCGATCCGCTGGCCTACAAAGCGCAATTGCCCAACTATGACATACCGCACGAATACGCTTCGCAGAAGGACTTCCTGCGTGCCCAGTGTATAGTGGGCGTCAAAGAACGCTTTGGCGAAATGACCGAACAGATCGAGAAGCAGCTTGACTACGAGATCGACCTGATCGCGCAAAAAGGCTTTGTGCCCTATTTCCTCATCGAATGGGACTTTGTGAACTATGCGCGCTCGCACGGCATTCGCTGCTCGGCGCGCGGTTCGGCAGCCGGCAGCCTGATGGCCTATACACTGGGCATCACCAATGTTGACCCGTTACGCTACCAGCTCCCTTTTGAACGCTTCTTCAATCCGGAACGCGCCGACATGCCTGATATAGACATGGACTTCCCGGATGACCGCCGTGAAGAAGTGATCGAGTACGTAGCGCGCAAATATGGCTACGACAGCGTAGCGCAGATGGTGACGTTCAACACGATGGCCGCCAAAGCCTCGATCAAAGATGTGGCGCGTGTGATGGGCGAGCAGGAGGTAGGCGACCGTATCACACGCCTCATCCCGACCGGCCCCAAAGTCACGCTGCAAGGCTCGCTCGACAGCGTTCGGGAACTGGCAGATCTCTACAAAGAAAGCAAGCCCGCGCGGGAAATCATCGACCAGGCCCTGAAGCTGGAAGGCTCGGTGCGTACAACGGGCGTCCATGCAGCAGGCGTGATTGTGGCGAACGAAGCCCTGGAACATTTTGTGCCGCTGCAATTGCGCGACCCCAAAGACCCATCGAAAGGGCGTATCACACAGTACGAGCAGGCGCACCTCGAAGAAATTGGACTCATCAAGTTTGACTTTCTTGGACTATCTAATTTGGCCATTCTGGATAATGCGGTCAAGTTCATCAAGCAATCGCGGGGCGAAGACATCATCCTGGAGAAGGTTCCGCTCGATCCGGTGGAGGGCGACGAGGAGCAGAACCGCAAACGCCAGAAAGCCTTTGAACTGCTGGCGAGCGGCGAAACAACGGGTATCTTCCAGCTTGAAGGCCCGAAGATGCGCGAGTATATCAAACAACTCAAGCCAACGCGCGTCGAAGACGTAATGGCCATGATCGCGCTCTACCGCCCCGGCCCGATGGATAGCATTCCCGACTTCATCGACGCCAAACACGGGCGTAAAAAAGTGACCTATCTTGACCCACGCCTGGAGCAATGGTTGAACGAATCCTACGGCGTGATCGTGTATCAAGACCAGGTGTTGTTCATCGCCGTCGGATTGGCGGATTTCTCCTGGGGCAAGGCCAATAAGTTCCGCAAGGTGCTGAGCAAAAAGATCATGCACGAAGTTCAGAGCTATAAAGAGGATTTCGTGAAGGGCTGTGTTAAAAACGGGGTGAAAAAGGAGGTCGCCGAAACCCTGTTCACGCTCATCGAGCCATTCGGAGGCTATGGCTTTAACAAGGCTCATGCCGCCAGTTATGCCGTCGTCGCCTTCTATACGGCGTACCTCAAAGCCAACTATACGGCGGAGTTCATGGCGGCAACGATGACCACCGAGGCCTCGGACGCCAAAAAGATCGCTAACGCCATCGCCGAGTGCAAACGCATGGGCGTCGAGGTGATGGGGCCAGATGTCAACAAAAGTGATCGAGGATTCACCGTCGAGGGCGGAGGCGTGCGCTTCGGCCTGCTGGCGATCAAGGGTATTGGCGAAGGCCCCATCGGCGAGATCGCACGCGCCCGCAGCGAGGGCGGCCCTTTCAAATCGCTGGCCGACTTCTGCACGCGCGTCGATCCTAAATTCGTGGGCAAGGGCGCCATCGAAACGCTGATTAAGGCGGGCGCGATGGACTCGCTTGCCGACGGCAAGCGCCACCAGTTGCTCGACGCGGTTGAACGCGCTATGCAGCATGGCAAAAATGAGCGCACGGCGAAAGAACATGGCATGTTGAGCCTGTTCGGTGATATGGAAGAGGTGCAGAACGCCTTTGAATTTGCTCTCAACCCTAATGCCAAAGAGATCGACAACAACCTCTTATTTCAATGGGAAAAGGAACTCCTCGGCCTCTATATCGCCAAACATCCCCTGACCTACCTCAGTGATCTATTCAAAGAGCAAGTCACGCACAATACCGCCGAGATTACCGAAGAATTGGACAAGCACAAGGTGGTGCTGGGCGGCACCATCACTGAGGCGCGTCGCATCACGACGAAAAAAGGCGATCCCATGTGCGCGGTCAAGCTCGAAGATATGTACGGCTCCATCGAGGTGACGGTCTTCCCCCGGCTTTATGCCGACACCTCCGAATTGTGGACCGAGAACTCGGTGGTGATTGTGCGTGGTGAAGTGCAGGTGCGGCGCGACCAGCCCGGCATCCTCTGCAACAGCGTTGAAGAGGTCAAAGGCGTCGAAGAGGAGATGAACCGCAAGCAGTACCAGGTGAGTATTATCCTGCAGCTGAGTGGCGCAGATGAGCGTTCCGTCTCGGACGACATAATACGTGTGCAGAATATCTGGAACTGTATCCGCGATCAACCTGGACGCGATCACTACAACCTGGTCATCTCTAATGGCGAATGGATAGCGCGGCTCACGCCCGAAGTGGATACCATGCCCTATGAGAAAGTACGCGACAAACTGGAAGCAATCATAGGTAATCAGGGTGTGATTCAAGCAGAACTCATTGAACGGTAGCCGGGGCGACACTGTCCTGCTGCTCAGGAAAAACATAGGAGGCACGTGTGCTATCCCTGTCTAACGATCAGGTTCGTTTCCTGCGCCTGCATGCTCAACGACTCATTCCGCAGCCAGCGGAGACCATGACGAGTGTTGTTCCCTTCGTGAAGGATCGGTGTGGCATTCAGGCGCTGGATGCCAATGCTGCAATGCTCGCGCTGCGTGTTCGCAGCGTAGGACTGATGGCTGGCGAGCATGCACGCATACATGAACGTTCGGTCGTGCGCACATGAGGTCAGCGTGGCACGCTGCACTTACTGGCGACGGAAGACCTGGGCCAGTTGCTCTCGCTGTTAGGCCCAATCTTTATTGCGGGAGATCGGTCGCGGCGGATGGAGTTAGGGTTGGATGATGAGACAAGCGCTAGGGGAACGCAAGCCATCCGCGATATTCTTGCAAGCAAGGGACACCTGACGCGAGATGAGCTTGTTGAGGAGCTGGCTGCACATAGCATCCGCCTGGAGGGTCAGGCCAGAACACACCTGATCTTCTACGCTGCCTTGCAGGGCATTCTCTGCCTGGGACCGGATCGCGGTATAAAGCCAACCTATGTCCTGCTCGATGATTGGATAGATCGCGCAAATCTCGTAACACCTTCACGGAAAGCTGCAAGTGAAGAGCTTGCGCGGCACTACCTGACAGCCTACGGTCCGACGAGTGCAGCCGATATGATGGCCCGGTCGGGCCTGCCGATGAGCGAGGTACGGGCCGTGTGGAAACGCATCGCAAGTACCCTTGTCGAAGTGGAGATCGCTAGCTAATCCGCCTGGATGCTCAAAGCCCATCTTGCGCATCTGGACGAGTTTTCCGACCATTCTCGGGTGGCACGGCTGCTGGCCGAATTCGACACGTATCTCCTGGGCTACCGGAACCGGGATATGGTTGTAGCGACCCAGTATGCGAAGCGCATCAACGCAGGTGGCGGAATGATACACCCGGCGCTGCTCGTCAATGGCAGGGCAGTGGGAACGTGGAAGAGTACGCGTAGAAAGAAGCAACTGGATATCGTAGTCGAGCCATTCGAGCGGCTTGCGACTGGCGTACAGCCGGGGCTTGAGGCCGAAGCAGCGGATATCGCTCGCTTTTTAGGAATACAGGCTACCGTTGTGACCATCCTCAATTGATGAGAGATGGAGCAATCGAAAATGAACTTCTTCACGCTCAGCAATAAGCGAATGGGCCGCCCAGCGCAGGACAAATCAGAGGGTTTCCAAGGGCAATAGCTGTGAATGTGCTGCGATAGATTTCACACACCGGACAAGGGGAACTGCGGCGATTTGAGGTAACATGCACCAGAGCAACAACTCCTTGGTCTTGCTCACCGATGTAATGTCGAGTCCATTCGGGCAGCGGAAGCTAGCGGTGGCATCCTTGCTACCTCCAGCAGGTTCTTTGACTGGAGTGTAGCAGGTCCACTGTTTTTACCAACGGCTTCACCAAAAAACGAGATGGGCCAAAAGTAATTTAGCTTTAACACTTTGTAGTAGAGAGAAATGCCTCCATAGCGTACAAGTTCCTTACTTACAGCCTCTAGCTTCTGGGGAGAAACGCTTCGAGGAGGAGTATCTCTTCCCTCCTGGTCAAGCCATTCGTTGCGTGCCATCCAGCAGATCAGCTATTCGTCGCTCGCATTCCAAGATGAGATGCTGGATTAGATTGATGCGCTTTTTCTGGGCACCGACAATAGCATTTCGCCCGGTCTTGATCTGCTGAACCTCCGCGAGCTTCTTCTCGTGTGCATCTAGTGCTTGTCGCAGCTTGTCAAGGGCTTCGGGGGAAGCCAGTTGTGCCAGTTTTTCTAACTCATGATTAGAAAGTCCTTCTGGATTGAAGATCAACCTAATGTCAGACGTCTCAGGAGCAGGGATATCCTCCAAGGCCGCCCGACAGGCTTCTGCACCAGTCTCATCACCACCGACCAGACATTTTTCGACAGGTGTCATTGGCACCTGCGACTGGATCGGCAGCGTATCTACCCCCTCGTGCAAGAGCCTAGCCTTCTCACCGCCGATGAACATCCCGCACCGCTTGCAATCAAGTCTGTGAGGACACGTTACATAGACCTGATTACCACAAAAGACAGGCTGTCCATCCGTATCGCGGCCAATGAACCACCGGACAGCCGGCAAGCCTTGAGAGGCAGCCTGCATGTCAATGACTCCTTCAATGATGCGGGTTAGATCATCGGCCTCCTTGATGATGTGATGGAGCTGGATCGTATCTTCCGCTATGTATTTCTTGATTGTTCTGGTATTGGCATGTCCCGCATATTGAGCCAGATCTTCAAGGCTGACGCCATTCCTACGTAATAATGTCAGACGTGTACTTCGACCGCGGTGTCCCGTGATTTTCCCTTTCGCATCCTTGGTATCGATCCCTGCCTTGGCGCAGAGAGTAGGAATGAGTGATTTGTTGATGAATCTTATGCCTACCCGATGATCTTTATAACTGAAAAGGTTATCGACGTATACCTCGTCTTTCCGATCAAGCAGCTTTTGCTGGTAGCCGGGGCGTTCACGCTTCCATATCTCAATTGCATTAGCCGTGTAGTCCGGTATCCAGACCCAGAATGCGCCTTTATTCTTGCCGGTAGGAATGTGGAGGTAGCAAATCTTCGGGATTTTTTTCTCAGTTTCATTCTGGGCTCCCTGACCGTCTGAGATGGGTGAGACGATCCGCTCGACGGGATGGTTGTCCTCGTCTAACATGCCTGGGTCCCAGTCTTCCCGCACACAGTCGAGTCTCAAACGTGCGATCTCGTTTGGTCGACGTGCTGAGGTGACCCAGATGAGTCCCAATGCACGATAGAAATTAAGAGGGTACTGCGTTCCCTGAGGAAGATCGCCTTGAGAGAGTGTTGCTGCAGCAATGGCGAGTTTTGCCCAGACGCGAAGATCGATATCTCTTGGTTCCGACCTCTCTAATTTTTGCCGAACATGTTTAGGTGTCTCAAATACCTCGCTTGGAGTGAAGTCTAGCCTGATCCTACGCGCCGGCGCACCTCCGACAGCATGGGCACGCCTCGAGAGATCGGTGAAGAATCGGCGAAGCACGTTTAGGTAGGAATAAATTCCAGGAGCCTGAAGTGTGAAGTCCGATTTCTCTTGTGCCTTCACTATCTGTTTCCCTCTACTGCTGCCATATTGCCCATTTGTCCAGGTGCTCAGGTCGCTACGAAGGTGAAGTGCGAGATCCTCTGTCCATTGTTCAGGAGTACATATTTCCGGAAAATGCTGATGAAGCCAGCGACCAATGTTAAGAATTTGACGCACATACCCCAAGCGCTGAGGAGGTGTCAGGTCAACATTGCGTTCGTACCATGCCATACACCATTCATACCATTCGAGGGCCATTCCGTGCTTATCAAAGCTCTTGGGAGCGGAGATCGCTTCTTTAGGACCTGGAGGGTGGATATGCAGTTCCTCGAGAGCTATCATTATCCTTCTACAAGTTCCTGGCCTATTAGTAGAGGCTTCCGAGTTCACTCTCAGCTCATTCAATTGTTCTACAGAAATATGTTCCAATAATGGTGAGCGACTGAGAATAAAGAGCATGCACAAACACTGCCGCAACTGAAGAAAAGAGCTGTTCCCGCCTTGAAAACCTTTCCCCGCTAAGACATCTGTTACCTTTTTACATTGTTGAGCTATGAGTTCGGCTCCAAAGTATAAAATTGCCGATTCAGTGGCATTTTTCCACATCCCGAAAGGCCTGAGATCGCTCACACCTCCCAGGAGATAGGCCACATCTATAATCGCTATGCGTGTTGTTGAACGCTTATGATATCTTTCTTGGAAAGAGGCGATGTTTGGACAGATTATATCCATCCACTCGGCAAGTGACCAATCCCAGAACATTTTCTGGTGGTAATGCATTCCACGATGCAAAAGAAGTTGAATCTCAGAAAGACGGTCTGTACTTCGCTCCCCGTGACGGAGGTGGTAGACATCGGCGATCGGTTGATAGAAGCGAGCAAGAATTTTCCTGGCAGAATCTAGTTCCCTGCTGTATCCCACATGGGGTTTAATAGAGGTTGTCACTTCAATCGCCCGCCTCTCCTCTTCTGCGAGCGGACTTCGATCATAGTCTTCTGGAGTGATAAGCATACGCCATACTTTCTCAGGTTCTGGTACAATGGCTTGTGAGCTACTAAGCATGAACAGCCTCCTGGCTAATGGCCTGCTCGATCAGCGACCTGATCGAGGCATCGAACGGCTCAACTTTCTCGCGTATACGCTTGCCCAGTTCAACAGGAGCCAGGTGGATGTATAGGAGAGTCGTTTCGGTGCTTTTATGGCCGGCGAATATCGCAATGTCCTCCAGGCTTACTCCCGCGCGTTTGAGTGTCGTGCATCGCAGATGCCTCAGCGTGTGCGGTGTGAACGCAAGCAGACCGACTTTCTCCCGTACCCGCTCGACGATCTCGTTGAAAGTACCAACGGTCAGTGGTCGACCGGGATTGCGGGTCGACTCTGAGAGGAACAGTGGGCCTGTGTCATCCCCGTCGTAGGCCGCTACAAGGGAGCGGCGGTCTCCTTCGATGTAGGCGCGTACCAGATGCAGTACACCTGCTGATACAGGAACTTTCCGCTCGCACCCGCCCTTTGTGGTTTCGGCCCGAATGGTGACGACCTCGAGTGACCAGTCGATGTCGTTCACCCGCAGCGACGTCAGTTCCTCCCTTCGTAATGCTGCATCATATGCGAGCAGGATCATGGCCTTCGTGCGTTGGCTTTCATGCAGCATGACGTGGCGCACAAGGCCCTCCCATACTGCGTCTGGCGGGATCCAGGGAAGACGCTTCTTCCGGCCTACCGGTCCGCGCACAGGGCGCTGCCCATCCCGGCCATCATTTCCGCGCTCGATTGGATTCACGGGGTCCGATCGAAGCTGCTTGCGTAAGAGGAACTCGTAAAATAGACGGCAGGCCACAACGCGCTGAGCAATAGTGTTGTCAGACAGCTTGCGCCCTGTGAGATAGCGCACTTTCGTCGCGTCTTCGATCATACCTCCCCGCCCCCGCTTTTTCGGCCCGCGCTGCTTCAAGTCTGCAATATACCTATCGAGGTCGGCTTCGTCGGCATCAATGACCCGCGAAAGATCGGTCTTGGCGAAGTATGCGAGCAGATCTTCTACCGCCCGCGCATAGGCATCCACCGTTTTGGGCTGTTTTCCCTTGAGCGCGAGTTGTTCTACGAAGGCACGGCTAGCCGGGTGGGCCTCGACGAGAGCATAGTGCTCCCATCTGACTTCTTGTGTATTCATACCTACTCCTTAAGTAACTATTCGGCCCCTCCACTGGGAGCCTATAGTTCAGTTATTCTCACATTCCAACATTCATGTAAACGTGTGGCTATGTGACTTCTGAACTGCATCCGAAAAAAATAGGAAGAATTATCTATCGGATGATCATCCTAGCTAACATCTACGAACGACCTGCACTACGTCGATGCGAACGATGCGAGCTCGCATGATGTATTACTCTGCGTCCAGACGGGCAAGCAGCTTGAAACCCCGAAACGCATGAAGTTCGATAGCAATGAGTATTATCTCAAGAGTCCGGAGGAGATGGCGCAGCTATTTCCCGAACTTCGTGATGCTTTGATCAACAGTGTGCGTATTGCCGAGCAGTGCAGCGTCGATCCATTGGCGTACAAGGCGCACCTGCCCAACTATGCCATTCCCCCGCAATATAGCTCGCAGAAGGACTTCCTGCATGCCTTGTGTTTCGATGGGGCCAAAGAACGCTTTAGCGAGGTGACCGGACAGATCGAGAAACAGCTTGACTATGAGATCGACCTGGTCGCGCAAAAAGGCTTCGCGCCATATTTCCTGATCGAGTGGGATTTTGTGAACTACGCGCGTTCGCGCGGCATTCGCTGCTCCGCGCGCGGCTCGGCAGCCGGCAGCCTGATGGCTTACACACTGGGCATCACTAATGTTGATCCCTTGCGCTACCAGTTGCCCTTTGAACGCTTCTTTAATCCTGAGCGCGCCGACATGCCTGATATTGATATGGACTTCCCGGACGACCGGCGTGAAGAAGTGATCGAGTACGTGGCACATAAGTATGGCGAGGACTGCGTGGCGCAGATGGTCACATTTAATACGATGGCGGCGAAGGCGTCGGTCAAAGACGTGGCGCGTGTCATGGGCGAGCAGGAAATAGGGGATCGCATTACGCGACTTATTCCAACAGGTCCTAAAGTTACCTTGCAGGGGTCGTTGGGCTCTGTGAGAGAACTAGGCGAACTGTACCGTGAAAGCAAGCCGGCGCAAGCGATCATCGACCAGGCATTGAAGCTGGAGGGCTCGGTGCGTACGACAGGGGTTCACGCGGCAGGAGTGATCATCGCCAATGAACCACTTGAACACTTCGTGCCCCTCCAATTGCGGGATCCCAGGGACCCGGGCCAGGGGCGCATCACGCAATACGAGCAGGCTCACCTTGAAGAACTAGGCTTGATCAAATTCGACTTCCTGGGCCTCTCCAACCTGACCATCCTGGATAATACGCTCAAGTACATCAAGCAGTCGCGCGGTGAGGACGTGGTGCTAGAAAAAATACCGCTTGACCCGGTGCCGGGCGACGATGAGCAGAATGCCGAACGTCAAAAAGCGTTCGATCTGCTGGCGAGCGGCGAGACAACCGGCATCTTCCAGCTTGAAGGGCCGAAGATGACCGAGTACATCAAACAACTCAAGCCGACGCGTATCGAGGATATCATGGCGATGATCGCGCTCTACCGCCCCGGCCCGATGGATAGCATTCCCGACTTCATCGATGCCAAGCATGGACGCAAGAAAATTACGTATCTCGACCCGCGCCTGGAAGAATGGCTGGCGGAGTCCTACGGCGTGATTGTGTACCAGGACCAGGTGTTGTTCATCGGCGTCAACCTGGCAGGCTTTTCCTGGGGCAAGGTCAACAAGTTCCGCAAGGCCCTCAGCAAAAAGAAGATGAGCGAAGTCGAGGGATACAAAGGTGATTTTATCGAGGGCTGTGTGAAAAATGG
>Ga0070708_100001778_pt1 | contig 16551 bp, 15 predicted proteins | sample KBSK5503metaG_FD_65469 | JGI IMG/M metagenome (GOLD analysis project Ga0070708, IMG submission 65469) | Corn, switchgrass and miscanthus rhizosphere microbial communities from Kellogg Biological Station, Michigan, USA - KBS K5-50-3 metaG | ecosystem: Host-associated > Plants > Roots >... | reverse complement strand
GGGGCATAGCCGGCGATCGTCGGGAGGATCACGAGGAAGACTCCGACGAAGAGCTCGATCAGACCGTGCACCCAGAAGGGAATCACCTTCGCGAGACCCATCGGGAACCGCGTCAGCAGTGTCACGATGAGATGGACGGCCGCCAGGAGGAAGGCAATCGCCGCCGGCGAGCCGCCCAGCCCGTAGACCAGCGGACCGAGAAGGAAGATCACCACCAGGGCCAGGTCGAGGATCCCGTGAACCCGGGCGTCCAGGATGCGCATCGCTCCTCCTCCGTTACAGCCGGACCCAGGATAGAACTCTTACAAGCTCCTCAGGAGCGCTGGTCGCGGCCGCCGGGTTTGCCGGATCGGGCTCCGGGCTTCGCCTTCGGCGCCGCCGACACCTTCTCGGCCGCCTTCACGAGCCCGGCGGCGATTCGCCCCTGCGCGCTGTCGGTGCTGCCGATGTCCTCGGAAGGGGGGCGGGGATGCTTGCCGAGCGCCCATTCCAGCGCGAGGGCCGACGAAGACAACTCGGCGATCCAGAAGCCGGACAGGCTTCGGGCTCGCTCGCGGATTCGGCGGGTCTCTTCACGGATCTCTTTTTCCGTCTTCATCGCTCCCCCGGCTTCTTCGATTCACTTCTGGACGACTATGTCGGTTCTGACATAACAGGATTCCTCATCCGCGTCTGCCGGGCCTTCCGGCGGCGCCGGCGCGCCATGGCCTGCGTCAGGTCCACGAGCGACTGTCCGTCCAGATGCCGTTCGAGCACGGCGCGCGTCTCCTTCCAGACGGCATGGGCCGGGCACGGCATCTCGTCGGAGCACTCCTCGAGGCCCAGGATGCAGCGCCCCCACAGGCCCGCGCCGTCGACTGCGCGAACGACCTCGAGGAGCGAGATCTCCGAGGCGGGTCGCGACAGGCGCAGTCCTCTCGAGGAGCCGCGGGGTGTCTCCAGGAGCCCGGCGAGGCTCAGGAAGTGGAGGACCTGATCGAGAGCCGGAGCCGGCAGGCCGGCCTCCACCGAGAGGGCGTCTCTGTTCCGGACCGAGCCCGGTCGCTGCACGGAGGCGGCCGCCAGACGCTCCATGACGCGGAACGCCTCCTTGCAGGTTCGCGAATAGAGCGGCGATTGGAGCAGATCAGCCGGGTAAAGAGGTCCGCGCCGCACGCGCCTCACGGACGCGACCTCAACTCTCGCCCCGGACGGCTACGACGACGAGCCTCTTGGGCCCATGGACGCCGTAGGCGAGTGTCTGCTCGATGTCCGCAGTCTTGCTCGGCCCCGAGATCAGCAGGGCGTTGGGCGGCATTGCGCCGGCCCAATCCTCCGAGCGGAGAACCTCGAAGAATGTGTCGTGAATCGCGTCGGTTTCGAGCAAGGCGAGATGGACCGGGGGGACGAGCGAAAGGAGCCGCGGTTCCTCGGGAGAAGGCCAGAGGATCACTCCGCCGGTCTCCGCGATTCCGCCGCGCGTGGTCGTGAAGCCCGCGTCCACTTCGTGGAAGAGACGCGACTTGCACTCTTCGACTGGCCGGTCGTAGGGCACGAGTTTCGGTCCGGCGCCCGGCGGCCAGGATTCGGCGAGTCGTTTGCCGGCCGCCGTGTCGGGACCGTAGAGGAGAGTCGAGAGTCCTTCAGACTTGAGAAAGTCCCGAATCGCCCGCGGCCAGTCTTCCCCGGTCGTTTCCAGGAACTCAGTCTGGACCGCCTCCATCAACCGCTTGAGCCGGGGATACCGCTCGGGCCCCGGCCAGGCTTTTCGCGCCATCACTGCAAAGTCCGCGGCGGGGGCCTCGGACCGAGGGGCGGCCCGCAGCCTCGCGAGGATCCCTTCGCGGGCCGCGTCAGGCATTGTCCACGCCCTCCCTTTCCACCAGCTCGTGCAGCGTCCGCCGGGCCGGCCGCGGCGTCTCGCGGACGCTCGTCCAGCGGGAGAGGACCGGCAGGCGCGCTGGAAGAAGCCGCGACAGCCGCGTCGCCGCGAGTCCCATCAGGCGATAGAGAGAGGGGCTTCGGTGAGCCGCGGCCCACGCAGCCCAGGCGAGGCTTTCGAGCCGGCTCCGCGCCTCGCCCGCGCCGAGGACCGCGGAAGAGCGATCGCCGCGCACGGCCTCCCGGCGCAGCCGCACGAGCAGCTCCGCGATCGGGATCCCGACCGGGCACACTTCCCCGCACGCGCCGCAGAGGCTCGAGGCGTGCGCGAGGTCGTGGCGCCGGCCGAGCCCCTCGGTCTGCGGCGTCAGGATCTTCCCGATCGGGCCGGGATAGACCGCGTCGTACGCGTGCCCGCCGACTCGCGTGTACACGGGGCAGTGGTTCATGCATGCGCCGCACCGGATGCACCGGAGCGTGGCCGAGAGCTCTCTGTCCGAGAAGATCCGCGAACGGCCGTTGTCCAGGATCACGAGGTGGACTTCCCGCGGTCCGTCCTTCTCTCCCGGGCCCCTCGGGCCGGTGATCATGTTGAAGTACGTCGTGATCGCCTGCCCGGTCGCCGAGCGCGTCAGCAGGCTGTAGAGCGGGGGCACGTCCTCGAGCCTCTCGACGACCTTCTCGATCCCCATCAGCGCGATGTGGACCGGCGGGACGTGCGTGGACATCCTCCCGTTCCCCTCGTTCTCCACCAGGCAGAGCGTGCCCGTCTCGGCCACGGCGAAGTTGACCCCGGAGATCCCTGCCTCCGCCTCGAAGAACTTCCGGCGCAGCACGCGGCGGGCGATCCGGGTCAGCTCGTCCACGTCCTCGGTGTACCTGGCCTCCCGGATCTTCCGGCCGAAGAGTCTCGCGATCTGCTGCCTGTTCTTGTGGATCGCCGGCATGATGATGTGGGACGGGGTCTCGCCGTCCAACTGGATGATGTACTCGCCGAGGTCCGACTCGAGAGACTCGATGCCGTGCTTCTCCAGGAAGTCATTCAAGTGCATCTCTTCGGAGACCATCGACTTTCCCTTCACGACCCGCGTGGCCCCGTGCCGGCGGAGGATCTCGAGCACGACGGCGTTGGCTTCCTCCGTCGTCTCGGCCCACCGGACCTGGACACCGTTGCCCGTGCACTTCTCCTCGAGCCGTTCGAGCAGCTCGGGCAGGTTCGCGATCGCCCGCTGCCGGATCGTGGCGCCGAGCGCTCGCAGGTCGCGCCACTCGGCGGGGTCCGCGAACATCGCCGCTCGCTTGGTCATCAGGCCATCCATGGCGCGCCGGAAGTTCGCGCGGAGCTCCGGATCCTTCAGAGCCTTCGCGGCCGCGGTTCGGAACGCGCCCGGGGCGCCGGGAGCGCTCACTTCGTCCTCTCCCAGAGGAACTCCGCCACGTGCGTCGGCCGAACGCGGTCGCCGCGGGCCGCGAGGCGGCCGCCGATGTTCAAGAGACATCCCCCATCGCCCGACAGGAGAAGGGAGGCGCCGGTCGAGACCACGTCGGTCGCCTTGTCCTCGACCATCGCCGCCGAGATCTCCGGCTCCCGCACGGAGAAAGTCCCGCCGAAGCCGCAGCACTCGCGCTCCCGGATGAGCGGCACGCGTTCCACATTAACGAGCTGCGCCAGAAGGCTCTTGGGCTCTTCGGCGATCCCCATCTCGCGCAGGGAGTGGCAGGAGGGGTGCCAGGCGACGCGGACGCTTTCGCCGTGGTCGGAGAGCTCGACCTCGAGCACATCGGCCAGGAACTGCGTCAGCTCGAACACCCTCGAGGCGAAGGCCTCGGCCTGTTCTTGAAAAGGGTCGCCTTCGAAGAGCGCCGGATAGTGGTGTTTCATCATCGCGGCACAGGAACCGGAGGGCACGACGATCGGGTAGGGCCGGGGAAAGAGGGCGATCTGGGCCCGCGCCACGGCCCGGGCCTCCTCGTGGTAACCGCAGTTGAAGGCCGGCTGAGCGCAGCAGGTCTGCCCGCGCGGGAAGACGACCCGGAGTCCCTCGCGGCGCAGCAGCCGGATCCCCGCCATCCCGGCCTCGGGGAAGAAGAGGTCCATGAGGCAGGTGCCGTAGTAGTAGACGGCCTCCGGCTTCGCGCGGCCACCGGGCTCCGAGAGGCTCACGATTCCGGATCATAGGACACCAGACTGTCGGCCGAAGGCATTCGCTTCGCGAACGGCGGCCGAGAGAGTCCAAGGACCGGGGCTTGTCTCCCCGACGCCTGTTGAAAACTCTCGCCTGCCGGTCGCAACGCGACCGCCGCAGCCGAAATCCTCGCCGCTCCTCCCCGATGAACGAGGACTGGCGAGGACCTTCCGGTCCCCCGACCTCCAGGCACGGTCGCCTTCGTCGCAGTTCCTGGCATCCGACCCCACGGCGCTCGCAACGCCGTCCCACACCTTTTTCAGCACCCTGCTGGCGGGGGAAGCGCCGTGGCATTTTTCAGCAGCCTGCTAATGCCATTGAATCAATACGGCGCGGAACCGGCATGGCACGCTCTCGGCTGGAAAGGAGCGTCCCCATGTCGATGGCCATTGCAGAGACCTGTATCAATTGCGGGAATTGCGAGCCGGCCTGTCCGAACCAGGCGATCGCGGCGGGTGACAATATCTATGTGATCTCGCACGAGCGCTGCACGGAGTGCGTCGGCGCTTTCGAGAAGCCGCAATGCGTCGAGGCCTGCCCCATCTCCGACTGCATCACGGCCGACCCCGTCTTCACCGATACGCCGGAGATCCTGCTCGCCCGCTACCGCGAGCTCCACCCGAATTGACGGGCGCCGTTACTTCTTCGGTTTTTCGAAGAGGGGCAGGTACTGCGCGTAGCCTTCCTCGGCGAGCTTCCCGACGGGGATGAAGCGCATCGCGGCCGAGTTCATGCAGTACCTCTGTCCGGTCGGCGGCGGGCCGTCGTTGAAGACGTGGCCCAGGTGCGAGTTGGCGTGGGCGGAACGGACCTCCGTGCGTGGCACGAGGAGCTTGTAGTCGGTCCGGACCTTGACGTTGGCCTTCTCCAGCGGCTTCGTGAAGCTCGGCCAGCCCGTGCCGGACTCGAACTTGTCGAGCGAGGAGAAGAGAGGCTCGCCCGAGACGACGTCCACGTAGATTCCGGCCTCGTGGTTGTTCCAGTATTCGTTGGCGAAGGGGCGCTCGGTCCCCTCCTTCTGGGTCACGTCGTACTGGACCGGCGTCAGCTTCTTGTGCAGCTCGGCTTCCGAAGGCTTCTGAAAGCTTCCGTTCCAACCTTTCATCTTCTGCGTCTCCTGGGCGCCCGCGGCCAGCCCCAAGGCCAGAGTGGCGAGCGCGACAACGATCGTCCTGTTCCTCATTTGTGGCCTCCCGCCGCGTCGCCCCAGATCTGCCTCAAGCGGGCGTCGCGGCCGCATCCCTGGCGGTACTCGCGATACCGCACCGGGTTCTTCTTGTAGAAGTCCTGGTGATACTCCTCCGCCGGGTAGAACGTGGACGCCTGGACGATCTGCGTGACGATCTTTCCCTTGAACTTCGGGTCCTCCTCGAGCTTCCTCTTCGACTCCTCGGCCGCCTTCCGCTGCGTCTCGTCTTTATAGAAGATCGCCGAGCGGTACTGGGTCCCGTGGTCGCAGAACTGTCCGTCCTTCTGAAAGGGATCCACGTTGTGCCAGAAGACCTCGAGAAGTTTCTCGTAGTTCGTCTTCGAGGGGTCGTAGGCGACCTCGACCGACTCGGCGTGGCCGGTCCCTCCCGAGGAGACTTCCTCGTAGGTCGGGTTCTTCTTTTGCCCTCCGGTGTAGCCGGACGTCACGGAGAGGACGCCCGGAAGCCCCTCGAAGGCGGTCTCCTCGCACCAGAAACAGCCTCCGCCGAAGATGGCCGTGGCCCGCTCGGGCGGAGCGGCCGGCAGCAGCGCGCTGGCGGCCCAGACGGCAAGACCGGCAAGCAGTCGTAGTCTCAAGAAACCTCCTGTTCGCCCCACACAACGGGGCGACGTGACCTTAGATTCCAGAAGGGATACGCAGGTTTCGCGCGGCCGGATGGGCTTTTTCAGGACGCGAAGGAACCCGTCAGCCCTTCGGAAGCGGGCCTTCACCGCGCGGCCAGTCGCGGACGAGAAGACCGCCTCCAGGGATGACCTCGACGAGATGAAGCTCGTCGAAGCCTTCCTCCCAGATCGGAGGCTCGAGGCGCTTGTGGGTCCCCGCGACTCCCGCCGCCGGAACGACGCGGCCGGGAGGGCGCTCGCGGTTGCGGCGCAGCGCATCCCCGAGCGGCGAGCGGAAATAGAAGCCGATCACGCGAAACCCGGCGGACTTCGCGGCAGCGATGTGCTCGGCCCGGCGCGCCTTCGTCACGTTGGTGTCGTCCACGACGAACGGCTGCTTCGCCGCCAGGCACGCCGCGACGAGCAGGTTCTGGCGGTGGCGAGTCCGGAGCATGTCCCGGCTGACCCGCACATGCGTTTCGAAGAACCGCTCCCTGTAGAACGTGGTCTTGCCCGTCCCCTGGATCCCCACGAAAAGCAGCATCTCCATCCCGCCCACTCTAGTCCCGCAAACGAGAAGCTCACGGCTGGACGGGATTGAGCCGACGGTTCGGACAGCCCTGGTCGCATTCCCGTGCCTTAGGGCTTCTCTCCCATCCTCGTGGCTCTTGGTCTAGCAGAACGTCTTCCGGACCCTGGAGATCGCGGACCGCGCCTACGTCCTGGGCAACGGCCGCGTCGTCCTGAAGAGATCCGGCGCGGAGCTTCTCGCCAACGACCACGTCCGGAAGGCCTACCTGGGCCTGTAGAAGAGTTCCAGTCGGACGCAACGCCAGCGGGTCCCCCGGCGTCTAAGAGTTCGGACCATGAATTCCTGTCGCGGGGTGGTCTCCGTCCTGGGCGCGTTCCTCGCTCTCAGCGCCGCCCTTCGCGCTCAGGAGGCGGTCGGAAAAACGCCCCCTTCCGCAGACGGCTGGGTGACCACGGCTCCCGAGTCGGTCGGGCTCTCGCGCGAGAGGATCGACGGGATGGAGAGCGCCATCCGCTCGGGAGAGTTCCAGAAGTTGACGAGCGTCCTGCTCGTGCGCCGGGGCCGGCTCGCTTACGAGGCCTACTTCGGGGGAACCGACACCGCGACGCTTCAGAACACGCGCTCCGCGACGAAAACGGTGACCGGAATGCTCCTGGGCATCGCAATCGACAAGAGGCTTCTCTCCGGCGTAGACGCGAGAGTGCTCCGATTCTTCCCCGAGAAGAGAGGGAGGATCGCCAATCCCGACCCGCGCAAGGAGCGGATCACCGTCGAGGACCTTCTGACGATGAGCTCCCTTCTGGAATGCGACGACGGCAACTCCTTCTCGCGCGGGAACGAGGAGCGGATGTACCTGGTCGAGGACTGGCTGCAGTTCGCGCTCGATCTGCCGATCAAGGGTTTTCCGCCCTGGGTTTCGAAGCCGCAGGACTCTCCCCACAGAAGGAGCTTCAGCTACTGCACGGCCGGCGTATTCGTGCTGGGCCGGGTGCTCGAACGGGCGGCCCGGACTCCGGTCGAGCAGTTCGCGCGCGCCAACCTCTTCGAGCCGCTCGGCATCGAGCAGGCGGAATGGCCCTTCTCGCCGCTGCGCCAGGCGCAGACCGGCGGCGGCCTCGCCCTGCGAAGCCGCGACCTCGCCAGGCTCGGGCAGCTCTACGCCGCCCACGGAGCTTGGAACGGACGCCGGATCGTCTCGGAGACGTGGATCCGGGCATCCACGCGGCCTCATGCGCACGTGGACGACGAGACGGAGTACGGCTATCTCTGGTGGCTGAAGAGCTTTCCCTCGGGCGGAAGAAAGTTCGCCTCCTATTTCATGAGCGGCAATGGCGGAAACCGCGTCGCGGTCTTCCCCGAGCTCGATCTGGTCGCCGTCGTCACGACCCGCAACTACAACCTCCGCGATGCCCACGCTCTCTCCGACCGCCTCCTCTCGGAGCACATCCTCCCGTCCGTCGAGCCCTGAGCCGGAGTCGCCGGGCACGCTCGGTACAGGGACCCACGTGCTAAAAGACGTTGTGTGGACAAGCCCGGCCGTGGCTCGGAAGCCTCTCGCCGCCGTCCGCTCCGGGAACGGCCTGCCCGAAAGTCCGTTCGGGAGGGGAAGCGCGGCGACCTCCGTCGCGCCTCCGCAGAGATGCGGCAGTTCGCTCTCGCCCTTCCCGGCGCCACCGAAGACTTCCCCTGGGGCGAGCGCGTCGCAAAAGTGGCGGGCAAGGTCTTCGTCTTCCTCGGCGCGGATCCCGTCGACGGAGGTCCCATGGGTCTGTCCGTCAAGCTGCCGGAATCCGGTCGCGATGCGTTCGATCTTCCCTTCGCCAAGCCCACCGGCTATGGCCTCGGCAAGTCCGGCTGGGTCGCCGCGCGGTTCGAGCCCGGAGACCTTGCTCCCATCGAGATCCTGAAGGCCTGGATCCTGGAGAGCTATCGGGTTGTCGCGCCGAGGCGACTCCTGGCGGCGCTCGACTCCCCCGAACGTTAGAGCGCCAAGACGCCTACAACTCGAGCTCCCAGGTCTCGGCGACGAGCTTGTGTCCGAAGTTCTCGTGTTGCTTGCTCGCAACCAGACGGAAGCCCGCCTTCTCGTAGATTCGGCGCGCGGCGTGTTGGACTAGCCGGGCGAGACCTGGATCTGGTTGTCGACGGACCGGACACCGAAGACGCCCCGCGCGTCCAGTCCGGCCTTCGTCTTGTCCGCTTCGCTGCTCAGGGAGCTCCCGCGTCCGAGCCGCCGCCTCAGGGTTGCGAGGAAGAAAGCGGCTCGAGGTTGCGGGCTTTCAACTCGGCGGAAAGAGGGGCGAGGTCTTTCGCCGCGAGCTCGTCGAACTCTCTCGTGACGTCGCCGAGCTCGCGCTTCAGGACATCGATGCGTTCGACCTGATAGCGCGCGGGTTTCCCCTCCCAGCCGTTCAAGGCTCCGTACACGGTATCGAGGTGCTCCCGGATGCGCTCCTCGCCCGTGATCGCCCCGCCTTCCTTCGTCGCGACGATCTCCCTCTTGACGGCATCGAGCCTCTCGATCGCGTCGCGGAGCTTCTTGCCGAGCGCATCCGTCTCGGGAAGACTCCGGGCCCGGGCGGCGGCCGCGTTGCGGGCGGCGTCGATCCGGTCCGTCAGCGCGCTCATTTCATTGAAGAGGGCGTGCGCCTTCATAACCGCGTCGAACTGTTCCTTGCGCTCGGCGGCGTTGTAGGGCGCGCGCCGATCGAGGCCGATGTCGAGCTTCATCTCGACGGACTGCCCGCCCTTGGTCAGCCGGACCGTGTAAGTGCCCGGCACGACGCGCGGCCCCTGGGACGAGTTAAACGCCAGCGTGGCGGCCCGCGGCACCCGGGGCGGCTTGACTCGCATCGACCAGGACGACCGGTTGATCCCGCGCCGCCTGCTCGCGGTGACCGTATCCACGAGCTTCCCCTCGGGGTCGAGGATCTCGAGTTTGATGGGACCGAAGAGGTGGCGGGTGCGCTGGTAATAGGTGATGACGGCGCCCCCGGAGGGGTTCTGGCCGACGAAGCTCGCGTCGCCCTCGACCCACCCGCCGCCCGCCGGCATCCGCTGCTCGACCGGATGGCCCGGCAGGAACGCCGCATCCCGAGCGAGGATCTCGGCCGTCAAGTTGCGCAGGGGCGTCAGGTCGTCCACGATCCAGATGCCGCGGCCGTGCGTGGCGAGGACGAGGTCGTGATCGCGCGGGTGCACCTGCACCTCCCGGACGGCGACGCTCGGGAAATCGCCCCCTTTGAACTCGGCCCAGGTCGCCCCGGCGTCGGGCGAGATCCAGAGCCCGAACTCGGTGCCGACGAAGAGGAGGGAGGGCTTGACCGCGTCTTCCTTGACGACATGGGCGTAACCGCGCACCCCCTGCTCGGGCCCGACGATCCGCTTCCAGGTCTTGCCGAAGTCGGCCGTGCGATAGACCCGGGGAGCCGTGTCTCCGAAGGTGTGCCGGTCGAAGGCCGCGTAGGCCGTCGCGACGTCGAACCGGCCCGCCTCGACCCAGCTCACCCAGGAGGCCTTCGGCAGGCCCCCGACGTTGCCCGTGACGTTGGACCAGGTCTTCCCGCCGTCGCGCGTGACCTGCACATTGCCGTCGTCTGTGCCGACCCAGAGGACGTTCGCGTCTTTGGGCGACTCGGAGATTGCGTAGATCGTCGTGTACATCTCGGCCGAGGAGTTGTCCACCGTGACGCCCCCCGACTGCTCCTGCTTCTGCTTCTCCGGGTCATTGGTCGTGAGGTCGGGGGAGATGCGCTCCCACGTGTCGCCGCGGTCGCGCGATCGGAAGAGAAACTGCGCCCCGAGGTAGATCGTCCCCTTCTGCGTCGGGCTCGCGTAGATCGGCGTGTTCCAGTTGAATCGGAGCTTTTCCTTGTAGCCGGCCTTGGGCTGCACGTCGCGCGAGGCGAGCGTCTTCCTGTCCACTCGGCCGACGTATCCTCCCTGGGCCTCCGCGTAAACGGCGTCGGGGTCCGTCGGGTCGGGGACGGTCCAGAACCCATCGCCGCTGTAGAGGTTCTCCCAGCGCGAATTGCTGATGCCGCCGGGATACGACGAGTCGCCGACCCAGGAGCTGTTGTCCTGAAGGCCGCCATAGACCTGGTAGGGATCCCGGTTGTCCAGGGCCACGTGGTAGAACTGCGAGATCGGCAGGTTGTTGCACTTCCACCACCGGTTGCCGCCGTCGTACGAGATCCAGAGCCCCCCGTCGTCTCCCCCGAGGACGTGTTTCGAATTGTCCGGATCGATCCAGACGTCGTGCCAGTCGCCATGCGAGCCGCCGCTCGATCCCGTGAAGCTTCTGCCGCCGTCGTCGCTGACGGAGAGTCCGCCGCCCGGCTTGAAGACACGGTCCGCGTTCCCGGGATCGACGACCAGCCGCCCGAAATAGAAGGGGCGCCAGACCATTCCCTGGCTCCGGTCGCGGGCTTCCCAGGTCTTGCCGCCGTCGGAGGAGCGGTAGAGCGCCGATTTCGCGCTTTCCACGAGCGCGTAGACGACTCTCGCATCCGACGGGGCGACCACGACCTCGACGCGCCCCCAGGGCTTGGCGGGCAGACCGGCGCTCGTCTTCGACGTCAGCTCGGACCAGGTCTTGCCCGCGTCGCCCGATTCGAAGAGACCGCTTCCGCTCGGCGCGTCCGGCCCGTCTCCCCCCGAGCGGAACGTCCAACCCTTGCGCCGGAAGTCCCACAGCCCCGCAAAGAGATGCTCCGGGTTCTTCGGATCCATCGTCAGCGAGGCGCACCCAGTCGAGAGGTTCGCGCCTTTGAGCGTGAGGCTCCACGTCCTGCCGCCGTCGGAGGTCTTGTAAACGCCCCGCTCGGCGCTGTCGCTCCAGAGCTTGCCGGGCACGCAGGCGTACACCGTTTCGCCGTCCTTGGGGTGAACGAGGATCCGGATGATGCGTTCGGACTCGCGCAGCCCCACGTTCGTCCACGTCTCGCCGCCATCGGCGGACTTGTAGATGCCGTCGCCGACCGAGACGGAGTTGCGCACCCAGGCCTCGCCGGTGCCGACCCAGACGATCTTCGGGTTGGAGGGATCGATCGTGACCGCGCCGATGGACTGCACGGGCTGCTTGTCGAAGACGGGCTTGAATCGCGTTCCTCCATCCTCCGACTTCCAGACCCCGCCGCTCGCCGCCCCGACGAAGACCGTCGTCTTCCCCTCGCCGTTTCGCGCGGTCACCGCGGCCACGCGCCCGCTCATCGCGGCCGAACCGATGTTGCGCGCCGAGAGGCCCGAGAGGGCGCCCGAATCGAAGACCGGCCCGCGCGCCCCACCGGGTGCGGGCGGCCGCGCGGCCACCGCGGAGGCCGCCGGTCCGGCCGCGAGGGCCGCCGCGATGGCCCGCGGGATGGGCGTCCAGGCGGGCGGGAACTTGAAGAGGGCGTCGTCCACTTCGACGTTCGCCTCCGCGCGCTCGATCGTGACGCGCGCTCCGCGAGGCCCTCCCTTGCGGCCCGTCTCCGCGGAGAACGGGAACCAGACTCCAGCCACCTGCTCGTAGCTCCCGAGGTCCGTCTCGGTGATCCGTTCGCTTCCGCGCACGCGGGCGACGGTTTCGACCCGGATCTCCAGGAAAAAGTCGGGATCGAGGAAGACGTACTGGGTGTCGCCGTCCTTCAAGGACACGCGGAGCTTGTGCGCGGGGGTACCGTCGACGTCCTCGGTCCCCAGGTACTCGACCTTGTGCCCCTTCTCGCGCCAATGGACGAGCGGGCCTTCGATGTCGGCGGCGCGCGCCACGGAGCGGGCGTCATCGGCGGACTGCTTCTGCGCGTCGCGCCGGCCCTGAAACGGGGAAAGGCTCCAGCCTTCCTGGCCGTCGAAGGCCTCCACGGCCGTCAGCCCCTGGAGCGTCGTCTCGGTGCGGATCATGCCGGGCCGCTTCTGAACACGGCCGAGCGACGCCTCGATCGAGCCATCGCCTCCGCCGAAGAGGAGTCTCCCGGTTACGCGGAGGGACTTGATCGCTTCGAGTTTCGCCATTCCGCCTCGCGCCTCCACGTAGCGCGAGACGACCTGGTCCACCGTGAGATTTTTCGCCGGAGCCGCCGCCAGGGAGAAGAAGGCCGCCGCCAGGATGACCGCAGGGTGCATGGTCAGACCTTTCTTAATTCAGGCCGTTCATCATAGGCGAACCGCGCCGACCGCTGAGGAAAACGAAAAAGAACCTCAGAGTGAGAAAAACGAAAAAGAATCCCCGAAGTTTCTGGCGGCTGGATCAGAGCCCGGGCCGGATCCATCTCGTAAACCACTCGAGGTTGCGCCTCATGGACTCGCGCTCGAGCGCCGGCTGGTAATAGAGGTGCGAGCTGCCCGGATAGATGTCGAACTCCACCGTCTTGCCGAGCGCCTTCAAGGCCCGGTAGAACTTCCAGGCATTGGAGATCGGGACGCGCAAGTCGCGCTCGCCGTGCTGGATCAAGAGCGGCGTCGTGACGTTGCCCGCGAAGCTCAAGGGCGAGTGCGCGAAGTAGGACTGGCGAGCCTCCCACGGACGTTGGAAGTACTCGGCCATGACCTCGCCGCCGTCGGACAGGAAATACTGGTCGGCGAGGTCGCTGATCGAAGCGGCGGTCGAGGCGGCCTTGAAGCGTCTGGTCTGCGTGACGATCCAGTCGGTCATGTAGCCGCCGTAGGAAGCGCCCATGACGCCCAGACGCTCGGGATCGGCGATCCCGCGCGAGACCAGGTCATCCACGCCGGCCATGATGTCCTTGTAATCGGATTCTCCCCACGAGTTGACGATCGCGCGCTGCCCCTTCTCGCCGTATCCCCCGCCGCCGCGGGGCATTGGAAAGAGCACCGCGAAACCGGCGCCCGCCATCGCTTCGGTCCCGTAGGGATCTACCTGAGCGACCGTGTGCATGAACTGCGGGAAGAGGCCGTGGCTCACGCCGCCGTTGGGGCCGCCGTGGCAATAGACGAGGAGGGGCAGTCTCCTTCCCGGCGTCCAGCCGGGCGGCGTCAGGAGGAGGCCCCAGATCTCCATGCCGTCGAAGGAGCGCCAGCGAATCGCCTTCAGCTCTCCCAGCTCGAAACCGGCGAGCTCCGGATTGACGTCGGTCAGTTTCGTCGCGCGTTTCGCCGGGAGGTCGAGCAGGAAGACATCGCCCATCGTGCGCCCGTCGACCGCGCGGTACGCGAGCCGCGAACCGTCCCGGCTGGCGCTCAAGGAGTAGGCGAGCATCGCTCCGGGGAGCCGCTCCGCGCGGCCATTCTCGATCGAGACGCGCACGATCGGCTGCTCGAACATGTGCTCGCCCTTGGCGAACGTTCCGTCGTTGGCCAGGACATAGACCGAGCGGCCGTCGCGCGCCCAGACGAGCTCGTTGATCCAGGCGTCGTCCAGGCCGAACGCGCGCGGGGAGCCCGGGGCGCCGCGGGAAGAGACGACGGTCAGGCTGCGCGGAGCCATCAGGGAGACCCGGCTGCTCGAGGAGATGAAGGCGATCCACTTCCCGTCGGGCGAGAATTGCGGCGAGGTGTTCATCCCGGGACGGTCGACCACGGCTCGCGGCGGGCCGCCGCCGGCCGAGACGGCGTAGAGGCGCGTCGCGTATTGCGCCATGAACCCGGTCGTCGGTGCGGCCGCGTATGCGATCTCCCGCCCGTTGGGCGACCAGGAGAAGCTGTCAACGTACTGCGCCGGAGGTGTCAGAAATCGCGCCTCGCCTCCGATCGGCTGCGCGCAGAGGCGCCGGGCGGGCTCGGGCGCGTCCACATGGATGACGAAGGACTTATCCTTCCGCCGCCGCTGTTCCTCCTCGGAGGCGGGGTCGCGAGTCAGGTAAGCGAGACTCCCGCCGTCGGGAGACCACTCGTAGCCGAACACCCCCTCCGGCGCCGCCGTGAGCGCTCGCGCCTCCCCGCCCGAGAGGGCGACCGCGAACACCTGGGGTTTCTCCCCCGAAAACCCGACGAACGAGACACGGGCGCCATCCGGCGACCACCGCAGCTTCGGCGCCGGCAGGTTGCCGCCAAACACCCGAGTGCCCTCGGCGAGCCGCCGCGCCGTCCCGCCGCGCGCCGGGACGGCGAAAATCGCGGCCTCGTGAGCGTTGCGCTCAAGAGACGGCGTCGAGACGGCGAAGGCGACGCTCTCCCCGTCCGGCGAGATCCGAACGTCCACGATCGAGCGGAGTCTCATGAGGTCGTCCACCGTCACATTCGCCGCTCCCGACGCGCCAGAGGCGAGCAGGAGTAGCCCCGCCGCGATCGCCGGAACTCGTCTCATGGATCTCTTGGCTTTCGCATGATATCCGGAGCTTTCCGATGCCAATGCATCAGTTCCCGCCCGATTGCCAGTTCGCATAATGGGCCTCCGATCGGCCGCGAGGTGAGTCGAGTGTTCGAGATCCTGGCCAAGATCTCGCGCCGGTCAGAACCGCGGCAGGCTTGCACGTATCTGCCATTGGGAGGGGATTGCCCGATGAGATTCTCGAACCCGGTGCGGCGTACCGCCGGAGCGGTGTCGCGCCTGGCCCTCCTTCTGACGGCGTTTGCTCTTCTCCCCGGCGCGGCGGCTCCGTCGGCTCGGGGGCATCTCGAGCGGCTGCGGCTGTTGCCGCCGGTTCTGCTGAAGGGCGAGAAAGGCTACCCGCTCGCCGAAGGGATGCGGCGGCTCAAGGTCGAAGCGGTCTCGGTGGCCGTCATCAAGGATTTCCGGATCGTCTGGACAAGGCGGGCTACCAGCGAATGGTGGACGGCGTCGCCGCCGAGCAGGCCTCCCGCGAGACGGTCTAGCAGCCTCGACGCCGACAGCACCTCACTCGGCGCGGACATTAACTGAAGACGTCTCGCGCCCGCCGGCCCGGAGCTACCCGCCCGGACCTCTCGGCGCGAGATACCCGTTCGGGCCGACCGGGGGCGGGGTGGACCCCGGCGCTCCGGATGGAGCCAGGACCGGCGTCCCATTGGGGCCGATGACTGGCGGCGTCGAGCCCGGCGTGCCCGGAGGCGCCAGGATCAGCCTCCCATCCGGGCCCACGATCGGCGTCACGCTTCCGGGCGTCGTCGGAAAGCCGTTCGGCGCGATCGAAGGCTCGAGATTCGGCGGCTCTCCCGAGAGGGCCCGCGCCAGATCGCCCGGAAAGACCGGCATGAAAGTCCTGGGGGTGACTCCAGGCTGGTTGACGCCGCCGCGCGGCGGCGAATACCCGAAGGCGGGATTCCTGGGATCGTAGACGCCTCCGGGAAGCGCCGGGGCCTTGACGATCGTCGTCGGCGGCAGCGACTGCGCGGCGCCTTCTCCGGTCGGTCCGAGGACCACGACGTCGCCGGGTTGGAGAGTCTGGTTCCTCGCCTCGCTGGCGCCGGTTACGACGCGGACGACTTCTTCCTCGGGCACGCTCGTCAGGACGCCCGCGGGATACCGGTGGAACAACAGCACGCTGCCGCGATGAGTCGGGCGGTCTTTCGCGAAGACCCGGCTTCCGTCACGGAGCTCGATCCGGTAGAGCGCGACGGCCGAACCGGCCGCGACCGCGGCCGCGAGGAGCGTCGCGAGAATGGCGGAAAAGAATGTTCTGAATTTCATAGGTCACCTCAGCCTCTTAGGACAACACATCCATCGAACATGCAGGATCCGGGCCGGTCCCCTTCCCCCGCCGCGCGGTGCCAGCCGCATTCGAGCCAGTCCCAACCTTCTGAGATTCCGAGACATAGGAGCCGCCGGGCATGGCACATCGATTGCTCTATTCCGCCTGAGTTCGCCCGAGAGGACGACTCAGGAGGTGCCATGAAACTCAAGGCTTTCCAAGAGACGATACTAGCCGCGACCCTGGTTGGCGGCATGGCCGCGACGGCTCTCCCGCAGATCCCGATCCCGCCCCCGCCTCCCCTCCCCGGTCTGGAAGTCCACATCATAACGGGCAGGCCTCCCGCCCCGCGGTACGAGCGACGCTCTCCGCGGCCGGGCCCGGACTACATCTGGGTCGGCGGCTTCTGGCATTCCGACGGCGGCCAGTGGATCTGGGTCCCGGGCCGATGGGAGCCGCCCGTTGCTCCGCAAGCCTACTGGATCCCGCCGCGCTACGTCCGCAGCGAGCGCGGCTACATCTACGAGCCCGGCCACTGGTCGACTCAGACGGTCATCGTCGGCGAGGACGTCCGGGGCAACCGCGCCTGGCGCCGGCACGAACGCCAGCA
>Ga0070708_100001777_pt1 | contig 16556 bp, 15 predicted proteins | sample KBSK5503metaG_FD_65469 | JGI IMG/M metagenome (GOLD analysis project Ga0070708, IMG submission 65469) | Corn, switchgrass and miscanthus rhizosphere microbial communities from Kellogg Biological Station, Michigan, USA - KBS K5-50-3 metaG | ecosystem: Host-associated > Plants > Roots >... | reverse complement strand
CAGATCCTCCTCGAGGAAGCCAGGCGACTTCGCCTCGGGCCTGCGGCCCCGCTTGAAAAGAACGAGTTGGCCAACCGGATCCGCTCGTTCCTCAAGGGCTGAAGCGCTCGTCACATCACGCTGAAACGAATCCGGACCTCGGCGGGAAGCGCGTTGCCTGCCTGGTCGGTCAAGAGCGTGCTCAGCGAGAGCGTGTAGTCGAACGCGGAGCCCACGCTTTGCTCGAATGAGCCGCTCACCGGTCTGGCGGACACGGTGTAAGGCTGGTCGACGTTGTCCGCGGTCTGGGGCAGCTCGTCGGCGGGAGGAATCCCGAGCACGATCGGCACCTGGATTCCCGCCTTTGAGACCAGAATCCCCGCCCCCAGCGTGCGGGTGTCCATCGCCTCGGAGAAGGTGATGGAGATCGTCGCGGTTCGGGCGATCGTCCCCATCGCCGCCGGCGTGGTGGAGATGATGGATGGATTGGCCAGGTCCTTGTAGGCCAGGTCGCCCCGGCTCGCCTCGAGGCAACCCGTCAGACCCAGGCACAACGGCAGAATGCTCGAGCGCAATGATTTCATCGACATCCCAGGGTCACCAGTTTGGATTGACTGTGGCACTTCAGGCACGGGCGGTCGTTCTTCGCCGCGAGAGACTTGCACATGCTGGCGAACCCGTCCGGATGGGGATTGATCTGGCGCCGCGAACCAAAGTCGGAATGGCAGGCCAGGCAAGTCTCCTCGCGATGGCAGGAGATGCACTGGTTGATGTCCCGCGAGGCGGCGATTCCGTGGTGCTGGGGACCGAGGGTATTGACCCACAGCTCATAGTCAGGGTGGACCTTCACGTTGCGCGCCCGAAGCGATGGATCCGCGTCCAGTCCAACTCCCGTCCGCTCGTGGCAACCGGCACAGAAGGACTGCAGCCGATGGCAGCTCGCGCATCGGGTCGACTCGGCCCGCGCTTGAACCGGATGAAGGGTGATGAAGTCGTTGGGGTGCACCGCGAGCGGCTTCTGCAACGAGTCGTGGCACTTCTGACAATCCGATTCGCCGTGGCACTGGCTGCACATCAGCCGGTCGGTCTTCGCCCGGCTGCCGTGGCTGAATTCGTACCGCGGCCCGTGATCGAGCCCGAAGGGATTGCCCTGCATCGGCCGGAGGATTCCAGATGCGAAATTGAGCTGCAACCGGCCCGATGGGCCTTCCAGGTGGCAGGTGGTGCAGGCGGCGGATGCGGATGAGCCGTCGTGGCACTCGAGGCAGGTCGCCATCTTCGGCAACTGCATGCGCGTGGCGAGGGTGACCTCCTTCATCTCGCCGTGACAGGTCGTGCACTCCACTTTCCTGTCCACGTGCACCTTGTGGTTGAACTTCACGTTCGGCGACGGGAACTCGAAGGGCGGAGGAATCCGGTGAACGCTGGGATCGAAGCCTGGATGGCAGTAGTCGCAAGTGGCGGGCGGATCCACCTTCTTCCCGCGCTGCGCCGCCTTGATGTCGTGACACTGCTCGCATTCGGGATGCTTGGGCAGGTTTCGATCCGACGCCTTGGTGCTCTTTCGGGCCGAGTCGTGACAGGTCGTGCAGTCCGCCCCTCCCTCCAGATGTACCGCGTGGTTAAACCGGATGGGGATCGTCTGCGCGGGGTAGATCGCCAGGCTTCGTTCCCGGCCGGTGGCCGCCAGCGCCAGCCCAGCCCCGAGCAACAGCGCGATCGCAACATAGGTGACGACCTTCGACTGGCGATTCATCTAGAGCATCGTCCTCAGGTCGAAGAGGAAGAAGACTTTGAAGTCGGAGCGGGTGAAATCGTTGATGTTCTCTTCGATCGCCAGGGAGCCTCGGGCGCTGTGGGAAAACAGGTAGCTCACCCAGACCTGCGCTCCGTAGAAGGTGCCCTGCAGGCTTGGGTTGAAACCATCGACGACGTTGGCCAGCGAGAAGCGCCCGTCGAGCGTGTACCGATCGTCCCCCGAAGTGTATCCCCCGGTCAGGTCAACCCACAATTGGCGGCCGCCGTAGCCCTTGCGGTAGCTGACGTCTAGGGCGGAGCGAAAGCTCGCTTCCCGGTACGCGGCTCCCGCCGATCCGCCCGCGTTGATCGAAGATGGAAGCGCGGGATCGCGAAGCGCACTCGCCAGTCCGAGGGTGCTGTTGATGTTCGTATGGTATTGGCTTCCCAATCCCTGGACGTAGTACCGGAAGGGGCCGACCGGGGTGTAGTCCGCGCGCAGCCGAAGCTCATCCCGAGGCGCGGTCGCGAAGTAGTACCAGATGGATTCCGCGGAGAGCACCGGGGAGGTGCGCAGCGCTTCGACGCTGAGGGCGTATTTGGCCTGGTCCCAACGCACCAGCCCGCGGACCTGCGCCACCTGGGTGATGATCAAATCGTAGTCCATGCCTGCAGTGACGTTCAGCCCCCTGCCCCGACCGTAACGGGCCTCGACCGTCGTCCGTTCGAGATCGGATTTTCCGCTCAGCAGCGCCTTCCGATATCCGACCGCCCCGGAGAATCCCTTGATGTTCTCCACCAGCAGCTTGGCGCCGTAGACGGGCTCGATCTCATCGAGCACCGGATTCGCGCCTTGCACGCCGAGAGAGATGCGCCGTTTATCCGATTCGCGGGTGCCGTCCGGCTGGTAGACCGACGAGCCAAGCAGCATTCCACCCTTGACCCACAGGCCTCCGTAGGCCTCGACGCCGATTCCGATCTTGTGCAGATAACGCAGCCTCAAACCATCGAAGGCCATGTAGTCGATGATGTCGACGTAGGTCTGACGCCCGAGCTGCGCCTCGATCGGCCCGGTGCGGAACCTCGCGTAGGCGTACATTAAGTCCGCCTGCTCGGCACGAACGCCGTCGATCTTCGCGGCCTCTCCGCGCGGCAAGCCGAGGTCGGCGAAGACCCGGAGACTCGTCTCGAATGCCAGATCTTCACCGGTGATCAGCTCATAGCCGTTGACCCCCAGGTATTGGACGATCCGCCGCCTCGGCAGAAGCGTCGGGTGATCAGGATCGCTGTCGCGGTAGGCGCGTATCTGGTAGGCCTGCGCCTCGGTGCGGGCGTCGACCAGGAAGGCCGAAGCTGGTGCCTTGCTCGGCGAGGTGACTGCCCATATGGCGGCCGCCAAGGAGGCGGTTCGAACCCCGCGGGTACCGGTCACCGGGCGATCTTCCTCCCCGAAAATTCCAGCAATACGCCTGGGCCGCACATTATAGCTGCGGTCAGCAGCTGGCCTAGCGATTCCTTGACCTCTTCACCACGCCGGCGCAAACAGGACTCGGCGTGCGCGAGACGGAAACCATAGCGGTGAACCATCCTCAAGACGCGCCTCCCTCTCAACCCTCACTGGACACCGAACCACCCGCTCCCGTTGCACGCTCCAGTCCCACCCGCCTGGCGATCTGGACGATGGCGATCACCTTTCTGCTCTTCGTCACCGTGGGCGCCACCACCCAGATCCTGAACACCGCGGCGGGGATTTGGTTTACCGAGCTTTTCGTTTTCCTCGGCGTCGCCTGGGTGCGGGTCAGGCTCAGTGGTCGCGACCCGGCTCGCTTTGCCGGCCTGACCTCTCTCGATTGGCACTCCGCCGTATTCGGATTCGCCATCGGGTTGGTCAATTTTTTTGCCCTCGTCATTCCGATTCAATTCCTGGCCCAGTCGATCGCGCCCGCGTCTTGGCGAGAGCACTGGGACATGACGAACCTCTTTCGGAACCAGACCCCGCTCGAGCTCGGGGTGATCGTGCTCGGAGTGGTCCTCGCCGCCCCCTTCTGCGAAGAGTTCGTTTTTCGCGGCGTGCTGCAAAGGGGGCTGATGCCGCCAGCGATGAGCTCTGGCTCGGCCGTCGCCTTGACCGCGATCGTTTTCAGCGCTTTTCACCTCGATCCGGTGGGGTTCCCGGCGCGCCTCGAGCTTGGGCTCGTCTTTGGACTTCTCTACCTGCGGACCGGCTCGCTCTGGCCAGGAATGCTGGCTCACGCCGCGAACAACCTGGTCTCCACGGGCCTGTACTTTGGTTTCAACCGCGCGCCAGCGGTGGAGGAGGCCCCGCCGAGTTGGAGCGCCATCTTGGTGGTATCGGTGCTCGGGACGATCGCCCTGCTGGGGCTGATCTCCCTGGTCCGCACCGATCCGTCCATTCTCCCCAGCCACCCACCGATCGATCCAGAACCGGAACGCCGCCCGAGTTCCTGGAGGATCGCGGCTCGCCCCTGGATCATCGCCGCCCTCTCCATGGTCCTGCTCCTCGCGCTGGCGGATCGGCGTGGGCTGGTCCTGGGGTGGTACGACCTCAGCTATCATCTGCCTCCGCTGGGCAAGAGCGCCAACGAGAGACAGAAGGAGGAACGCGATCGGCTCGACGCCCTGCGAAAGGATGCGCGGGCGGGGAAGGTCCCGCTCGAATACTATCGGGCCCTGCGCGAGGAACTTTCCCGCGAGTCCCGAAGGTCAGAGAGCGATTCCGGCTGAGAGTGGAAGAGGCGACCGCTCAAGGCAGAGCACGGTATCGCTTCACTCTGAGCACCGGACCCACCATCGCGAAGCTGGCGGCGCCCGAATCGATCACACCGTCGACCTCGATCCGGCTGCCCTTGGTCCGAAGTCGCCGGTCGCCGCCGGCGAGCTCGTACGTCCGACCGTCGTCGCCCTCCAATACCCAGACGCCGCCCTCGAGATCCCGCAGCGAGACGGTCCCGGTCAATTTCATCGGCCGATCTCTTTCTTGAGCAAGGCGCGGGCGATGAAGAGGCAAATCACCGCGTTGACGACCAGCCACGGCAGCGCCAAAAAATGGAAGGGCAGGAAGGCGAGACCCGGCGCCCGCGACCACGCCGCATAGAGCAGAAATCCGGCGAATCCCATCGCCAGCCCCGCGACCAGTTGGCGAGCTCCCCGAATCGCGATCGCAAATGCCGAGCCGGCCAGCGGAATGAGCGCGCTGTAGAAGAGCGGGCTCGCCAGCCTTCCCCTGCCAAACACGATCCGTTGCCAGTCGGGAATCGGCAGCGACACGAAATCGACCACGGTTCCAGCCAAACCGGTGGCGCCCCCGAATGCCCAGCGCGCGAAGAACACTCCCACGGTCGCGAGCACCAGCGGGATGAAGAAGGCCGGACTGAGGAGGAGGTTGAGGTACCCGGGGCGCTGCCGCGATCGCAGGGTGAGCATCACTCCCGCGAGGAGCGCCGCGGAAATACCGAATGGCCACCAATCCACGGGGGCGTTCTGCCGCCCGACCAGCTGCAGCGACTTCTCGGCGTTCAACAGGCCGTGACCGTATTCCTCGGACCACTCCTTTCCGTCCACGATCGATGCGCCGTCGAACAGCGCCTTCTCCACCTGTTCCGGCGCGCGGGCGCCTTTGGCGTAAAGCAGCGCGGCGACGCCCGAAACGTGGGCAGTGGCCATGCTCGTGCCCTGGAAGGACTCGTAGACGGATCGCGCCGGGTTCTGGCGATCGATGGTGTTCTGGAGGACGCCCCCCTCCGGACCCTGGCGCTTGTCCCCGCCGGGGGCAGCGATGTCCAATTGCCTACCAAAAGAAGAATAGGGCGCGCGTCTTCCATTGGGGCCCACCGCGCTGACCGCCACCGCCCCCGGGTAGGCAGCGGGATAGGCGACCTGTCCGAGGCCGGTGTTGCCCGCGGCGCAAACGACGGTGACGCCCGTCTTGCGCGCATAGGCCACCGCCTTTTCGATCACCCGCGAATAGCCGCCACCCCCAAGGGACATGTTGATCACGTTCGCTCCATGATCGGCGGCGAAGCGGATGGCATCGGCGATGTCGGAGGAGACGCCCATTCCCGATCGATCGAGGACCTTGATCGGCATCAGCGCGGCCTCGAACGCGATCCCGGCCACGCCCTCGCGGTTGTTGGTGGCCTGGGCGATGGTCCCCGCCACGTGGGTCCCGTGCCCGTGGTCATCGACTGGATGCTCGTCATCCGCGACGAAGTTGTATCCCTTGACGAACCGGACCCCCTTCAGGTCCGGCACCTGCCGAAACCCCTGGTAGTCCTCAAAGGCGATTCCGGTATCCAGCACCGCCACGATCGCACCCTTGCCTCGGCTGGACTCCCAGGCTTGAGGCATGCGGATCTGCTGAAGGTTCCATTGCTTGCCGAAGTCGGGATCATTGGGGACGAAAGTCGCCTGGAAGATCTCGAGGGGCTCGGCGGCTTCGACCGCGGGATGGGCGCGGATCTTGGCCAGGACAGCTTCGACGTCCTGGATGCCGACGGCGATGGTGACGCCATCTTCCGGCCCCTCGATGGAATTGAACTCGAGATCGATCCCCCAATCCTTTTCCCAGGCGTCGAATTCGGCCTTGGTGGTGCCATCCTTGAAGTCGACGACGATCGCGCCGGGGACGCGTGCGCTGGGGTCATCCGAGGAACCGCCCTTGATGGGGCCCAGGTTCGGGCGGGAGCACGCCGCGATCGACAATGCACCGGCGAAAAGAAGCGCTTGAATTCGGAGATCGCTCACGAGCTGTCCTTTTAACCTCTACGAAGCGAATGCAAAACGATTGTACCTACACGTCGCCCAGCTCGGCCAACCAGCGAACCACCGACTTTCCCGCCTCCGACAAGCCGCTGTGGAATTGGGCATCGGCGCCGCGGATGATCTCCATCCGCCCGCCCGCTTCGCTGATCGCCGCCGCCAGCGCGGCCGGGGCAACGGAGAGATCCCCTTCCCCGACGATCGCCAGCAGCGGCACGCCACTTCGAGACAGGTCCGGGGAGTTGATCCGCGCCGGGCTAACGAAGCATAGTCCGACGACGCCGGGATGAAGCCTTTGCAGCTCGATGATCGCCGGCGCGGACCCTCCCAGGGAAAAGACCGCCACTCTGGCGACCCCGGCATTCTCCTCGAGAACGCGAAGCGCGGCTTCGGCATCCGCCAACCGCTCCTGGTCTCCGCCCCGTTTGCCCTGGCTCGCCCCGGCGCCGCGAAAGTTGAATCGCAGGGTGGGAAAACCAGCGCGCGCCGCTGCCCAGGCGATCTCGGCCAAGACCGGGTGATCCATGCTCCCCTGCTCCGGAGGCGGCGGAACGATCAGCAGAGGAGGACGCGAATCTCCCCGGTGCCACAGCCCTTCGAGCACCCATTCGCCGATCGGGATGATCGCCGGCCGCTCGAGAAATGGCCTCTCGGTAACCACCGCACCGCACTATCTCAAACCCGGCGAAAAACGAAAAACTTGAGATAGCGGCCCTCGGGGAAGTGAAGGCGGATCGGGTGGTCGGGCGGCTGATAGCGCTCCTCGAGAAGCATCAGCTCCACGCCGGAATTGAAGGCCGCCTCGCGAATCGCCCCAGTGAACGCCTCCGCGCTCACCCGGGCGGAGCAAGACGCCGTCGCCAGGAGGCCTCCGGATTTCAGCACCGAGAGCGCTTGCCGGTTGAGCGACGCGTAACCCGCGATCGCGCGATCGACCGCGCGCTGTGTCTTGGCGAAGGCCGGCGGGTCGAGGATCACCACGTCGAAGGCCCGGTTTTCCTTCTTCAGAGAGGAAAGTAGGTCGAACACGTCCGCGGTGAGAAACCGGTGTCGGTCCGGGTCGAGGCCGTTGGCGCTGAAGTTTTCGCGGGCAAGATTCATTGCATCCGCGTCCGAGTCGACCGATAGGACGCTCGGCGCGCCACCGAGGGCGGCGTTCACCGAGAACCCACCCGAGTAGGCGAAGCAATTGAGCGTCTCCCGTCCCTTCGCCAGGCGGCGAATGAGCGCCCGATTCTCCCGTTGGTCGAGGAAGAAACCGGTCTTCTGTCCCCGGCGCACGTCGACCCAGAACGAAGCTCCCCGCTCGCGGATGAGCACGCGCTCCGGCCCCTCTCCCCAGAGCGTCTGCCCGCCGGCGCCGGTCTCTTCCTCCTCCTCGGCGACGACGTCCCGGCCGATCACTCCGCGCAAGTCGGGAATGGTGGACGAGAGCGCCTCGACAATCAGCGGTCGAAAGGGCGTCAACCCGGCGGAATAGAGCTTCACCACCGCAAAGCCGGCGTAGAGATCGACGACGATCCCCGGCAAACCATCTCCTTCGCCGTGAACCAGTCGGAAGCTGTCGGTTTCGCGAAGGTCCAGCACCGAGTGGCGCATCTCGAGCGCCTCCCGGAAGCGCTTCCGGAAGAAACCGATGTCGATCGTCTCCTTGGGATCGAGGGTGAGGATCCTCACCGCGATGTGCGACAGTGGATCGTAGTAGCCGCGCGCGACGAACCTCCCCTCCTCCACGAGATCGACCACGCTGCCGGCCGGCAATTTCGGCGGACGGCCGATCGCGCGCCGGAAGACCCATGGATGGCCGGCGCGGATGTGCCGGCCCAGCCCTTTGGCCAGCGCCAGCTTTGCCAGGCTCATCGGGCCGCTCGAAGCGCCTGACTGCCCATCTTGCGCTGCGCGAGGATCGCCGCGGAAAGCTGCTCGAAGCCGCGCCCCTCCCGCCCGCGAGTGATAAACGAGGGACGCTGTTCCAACTCGTTCCACACGTCCGCGACGTTGGCGACTCCCACCGCCAGGGAAAAGGCGCCGAACATCGGCGCATCGTTGAGCGAGTCACCCGCATAGACGAACCGCGGATCCGGTTTGGCCAAACGAAGCCCCCAGGATTCCCGGATGAACCGGCGCACCATCGAGAGCTTGTCGAACCCGCCGAGCCAACAATTGAGATGAACCGAGGAGCGGGCGACGGTGACCCCGCGGCGCCGGAGAAAAGACTCGAGGGCGCGCAGCTCGGTGGGCCCGAGCTTCGCTTCTTCGTTGTAGTCGATCGCGATGTTCACCTCGGTGTAGGGGCTGTCGGTCGAAAGTCTCGCCCCCGGCACCCGGGTCAGGGCAGCTCGAACATCGCGGAGCAGTCGCTTCCGATTGCGCAGCCGCTCGGAGACGCTCTCGGAATACATCTTTTCAAACCGCCCCCGCCGATCCCAGGTCAGGCAGACTCCCCCGTTCTCGGCGATGACCGCGTCGACCGGCAGGGTCCGAAGCCAGCAGTCGCCCCATCCCGCCGGACGGCCGGTCACCAGAATTACTTTAAGGTCGTCTTGCTTGAGTTTTTCGATGGCCCGCACGGTACGCCCCTCGAGTCGATTCGACGAGGTCAGCGTTCCATCGACGTCGGTGAAAACAGCCTGGACGCGGCTAAAGTCGGCCGAAGCGAGTGGCTGAGGGAGTCTGGTCTGAGGCATTTCGTGGATTAGGTTTAAGGTGCGTTGGCGATCCGCCAAAGCGATGAATCGACGACGTCGCGCGGACCGCATTGAGGTAAAGCTCTCGCTGCGGGAAAGGAGATCTCGATGTTGTTCGTTACCGACGATGGGGTGAGTCTTTACTATCTGGATCAGGGGCAGGGCATGCCGGTGTTGCTTCTACATGCTTTTCCCCTGAATGCCGATAGCTTTCGCGCCCAGATCTCCGCGCTCTCCGGAAAGTACCGCTTCATCGTCCCGGATTGCCGCGGGTTCGGCCGCAGCGCCCTCGCTCCCGGGCCCACGGAGATGTCACGCATCGCTCGCGATGCGCTCGGCATTCTCGATTTGCTCGAGATTCCACGCGCGGTGATCGGGGGCGTCTCGATGGGCGGCTACGCCACGATGGCGCTGCTGCGGCAGGATGCCGGGCGGGCACAAGCGCTGGTCCTGATCGATACTCAGGCCGGCGCGGACGACGAGGCCGGTAAGCTGCGGCGCGAGGAAACGGCGCGCGCGGTGATCGAAAAGGGAGTGCAAGTTCTCGTGGAATCGAACCTCCCGCGCCTGCTGTCTCCGGACCCGGATCCGAAGGTGAAAGAGGAGGTGACGGCGATGATCAGCGCCACCAGGCCGGAAGGCGCGGCGGCGGCGTTGCGGGGCATGGCGATGCGCACCGACAGCAAGGACATGCTCGCCCGTTTCGCCGGGCCCGCGCTGATCGTGGTGGGCGAGCGCGACGTGCTCACCCCGCCCGATCGCGCCCGGGAGATGAAGGCGTTGATTTCCTCCGCGGAGCTCTCGATCGTGCCTGGCGCGGGACACCTCTCGAACCTCGAGGCACCCGAGGCCTTCAATGAGGTCCTCGGACGATTTCTATCCAGCCTCTGAAGAGGTGCCGGTCCGGTTTCCTGGCCTGAGCTTGAGCCGATGGTCGGCCGGGGCTCTTGGCGCACCCATGCGAGTCGCGGGCTGATGACTCCTGGCCCCCGCATAGCGAAAGACCTGTTTTGAACAGATTCCCCACCCGTGCCGGTCGCTGATTCCGGTGCTGACCGCTTGGATCGAGAATCCGGCGTGAGCACCTTGTCGCCTCGCCATGGCCAAACCAGCGAGCGGTCCCGTCATCCTCATCGAGTTCAACGAGCTCAGCCCGGTCCTGACCCAGCAGTTCATCGCCGAAGGTAAGCTGCCCAACTTCAAGCGCTTCTACGACCAGGCGGAGGTCTACGTCACCGAGGCGGAGGAAAGGGCTCCTTATCTGGAGCCGTGGATCCAATGGATCACCGTCCATTCCGGGCTCAATTACCGCCAGCACCAGATTTTCCAGCTGGGGCGCGGCCATCAGTCGGAAGAGAAGTGCATCTGGGACACGCTCTCCAGCACCGGCCATCGGGTCTGGGTCTGCGGCAGCATGAATATCCGCCACGACCTCCCGCTGCGCGGTTGGGTCATTCCGGATCCCTGGACGACGAAGTTGCAACCTTATCCGAGCGAGCTGCTGCCCTACTTCGAGTTCGTGCAACGCAACGTCGTCGATTCGACCAAGGACGAGATACCGCTGAGCCTTCGCGACTACCTGCGCTTCCTGACCTTCATGGCCTCCCACGGCCTATCCATCGAAACGACGCTGGCGATCGCCAAGCAACTCCTGGGCGAGCGCGCCGGCACCCGGCGGCGCTGGAAGCGCGCCGTCCTCCTGGACAAGCTGCAATACGATCTCTTTCAGTGGCATTACCGCTCCTACCGGCCCGATTTTTCGACCTTCTTCCTGAACAGCACCGCCCACTTTCAGCACTTCTATTGGCGAAACATGCGACCCGAGATCTTCAAGGTCCAACCCTCGCGCGAAGAGCAGGCCGAATTCAGCAATGCCATCCTTTTCGGGTACCAGGAGATGGATCGCTTACTGGAGAGATTCTTCGGGCTGGCCGGGGATGACGCGACCCTGATTCTCTGCACCGCCCTGTCCCAGCAGCCTTGTCTCAAGTACGAGGACGACGGGGGCAAGGTGATCTACCGGCCGAAGGACTTTACCGAGTTCCTCGCTTTCGCGGGCGTCACCGGTCCGTTCAAGGTCGCCCCGATCATGGCCGAGGAATTCCTCGTCTACCTCGAGGACGAAGCTGCCGCTCTGGCGGCGGAACAGACGCTTCGAGCGCTGACCATGGAGGGCGAAGAGCTGATGAACGTCCGCCGCGAATCCGCTTCGTTGTCATGCTCGTGCCGGATCTCGCACCAGTTGTCGCGCAGCGTGATCGTCAGATCGACCACCATCGAAGGCGCTGCTCCGTTCTTCGACCTCTTTTATCAAATTGAGGGGATCAAGAGCGGGATGCACCACCCCGATGGCATGTTCTGGGTGCGCGCGCCGGACCATGCGCACCGGGTACATCACGAAAAGCTTCGGCTCGACGCGATTGCGCCGATGATCCTCGGCATGTTTGGAGTCGAAGAGGTCGAGCCCGCCGAGCAGCCGATGAACGCGCGACACCATTCCTCCGCCGCGGCGATCGGCGTCAACGTTCACACCCACTGAACGTCCGCTCGAGGCCCCAGACGCAACCTTGAATTCCACAGGGGGCGCCATCTCAGACGGACATGCCTCCCCGGCGTCCTCTACAAGGCAAACAATCGACCGGAAATCCTCACCAAGCTCGCCCTGGTCAAGCCTGCTGCCCGACGTCACCGTCCACTTCCGGACAAGATGTCCAGACCGGTAATTCTTTCCCGCTCCTGCTCGCGTTTTTTCATCCCCCAGGCAAAAGCAGGCCTCCGGGAAAGAATTTGTTTCGCCAATTTCCAACGACTCCGGGCGCTTCTCGCCGCACCTCCCGCAGCTTCGCGATGGCACTCGGCTTGCGAGTTGCGCGCCGGGCCCGAAGTCAACGAGATGATGCGCCGAAATCACTCCCTTCAATTTGGCATTGCTGCCGTCGTGCTCGTCGCGGTTGTCGTCTTCGGCGCCTGCGGCAGGAATGGCGACCCCATTTCGAATTCCGAACTGCCGGACGGGGACGGGGGGTTGTCGCCGGACGGCGGCGCTCCCGATGGCGGAACACCGGACGCAGGCCCTCCCGATGGAGGCAGGCCCGACGGTGGTTTTCCGGATGGGGGCCCTGACGGCGGCACGGATGGCGGAGTGATCATCACCTTCCCGGACGCGGGAGGCTGGACGTTCTACGGGACCCAGAATGGCGGACCCCAGAGGGTCAACGGCGTCACTTCCGACCCGAGCGGCAACATCTGGGTCGCCGGCGCCACCGAGGGGCTATTCCTCCTGAAGCCGGACGAGACGCGCTTTCGCCGATACACCATGGCGGATGGACTGCGGCCCTATGGCTACATGCCGGATGGAGGCGCGCCGCCCGGAGACCGGTACCTCAGCGTTCTGTCGGTCGCCGGTGGACCCGCCGGCGCCGTGTTCGTGGGCTACGAAGGCAAGCCCCCGGGGCCCGGGCAGGCCGACTGCGAATCCAACTGGGACAGCCCGCATCCCGATCCGTCGATCTACAAAAGTGGCGACGCGGACCGGGTAACGCTGCAGGCGGACAATCGGCTCTCGGTCGTCCACTACGACATTTTCACCGGCCCTGGGCTGATCAGGGATGAGCTCGCGGGGCGTGAAAAACTCTGCACTATCCGGCGGATCGCCTACCACGCCGCGACCAACAGCGTCTGGTTTGGCGCGAACCATGGCTTCGCCTGGGGAAAAGCGGACTACCAGGGCAATCCCACCTGCAATGGCCAATACGACTGCTCGGGAGTCCTCGAACACTCCCATCCCGCGATCAACATCTGCGCGGATGAGACGTCCCCATGCCAATACCCCAATGTTTGGCTTTTCACCGGCGAGTATTATGGAGTTGCTCCGCTCCCCAATGGGGATGTCTGGTTTGGTGGCGTCGGTCGGGCGACGCTCTTCCGCTATGGCACACTGGGATGGTGGGAGGCGGGCTTCGAGACGGAATGCCCCTCGGCCGCGTGCATCCGGAATCGGATCGACGTTTGGCCCGACCTCGTTGCCGAACCGTACTACCCCAGGCCGAGCCAGAGGGTGGACGACAACATCTCGGACATGGCGGTGATGCCCGACGGGAGCGTCTGGATCGGCTCGTTCTCGAATGGCCTGGCCCACTACACCCCTGGGATGCCCACCGAGTTCCATCGGGAGACGATCGTCGATCCCCGCGGAAACGCGATCGGCCTCGAGCGCGACAGCACGGATGGCTCGCTCTGGATCGGATACAGCTATGGCGGCATGGCCAGACTGAGTGGGAACGTCTACACGCCTTACGACTATCGCATCTTCGGACCCGCTCTGACCCAGGGCGGGATTCCGGACATCCAGAGCGACAACTTTGGCGGGCACCGGCGCCTGCTGGTGGCGTTCTACGGTGCAGGCGCTAATCCCGGCGCGATCGGGATCTACGTCGGTCCCTGAACGACCTTTCGTAGGACAAAGAAGCTCCAGAACAGCTGCTCCGCGATCCATCGCAGAGACGTTCCCCGGAGTCGTTCCGCGCGACGCCCGCGGACGATCGGTCGACCTTTGAAACCCACCGAGACGAAGGGCGCGATCACCTGATCCGCCCTCAAGTACTGTCGGGTGATCGGAAACGGATACGATCTTCCGAGCAGCTTTGTCGCCACCCAACCCTGCCAGCGGAATGGCAGCAGCGGCAACCCTTTGACCTGGTAGTGCGGCTCTCCCCACACCACGGACGGCAATCGCGGCGGAGTGGAGAGGAGGCAGATGCCTCCCGGGCGCAACACTCTCCAGACCTCCGCCGCCAGGGCCTCCGGGGAGCGAATGTGCTCAACCAACTCGAATGCCAACACCAGGTCGAAGATCCCGGCGGCAAACGGGAGTTGTTCGCAGCTGGCCTGCGCGAGCGAGAGGGACATTCCCTGCCTCTGCGCAAATCGGTTGAGCGAGGGAAACTGATGATGGTTGAGATCGGCGCCGACCACCTGCGCGCCTCGATTCGCGAACGCAACCGCGTGCCCACCCCAGGCGCAGGCGAGATCCAGTACCCGCTTTCCCGCGACGGGAAACTCCTGCTCCTCGACGAAATCCGCGTATCGGGCGCCCGCCTCGAAGCACGACCTGCGCCACGCAACCTGCCCGGCGCGGTCATTTCCGGGCTCGGCTTCGACGATCCCCTCGAAGTAGGCCTCAAGCTCTCGCAGCATCGTTTCTCTAAGAAAGAGTTACGGCGGTCTTCTGGAACACCAGGATATTGCCCATCGCCATTCCGGGTGGGCGCAGCGATTCAAACCAGAGCTCGTTGAGCTTGTAGGTCGCGCGTTTCAGGAAGCGCCCGCGCAGCCTGGTGTAGAGCTCGGTGAATTGCCCGGCGAAGCGATCGACGAGCTGCAAGCCCCGATCGGCGCAGAAGCGGACCAGAAAATCGACGTTGGACGCACGGATCAGGAGCCGGTGCGTTCCCCTCGGTTCCCACTCTTCCAGGCCCCATGGGGTGACCGTCCTCTCCTTGTTCGGTCGCCCGAAAAGGCGGTTGACCAGACGGGCAAGGCTCTTCGTCTGGATGTGCAAGGAGCTGGCGTTGTTCTCCATCAATACCAGCATGCCCCCCGGCTTCAGGACCCGGATCAGCTCATTGAGCGCCACCTCGATCTGCGGCACGTGCATCAGCACTCCCCAGCAATGCACATAGTCGAAGGTTTCGTTCGAAAACGGCAGGTTCAATAAGTCCGCAGCCTGCACCCGGATGCGTTCGCTCAGACCGGCCCGCTCGATCGTCGCCGCGCTCTGGCGAAGGGCGACCTCGGAGAAGTCGACCCCGGTGACCTGGAGGCCGCTCCGGGCGAGCCGGACCGCGTGGAAGCAGTAGCCGCAGCCCGCATCCAGCAGCGTCTGGCCCGGCGTCGGCGCGAGGGTCTGAATGATGCGGTCGAAGACACGATCGTAGAAGCGGTTGAGGTCCGCATTCAGGTAATCGGCCTCCCACTGCTCATGGAGCTCTCGCTCGCTCAGGCAGGCTCGCAGTTCCCGGGTACGGAGGTCTTCGATCCTGGATTCCGGTCTCATGCGGCGCGCAATATGGGCATTCCCCTGACGCCCAGCTAGGCCCTCGAGCTTGCGAGCCGGTTTGACTGAGTGAGGACAAAAAGAAGGCGCGCGGTCAAAAATGACGGCGCGCCCGGCACTGCGACCTGAAACGCTACGATGCTCGTATCAAGGGGACCAACCCAACTGTATGACCTCGAAATCATTGGCGTGCAGCGAATGGAACGCCGGATTCATGATGTCATTGCTCCACCGTACATCGTACGTGCCGCCGACCAATATGTCGGTCATTGCTACCGTCGCCACGATCAAGCCGTACCGTTTCAACCCCCTGAAGATCTTCTGAACCTCCGGCGCATAGCCTGAAATGTCGAAGTCGGCCTTCAACCGGAGCCTGGCGCCGAGCGGCACTGCGCCTGGGCTCCACCGCTCTCCGTTCGAAGCGGGATAAACGTAGCTGTTGGAGTCCGGCACCGAGATGCGCAGCGCGTGCTGGATTTCATTGGGGCCGTAGACTTCATCGTAGCGAAGGTTGCCGGCGAGCATTGCCAGGCCAGATTCGTCGGCGCTCGGCCAGCCACCCGGGCGGCGGTCGTTCCTGTTCAAGTCAAAAAATGCCCCGCAGCCGGCTTGCCAGCGCCAGGTGCTCTGATCGAACCAGACGTTGTAGAGCTCGTAGAGGAAATTGTTGTCCCGGTCGACGATCAACATGTGCCGATCTTCCAAGCGGTCATCGATGTATCCGGGAAGTCCTCCCTGGATCCAATGGGAGTTCCAGATCGCTTCGCTCGGAATCGGATAAAATGGATAGCTCTGCCCGGTGCTGCGATCGACGCCATCGCTGATCGTCGGCCAGACAAAATCGACTGGGACCCTCTCCTGCCACCAGTCGACGACGATGTATGGCATGCCATAATTCCTCTCGCCCATGTCGTCCCAGTAGTTCCCCCCTACGTCCGGATGCAATTGCCGGTAAGGGCCGATCGCCCAAATAAGGTCATCGGAGCTCCAATCGACGGGCGCCCCACTGATATCGGTGTTCCACCAGTTGTCCGGTGGAAACAATTGGTCCGGAATCCAGCCACCCTGCTGCGGGTCCGCCAACGATGTGCCAGGCAATGCGCTAATGCAGACCAGCATCAAGGTGGCTAGCCAGTTTGGCCGTTTCATCTACTTGGTCTCCTTCCGGGAAATATTCCGCTTAGGGGTTGAGTGATGACTAATGAACAACATTTCTACCATGGAAGGTTGCACGAACGGCGCGTCTTCTTCCCCTATTCCGATTTTGAAATTGGCCTGCCTTGACGGCAGCTGTGCGACCTTCCTGCCGAGCGACCGAC
>Ga0070708_100001776_pt1 | contig 16559 bp, 14 predicted proteins | sample KBSK5503metaG_FD_65469 | JGI IMG/M metagenome (GOLD analysis project Ga0070708, IMG submission 65469) | Corn, switchgrass and miscanthus rhizosphere microbial communities from Kellogg Biological Station, Michigan, USA - KBS K5-50-3 metaG | ecosystem: Host-associated > Plants > Roots >... | reverse complement strand
GATCGGCCTCGGTGCGTTCCGTCCACGAGTACCTCGCGTTCGCTCACTGATGGGCCACGCACGCCTGCCGATCCTCTGCTTTTCGGATCTGGCCCACTTTTGAATCTCCCCTCCCCTTAAAAAGGAGAACGAAAGTCATCGAAGGTGAGGAGCGCGGCAAGTCCCCTCCGATGTAAATTCGCACGCTTCTTGGGAGAAAATTTGCACATTGCGTGGGATTTCCCGCGCGGCGTTATATCGTTACGGAAAAGAGACCAAACATCCTACAGGCCGAGCTTTCCACGGAATGAGCGAAATTTCTCCCAAGAAGCGTGCGAATTTACAGGTTGGCGACCTCCCGGACGGTTTGCTCAATGTCGCCGATACTCTCAATGGTCATGGCAAAGGCGGTTTCATCATCCTTGCCCTCGGCTTTGAGTTCACGGAAGCGCTCCTGCAAATCGGAGAGTAGATCCGCCTTTAATTCGGTGACGCTTTTGACCCCATCGTAGGGAGCAAAAACGCCGTCTACATAGTTGGTCAATTGCTCATGCATAACAACACCTTTCCTTTCCAAGAGGTTATCCAGTACGCGCTTGGCGTACTCCCAGTTGCTTTGGTTGCGATCGTACGTGGCTTTCCCTTTTTCAGTCATCCTGAAGTATTTCCGCCTTCCGCCTTGCGATTCATCGCCCCAATACCATGCGATATCACCGTCTACCTCAAGCCGCCGGACGCTGGAGTACATGATGGCTTCCTTTCATTCATAGTCCCCACCCGAGCGCTCAGCAATCAGCTTGACCATCTCGTAGCCGTAGCGGTCAGCTTCCGATACGAGCCGTAAAATCATCGATGCGCGACTCCATGTGAGCCACCATGCGCGGCGTGAAGGCTTGCGAAACGAGCTGGCATACTTTCGATGGCGCAGCTAATTTTTCGGTTCTCGGTTGTTACTGCCTTGATCAGCGTGGATAGAATCTGAACCGTCGTGGTCTCGCCAGCGCCGTTGGGACCAGGAGCGCGAAGATCGTCTCTGCAGCCACGTCCAGGTCGATGCCGTCAAGCATCATATGGTCGCCAAACGCTTTGTACAATTCCCGCGTTTCAATCATCATCGTTATGACACATGAGACCTTTCTATGGTATACTCAATTCACTGATTGGATCAGTGAATACTCATGGGGTACATCTGATTTAATCATTAAAATATATGATTAATTTAAGTGACTAAATCATCTAAATAGAAGATACACGGAGGAACAGACATTGTCAAGAGGTTCTCAGAGAAACCGAGGGGAGATTCTCGTGGCACTCAAGCGGGAATTGAGGAAGATCAACGGCTTCGGCGCTTCCTTCTTCCGGGTGGCAGCGACTCAGACCGGGATGGCGGCTGACACAGACATACAGGTGATGGATATTCTGGATCTCGCCGGTGAAGTTTCTGCTGGTCAACTCGCCGATCTTATGGGGATGACTACCGGGGCAATCGCTAGGATCCTCAACCGGTTGGAGGAGGCCGGGCTCGTGCGCCGGGAGCATGACCCCAACGATGGCCGCAGAGTCATTGTCCGGCTCGAAAGAGGCAAGGACGAAATGCCCAAAATGGGCCCCATTTTTGATGCTCTTGGGAATGCATGGGAGGAACTGGCATCGGACTACGATGATGAGCAGATTACCTTCCTCCTCTCGTTTCTCACTCGCCTCAACGCGATGAGCAGGAAGGAATTTATCCGGTTGCAAGAAGCGCCATCGAGCGAGGGGAAAATCTTCTCCGCTCCGCTTGAAGATCTCTCTAGTGGCCGGCTTGTTGTCTCCTCCTGCTCCCAGCTGACCTTGCGTACGACCGAAGGGATGGTCGAACTCTACCAGGCTCGCTTCGAGGGATCGGTGCCGAATGTTGCGGCCAAAGACGGGGTGGTCACTATCCGCTATCCACGACGTCTGTTAGGGCTGAGTGGAGAGCAACGTCAGGCCGTGGTCACGCTGAGCCACGCCATCCCGTGGCAGATTGTGATCCAGGGCGGGGGATCAGCTGTCACCGCCGAACTGGGTGGTCTCGATCTCGCCTCCTTCGAGATCAAGGGGGGAGGAAGCATGATCCACCTGGAGCTTCCCGTGCCCTCTGGCGTGGTTCCCATACGGATCAGTGGAGGAGCATCAGCGATCATTGTTCGACGGCCTGCTGGCGTCGCCGTACAAGCGCATCTCAAAGGCTGGGCCTCCGCAGTTGTCTTCGATGATCAAACCGCAAGCGATATGGGCAACAACGTGTGGTTGCAAAGCTCTGGCTTTGAGCCGACTGCCCCCTATTACAACATCGAAGTTGCAAGCTCCGCAAGCATGGTCACTATCACCTCTGATTGAGGCTTTGAGGGGTCAGCACATCCATATCTTCGCGTCTCCTTTTCAGGTTTGAATGCGTTGACTCCATGTTTGCCTGACATTGCTGACACAGTGTTTCTGTTTCCCACCAGACACTCTTATTGTTCAGCGACAAAATCTCGTTGCGCAACCCGTGGGTGAAGAGCCTCCAAAGTTTATAGATTACTTCTTGTATGGAGATTTTGATATCACAAATCTAGAGTACTTTCTCAGTTTTAGAAGAAGAATACTTTATCTTCACGGTGCTCTACACCTCGTGCGTCTTCCTTTCGAGGGTAGAACAAAAAAGTTAAGTGCAATGAGAGGCAATCTACTTGATCAGTTTGGTAAGTCACTTGACCGTGGTGAGACGCCTCTGTTTGTAACTGAAGGTACCGCTGATGATAAGCTAGCTTCAATTAATCGCTCGAGCTACTTGTCATTTGCGTACAATGAATTCACTAACCACAAGGGTGATTTAGTTATCTTTGGACACTCTCTCGGAGAAAGTGATAACCATCTACTTAAAGCTATGCAACAATGGGGAGAGCGTAACATTGCTATTTCAATGCGGCAAGGTAACCTGAATAGTATTAGAACACGCCAAGCCAGATTGATAGAAGCTTTGCCAAAGGCCAAACTTCTATTCTTTGATGCTGAGACACATCCCCTTGGTAATCTGAAGGGAGATAATGACGAATGACTAAGTACCACAAAAAACTCATCGTGGGTAGAAAGAAGCGTCGTCATTGAGACCCTCCAAAACTGGATGCTGGTAAATCACGACCTCGCGTTCATTCACGACCTCTCGGACTATGAAAGTGCGGCACGCATAGATCTGCGGGCCATCGAGACCCTCAGCGCGGTACTCGAAGGGTCTGACCGGCCCCTCGTCATAGCGTCTGGAACGCTCGCCCTTCCAGCGGGCCATGTGGGGACTGAACGGGACGAGCCTGATGCCAACGGGGCCATGGCGTCTCGAATCCCGAGTGCACAGGCGGCGCTGTCTCTGGCTGAGCTAGGCGTGCGCTCGTCGATCCTGCGACTTCCCCCGTCGGTGCACGGCGAAGGAGACCACGGCTTCCTTGCAGCTCTGATTACGATCGCCCGCCAGTCAGGCGTGTCCAGCTACATCGGCGACGGGACCAGCCGCTGGCCGGCGGTGCATCGCCTCGACGCAGCCCACTTGGCCCGCCTCGTGCTGGAGAAGGCCCCGGCCGGGACTGTGTTGCACGAAGTAGCCGATGAGGGCGTGCCGCTCCGCTCCATTGCAGAAGTGATCGGCCGCCACCTGAACCTGCCGGTGACGTCCATCTCCCCAGGCGATGCCGGCGATCACTTCGGCTGGCTGGCTATGTTCCTCGGCGCCGACGCCCCGGCCTCAAGCGCGCTCACCCGCAATCTGCTCGGCTGGCAGCCGACCCACCCCGGGCTCATCGACGACCTCGACCAGGGCCACTACTTCAACAACACGAAAGGACGGATCATCATGACCGAAACCTCGGCCGCCCGCGGCCCGTTCCGCGTCGACGTGATCGACGACATGACCATCGAATGGGACGTCCCCATCGAGACGGACGACGGCGTCACCCTGCGCGCCGACGTCTTCCGTCCGACCGCGACCGGCACCTACCCGACCATCGTCAGCTATGGGCCTTACGCCAAGGGATTGCCGTTCCAACAGGGATTCCCCGCGGCCTGGCACAAAATGATCACCGATCACCCCAACGTCGTCGAGGGGTCGAGCGGCAAATACCAGAACTGGGAGCTTGTCGATCCCGAGAAGTGGGTACCAGACGGCTACGTCTGCGTTCGCGTCGACTCCCGAGGGTCCGGACGCTCGCCCGGCTATCTCGACCCGTTCTCCGAACGCGAAACCCGCGACTTTTACGAGTGTATCGAGTGGGCCGCAGCGCAGCCGTGGAGCAACGGTCTCGTAGGCCTCAATGGCATCTCCTACTACGCGATCAACCAGTGGCAGGTCGCCGCGCTTCAACCGCCGCATTTGACCGCGATCTGCGTGTGGGAGGGCGCGGGCGACTGGTACCGCGACCAGGCATATCACGGCGGAATCAGGTCTTCGTTCATTGAGACCTGGTACAGCGCGCTAGTAGCCAACTCGCAGTACGGACTCGGCGAGAAGGGCGGGCGTAATCCCCTTACCGGGCAACTGATCTGCGGAGATGAGACGTTCTCCGAGCACGAACTGGCGCAACGACACGTGGACCTTGTCCGAGTCGTCAGCGAGCATCCGTTCCTCGACGAGTACCACTGCAACCGAACGCCCGACTGGACACGGATCAACGTGCCGCTGCTGTCCGCCGGCAACTGGGGCGGGCAGGGGCTGCACCTACGTGGAAACACTCGCGGATACGAGCTGGCCGCCTCGGCCGACAAGTGGCTTGAGATGCACGACGACACGCACTGGTCGCTCTTCTACGCGCAGTACGGGCTCGACCTGCAAAAGCGCTTTCTCGGCCACTTCCTCAAGGGCGAAGACACCGGCTGGACACACCAGCCGCGCGTGCAACTCCGGACGCGCCACGTCGATGGTCACACCGAGCAGCGCGAGGCGTCGCAGTGGCCTCTTCCTGACACCGAGTGGACCCGTTTGTACCTCGACGCGAGCGACTGTTCGATGCGCCCGGACGAGCCTCCCGACGAAGCGGCCAAGAGTTACGACGCCGAGCAGGGGCAGCTCAGCTTCACCTACGTATGCCCTCACGACCTTGAGATCGCAGGGCCGGTAGCGGCGAGGCTGTACGTCGAAAGTCCCACAACCGACGTGGACCTGTTCCTCGTGGTGCTGGCATTCTCACCCGACGGGACAGAGGTTGTGTACCCGTGCGCTATCGACCCTCACACGCCGATAGCGCACGGGTGGCTGCGCGCGTCCCACCGGGCTCTGGATAACGACCAATCACGACCGTTCCTGCCGGTGCATCGGCACGACCGTACCGAGCCGCTCACGCCCGCGAAAGTGTACGAAGTGAACGTCGAGATCTGGCCGACCAGCGTGACCCTGCCGGCTGGCTATGCACTCACGCTCGACGTGCAGGGCCACGACTACGTCTACCCCGGCGCCGCGGCGATGCAGCCTAGTTTTAGTTTATCCAAAACACTGCATCTCCTGATAGGCAAGGTCTGCCAGCTTCGCCGGTTCTTTGGATGCCCAGCGCAGTTGAAGACGCCGTTCGGGCGAAACGAGCTGCCAATCGAAGAGGCTATACAAAAACGGCACCTCTGAGATCAGCAGGCCTGTAAGTGTTTTTCTGATGAATAGATACCACAATCTTCTTGAAAAGGCCTGTGGAGGGCGCTTGAAGCCCATATCACTCCCAGAGAACTGAGATAGACCACTTCTTCCTCTACCTAGCTAAAGCCGCTGGTAGAGAGCATCCCCATTGGCTGTGATATCTTTTCGTCAGAAAAACACTTGCAGGCGCGTAGGTGTCGCCATTCGTGCAAGTCTGGTCGTGCTTCTATTACCTTCATACCTGTAGGAAACAAGAGTCGATCTCCCTACTCAATCAAAGGTTCTCCAATTTCTGCTTCTCAGAGTAACTGGCTCTGAATGCCTCTCACAGAAAAGGGTACCCAATTTTGGAATAGATAGCAAGATGTTGCGTATACTGTCCCCCAAGCCTTTCGGCTGGAAGTAGGTGCTGCTTTACTCATCTTGCCTGAGTAAGGTCACGCTCTCCCATGCCAGAAGATCAGAAGCCTCTTTGGGCGTACTTCGCGGCATGCTTGTTTCCACTCATTTCCCTTGATTTTCCTCCCGAACTCTGGTACACTTAATACAAACGTTAGTGTATAATATACACTTTCTATTTGCACATTCTGTGACCAGCGTTTCTCTCTAGAGAGAGTGTTAAGCGGAAAAGAGGATGCAGGAGCAGTTATCAAGCGAAGAGCTCTTTCAAGGCAATTTGGTCAACCTGCACTTGCAGTCCATACCGCAGCCAACAGGAGGACATACCATGCCTCGTGATCTAACGAATATGCCCTTTCCACGGTCTGCAACTTACCATAGTAATAATACAATTGAACCTGAAGTGAAACCTAACGACAAGCTGAATACCGCCCTGAATATAGAGAACATGCTGCTCGAGGAGTTCAACTACGCGAGTGTGACCGCATATCAAGCGATGGAAGATCGTGCACGCATGTTCAATTTCTATCTACTACTGGTTGGGGTCATTGCCTCTGGATTGGGTGCGATATATCAACTCGGTGGAAGTGCAAACGCCTATGCGCGACCGTTGGCAATCGCCCTGCTGCTGATCGCAGGGATGGTTGGCGTCGCGTTCTTTGTGAAGCTTATTCGTCTACGTCAAGCGTGGCGCGAGAGTGTGATCTCCATGAATGTCATCAAAGAGTTCTATATCCAGCAATTCCAGCAACAGATGCCAAGGATTGAGAATGCGTTCCGCTGGCGCTTGAAGACTATCCCCGCTGGTGAGCGCCTTGGCAGCACTACATTTATTGTTTGTTCTACAGTTGCCTTGCTCGAGAGTGTCTGTTTTGCCGGAGCAGCATTCATGTGGGCCAACAACCTCCCTCTTTTCGCTGGCCGAGTATACCCCTATCTTATTGCAGTGGTTATCCTCGCTGGGGTTTTACTCTTAAATGTCCGGTACTACCGACACTCTCTGAACAAGCGTGATGAACTGACAGTAATAGAAGAGCAAGCGAAGGAGATAGGGGAATGAACCATTGATCTTGTTGCCAAATTGCTTCTCGATACTCCATAAGAGCGAGTATTCTAGTAAATGCCCTACGAAGTGAGCAGGTTTGGCCCTCAAACGTAAGCACTTGCCCTCAAATGTGAGCACTGGTATGAACGAACCTGGGCAAACCGCTCCACATCTAGGCCCAGTGCTACGCAAGCTGTCATGAAGTGCAAAGTAGCAAGCCCGAAAAAGCGCTCCATCTTCAAGAACATGTTTTGTCAAGTTTCTGATCCATCTTTTCTCCTCGGAAAGTGCTCATTTTTGGGAAAAGCAGCCCGGAGGGAAAGGAAGGGCTCTCAATGAGTGCTTGTTAACTACTTCTTTTACCTATCAATCCGCTTTTACTTTACACTTCATGACAGCTTGCGTAGCACTGGGCCTATTTGCCAGGGTAATCCCGACTTAGTAGCGCGACCGGGAACAGCAACCTAACCGCCCTTTGCTGATCTTGGCAATGTCCTGTCTCATCGCCGAGATCAGCAACCAATGCTCGGTTAATTAACACTCGTCGATTACTCAGAATTCGTCAGAACGAACTCGTTTGATCCGACCATCGACCTCCCCTACCCAACGGCGTTTACCCCCGACTTGATCAGACACACGCTCAAGGGACTGCATGCTATCTACCGTGAGGGATACCAGTATCAGAAGGCCGGAGTGGCACTGGGCCGTATTACGCCGCTGCCCGTCGTGCAACCGGACCTGTTTGGCGAGGTATCGCTCGTGGAGCACTATCGAGAGATGCGTCTGATGGCTGTGGTCGATGCGATCAACCGCATCTTTGGGAGAGAGACCTTGGTCTTCGCAGTCCAGGGGTGGACACGCAGCTGGCGCATGCGCCAGGAACGACTTTCTCAGCGGTTTACGACGCGGTGGGAGGAACTCCTGACGATTTGAACCGGGCAATGATGAGCGTGCAAGCCTTCGATGATACCAATCGGTGCAACTGCCGCACTCTTCACTGGTGTACCACCTGGAGTTCTCCTTTCTGTCTCATGAAAAAGAATAGGTTTTGGGGACCATTGCCTGAACCTGGAAAGCAGCCAAGAACACATGGATATGGGCAGGCCGACGACAAGCAACACAGCGCCTGGCAGAATCACGATTCGCAGTACGAAAAGACAGACCCACGAGCATTCCAGCTCGTTCGAGGTGCACGTTGAGGTCGAGCAGGATCGTCATCAGGTGGCATGGACCATGACCATGGTGCCGGGCACGCGGGTCCCTATTCAGCTGGATTCTGACCAGCGCGTGGTTCTGATCGCAGACGCACATGAGTTGTTGATTGATAGCAGTGGCTTGGAGCGAGCATTTCTCATCCAGGTGCTGGAAACAGCTCCATATGGAGCGGAGTGAGCAAAAGCACACGAGCAGCCATCAAGACCAGAGACAGAACAGAGCGGCACATGTGCCGCTGGAAAGGAGAAGTCATGTCCTCACAGGAAGTACCACAGAGCGCGGGGAGTACCTATCGCTACCTCCATCTTTCACCAGAAGAGTTGGCCCAGTTGTCAGCAGATGAACAGCTTCAGGCGTGCCTGGAGATGCGCCGACTGCTCGACAGCATCATGGGCGTGCTCTATACCCCGGACTCGACCCTCATCGACCGCGCGGTGACGATCGACCTGCTGTACACCGAGGCAGAACGCCTCTCGCGGCGACAGGGGGCAGGCGAGGATGCGCCAGTGACCTACGCGATCAAGACGGTGAGTGAACGGCTCGGGATACGCCCGGCTGCCGTGCGCCAGGCCTACGAGCACCTGGACGCGCTGGGTGGTGTCCATATCCTGGCCCGGCAGTTTCCAGGCGGACGCCGGCAACAGCGGCAACTACCGCTCGATACAACAGGAGCCGGCGAGAGCTGATCCTCTATGCGCTCTGCAGAGAAGCCACGAGGGCGCAGATCTGCGTGCCCTGGCTGCGGCTTGATCCGGCATCCAGACGTCATGATCAGGCCTCTCGCGTCACAGCGGAACGGGTTTGTATGGTAAGAAAATGAAGTGGCTTGGGGAGCGGACCGACAGAGCGCGTATCAACCTGGCAGAGCTCATTCCGTCACGAAAAGGGGGCAATGCTCCTCTCTCGCTCAAGCCGCTTGTAGAGCTGAACGAGCAGAAAGGAAATTTCCTTACCGTGCAAATCCGCATACGTTAAGAGTGCCATATATCCAGAATTAGCAGTATGAAGAACTATTACGAGTAGAAAGTGCTTACTCATCCTATTATATGGGATCAAGAGCTCGTTTTGCCTCTGTGCTTTGCCATAATTCTCGTCCTTTCTATTGACTCATAAATGATCCAATGAGTGGCTTCTTTCCTTGCTTCAGAGCAACTGAGCTGTATTGAGGAATCCCCGGCTTTGACTTATATCTGCGTCATTAGTCCGATTTAGAAAGCATAAAATGACCTTTGATCCCATACCGATTGTAAAACGTATAAGTAGCAAAAAGTACTATTGATTTTTTGACTTATGCTATCAGATATGCGACAATATGGACAATTCATGGGAAAAACCTAAAAGCGAATAACGGCGAGATCGTGTTATTACTGTTGTTCTCATGGCGCTACAGGCCGATATTTGACCCATCTTTGCCATGCGGCCAAACCTTAGCAAATTGTCTTCAAATTCTAACTCGAACACACTATAAAGCATCAGAGGCGGAGCAATGATACCAAAGTCTCGCTCAAGGTGGCAGGAAGTAAGAAAACCTCTAGTTGTCGCTGCCTCCCTTGCGTCGTTTGCAGGAATACTTGCGCTTATTGCCTTTGGGTATAGATTAAGCTGGACAGGTTTCTTGACGAAAACCCTCTGGGATTGGCTACAGCTCCTCATTATCCCAGTAGTACTCGCCATTGCCGGATTTTGGCTTAGTCAAATTCAAAAGAGGAGAGAGGAAAGAATCACACAAGGACAAAAAGAGGTTGAGCAAGAGGTTGCAACCGACAACCAACGAGAGAGCCTGCTACAAGCATACATCGATAAAATGTCAGAACTGCTGGTTGAGAAACAACTGCATAAGTCAGCACCAGAAAATGAGTTACGGGAGATCGCACGGGTGCGGACGTTGACAGTGCTCTCTCGCTTAGACGGTCCACGCAAAAGAAGCGTACTTCAATTCTTGCATGAGGCTAGCCTTATAGACAAAGACAAGCATATCATTGATTTGCGCGGAGCCGACCTGCGTGGAGCCAAGCTCAGTGGAGTCAACCTGTGTGGTACTGACCTGAGTGGAGCCTATCTTGGCAGTGTCGACCTTAGCAGAGCCACTCTCGATGGAGCCACACTTAGCGAAGAGGACCTCCACCATGCCAACTTGCGTGGAGCCACTCTCAATGGAGCCAACTTGCGTGGAGCTACTCTCAGTGGAGCCAACTTGCGTGGAGCTACTCTGTGTGGTGCTGACCTGCGGGAAGCCGATCTCAGGAGAGCCAACCTCAGCCAAGCCGACCTCAGCCAAGCCAACCTCAGTGAAGCCAACCTTAGCGGAGCTACTCTCGACGGAGCAAACCTTGGCGATGCTAGGGTCACTACTGAGCTCGAAGCTTCGGCCAAGGAGGGGGTTTCGGTAAAGCTGCCTGAGAAGGAGCCGCTACCAAAAGCACTACAACTACCACCGAATCCAGATGAAAAATATGCCCGTTTTCATAAACCTGGCAGAGTTCATGGCCCATTACGCACATTTGGAGGGCCGCTACGTATCCCCAACGATGTGCGATACGATCTAGAAGAAAATACGGTGATGTACATTCAACAGGCCAAGTATGTGCTTGTTATAAGACTTATATTGCCCGTCCTGATACTTTTAGGTTTGATTATAGCCACGTTCTATTTTCCCTCTTTTGAGCTTTATCTTGTCATTGCCATTTTTATCATGCTCTTTGTGATTGGGTATAGCTTCGTCAACTATATTGATGATATCTTCATTCTTACCACCAAGCGCATCATCCATATCAAGTCAAAGTTTATCTTCTTCTTTGAGGAGCATGATACGGCCACCTATGATATGATCCGTGATATCAAGGCGGAAAAGCGCTATCCCCTTAGAGATCTCATTCATAGTCTCCTTCTGCGCTATCCCGAGCGCGGTCTCCTTCTTCGGTTAGACCTTGATATCGGTCCTGTAATTGTCCGAACGCCAGACCAGCCGGATATAGTCATACCGTTTGCTGATGCTCCCTTTTTCCTACAGGATATGATTTTTCTGATCAAAAACCACATGCAGAAGAAAGAGGAGAGGAAGCAATGATACTCCAGTGCAAAGCTGGCGAGCATCTACAAGCTAAAGTGGGGTTGATAGACGCGATTCGATGATATAAAAGCATTATACAAATTGCGCTAATTCCTATTTTTCAGGTATCCAGGAGATACCTCAAGCTCTTCCTGGCTTCGCTCATACCAGCGCCTCACAGGTTCTTCCGCAGGCTCGCCGATTCGGACAAGCATCTCCGCTCGCGCGTGCGCGTCCGAGCTTCCGTAGCAATCTGTCCCCTCTTGTTGTCGATGGCGGTTTCTCTCATGGTGATTTGGCAATGGCAATCAGGTCGGCCAACATCCCCTGGCCTGCCTGAAAGCGTCCCGCTCCTGGTCCAATCACTGTCACCTCGGCAGGCGTGTCGGTTTGGATGACGATGGCATTGAGCAGCCCTTCAATACGAGCCAGTGGATCGCTGAGCGGAAGGGCTATGGGCTCGACACGCGCTTCTAAGAGCGTGGGGACGGTTCCGCTCTCTGCTGTTGCTCTCGAGACTTCCTTTCCATCCCCTGACAGAAGGCGCAAGGAGGCCACGTGCTTGATCCGCTTGCCCTCGTCAAAGGCCTGCTGCATTTGCTCTCCGGTCAACATCGTGATGCCACGCCCCACGACTTGCTCAGGGGTAAGCGCACGACCAAAGGCGGCTGCCGCCAGAATGAGGGTTTTGGCGACGGTATCATCGCCCTCCACATCATCGGTTGGGTCGGCTTCGGCATAGCCCTGCGCCTGTGCTTGCGCGAGTCCTTCGGCATAGTCATGACCCATCGCCATAGCACTGAGGATGGAGTTCACCGTGCCGTTGAGGATGCCTCGGATGGCACGGATCCTGGTTCCTGCCATCCCCTCGCGAAGGGTGCTGAGCACGGGCGTCCCGGACATGACCGTGGACTCCATGCGCAACTGGACCCCATGGACTCGTGCCAGAGCGAGGAGATCCAGCCCCGCCAAGGCAACAGGACCTTTACTGGAGGTGATGACGTGCATGCCTTGCGCCAGCGCCGAGCGAATATAGCTCAACCCTGGTTCTGCATGACGCAGCGTAGCCCCGGTTGCCTCGGCCAGGACGTCTCCACCAGTCGCCTGCAATCCCTCCAAGATGTCTGTCCACTGCGTCACGTTGGGATAAGCGGTGAGGGGCTGTCGTGTCGCCACAAGATCGAGTAAGGTGGGGATATCCAGCCCATCGTCACGATAAATCAAGCCGTGATGAGCCGTAGCAACACTGATCACGGTCACGACCACACCAAACTCTTGCTGCAACCATGCTTGTCGGATATGCAGCGCCTCCGCCAGCCACTGGCCGACGGTGCCAAATCCAAGCAGAGTAAGACGAAGCTGTTTCATCGGTTTCCCTTCGCCACGATGGTTTCACATCACCAAACGCCAGAAGGCGCTTCTCTCCTTGCCTATTTCTGATGGGAGAGATACTAGTATCGTGCCACAATCCAGGAACTCATACAAGCCTCTTCCAGATATGTCTCAAGCGTGCGGCTCTTTCTTCATCAGCGAGCCTGCGGAAGAACCATTTTATGTTTCCAGTCACAGCCTCATTCATGGATTGGCTTCAGAGGAGGCTTTGTTGCTTAACGTATGTTTTGGTTTCGATGATACTCACACCCTGTGTCCCGTCCAGCGCTTGCAAATGTGACCAATAGTCGTTTAGTCATACTTACTGACGCCCTTGTCTAATCACCTATGTTCATCCTCCAGTTGCTGGGCTAGCTCGTCCATCTTGGTCTCAATGCAGCCATAGGTGGGACCTGAATACTCTCAGTCCCATCGCCATTTGATAAGCTATCATCCTCGCTCGTTCCAAAACGCTTGTAGTTCCTGTCTCCAGGCTGTCAGCTGCCCCATCAATGCAAAGAAAAGGTCGCTATCCTCATGTGGCACGATAGGTAGCAGTGGCATGGAGAAGGTATCAATCACGTTATTGTCTGCATCGATCTTAAAGGTATCGATAATCGGTAGTGTTCCCTGATCGTGCAACATTTTTCGAGCAAGCGTCGTTGCCTGCTGAAAGAGGGAGCGGCCACAGCTGATCAGTGTAGAGAGCGCGAGAGACGATTCGCCATCAAGCGCGGGTGAGAGTGCATCCGCGTATTGCTGGAGAAGCGCATCAATACTCGTTTCTCCGTCTGGAACGGCAATTTCCGCGCCGTGATCCACAATACCAATGTTCGCCAACGCCGGATGTGCGTATCAGCGCGAATACCCAGCGCCCGACAGACCGCGCATACGGGAATATACGGTCTTCCATCTGCCAGGTAGAGAGCGGGGACCTCATCGTCAAGAAACGGGAGAGTAACCATGGTTTGTTCGATAACTTCTTGGTTGGTCCCATCCATTGCATAAGCCCTCCTTTGCCTCGTGTTAAGAACACTAACGACACGTCAAATTAAGAACAGGCGCTTCGCTGATAGTGAAGCGGTTTCTCCTCTGCTTTTCAAGCCGTACAACAGTGAGCGGCCTGAGCAGTGTACTGGCTACATGGGACATTTCCGGCACGATGGTTATCGGCAAGCCTCATTTACACCGCGACCTCTCTCATGATCTCTCAACTAATATCTTCGTTCCAAGTCTTTAGCGAATATTCTTCAGAAGAAATGCGCGACCTTTTTCCGTGATTTCCCAGATACCTACTGGCGAATCCGCTTGTAAGAGTCCTTCCTTCACCATGAGGTTACGCGCCCATTGTGCCGAATTTTGCCACCGCAACTGTTCAGCCTCCGACGAGAGTGTTTGATAATCGATCGGTTTGAGCACGTCTCTCATGGATTGTTCCAATATGTTAAAGACATCGCTTCGTTTCGCCGATCCTCCTAAATCACTGAGTGCTTGTAAAATAGGTCGGAAAAAGACAGGTTCTGGCGTACGAAGCCCTTTGCTAATTCTTCCAGCGATGAGTCGCCCAACAGGGTGGGGTAATTCATGGTGAACAACTGGTCTTGGTTTTGAAGGAATGCTATGCATGCTTGTTTGTCGCTGTACAGGAGCTGAATGTGGAGTTTGCTGCTCTGAATCTGCTTCTACGCTGAAAGCTCCCTCAAAGTCCTTCCATTGTCCCCTGAGATAGGCAACCTTCTCACGCACTATCATCACACTACGGGCATGTTCAATTGCTGTTTGAGCCCTATCGTAGTTGTAGTCTTCAAGGGCGCTGGCACCTGCTTTGTCAATGCTACGAAGTGCGTCTTCAATCTCTTCAATGAGCACATCAAAGGCCGCTAGCACGTTCTGTGAGTTGTTCTGAATCATTCCTCAAGCTGCATTCCCCAACTCAAATGGTATCTTTCAATCCATGCGTTTCGTGAGCGGTATCCGCTACTTCTTCGATCAGTTCTCCTGGTGAAACCCCTAAGGCCCTCGCCAGCTTTCCAAGCGTCTCTGTAGTTTTCACATGGTATGGATTTGTATACATCCGCTTGACCGTGTTATACACAACATCGGCATCCCTCTGGAGTTTTCCCATGCTGAAACCTTTCTCTTTGGCAACTTCTTTCACGCCCAAACGTACTGCCATTGGCCACTGCCTCCATCTATACTCAACAGGATTGTAGCAGCCCTTGCTTCCTAACAACACTAGGCAGCTAATGTCTCACTTGCGTATGGGGCCCTCGATGTCTATGATCAGAGGTCACTCTCGATGGAAGTTGGACCGCTATGACCTACCACATGGGCACCGCTCACCATCATCATGCCCTGAATGAGAGAACGAGCTGTGCTTGCTCATACGAGAAAGACTCGATCATTGCTTTTTTACTTTCCAGCACCATCGGCACGAAAACAGATGCTCTCACTCCCTCGAGGACTAACCCTACGAACAATTCGATCAGCTCTTGTTCATTCGCAGGTCATGAAGGGATGAAGAAATTGTGCCGCTGAACAAAGCGAAGCTTGTACTCTTGTTTGGTTGACAGAATCCTGTATTGTTTCTTGTCGTAGAGCTTTCTCCTCTCCTTCTTCACGCCCGAGTAGACCAAGGCAACATGTCTTGGAACTAAGAGACCATAGCAGCGTGGTATGTTGTTTCCTCGCCCGAAAGCATAGACACCTACTTGCCCCAGATATGCTTTCACACATAAAGGGCATAGCATGCATAGAGACCTGGTCCTCCTTGAAGCGTTCTGCTGATAAACATTCCTTGCTCCACGCTCGTCAGACTGCACGAGAGAAGATGAGCTCAGAAGTGCGCTTACAGGCCAACGAGCTGGCAGGGAGCAAAGCATAGTTCCCCTTGCTGCTCCTCCTCTGTATCTCTATGTCCTCAAATGGGTAAGCTACACCATCCATAGGGATTATAACAATTCACTTCAAGACTTATATATAAATATTGCTGATTGGAAAATTACTCATGAAATATACCTGACAAGTTAAATTTACATCCAAGTATAGGCAGTTCTATCATGCGCGTATGATAGAGAGTGTTGATATACCCAATCTCCCAGGCTATGTGTCAATCAAAGAAGCCGCTGAGATGTTAGGGGTCTCTGACAAGCGCGTGTATCAGTACGTAAGGGCAGGGCGTCTACCCGCTCAGCGCGTAGGACATATCTTGATCTTGCCGACAGAAGAGGTCAGACGATTCAAGCCAAGTCCCTCTGGTCGTGTGCGAACAAAGGCCCCTCCTTGGCGAGCCTACCGAAGCAAAGGAAAGCTACTGGTTACCGATATTCGCGTGGAGGTACGAAGAGACCAGCAGGCAAAATTAGTGGAGAAGTTGAAGGCGATCCAGAAGCTCGACAAATATACGTTCCCTGGGACAGTTGCTCGCTATGTCATTAAAGGCGATGAGGCGCTGACAACTCTCAAGATTGTGTTGATCTGGAAGAGTACCGAAATGCCCGATGAGTCGACGCGCAAACAAGACCTTGCGCTGTTGCAAGAGGAACTAGCTGACGTGCTGCACTGGGATACGGCTCACTATAGCACGAATGAGGCAATCATTCACACCTAAGATGTTAGGTCCTGAAAAACTGTATGGACAAAGAGGGCAAAAGATTGGTCGTATCTTTCTTGTGACGGTAACGTGTCTCTCTTTACGCCATAGAGCACCAGGTGCCATCCTCGTCACGTTCGTTGTGAGCTCTTCTCCTCCTGCTCGTCTCGCTCGAGCAATGCTTGCAGGAGGAAGATGGCGCCACGCTTGTCCAGCGGCCGATTCTGGTTCCCGCACTTGGGACTCTGGACACAGGACAGACATCCTCCCTCGCACGTACACGCCCGTAGCG
>Ga0070708_100001775_pt1 | contig 16563 bp, 15 predicted proteins | sample KBSK5503metaG_FD_65469 | JGI IMG/M metagenome (GOLD analysis project Ga0070708, IMG submission 65469) | Corn, switchgrass and miscanthus rhizosphere microbial communities from Kellogg Biological Station, Michigan, USA - KBS K5-50-3 metaG | ecosystem: Host-associated > Plants > Roots >... | reverse complement strand
TGCAGCGCGCGATTCTGCACGGGGTAAGGCGCGCCACCGTAAAGACACACGGTACGCACGCGCAAGCCCTGACCGTAGCGGACCGCCTGCTCGGCGACCTGCTGCGCAAGTTCGCGGGTGGGCGCCAGGACGAGCACGCGCGGCACGCTCGTCATCCGGTGTTTTCCGACCGGCGCACCGGGTTGCGTGGCGATTCGGTGCAGCGCCGGGAGCACGAAGGCCGCCGTTTTGCCGGTGCCCGTCTGCGCCGAGCCGATCACGTCGCGGCCTTCGAGCAGCGCGGGGATCGTCTGCGCCTGGATGGGCGTGGGCTTGTCGTAGCCGCAGTGGGTAAGCGCCTCAAGGATCTGCGGCGCGAGATTCAGTTCTTCAAAACGCATGTTCGTTTCCAATCAAGGGCGGCGCGGCGACGAATTCGCCACGAACCGGGATAACCCACGCGCCTTTCAGGACGCGACCGGGTCGACGAAACTGCAAAGCCATCGTCGCTAACCGGAAGCCGCCAGGCGGGGTTTCGAGCCCTTGAGGCAGAAACGAGGGGCCCAATGAATGAAGCGGGCCCGGAAGATTAGAAGCCGATGATTCGGTTGCCTTGAAAAGAGCCTTCGCGGCGGGCAACCTTGACCAAAATACGCGCAGATCGCCGCAAGGTTTTGATTATAGCAGAAAAATGGGCGATGTGCTGCGGTGCAAAAACCGCGGGGGCTTATCAAGCCTGCAGTGGCTCCTCATCCTCCTCTTCCTCCTCATCTTCGTCCTCGTCGTCGTCCTCGCCGGGGAGTCCTTCGTCCTCGTCGGGATCGCCGATCGGATGCGGAATATCGTGGTCTAACAACTGGCCATTGCCGGAGGCTGCGGGCAGCAAGGCGTCTTCGAGGATGTGCATGGTTCAACCAAGGATTTGCGATAGTCGGCGAAGGGCGGAATAACCCCGTTCTTGTAACGTTTACCGTAGTTTCGAGCATACACCGGCAGTTCACACGAATCCGTGTACGAAACCGGTCGATCAGGAGTCGGGGGCACGATGACGACGGGAGTACCATAACCGGTCCCGGCGCTTCGGCCGTGGCCATTGTGTCTAAATATCAAGAGGAGGCTCTCAATGGATCGGAACATCAATTTGGCTTGGCGGCCGCTGGCGGCCGCGATGGCGTTGGCTTTTCTGGCATCCGGCGCGTATTCGGTCGCGGCGATGGGCGCCGACATCAAGGTGACGTTGTCCGGCACGGAAGAGGTCCCGCCTGTCACGACGAAGGCCACGGGCAGCGGCACGGTGATGATCGGCAATGACGGGGCAGTCAGCGGCACCATCACGACCAAGGACATTGCCGGGACCGCCGCGCACATTCACGAAGCCGCTGCAGGAAAGAATGGCGGCGTCATCGTTCCCATGACCAAGAGCGGCGACGATGGCTGGACGTTTGCCGCGGGCGCCAAGCTGACTGACGCGCAGATGGCCGCGCTGAAGGCCGGCAATCTTTATATCAACGTGCACACTGCCGCCAACCCGGGCGGTGAAATCCGCGGGCAATTGAAGCCCTGAGTTCGCCTTCTCCCGAAGGTGCTTTCGGGCGCCTTCGGGACTTCAGGGCCGCAGGTTCGCGTCCAGGAATTTCGCGACGCGACTGTAGAAATCGTAGCGATTGGATTCGAGGAGGAAGCCGTGCGCCTCTTCCTCGTACACGACCCATTCGACCGGTGTGCCCTGCTTCACCAGCGCATCGCGCATCCGCTCGCCGTGCACGCGCGGGACGCGCACGTCCTCGCCACCGTAAGCCATCAGCACCGGCGCCTTGATTTTCGCGGCGTTTTCGAGCGGCGAGTACGCCTTGAACATCGCGGCATCTTTCACCGGATCGCCGATCATCTCCTTTGCTGAATAGCGCAGAAAGTCCGAATTGGACATGTCCGACCACGTCACGTCGAACATCATGTTGATGTCGGTGACGCCCGCGTAGTTGATGCCGCATCGCCAGCGCTCCGGATCGCGGGCCAAGCCAATCATCACCGCGTAGCCGCCGTAGCTCGCGCCCATGATGCAAGCCCGCTTGGGGTCGATCGTGCCCGCCTTCGCCAGCCAATCCATGCCGTCGTTCAGGTCGTCCTGCATCGCCTGGCCCCATTGCTTCCAGCCGGCCATGAAGAGCTTCGAGCCCCAGCCGGTGCTCGCACGAAATTCGGGCTCGAGCACGGCATAACCTTGCATCGCGAGGAAAGCGGGTTCGTCGCGCCAGGCCCAGTGTCCGCCGCGGACCCACGGACCGCCGTGGACGTAGAGCACGAGAGGAAGCCTCGTCGGCGTCTTGCCGGGGGGCAGCGTCAGGTACGCCGGAATCTCGAGGCCGTCGCGTGCCGCGTAGCGAACCGGCTGGCGCCTGGGCATCGCCTCGGGCTTGATGTCCTTGCGCACCGACGCCAAAAATTCCATCCTTCGCTTGTCCGGATCGAAGATGTAGTACGCGCCTGGATCGGTATCGGAATAGGAGAAGACCAGCACGCGCGGCGCGTCGCCGCGCGCGAGCACGTTCATGCGCTCCGGCAGCGCCCGGTCGATGGCGTTCTGCAGCCGCGCCCAATCTTCGTCGAACCACGCCGTTCCCGGACGCTCGGCGTCATAGCCAACACCCACGACCTTGTTCTTGCCGCGGTCGAAGCGCACGCCGCCGTCCATGTCGACATGCGGGTGCGCGACGAGCAACTCGCCGAGCGCCTTCTTCTCGGTGTCGTAGCGATAAAGCGCAAAGGTATCGCGGCCGATGTTGGACGCGACGATCAGGCTGCCGTCGCCGTCGAAGGCCACCGGCGTGATGCGCGCGTCGCGCATCTGGTACGCGCCCATCTCGACCCACTTCGCGTCTTCGGCCGGCCGCCAGAACATCCGCGATACCGTGCCTCGTTCCACGGCCACCGCGGCGCGCACGGATCCTTTGCGATCCACGACCCAGCGGACGACGTCCCCCGGCTTGTCGAGCGTTTTCAACGTCCTGCGCCCGGTCTTCGTGTTCATCCGATAGACATCCGGATAGAGGACGTTGGAATCGTTGGCGACCACCAGAATGTCGTCGGAGCCATCGCGCAACGTTTCGAAAAGCGCCGTATAGCGCGGGACCATCTGGCCCTGGTTGATCCTCTTCTTGATGGTCGGCGCGAGCTCACGCACTTCGGTGCCGTCGCGGTCGACGACGAACAGCCCGCCGCCACGTTGTTCGCCCAGACCCAATTGCAAATCGGAAACAGAAAAGACCAGCCGGTTGTCGTTCACCCACGAGAACGACGTGACATCGTGGTCCTCGACGCCGCCGACGACTTTGAGCACGGACTTCGCGACGTCGAGGACGGCGACGTGCAGCCGTCCGTTCGCCGGCAGCAGCCCGCCGATGTACATGCCTGAAGGCGAGAGCTCGAGCTTGCCGAAATCGGCGTGCTTGAAGAACGCCACCGGCGAAACCAGCGGAGGCGCGGCCGGCGACGGTGCCTGGGCAGACAGTAACGACGGGATCGCCGCGACCATTGCCCACAGCACTGCCGGCAGGCAAAGGGACCGAAGCATGGAGCGCTCGTGTGCTACGGCCGGCCGAGGGCGATTCTGCGCGCGCGGATCAGGTTCTGCGACTCGACGCACCAGTGCTTCTTGATGCTGTACCAGACGTCGGCGGCCCACAGCGCATGCAGCGGCGCGGTGCCGGGCAGCTTCGACGGGTCGGCGTTCGTCCCGGGAACGAAAGCGTTGATCCAGTTGCGTATCTGTTCGTCCGACGCCATCGCGCTGATCGCGGGCAACATCACGTGATTATAGGTCTCGGGAAGCAGGACGTTGCGGACGTTGGCGCGGCCGCTGCTTTCATATTTGCGGTCCAGCGGATTGCCGGGAAAAGTCAGCGCAAAAAGGTCGACGCTGATGAAGTAACCGGTGAATTCATCCACGCTGTCGGGGATCCGGCGCAGCGTGTCCAGATTTTCCCACTGGTGCGGCAGGGCCAGCGCCCAGCCTCCGGCGCCGACGACCGAAGCGTATGACACGGACGTGCCAATCACGGGCCGTTGCTTGCCGGTCAAGGGATCGGTGATGGTCGTGCGGTCTTCGGCGGCGCCGGTGACCGGATTCCATACCAGCACGCGCTCCGAGCGCAGGCCCGCCAGGTCCTTGATGATTTTGACGGCATGCAGGCCGCCCTGACTGTGGCCGATCAGCATCGGCCGCACGCCATCCTGCTCGTAGTACCACGCGACTTCGCCGGCGATGCGCTCGCTTGAATCGTAGGGGCTGTACGACCAGACTCCGGTGGCCGGGTCGCGGATTTTCGCCTCGGGATACCCCATGCCCACGAGGAATTCGCCGAAGGATTCCATCGCGAGGTGAACCGGGTAGATGCCGCCGTGCAGCAGCAGGATGTGCGGCGTGGGCCCGGCGGCCAGAGTCGCCACATCGGCGGAGCTGATGTGGTCGGGGTCGAGCGCCAGGATCCGGTCCTCGAGCACGTGGCCGAGGGAGATCGAGCGCAGGACGCTCAAGGTCTCCGGCTTGGGCGCGGGCGCGCGCGTCGACGAGGGCACCGTCGCACAGCCGGCGGCGGCCAAGGCAAGGACCGCCACCAGCAGCATTCGTGACGTCCCGAATCGCCGGTTCATCGTCGACCGTGGCCCACAAAGTGCCTTCGCATGGTTTCCAAGTTTACCGTCGCCGAGCAGAAGCCACTAGCGCCGCGTCCTGGATGGGCGGCCGCCATTGCATTTCCCGCCCCGGCCCGCTATCGTCCGCCGAGCGGTCGCAAGGCTTAGGGACACGAGATCCCGGCCCATCAATATCCGGAGGAGTCGAAGCATGAAATTCGCAAACCTTGTGCGCGGGACCGTCCTGGCCGCGCTGGCATCGGTCATGGCGGCGGGCCTTGTCGCCGGCGCAAGCGCACAGACGCGGACTTTCAGCTTCGCGTACGACCAGCCGAACACCACGGCCTACGGCATTGCCGCCAATATCTTCGATGCCAAGCTGAAGGAGTTGAGCGGCGGCACGATGAGCATCAACCAGTTTCCCGGCGCGCAACTGGGCCAGGAACCGCAGATGCTGCAGAAGATGCGCGCCGGCGACATCGACTTCGTCATCACGTCGACGGCGAACGCGTCGACGCTGGCGCCGCAGGCCGGCGTGTTCTCGATCCATTTCATCTTCCGCGACCAGGCGCACCTGGCCAAGGCGCTCGCGGACCCGGCAATCGCCGCGGAATTCCGCGCGATGGTCAAGGACCAGGTGCAAGGCGCGCAGGTGCTGGGCCTGCTGACGATGGGCATGCGCAACATGTACAGCAAGAAGGAAGTCAAGAACATCGACGACATCAAAGGCCAGAAAGTCCGTGTGCAGGCGACCAAGACCGAGGACACGCTGTTCCCGGTCTACGGGGCACAGACCGTGCACATGCCGTTCGGCGAGGTCTACACGTCGTTGCAGACGGGCGTGGTCAACGTGGCCGAGAACGGCGTCAACGTCTACCTTGCCAACAAGCACTATGAAGTGGCGCCGGTGCTTTCGATGACCGAGCACGAGGCCAACAACAACTGCATCTGGGTGAGCGACAAGACGTGGAACAGCCTGACGCCCGAGCAGCAGAAATGGGTCCAGGCCGCCGCCGACGAGGTGAGCAAGCGGGAGCCCGCGATGGCGTTGAAGCTCGAAAAGGACTCCGCCGACAAACTGAAGACAATTGGCGTGAAGGTCGTCGAGAACGTCGACAAGACCGGATTCATGAAAGCCGCGCAACCGGTGCAGGATCAGCTGGCGGTCGAATTGGGACCGCACGCCGTCAAGTTGCTGAAACTCGTCCGCGAAGTTCAGTAACGCGACCCGTACTGAGCCCGTCGTTCCTGCGAAGGCGGGAACCTAGCGTCTTGCGACGAACGTCACTGGGTCCCCGCTCAGTTACCAAAATGAGCGGGGACGACGACCATTCTTCAAGTGCACAGGGTTTGGATATCCTCAGCAGATGGCCGATTTTCGAGCCTTGATCCTGCAGCGGCACCGCCACCTCAAGTGGAAGGCGTTCGACTGGCTGGAAGCGGTGCTGATGGTCCTGTCCGGCGTGTGCATCTTCATGTTCACGCTGACGGTATTCTGCGACGTCGTCACGCGCACGCTCGGCGCGCCGTGGCTTTGGTTGCAGCAGGTCACCACTGCGTTCTTCGCGTGGGGCGTGTTCATCGGCATGGCGGCGGCGACGCGCCGCAATGACCATTTCTACCTGACCGAAATCACCAAGCGAATGACGGGCGCGCCGCGCAGCGCGATCGAGATCGCCAATCGCGTGGTCGTGCTGATCGTCTCGGTGCTGCTGATCTGGTTCGGCTGGAAAAACGCCCTGCTCGACCTCGGAAGCTACCGGATGCCGTCGCTGCTCCCGCTGACCGTCTACACGGCGATCGTTCCCGCTGCCGGTGTGTTGATCCTGCTCTTCACGATCGAGCAACTCGTCAACGGCTGGCGGCATGGGTTCGAGGGGCCGGAGGACCGCGACGACCTGCCGCAGTTCGTCGTCGAGGAAATAGCGAAATGAGTGCCGGAGGCATCCTCATCCTGATGGGGATCCTGTTCCTCGGATTTGGGTACATGGGCGTGCCGGTGTCGTTCGCGCTGATGGCCGGCGTTTTCGTCGCGACGGCGTTTACTCCGGTCAGCCTGCAGTCGATGGTCGGGCAACTCTTTCACGGCATCGATTCCGAGACGCTGCTTGCCGTCCCGTTTTTCCTGCTCGTCGGCGAATTGATGGCTTCGTCCGACGTGGTTCACCGGATGATCCGGCTGTCGCAGACGCTGGTCGGGCATCTGCGCGGCGGGCTCGCGCAGGTGGTGACGCTGTTCAGCATGTTCTTCGCCGGCATCTCGGGCTCGTCGGTGGCCGACGTCGCCGTGCTGACGCGCACCGTCGCGCCGGAGATGGACAAGGAGGGTTACGACCGCGCGTTCACCGCCGCGCTCATCGCCTGCGCGTCGACGATGGCGAATCTCATTCCGCCTTCCATCATGGCGGTCGTGTACGGCGCCACCGGCAACGTTTCGATCGGCGGCCTGTTCCTGGCGGGCGTCGTTCCCGGTGTTCTGATCGGCATCGGACTCATGGTCTACAGCTATTTCTGGGGACCGGTCGGCGTGATGAAGCCGCGTGCGAAGTTCATCGACGTGGCGGTTGCGGCGCGCGGCGCGGCATTGCCGCTGATCATTCCCGTGATCATCATGGGCGGCATCCTGACCGGCTGGTTCACGCCGACCGAGGCGGGGATGATCGCCGCCGTCTACATCCTCATCGTGCTGATTCCGGTGCTGCGGCCGACGCACGTCAAGGAGCTGCCGCGCGATTTCATGTATGCGGGCCTGCTCTATTCGCTGCCGCTTGCTGCCGTCGCGGGCGCGTCGGCGTTCGGCTGGATGGTGGCGTATTTGCGCGGCCCCGACATCGTCGCAGACTACATCACGTCCTTCGCCGGCACCGACGGCAGGATCATCATGTTGCTGCTGGTCGCGCTGTTCGTGATCGTCGGCGACTTCATCGACGCCGTGCCCGCGATCATCATCTTCATGCCGATCATCCTGAAGCTGACCGAGGTCGGCCACATCAACCCGCTGCACATGGGCGTGGTGATCATCACGACGCTGGTCTTCGGGCTGATCACGCCGCCTTACGGCTTGTCGCTCTTGGTGGCGTCGAAATATGTCGGGGTCGGCTTCGGCAAGGCGCTGGTACGCTCGTTTCCGCTTTACATCGTGTTCTTCCTGACGATCGGCTTCTGCGTATTCTTCCCCGACGTCGTGCTCTGGCTGCCGAAGATGTTGTTGCCCGAATCGGTCGGATGCTTCAAGTCTCCCACCGGGGTCGGCTACATCTGTCCCCCGTGATGAGTAAAATGGGTGGTGGCCCTCGACATGAATCCCACCGGTGACCTCCGCTGGCCATTCGCAGTGCGCCCGCTGACGCCGAACCTCGGCGCGGAGATTTCAGGCGTGGCCTTGGCGGAGGACATGTCGGATGAAGTCTTTCGCGCGATCTACCAGGCGTTTTTGCGGTATCAGGTCCTGCTGTTTCCGCCGCAGGAGATTCCTCCCGGCCGCCAGGTCGCGTTCGCGCGAAAGTTCGGCGAAGTGCAGATCCACGTGATGAACCAGTATCACGCCGATGGCTTCCCCGAGTTGTACCGGCTCTCCAATCTCGACGAAAACGGCAAGCCCAACGGCAAGCATCCGGACAAGGGGACGCTGATCTGGCACACGGACGGCTCATGGTCGCGCGTCACCGGACAAGCGACGATCATCTACGGCGAAGTCATGCCCGAGACCGGCGGGGAGACGCACTTCTGCGACATGTACGTCGCGTACGACCGCCTCGACGCCGCGTGGAAGGTGCGCATCGCCCCCTTGCGCGCCGTGCACAACCTGGACTTCTCGCGCACGCGGCGTCACGGCGAGGATCCGATGACCGATGAGCAACGGCTGGCCAAGCCTCCGGTCGATCACCCGATCGTGCGGACGCATCGCGAAACCGGCCGCAAGTGCATCTACCTCGGCGACCATGCGGAATACATCGTCGGAATGCCATACGAAGAGGGGCGTGCGCTGATCGAGGAATTGAACGCGCTCGCCGTGCACCCGGACCTCACGTACGAACACCATTGGAAGCCTTCGCAACTCCTGCTGTGGGATAACCGCTGCGTGATGCACCGCGCTACGCCCTACGATCCCGCGACGCAGGGACGGGTGATCCGACGCTGTACCGTGCTGGGCGACGTTCCGGCATAGCGGGAACAATTCCTCGACCCGGCAACGATGAACGAAAAGACGGTCAAGCCCGCAAGCATCGCCGCGCAGGCGCTGGGCTGGGTCGACGATACGACAAAGGCGCTCGCGCCGCCGATCCACACGTCGACGACGTTCATCCGGGATCCGGACAATCAGTTCCGTTCCGGTCGCATCTACGCGCGCGACAACAACCCGACGTTCGATCAGGCGGAAGCGGTGTTGACGGCGCTCGAGGGTGGGCATGCGTCGCTCGTGTTCGCTTCCGGAATGGCCGCGGCGACCACGGTGTTCCAGGCGCTCGCGCCGGGCGACCACGTGCTCGCGCCGAGAGTGATGTACTGGTCGCTGCGCAACTGGCTCCTGAATTTCGCGACACATTGGGGGCTGCGCGTCGAGTTCATCGATATGTCCGATGCCGACGCCGTGCGCGGTGCAGTGCAGCCCGGTCGGACGAAACTCGTGTGGATCGAGTCGCCGGCCAATCCGCTGTGGACGATTACCGACATCGCCGTGACCTGCGAAATCGCGCATGCGGCGGGCGCCATGGTGGCTGTCGATTCGACCGCGGCAACGCCCGTGCTGACGCGTCCGCTGGAATGGGGCGCGGACATCGTCATGCATTCCGCAACCAAATACCTGAACGGACATTCGGACCTGATTGCCGGAACGCTGACGACGGGCGAGGATTCGGCGTTGTGGCACCGCGTGCGGCCCCTGCGCGCGCAATTGGGCAGCGTCCTCGGAACCTTCGAGGCGTGGCTCCTTACGCGCGGCATGCGAACGCTGTTTCCGCGTGTGCGCACCGCGTGCGCGAGCGCGCAGGCGATCGCCGAGCATTTCGCGCGGCATCCGCGGGTTCTGGAAGTGCTCTACCCCGGATTGCCCGCCTTCCCGGGACACGCGATCGCCGCGAAGCAAATGCGCGGCGGATTCGGCGGCATGTTGTCGATTCGCGTTCGGGGCTCGGATGACGGAACGGTGTCCGGCGAAACCGCGGCCATCGCAACCGCGGCGAACGTCGAGCTGTGGAAGCGCGCCACATCGCTGGGCGGCGTCGAAAGCCTGGTCGAGCATCGCGCCAGCGTCGAAGGCGCCGGCACGCCGGTCCCGGCCGACCTGTTGCGGTTGTCCGTGGGCATCGAGGACACCGGCGATCTCATCGCAGACTTCGAATCCGCACTTCAGCGGGCATGAGGAACGCACATGGTGGCTGACCGGTCAGCCCCTCTGACGTGGGTGCGCGAAAGCGGCATGTTCCTGTTGCTCGTGCTGCTGATCGCGACGGTGTTCATCATTCCGGCGGTGATCCCATTCGGGGCGACGCTTCTGATGGCGAACCGGGTGATGCTGACGCTGGTCCTCATCAGCGGCGTGTTGGCCGTGGCCGACCACCGACGGCTGGCGATCGCGTTGGCCGCAATTGCCTTCGTCGTCGTCGCAATCGCCTGGGCGCAAGCGTTGCTGCCCATAGAGACGTTTCCGGCACTCCGCGAGATCGTTGTTGTAGGCGCTTTGCTGGTATTGGCGTTTGCCGTCGGCATCAATGTCTTCACATCCGGCCACGCCATCGGCGATCGAGTCTTCGGTGCGATCGTGCTGTATCTGTTGCTCGGACTCACCTGGGCCGTCGCCTACCAAGCCGTAGAAAAGCTGGTGCCGGGATCCTTTACGCAGAGCCCCGACCCCAATGCGGGACTTTCGGGATGGTTCTATTTCAGCTTTGTCACATTGACCACCGTTGGGTACGGCGACATTGCGCCGGTCACCCAGGCGGCGAGGTCGCTGGCCATTCTGGAAGCGCTGATCGGCCAACTCTATCCGGCGATCATCATCGCCCGGCTCGTTTCACTGCAGACCAGCTCGAAGTAACCAACGAGCATCCCTTCCGGTGACGCGCGATCGGCGTTGCAGGGGCTTGTCCTACAAGATTTTCAGCGCGGCGCGGGCATCCCGCGGGACACCGTACGCGGAAAGTGCTCGCTGAACGCGAGGTCTTCCGCGGCTTCGCGAGAAAGAGGTGGCTGGTTTGCCCGCGGCGCGACTGCCGCGACTGGGAGGGATCCATGAAATCCATTCTCGATCCGTCATTCCACTACGTGCCCAGCGTCGAGACCGATCTCAAGAGGACTTTCTCGCGAATTCGCCGGGAAATGGAGAAGGCCAAGGCGCAGAAGCAGGCATTGGATGGCGCCGGAACGCGCATCGTCCTTCTGCCCCGTCCAAAGGAATACGCAAGTCAGCGTTAACCTGTTTGGCAAAGTGTCGGCGTGGCTTCGATTCCTGCAAGGTTGCCCGCTGTCCTTGCCGCCTCGACGACCCACTTAAAGCAGCCCACGCCGTTCGTGACGGGAACACGAGATCCATGGTCCCCCGCGATCTCGAGGAGCGTGTCATGACGTCAAAACCTCCGCGCACGCGGGCAGCATCCCCGGTGCTGCATGCATGCGCTTGCCTGATTCTTTCGCTTCTGGCGTTGGCTCTCGCATTTCCGACGGAGGCAGCGGAAGTGCGCGAAGCCGCGCCTGAGGACGGCGTCGTCTGTTGCCTCGGCGTGGAACCGTTTCTCTTCCACGGCGACCAGGTTCTCGGCATCACCGGTCGCCCCGGCGTTTTCAAGTCCAAGAGCCGCGGCGCGGTCTGGGCGCGCAGCATGCAGGGATTGGTCGCGCCGAACGGTGTATCCCCGTATGTCGATTCCCGTTGCCAGGCACCGTCGGCGCCGAACGTCGTTTATGTCCTCGCGGGTCTCGGCGGCGCGGTTGCACCGTTCAACGGTTTTTTCTCGAGTGATGATTTCGGGGAAACGTGGACGCGGCGAGGTTCGGCTGACACCGGCTTCGGATTCAACCTGTGCACCGTCGACGCGACCGATCCGCGCACGCTCTACGTCATGGGATTCGATTCGGCGAGCTTCGCGAACACGATCTGGAAATCGACGGATGGCGGGCAGACGGTGCAGGTTTTCAGCACGAACCTTCCCGCATGCGCGGTGGGTTCCGTGTTCCCGCGGCAGGGCATTCTTTATGTCATCGCGGCCTGCGCGGTGGTGTCGACCGACGGCGGGACCACCTTCCAACCAATGCCGCTCCCGCCGGGCGGCAAAACCGCTTTCGACGTCAGCCCTGACGGGAGCACCGTTTTTGTGAGTACCTCTGTGGGTACTTTCCGCTCAACCGACCGAGGCGCTTCGTATGTGCCGGTCAGCGGGCTGCCCAACGGCTTCGATAGCTTCCTGCTCGGATTCGACCCGACAAATCCCTCGCGCATCTACGCGAGCGATGGCCAGTTGCACGTATCCACCGACGGTGGCTTGAGCTTTGCTCTCCTGCCCGCGTCGGACGATCCGCGCTTTCTGGGGCCGATACGCGAAATGAGCGTGGACCCTCGCGGCTCGATCTACATCAGCACGCGGGCCGGGCCGTTCCGCAGTGATGATGGCGGCCAGACGTTTCGATCGCTGCGCAACGGCTTCCGCGCCTCCAACGTGCAAGATCTCGCGTTCGACGCAAACGGCAACCTGCTCGTCGGCGTCCGCAATACGCAGGTGGTCTTCCGGCAGACACACGGGCTCGCTTTCGAGCCGATCGGCAATGCGCCTGGCATCGCCCTCGATGGCTTCTCCAACAACGGCGTCGCTGTGGCAGGCTCGCCTGCCGATCCGAACGTCCTGCTGGTCGCGACCGACGGCCAGGGCCTCTTCCGCACTGACAACGGCGGGCAGAGCTGGTCAGTCGCCGGCGCGCCCGCGTCCTTGCCGAACGCGCGCATGGCCCTTGCCTCGGCATCGCGCGTGTATCTGGCGGCGCCGAATTTTTCTCCGCCGGGACTCTACCGCTCTGACGATGCGGGCGCCACGTTTGCGCGCCTCGCGACTTTGCCGTTCGGCGCGATCGCGGTTGACCCGACGAATCCCGACGTGTTGTTCGTGGGCACGTACAACGGCGGCAACGGCCTGTTCAAGTCCACAGACGGCGGTCAGACGCTGCAGGACCTCGGCCAACCGGGAGCCTTCACCGCTGTCGCCATCGATCGTCACAATACACAGACGATCTATGCCGGCCGGCGCTCGGGCCAGGTCATCCGCTCGCTCGATGGAGGGAACACCTTCGCGCCCGCAAGCGCGGGCCTCGCCGGCGCCGGCGTGCACGGCCTCGCCCAGGATGCGCTTGGCACGCTCTTCGTATGGCTGCGCGGCGGTGGCCTCTTCGCAAGCGACGACAACGCCGCCACCTGGCACGCGGTCGACACCGGCGAAGCATTGCAACGTTCGGGCGTCGAGGCCGGGCGCGGGGCGCTTGTGGCGGATCCGCGTCATCCGGGTCACGTGTATCTCGGCAATGCCGGCGTGATCGAGATCGTCATCGACGATTGACGCGGCTGGCAACGGCCGGTGGCGCCCGCCGTTCCGGCGCGTCGTCGAACAAGCTCCCGATTACTAAACAGCCGCTCAGCAAGGCGGCAGTTGGATTTTCGCTGCGGTGCAGCATGAAAAAATCCCCCGCGGGGCCTTGCAATGTTTAGTAAAACGCCGGATGCTAAACATATTCACGAAACACGCCGGGCAGCGCCGGCATCGTGGAAATGCCGGCCGCGTGGCACTTGAAGCCTCCTTGGCCGACGATCATGGAAAGCATCCCTCAGGAGGATCCGGTCATGAAGAAATTCGCAACGTGGGCCAGCGCGGGTGCGCTCGCATTGACGCTGGCCTTTGCGTCGTCCGCGCAGGCGCAAACCAAGACCATCACGCTTTGCTGGGCCGCGTGGGACCCGGCCAACGCGCTCGTCGAACTGTCCAAGGATTTCACGGCGAAGACGGGCATCCAGATGAAATTCGAGTTCGTGCCGTGGCCGAACTTTGCCGACCGGTTCTTGAACGAGCTCAACTCGAAGGGCAAGCTTTGCGACCTCATGATCGGCGACAGCCAGTGGATCGGCGGTGCGGCGGAGAACGGTCAGTACGTCAAGTTGAACGACTTCTTCGCCAAGGAAGGCATCAAGATGAGCGACTTCATGCCCGCCACCGTGCTCGGGTATTCGGAGTGGCCGAAGCACACGCCGAATTATTGGGCGTTGCCGGCGATGGGCGATTCCGTCGGCTGGACCTATCGCAAGGACTGGTTCAACCGGCCGGAAATCAAGGCCGAATTCAAGACGAAATACAAGCGCGACCTGGCGCCCCCCAAGACGTGGGATGAGTTCAAGCAGGTTGCCGAGTTCTTCCAGAACCGGACGATCGACGGCAAGAAGGTCTACGGCGCCTACATTTTCACCGAGCGCGGTTCGGAAGGCATCACGATGGGCGTGACGAACGTGCTCTATCCGTTCGGCTTCAAGTACGATGACCCGAAGAAGCCTTACGTGATGAATGGTTTCGTCAATTCTCCGGATTCCATCAAGGGACTCGAATTCTATAAATCGCTGTACAAGTGCTGCACGTCACCCGGGCTCACCAACGCGTACATGCAGGAAGGGTTGGATGCGTTCAAGTCGGGCCAGGTGGCGATGATGATGAACTGGTTCGCGTTCTTCCCCGGTCTCTACAAGGACCCGAACGTCGGCGGCGACAAGATCGGCTTTTTCATCAATCCGTCGGACAAGACCAAAGGCGTGCAACTTGGCGGCCAGGGCATTTCCGTCGTCGCGGCCTCGCCCAACCGCAACGAGGCGCTGCAATACATCAAGTGGTTCGCCACGACGGACGTCCAGAAGAAATGGTGGGCGCTGGGCGGCTATTCGTGTCTGAAGGCAGTGCTGCAGGACCCCGGCTTCGTGAAGAGCGCGCCGTTCGCCCAGCAGTTCCTGGAATCGATGGACATGGTGGTCGACTTCTGGGCCGAGCCTTCGTACGCACAATTGCTGCTCGCGATGCAAAAGCGCACGCACGATTACGTCGTCGCCGACAAAGGTACGGCGAAAGAGGCGCTGGACCTGCTCGTTGCCGACTGGACGAAGGTCTTCAAGGAGGAAGGCAAGATAAAGTAGCGGACGTACGTTGCGCGCGTCGCTGTTTCCCCCGAGGTCTGCGCCTCGGGGGTATCGTGACGGGCGTAGCTACGATACCCAAGTGATGACCGCGCTCGATCCGCAAGGCATCGTCGACAAGGCCGCGCTAGGAGCCTGTCGGGCTGGGTTTCACGTATGCGTTGCTGGGCCAAAAAGCGATGGATGCGCGACGCGAGGTGCAGCGAATATCGCGAATATTCGCAAGCCGAGTAACAAAGCAGACGCGCTTTTTGGCAGCAACCCGAAGGGACGGGGCGCTTTGGGCGCATTTCTGTGTTACTCGCCCTCACCATATTCCCGATATGCTTTCGGGCTCGCGCCTTGAACTGCGCCCAAACCGCCTTCCGTCGCACGCGCGAAACCCAGCCCGACAGGCTCCTGGGCACGCCCGATCCGGTGGCGCGCCGCATCCGAGGGCTGTCCGATCGCGCGCTCGCATGGCTGTTCATCACGCCGACGATCGTCCTGTTGCTTGCGATCAACATCTTTCCGTTGTTGTGGACAATCCGGCTGTCGTTCACGAATTACCGCGCCAATCGGACCAACGCGGTCGTATCGGGCGTGGGCATCGACAACTATGTCTCGGTGCTCACCGACCCCGACGTCTGGGCGGCGATGCAGGCGACCGCACATTTTCTGTTCTGGACGATCCTGCTGCAAACGACGCTGGGATTCATGCTGGCGTACCTCATCGATCGGAAATTTCGCGGGCACGGATTCTGGACCACCGTCATTCTCATTCCGATGATGCTGTCGCCCGCCGTGGTCGGCAATTTCTGGGCGTTCCTGTATCAACCGCAGATCGGGTTGTTCAATTACGCCGTCGCGTTCTTCACGGGCATTCCCGCGTCGTCGTTCGAGATGATCGGCTCGGTCAATCTCGCGCCATGGTCGATCATCATCGTCGACACGTGGATGTGGACGCCTTACGTCATGCTGATCTGCTTAGCCGGGCTTCGCTCGATCCCGGATTACATCTACGAGGCGGCCGAGGTGGACCGGGCGTCGAAATGGCGGCAGTTCTGGTCGATCACGCTGCCGATGGTGCTGCCGTTCATCATGCTCGCCGTGCTGTTCCGTGGCATAGAAAATTTCAAGATGTTCGACATGGTCAACCTGCTGACGTCGGGAGGCCCCGGCTCGACCACCGAAGTGGCGTCGATCACGCTGAAGAGGGAAGCGTTCGAAAAGTGGCGCACCGGCTACTCGTCGGCCTTCGCGATCATCCTCTTCGTCGCGGTATTCGGTCTCGCCAACATCTATGTCAAGGCGCTGAACCGCGTGAAGAATCGATAGGAACCTAGCATGGCCGGGATCAGCCAAGCCCATTCGGTCGTCGAGCCCTCCCCGCGCGCAAAGCGGGTTGCCGGCGTGCTCGTGGTTCTGTACGCGGTGATCACGATGGTGCCGCTGGCGTGGATCTTCCTGACCGGCTTCAAGTCGGGGCCGGACTCGATTGCCTATCCGCCCAAGGTCGTGTTCACGCCGTCGACCGAAGGCTATTGCAACCTGTTCACGACGCGATCGCGGCAGACGCCCGAATACGTCGCACAGCTCCCTCCTGCCGCCGGCGTGTGCGACGCGCACGCACGCGTCAACAACATGGTCGTCGTCGGCCCGTCCAATTTTCCGCCGCGCTTCGTCAATTCGCTCATCATTGCCTTTGGCTCGACAGCGCTGTCCGTCGTCCTGGGCGTCACCGCGGCCTACGCGTTCTCGCGGTTCAAAGTGCCGGGAAAAGACGACCTGCTGTTCTTCATCCTGTCGACGCGGATGATGCC
>Ga0070708_100001773_pt1 | contig 16569 bp, 16 predicted proteins | sample KBSK5503metaG_FD_65469 | JGI IMG/M metagenome (GOLD analysis project Ga0070708, IMG submission 65469) | Corn, switchgrass and miscanthus rhizosphere microbial communities from Kellogg Biological Station, Michigan, USA - KBS K5-50-3 metaG | ecosystem: Host-associated > Plants > Roots >... | reverse complement strand
GCTGTTACAGGTCACCAACTGGCCAATATGGACGCGTTTGGTGTCGCGAGCCAGGGCGGCGGTGCTGGTCCAGCATTCAAAGGTCACTTGCTGGGTGGGTGTGGGAACGGTGTGGAAATGGTCGTAGAGCCAGATCGAGTGATAGCCGAGCGCTTCGGCTTCGTGTGCGACGCGCGTCATAGCTTCGTAGGCTTCAATCGGATCGGGAATGTCTACCAGGTCCATGCGCCATCCCTGGGGTACCATTACTCCATAATCCATTGCCATGAGCAAAGCTCCTTTCTGTGTTTGAAGGAAAAATAGGTTGTATATGTAGTATAGAGGGAAATGATGAGAATTTCACAGCGTCACAGACCGGGGGATTGTAACGTTCAGTGCTCCTGACAGGATAGTATAATGGAGACTGGAAAACAGCCCTAAGAACGCATGAGGGATTAGTCGAATGCTCAGTTGTAAGGAGTAATGTGACGGGTTGTTTTCTCCGGCACGAGAAAGAAGGTAGCTAACACATGAGCGAAGAAAAATGACAACGGAAAGAAGCAATTGCGGCCCTTCTCCATCAGACGGCGGGGGATCATCATGTCGCATTTAAAGAGACCGACGGAGTTGATGCAGATTGGTCGATCTGGTATGCAGGCCACTTGCTAGAGAAAGGTTTTGACACATTGCTCGATGCGAAACTGCTGAAAAGCGATTTAATTTATCTGCTGGTCCTGGTAGATAAACAGCAGATGAGCGAAGCTCCTGGAGCGCATTGGGAAAATTACTATGCTGACTTTTTTGTCAAGCGCTATCTAAAATAACGTGAGCTTCTCGAACAACGGCGGGAACACCTGGTCGGCTCCCACAGCAACAGAAACGGCGGGTGATCGCGGCTACTACTCCGCCATCGCTATCTCGCCGCAGGGGACAGATGCCTACCTCGTGTACAATGCGTTCACCACGCCGTTACGCACTGATACCACGAGCCCGCGCACGCTGGTAGGCGTGGTGAAGCACGCGGACATCGGTGGAAATGGAGCGCCTGGCGCGTGGGGTGAACTGCACCGTGGTGCGTCCGGAGATCCGCGAGGCTCGAGCCAGAACAACCTGTTCCTGGAGTTCCTCGGCTGCTGCGACCAGCACCTACGGTGTCGCGGTCTGGAACGACGTGCGAAATGCAGCCGACTGCCCGGCAATTGACGCGTGGCGGGCGGCGGCTCAGTCGAATCCCGCGACCCCGAAGCCTGCGCCCCAGCAGGCTTGCCTGCCGACGTTTGGCAACTCGGACATCTTCGGGGAGTCTTTCCCAGCCCCAACACTGTAGGCAGATCGGCTAGGCGTATATAATCGGGGGCGCCTTCGGGCACCTTCTTGATCTATTAACACAAACAACGAGCGGGGTAGAAGTGGCATTCACCTCGCTCGTTACCATTTGATATCTATATACTGATTGTTCTATTTTGCGGTCCAGCCACCATCTATGACCAGTGTCGAGCCGGTGACGAAAGCCGCCTCGTCTGAGGCGAGATACAAGGCGGCATAGGCGATTTCGTCGGGTCGCCCCATGCGTCCAATTGGTTGGCGCGCGTGGAGTTGTTGACGCATTTCTTCTTCGTGACCCGCAAAGTTGCGCGCGAGATAGCCTTCTACAAACGGGGTCTGCACCGTACCAGGACAAATGGCGTTGCAGCGAATCCCCTGTGTCACAAAATCGATAGCAATTGAGTGTGTCATACTGATGACAGCTCCTTTGCTAGCGCCATAAGGGAAGCGTCGATCTACGGCGATCATGCCTGCCACGGATGCGATGTTGATGATCACTCCTCCCTGCGGTTGTTGGGCAAGCATCTGTGTGAGAGCGTACTTGGAGCAAAGGAAAACGCCGCGCGCGTTGACTGCCATGAGCGCGTCCCATTGATCGGCGTTCGTCTCCAGGATGTTGCCGACGTGACTGACCCCTGCATTATTCACCAGGATGTCAAAGCGCCCATGGTCCTGTCGAAGATTAGCAAATGTGGTGCGTATCTGCTCTTCATTGCGAACATCCAGCGACAAGGCATGGGCTTTGCCATCCTGCGTGGCGATCTCTGCGACCACTCGCTCTGCTGAGTCAGGCTGGATATCAGCGATGATGACTACGGCACCTTGCTTTGCGAAGAGCAACGCGATCTCACGCCCAATACCGGAACCAGCTCCTGTGACCAGGGCGACTTTGTTATCCAGTCGAAACATCTTGTTTTAACCTCACATGTCTTGTAACTTCTCTTGAAAAGGTATTTCTGACCCATCGTTGAAGAATTGAGCATACTCTATTTTACCAGCAAACACTGGCAAAAGGATATAATATACTTTGAGAGTTGGTTGGCAGCTTATGGTAGAATATAGGTTGACTGGATCCCGCAAGAAGGGGGGTTAATCCAGGTCAGAGTTTCAGGCCGCTATCCATAACGATGCTCATGACGCTTCCTGCTTATACTAGCGCCAGAGAAGACGAAGTGCGTCAGTTGGGTAGAATTTATAACTAGAGCGAGGGTATGTATCCGATATGCAGATAGGAGTCACTTTTCCACAGACCGAGATTGGCAAAGATCCCGTGGTCATCCGAGACTATGCGCAAGCGGCCGAGGGACTGGGTTACAGCCACATCGTTGCGTTTGATCACGTCCTGGGCGCGGATCCCACGCACCGCCCGGGTTGGCAGGGATATACTCATCGGAGTATGTTCCACGAGCCTTTTGTACTCTTCGGCTACTTTGCGGCGCTGACACGCCTGGAGATGGTCCCAGCTGTGATTATTCTGCCGCAACGGCAAACTGTGCTTGTCGCCAAGCAGGCAGCGGAGGTGGACGTGCTCACCGGCGGTAGGCTGCGCCTGGGTGTGGGAGTGGGCTGGAATCCGGTAGAGTACGAGGCACTGGGCATGAGCTTCCATACACGAGGGCGCATGGTAGAAGAGCAGATAGAGGTGATGCGCCTGCTCTGGAGCCAGGAGATCGTCAATTATAAAGGCAAATTTCACACCATTATCGAAGCCGGGCTGAATCCCCTCCCTGTGCGCCGCTCCATCCCGATATGGATGGGTGGGAGAGCGGATGTACTACTGCGGCGTACTGCGCGCCTGGGCGACGGCTGGCTCCCACAGGGGAGACCTGATGCCCAAATGCGCGAAACCGTCGAGCGCCTGCGAAGCTACATCGGGGAAGCGGGCCGCGACCCCAGCGCAGTAGGCATCGAGGCGCGTATGAACGCAAGCGACGGTGACCTCGACGAGTGGATTCGCCAGACCGAGGGGTGGCGGGACCTGGGCGCGACGCATATCTCTATTAACACAATGGGCGCGGGGTTCAAGTCACCTGACGAACATATCGAGGCCATTCGCCGCTATAAAGAGGCGGTTGCTGGCTAAAAGCGAAAGCCGTAGAACGTTTGATGACCGGTATGATCTTTGCCTAATCAACTGACCTTATCGGTGTATTCCTGTATACTCTTGCTGGCGCAGAGGGGCAGCAAGGACTCAGGGTCTGCTCTCTTTCACGATCCGCATTCAGGATACTGCAATTAGCTCGATACCACCACGGTCGTTGAAGCAGCCGCCGCTGCCTCCTCTTCCGCCACTTTGACCAGGTAAAACCCTAACAGCACAAACAGCGAGATCTCCGGCAGCGAGAAAGCCTGTGGCTCAACCTCGACGCGTTTTCCTCTCCTGAAGCGCAACAAAGGCATACCTTCATCGGTGAACCATCCCCATTCACCGCGCCAGAAGCTGGTACTGGCCCACTTGAACCCGCGTCCATCCGCAAAAAGCAGCGCGCCTTTCCCGCTCATACCTCGCTTCATCGTTGCTATTGTCATATCTTCGTCTGCCGGGCATATCACAATCTTCGCCTGGAAAAATCCCTCGCGCTTGATTATCCATCGCCCATCCGCCGCTTCGGCAAGCGCCTGTGAGCTAAAAGCCTTCGGCCAGCCCAGTGTCGCGATCAACTCATCACCGGCATAAAACTCATATTCGCGTTTCAATATACGCGGATGTACCCACCGCAGTTCCTGGCCTATAAAATCACGTAAAGGTTTCATCGGCATCCTTCCTCTTTTCCGGAGTCGTCAGCAACTTCCATAATGCTTGTTGTACTCATTTGCTTTTTCGTAATATTTCATTGTGCTATAATTCATATAACATATAGCTATATCGCTTGTCAAGAGGTCATTTTTCTCCCCTTCTTGCTACTTTGAGTAACGCGAGAAAAAAACTTGCGCATCGGGTTAGCTATCCAGATTATCTGTGGGAGAATCAGACCTTGTTTACACTATACTGTAATCCTGTAAGATCTCCTGTGCGGCACGGGCACCTTCTCTTGCTCCACCCTCCATAAAGCCCTGCGCCTCGATGGAACAATGCTCGCCTGCAAAGTGAATCGGCCCCTGGCGTACGCGCTCGTAGCCAGCAAAGAGGGTGTATTGTCCGACACACCACAACGAGTAGCTCCCACGGAGGTACGGATCACCGGTTGGATAGCTGAGCGTTGCAGTGCCGGTGTAGTGGGCGCTGATGCCAGGAAGGACTTGCTCCAATCGTTCAAGGCAGTGATGAGCATACTGCTGTATCTTCTCCGAGTCCCTGGTTGTTGAGTAGGGAGCCGGGGGCTTATAGGAGGCTCCAATCGGACCGCTGGTGTAGTCGACGAGAATGCCGCAAGGGCTTGCTTGCCCCAGGGAGGCATCCCAGAGAACCTGGATATCCAGGTCGGTGATTATGAAACCATTGTTGACACGAGGCCAGGGTCCATCCTGAAACCAGTAGGGAGAATCGAACTGCAAGAAGAGCTTGGAGATGGTACCGTAACCAAGTTGCGAGATGGCTGTATGCTTCAAGGCATCAAAGCCTGCCTGCTGGTAGTCGACTTGCCGTAGGGTACTGAAAGGAAGGGCAAGAACGACATGATCACAGGTGACATCAGAGAAACCATGCGGAGTCGCGAGGGACAAGGTGACAGAATCATCATTATTCCGCTTGATTGCGACAAGCTGATGGTTCAACTTGACACACTCTTCCGGTAGACTTCTGGCGATGGCAAGTGGCAGCTGCTGATTGCCTCCTGCAATTTTCACACTTCCGCGCATTGGTCCTGAAGTAGTCGTGCGCTTGCCGGAATCCCATGAACCAAACATATAGAGCAGGTTGAGTGAACTCTGTACCTTTGTTTCGAGGCCATAGTAACCGGTACAGCCGACATCCAGAAAATGGCCGAGGGGTGTATTATGCCCTCCCTCTACGTAATGCTCGATCCAATCATAGACGCTCATGTGATCAAGGCGGTATCCAGTGTCAGTATAGTGGGTACAGGTGGTTGGGAAACCCGACTCTTGAACTTGCTGCTGTAAGATGGGGTAGATGGATTTAAAATCCTTTCGCATTTGTTCTGCACTATAATAGTGGTTGAAGAGATAGGTGATGCTCGGGACATTGCGCGCCCTCGCCTGTTCCAGGTCGATGGTCTTGAGTCCGAAGCGCCGGATCAAGCCATGGATCGTTTCGTGGTCGCTATCGATGAATTCGCCACACCATTCGGTGGCCATGCCTGCCGGCCAGGTCGTTGTATCGGAATGCATACGACCGCCTATACGGTTTGACGCTTCATAAACGTTGCAGGAGAGACCTGCATCCTGCAGTGTCAGGGCTGCATTGAGCCCCGCGATACCAGCGCCAACGATAGCAATGCGAGCAGGTTTTGGCGTATGACGCTGCTTTGTCATTTTTTACACTCCTGGAATATAGCAATCCTTTATGATTAACTGTACACAAAAGATGATCGTGATTAAGTATATTCGAAAGATGAAGTGAGGGAAAGGAAATGCAAGGACCATTGGTATTTGTAGTGCAGAAACACCAGGCCTCCCGTTTGCATTATGATTTCCGCCTTGAACTCGATGGTGTCTTAAAAAGCTGGGCGGTCCCGAAGGGTCCATCGCTCAACCCACGGGAGAAACGACTGGCGATCATGGTTGAAGATCACCCGATGGAGTATCGAACATTCGAAGGGGTGATTGCCGGGGGCAGTTACGGAGCAGGAGAGGTGATCGTGTGGGATCAGGGAACATACAGGACTCTTAAAGGGACAACAAAAGAAGAGATGCAGGAGCAGGTACGAGATCAGTTGAATAAGGGGCATTTAGATGTGCTGCTGTTCGGAGAAAAATTGAAAGGAGAATTTGCGCTTGTGAGGCAGAAAAGGATGGGAGAGAAGGCCTGGTTACTCATCAAAAAGAGGGATGAATATGCTTCAGATGAAGATATTACCTTGCAAGATAGATCGGTCATTACTGGAAAGCGTTTAGGAAAGGCTGTATGATTTCCCTACATGAACAGGGACTCAGGCCACTCTCCCTCTTGACTTAGAGCGCACTCAAAAGCGTACTGCCTCCCAGACACTATGGGCCACTTCCGGTCGAAGGATATCACCGTGGGCACCCGAAACGCCACTCCCTTCACGAATGAACTGGCTGCTCTCCAGATTGTAGATCATACCAGATTCAAATGGGTACGAGCTATCGACGGGAAGCATCTTCAGATCCACGATTTCGAGGCCCGGTCCGCGGGCACCAAAGGTGCCAAGCCCGCCATACTTGGGCAATTCGCCGGGAACAAAGTTCACTTGTTGTCGAATGCCAGCACCAAGCGGATAGAAGCGACCGACAGCCGTGTCGAACTCTGATTGCGTAGTGATGATAGGGCCGGCGATTTTCCCATCGGCGATGATCGAGTGAAAGTAGCCGATCTGACCTGTCGCACGCGGAATATCTGAACAGTAGGACCAGAGTGACAGAGCACCTTGCATGAGCGCGACGGAATTGACCGGGCGGTCCAACCTGCCATGACCACCAGGGCCACCCAACATGGCGGAGACAACGATGCATCCAAAGCTGTGTCCCATCAGATGGAATCGTACTCCATGCTCTGCCTTGGCCACTCGCTGCAGGTCACTGAGCAACTTGAAACCACCTGTTTCGCCGAACTGGCGAGCGCGGTCCTTCATCTTCCAGAAGGACAGCAGGCGCAGCGGTGCTAGAAGTCCGCCGAGGTTGAAGCCACCAAAGCTGATCGCTTCCTCTTCAGCGGCTTGAAATATCTCCTCAGGATCGAACGGTTCTCGGTCGGCACCAGGCGCAGCACCCACTCCTGCACTGCCCAGGCCTGTTTCCTGATCGAGCACGGCATAGGCTTCACGCACCTCTGAGGGTAATGTAGGAGGTGCAATATCGTTCATCGCCGCCGTGAAAATCGTTGTGAGGGCCGCTCGCGCTGCTGGAGTATTAGCGAGCCGTTCCGCGTACTGATCCGTCAATTGCTCCACTGAAACAGCACTCGTCGGATCAAAGGCCACTGTAGAGCCCCCTAGCTCCTCATCGCCCCATGGCAAGCTTGGCCAATGCAAACCGACGAGCAGAGGTCGGAATGTTGGTCGAGCCTGCCGGACTTGTTCGATATCAGGGGTACACTGGGCCATTGCTGCAATCCATTTGCCGTACTGATCTCGTGCTGACGGAACGTCACCCTGCCATCCATGGCTGAACAAGAAGACATCCGTGATCGGCTCATTGGACAGCACGTCCAATACTCGGTTGCTCATCCATCCATCGGGGTCATCACTTCGTTCATGCCCGTTAGCATCAAATGCAATGAGGTGGTACATTAGATCAGTTCCAGGCGCTAGTTCGATTGTCATAACAGGCTCCTTAGAAACAGGGAAAAGCTAACGTGGGCAACTCCTAGGTACAATTTATGCGTGGAAGGCAGGACAGGATATTGACATATGTATTAGCATGTGTCACTATATATAGTAGAGTATACATGCAGCTTCTGATTTGTCAAGTGATTAGTGCATCAGGAATCTCTACTTCCACTGCTGCATGGCGTGAGAAAGCGGAGCGGAGCGATTGGCGGTTGACCGAAGGGAAGGCCCCACATGCACACGACACGGTTCGCGGACTTCGAAGTCTGGATTGGCTCGGCAACGCTTCCGTCCATGAGCAATACTCCTGACGTCTTCCCTGTCCAGGTCGTAATCTCACCAGCCGGCTCGGCCACTGGTGAGTTGGCGCTGCCTATCAGCGCACCTGATTTCAAGACCGAACTGGTCAAGGTACAGAGTGCCGAGCCGGATCTGGAATTACGCAAGTCTTTTGGCAAGCGGCTGTTTGAAGCGCTGTTCACTGGGAAAGTGCGGGATGTCTGGGTGGCTAGCCGCGATCGGGTCAATGCTGATGGCTTGCGGCTTCGTCTATTGATCAATGTGCCTGAACTGGCAGTATTGCCTTGGGAGCTGCTGTGGGACGAGCAGAATAATAATTTCCTGGCCACCTCGGCAGACCTGGTGGTCTCGCGCTACCTGCCGGTACGCGAACCACCCGTTCTGCTTACCAGCGAGAAACAGTTGCGGATCCTGTTGGTGGTCGAGAGCCCTCCAGGGGTGCCTGTCATCGAGTCCAAGGAGGTTGAGCATCTGGAAACAGTAGTGCAGGCTCTGGACGCTGTCTTTCTTCAGGTTCGCTCTAACCTAAAGATGGCTGAAATTGAGAATGAACTCCAGCAGGACTACCACGTGCTGCACTTCTTGGGCCACGGAACTGGCGGTAAGCTCATTGTGACCGGGGATGACGGCCGGGCGACGAGTATTGACGACCAGGCTTTTGCGCAAGTAGTGTTAGGCCGGCGTAGTTTGCGGTTGGTGGTACTCAATGCCTGCCATAGCAGTCAGGTTGATCAGGCAGGGCTCTTCGCTGGTGTTGGTCCAGCACTAGTCCAGAAAGGTCTGCCCGCCGTAATTGCCATGCAGTACCCGTTTGTGCAGTTGGATACAGCCAGTAGATTCAGCAAGGAGTTTTATAGTGCGTTGGCGAACGGCTTGCCGGTAGATGTGGCCGTCAATGCAGGACGGCGAGTATTATCGGCTAGTCCGCTTCTGGACAGCCGGGATTGGAGCACACCGGTGCTGTACATGGGCACCCGCAGCGGCCACATTTTAGGCTTCCTAGATAAAGAAAACAACGCAGTTGAGCAAGCCTGGCATACGATCCGGGCGGCAGCTCAAGAATCGGACGAATCGAAGGCAGCATTGGCAGAACTGGCACAAAGCTTTCGGGACCTCGCTAGCCGGCACCAGCAACTTGAGACATTGATGACGCTGTACCGTCACCTGCAAGACGTGCGAACAGATTTTGAGCTATGCCTGGAAGTCGTCGAGCGAGCTGGCGGTGACTCGCGCAAGCTGAAAGCCGCCGAAATAAACGATCTAGAGCGAGCCTGGCAACGCGTACGGCAAAATCGGGTGGACCCCTTGCGGGTTTTTGTTAAGAGTCATCCCAATGTGGACACAAGAGCCTGGTTCCAAGAAGTAGAAAAACAAACTGCCACTATTAACGCCAACCTGGCGAGGGGGGCTCTAGGTCGGTTGATCAAGAGTGTCTCAGCCTATGGAAATCAGCTTGCGCAAGCAGAGGCTTATGTGCGTCAACAACTGGATCAAGCACTCGCTGATCTGATGGCGTTCTCTGTGCGAACGCTGGGCCGCCTGGATATGCCGTAATTGACAGCCGCAGTGTTCTCATGATTTGAGGTTAGGATGAAAAACAGATTTGCGGCTAGTGAAAATTGTTCCGGATGGACGTCTATTATGCAGCAACTTTCATTAAGTTGATATTGGAAGGAGCCGAACATGGCTAGCTCGTATGACTTTCAAGAATTTGATGACGTGGAGATTGTCGTCTCACGCGCTACAGATGGAGTTGGTTACACGGCTCACATCCGTTTGCTAGATTTTGAAGCGGTCTCTAATAAGCTACGGCCGCTGCCGTTCCAAGATTTGGAACGGGCATCCGATCCGCTCACCGTAGGTGAGCAACTGTTTCAGTGGCTGTTCCGGGACGAAGTGGGAGAGGTCTTCTCGTACGCTCGCAAACTGGCAAGTGAGCCTACCCGAGGCTTCAAATCGGGCACTCGCCTGCGACTCCGCCTGAGCCTGGATCCGCAGTCTGCGGAGTTGCGTCGCCTGTGCTGGGAGAGTCTGTACACTCCGGACGGCATGCTGCCCTTTAGTCTGACCACGGCCTTCTCGCGTTTTATACGCATCAGTGGACCTCGCGGCGGGCCTTTGCGGGATCGTCCACTGCGCATGCTTCTGGCCATATCCAACCCCGAAAGCATAGACCGGTCTACCCTCAACGAAGTTGCTCCGGACCTGGAGAAGAGCATCATCAAGGACGCAACGCGTCAATTACGTTCGCTACTGAAACTAGAGCGGCTGCAAGGACCTTCAACCTTAGCCCGGATTCAGGCTACTGTGGAGAAAGGCTATCACATCGTTCACCTGCTGGCTCCGGCTGTATTTCACGATGAACAGGGGTACCTGGTTCTGCCCGACGATACCGGCCAAGCAAAAGAAATACCTTTTGAAGCGATAGTGCGTGCCATCGTCTCTCCCTCCCACCCACCACCCGGTCTGGTGTTTCTAGCAGTACCATTAACCGCCCGAGAACAGGGTGGTGGAACACTAGTTGGCCTGGCGCAAATGCTCATCAAGGCTGGGGTCCACGCGCTGGTGGCTATCCAGCCTCCTATCAGTGCGTCAGATCTGCTCCGTTTCATCGAACGCTTTTACGCTGCTCTGATGCGTACCGGCATGATCGATGTGGCCGTAAGAGAGGCCCGAACTGAAATTTACCGCCCAGATAATTGGGAGTGGACTTACCCGGTGTTGTATATGTGCGTGCCTGATGGTCGGCTGTTCCAACCCTTGTCCGAGATGTTGGAGAATGAGATAACAGGGATTGGGGTAGGGCGCATAGGATTATAGGACGGCTAGCGCAAGGAGATCAGAGATGTCTCAAAGAGATGACCCTGCAGTACAAGCCCTGCAGAAGATTATTGATGACGTGGCCACCCGCTCCTACCGAATTCGAGAGTGGTGGCATTTGGAGACCCATCTTCGAAAGGTTGAAGCCAGTTTTAAGCGGTTCAGTACTACGTTGCAACATGTTGGGAATTTAAACGATTGGTCAGGACAGGCTTCAACACTTACCGATCTCTGGCAAGACTGTCAGCTCATGGATCTTCCGGAGCTTAACAGCTTTGCCCAAAACTTCGAGCATGTTCACAAGCCAGTTGTGGCTAATACTACCAACTATCCGGATCCCCAGGCTGGTACCGCAGCTCTGGTCGGGATCGGTAACAGTATCCAGCAAGCCCTGAATCCTAATACTGGTTCACTTGATGCGCTGAAGAGGCGATCCATAGCCTTTCAGACTGCTCTCGCCGGTCAACTCGCCAACCGCCGGGCTATGATGCATCATGAGGTAGAGCAGTTATGTCAGGTGACTTTTCAGTTGCGGCAGGAACTCAATAAGCCAGGAAAGTGACTGGAAGGTGTACTGCATGCATGTCTCAGGCAACATATGCTAGGCCAAACTTCTACATTGGGTAGATAAGGAGGTGATCATGGGCACAAATGAGAAACTTTACATCAACGGTATTGATGGCGTCACTGGCGAATATTTGGTGCCACCACTAGAATACAACCAAGCGGCTGCCTTGATCAAAGGTGAAACCCGGGACCCCGCCCTGTTGCGCTGGCTGAGTAGCATGTGGCGGATCATCAGTCAACCCAACCTGGGATTGCCTTTCAATGTTGATCCGACTGATGTGAGGCAGGCCGGGTGGGCTGTGGTGTTTCATACCGGTGAAGACGAGGCAGTGAAACAGGCTCTGGCACCTCTCATTGAGCACCGCAAGCACCAAATCAACAATGACACGAAGTGTAAGGTGTTAGCGTACCGGGAAGGTGAGAGCCGCGCTGATTTCCTGGCTCGCTATGAAATTGGTGCTGGCAGTGTAGAACCCACAAAGGTTCCTTTCTATCTGCTCCTGGTGGGCAGCCCCGAGCGGATACCTTTCTCCTTTGGTCACCTTCTCAGTGTGGAATATACAGTAGGTCGCCTTCATTTCGATACTGCCGCTGAGTATACCAACTATGTGGCGAGTTTGATCGACTACGAAACCAGCCACATTGTGCCTAATGCTAAAGAAGTAGTATTTTTCGCCACCCGTCATCCCTTCGATCGCGCCACACAGCTCAGTGCGGATCTACTGGTGAATCCTCTCGCCGATGGCGTACCAGCGACAGGTCCTCAGCTAGTCCAACCGGGCGTCGCTGAGCAGTGGGGGTTCCGTATGCGCAAGTTTTGGGGGCAGACTGCTACCAAGAAGACATTTGTTGAAATATTGACACCAGGAGAGGGTGCAAGACCACCCGCATTCCTCTTCACAGCCAGTCACGGCATGGGCTGGCCACGGGGTCATGCTAATCAGCGAGCGGCGCAAGGGGCCTTGCTATGTCAGGACTGGCCGGGCTTGGGCACCATCAGCCGGGATCATTACTTCGCCGCCAGTGATGTTCCGACCGCTGGGCGTGTCCATGGCATGATCACGTTTCACTTTGCCTGCTATGGAGTTGGTACCCCTTCCCATGACCGATTTATCCACAAAAGAGGGGAGTCGCCGCCCGCCATCGCAGATCAACCCTTCATTGCGGCTCTGCCCAAAACCCTGCTCACCCATCCGCAGGGTGGAGCGCTGGCCTGTATCGGTCACGTCGAGCGGGCCTGGGGCTACTCAATCACTACACCCAAAGCTGGTCCTCAACTTCTGCCCTTCCAGAACGCCATCGGTCGCATTCTCGTCGGTCAACCAGTCGGCTATTATGTTATGAAGGACTTCTACGAGAAGTATGCGGCCTTGTCCACCAGTCTAAGTAGCCTTTTGGAAGAACTGACCTATAATCCGAACGCGGCGTCCGATGAGCAGCTAGCAGCTAACTGGATCGAGCGCAATGACGCAGAAGGCTACACCATCCTCGGTGACCCATCTGCACATTTACGGGTGAGTGATCTTCAGTGAGACTTGTGGCTGTGGTGACTACTTGATACATCTGTTCATGAGATCTGTCGTGTCTCATTAAAAATGCGCTTAAAGGCCTTAACTCACCACGCGCCGGTGGAAGAGCTTGATGCCGCCCCAGAGGCACAGCACGAAGGATGCGCAGAGCGCTAGCAACACCCAGCCGATCGCGAGCGTTTGCAGTGCCTGCCCGTGCAACAGCGGGACCATCGCATAACGCATCCCCTCGGCGGCGTAGGTGAGCGGGTTGAAAAGCGTGAGAACCTGGAACCACTTGATTGCACCGAGCGAAGCCCAGGGATAGAAGGTACAGCCGGTAAAGATCAGCGGCGTGAGCACCAGCGCGAAAATCAGTGGGAGCAGCTGTATCGGCACCGCAGCGCCCAAGAGCAACCCGAGCGCCGCTCCCACCAGGGCCGTCAGCACCATCAGGCCGATCAAGACGCCGAGCATGTCGATGCGCACCTGGTACGCGCTGCCCAGAATCCAGAAGGCTAGCGGGAAGATCATGGAGGGGAACTCGCCTTGTGATATGATTACGGCAGGAGCCATGTGGTACTATTGAGATCTCACCGCACTGTGCAAGAGGTAAATCCATGACCGAAATCTGTGCTGTGCTAGAGCATGCTGACGCCACTCTACAGGAGCAGAGTGGTGAATTGTTGAGTGAGCTGGTGGACATCGCCCAACGCCAGCCAACACCGGCAAGTGTATGCGCTGTGCTTCTCCTCTCTCAAGGGACTGAACTGCCCGATGTCAGTCTATTGCCGGAATTAGGAGTAAACCGCCTCTATATCCTGGAGCATCCGCTCTTAGATCGCTACTCGACAGTAAGTTATGCTGGTGCGCTGGCATGGTTTATGCAACAGCGTGCGCTTATGATGATAGCGACGAGTGCGACGCTGAACGGACGTGACTGGATATCACGGCTTGCTGCACAGCTTCAGCTCCCATTTGCTCCGAACTGCCTGAGCCTCGATCTACATGACGATGGCCTCTTTGCGTTGCGTTCGATCTATGAGGGGCGGGCTTATATACAGACGCGCACTGCTTTACATGGACGTACCGCGCTGGCAACGCTGGTCCCTGGCGTGCGGGGCGCACCTGCAAAAATACAGCAGAAACTATCCTCAATGGTGCCCCTGGAAATCACGCGCTTCATCCCCGAGATTTCACAAGGACACGGTCAGGAGCGCATACGACATATCGCGATACAGGCACCATCACCTGAAGAGATTGAGCTGGATGCTGCCGAGCGCATCGTCGCCGGAGGACGCGGCGTTGGGCGAGAAGGATTTACCTCTATCGCCTCCTTTGCTCGCCTGCTTGATGCCGCTGTAGGAGCTACGCGCGTGGCGACTGATCTTGGTTGGATTGAACATGCCCGGCAGATCGGCGCGACGGGTAAAATTGTTCGTCCCAAGCTCTATATTGCCTGCGGCATCTCTGGCGCGGTACAGCATACCGGTGGTATGAGCGAGGCACAAACGGTGATCGCCATCAATCCCGACCGCGGTGCGCCGATCTTCGCGTTGGCTGACCTGGGTTTGCTAGGCGATGCCAACCAGGTACTTCCGCTTGTGGAGAAGATGCTTGAGCAGTCTGAATAGACAGATATGTGGTACACTCACGATAGCTAAGCAACTATGAGAGTCAGTAAAGGACGAGTCTAGAGCGATGCAGCACTTTGACGCTATTGTCGCCGGCGCAGGACCAGCGGGAAGCAGCGCAGCCCTGGCAATGGCGCGCGCAGGGCTACAGGTGGCATTGATCGAGCGTGGCGAGTACCCGGGGGCAAAGAATGTCTCGGGGGCGGCTCTGTATGCGCCCAATCTACTTGCAGATCTATTGCCCGAGTATTGGGAAGAGGCTCCGGTGGAGCGCTATTTGACACGCCGCGTCGTCACCTTGCTCGGACAGGAAGCGGCGGTCTCTCTCGATTTTCGCACGAATCATTTCAGCAAGCCACCTTACAATGGTTTCACTATGCTACGGCCCAAGTTTGATCGCTGGCTGGCGAACAAAGCAGAAGAAGCAGGCGCTCTACTGATTAGCTCTACCGTTGTTGATGATCTGCTTTATAAAAATGAACGGGTCGCCGGTGTACGCTGTCGCCGCCAGGATGGCGACCTCTATGCTCCAATCGTTATCGCCGCCGATGGTGCTAATTCGTTCCTCGCGAAGAAAGCGGGATTGCAGCACGAGTTCCGGGGCGATGAGATGACGCTTGGTGTCAAAGAGGTTGTGCGTCTCGACGCCCATACTATCGAGGAACGTTTCAACCTCAATGCCGATGAAGGTATGACCAATGAATACGTGGGCTATGCTACAGGTGAAGTCAAGGGCGGCGGATTCCTCTATACCAATCGTGATACGCTCTCTCTGGGGGTCGTGGTACAGATCGCGTCGCTTGCCCAGAAAAAAATGCGGGCCTATGAACTGCTCGACCAGTTTAAGCAGCATCCTGCTATTGCTCCGCTCGTGCGCGATAGCGTGACGCTGGAGTACTCGGCGCATATGATTCCCGAAGGCGGCTGGGCTATGCTGCCCACCCTTTCTCGCGCAGGCTTGATGGTTGCCGGTGATGCCGCGGGCTTCGTCTTCGCTGCCGGTCTTTTCCTGGAGGGTATGAACTTTGCCATTGCATCGGGACTGGCTGCTGCTGCTACCGCGCAAGAGGCCCATGCCAATCAAGATTTTTCAGCAGAGAGCATGGCACGCTATCGCAAGCAGCTCGAATCGAGCTTCGTGCTGAAAGACTTGAAGAATTTCAGACATGCGCCAGCATTTGTAAATAACGAACGTTTGCAGAACGTCTATCCCGAGCTGCTCTGTGAGACGATGGAAAATATTTTCCGCTCAGATGGCAAGCCACGTCGCAAAATTGGGCGAGTCGTACTCAATACCATGCGAGGGAAGGTCTCGTTACTGACACTGCTACGCGACGGGTGGCAAGCCGGGCGAGCATTGTTGTTCTAACTACACGAGGAGCCACTAATGCAGCCAATCGAGGAGCGTTTAGAGTTAGTACGCTTCAAGGTCGATAAAACGCCACATATTCGCCTCGATCGCGAGAAGTGCGTTGGATGCGATACTACTGCCTGTGTCTATGTATGCCCTGCAGGTCTCTTTGAATTGCTCGGAGGAGAGATGCACTTCTCGTATGAGCATTGCCTTGAGTGTGGGACGTGCTATGTCGCTTGTGATCGTAAGGCGATCGAGTGGGAGTATCCACGCGGCGGCTGGGGTGTGAGTTTCCGCGCGTCGTAGACGGGAGGTCGCATGTTGCATATTTGTGTATGTGTCGAACAAACGCCCGATAGCGCCTCGGTCTACATCGATCCTATCACAGGGCAGGTTGATAGCGAGCGCTTCGTACGGGTGCTCAACCTGGCGGACGCCTGTGCAGTCGAGGCGGCAGTACGGCTTAAAGAGCAAGCAGGTGGTAATATTGAGGTGCTCACACTCGGCCCCGAAGACGCGGAGGGAGCATTGAGAGCCGCACTCGCTATAGGTGCCGATACTGCTAGACGACTCTGGAACCCACAAGCTGTCGCATGGGGACCATTTAGCGTAGCAGCAGCTTTGGCAGCTTATCTCCAAAGCGAAACAGCCGGACCTGACCTGATTCTGTGTGG
>Ga0070708_100001772_pt1 | contig 16581 bp, 14 predicted proteins | sample KBSK5503metaG_FD_65469 | JGI IMG/M metagenome (GOLD analysis project Ga0070708, IMG submission 65469) | Corn, switchgrass and miscanthus rhizosphere microbial communities from Kellogg Biological Station, Michigan, USA - KBS K5-50-3 metaG | ecosystem: Host-associated > Plants > Roots >... | reverse complement strand
GCGAAGCGGGCGGCCGAGTTGAGGGAGCTCATCGAGCACCACAACGTCCGCTATCACCAGCTCGACGACCCCGAGATCTCCGACGCCGAGTACGACGCTCTCGTCCGCGAGCTCCGGGTCATCGAGGAGGACCACCCCGAGCTCGTCACCCCCGAGTCCCCGACGCAAACCGTCGGGGCGCCACCGTCGTCGGCGTTCACGCCCGTGCGCCATCGCCAGCCGATGATGTCGCTGGCCAACGCCTTCTCGTTCGACGAGCTGGTGGCGTGGGGCAAGCGCATGGAGCGGTTCATCTCCGGCGATGTCGACTACGTCTGCGAGCTGAAGATCGACGGGGTCGCCATCTCGCTGCTGTACGAGAACGGTCGCTACACCCGGGCGGCGACTCGCGGCGACGGCGTTGTGGGCGAGGACGTCACCGAGAACGTGCGGACGATTGGCGTCGTGCCCGAGCGGCTCGAGGCACCGAAGTCGTCGAAGTCGAAGTCACTGCCGTCGATCCTCGAGGTCCGGGGCGAGGTCTACATGCCGATCTCGGCGTTCGAGGCCCTCAACCGCCAGCAGGGGGAAGCCGGGCTGCGGCTGTTCGCCAACCCCCGCAACTCCGCGGCGGGATCGCTGCGCCAGAAGGATCCCCGCATCACGGCCAGCCGCGAGCTCTCGTTCTTCGGCTACCAGGTCGGCGCGTACGAGGGCGGGCGGGCGCTGAAGCGTCACTCCGAGACGCTCGACCTGCTCCGGGACGCCGGCCTGCCCGTCAACCCCGAGATCCGCACGATCGGGACGCTGGAAGAGGTCTACGAGTTCTGCCAGCGGTGGCTCGAGCACCGCCACGACCTGAACTACGAGATCGACGGCGTGGTCGTGAAGGTCGACGACCTTGCCCAACGCCAGGAGCTCGGCGCCACGTCGCACGCGCCCCGCTGGGCCATCGCCTACAAGTTCCCGCCCGAGGAGGCCACGACCGTCCTCAACGGGATCATGGTGTCGATCGGACGCACCGGGAAGGCGACGCCCTTCGCCATGCTCGAGCCCGTGCGGGTGAGTGGCTCGACGGTGCAGCTGGCCACGTTGCACAACGAGGACCAGGTGCGCATCAAGGACGTCCGTCCTGGCGATACCGTGATCGTGCGCAAGGCGGGCGACGTGATCCCCGAGGTCGTCGGCCCCGTCGTGTCCAAGCGGCCGCCGGGGACCGAGCCGTGGGTCTTCCCGAGCGAGTGCCCGATCTGCCACTCGCCGCTCGTGCGCCTCGAGGGCGAGAGTGACACGTTCTGCACCAACGCCGACTGCCCGGGACAGCGCACCCAGCGCATCGTCCATTTCGCGTCGCGTGGCGCCATGGACATCGAGGGGTTGGGGGAGAAGACCGTCTACCTCTTGACCGAGAAGGGCTTGCTCACCGACGTCGGCGACATTTACTCCCTCACCTACGACGATCTGATCGCCCTCGAAGGCTTCGCCGACCTGTCAGTGCGCAACCTGCTGGCGGCCATCGAGGCGTCGAAGGAGCGGCCGCTGGTCAACCTGCTCGTGGGTCTCGGCATCCGCCATCTCGGCGGACGCGGCGCCATGGTGATGGCCAGCGCCTTTGGCCACCTCGACCGCATCGTGGCCGCCAACGCCGAGGAGCTGGCGGCGCCCGAGGGTGTGGGGGCGGTGATCGCCAACAGTGTCCATGAGTTCTTCGCCCTCGATCGCAACCGCGAGATCGTCGACAAGCTACGGGCCGCGGGGATGAACTTCGAGGGGCCGGAGATCGAAACCGACGCGCCGCCCGTTCTCGAGGGTAAGGCGGTCGTGGTCACCGGGACGCTCGAGGGCTGGTCGCGCGACGACGCCATCGCCGCCATTCAGGCCCGAGGTGGGACCTCGCCGGGCAGCGTGTCGAAGAAGACCGCGTATCTGGTCGCCGGTGCCGAGCCGGGGGCGTCGAAGCTGAACAAGGCGACCGAGCTCGGGATTCCCACCCTGGACGAGAACGGCTTCGCCAAGCTCCTCGAGACGGGCGAGGCCTAGATCACCAGGTTGGCCGGCGAGGGTACGGGGGCCTCGACTCGCCGGCCATCACCCCGCCCAGCCCCGGCGAGGTCGAGCCGCCGACCCTCGCCGGCCCGCTCATAGATAGGCCAGTTCTTCGGCGTTTGGATCGGCTACAGGGTCGTCGCAGGTGGGGCAGTACCAGCGAGTCTCTAGGGGCGTGCCGCAGGTGGCGTGGTGGAGGGCGTCGGCGTCGCCGCCGTGGTGGGCGGCGCCCCACTGCGTGAGGAGGCGGAGGGCGCCGGCCAGGTCGCGTCCGGCCGCTGACAAGTCGTAGGAGAAGCGGGGCGGGCGCTGGGTGTAGGGGTTCGAGACGACGACGCCCTCGCGTTCGAGGTGCTTCAGGCGCTGGCTGAGGACCGTCGGGGCGATGCCCTCGACCTCGTCGGCGAGCTCGTTGAACCGCTTGGGGCCCTCGAGCAGGGCGGCGATCACCTGGAGGGTCCAGCGGTCGCCCACGCTGCCGGCAGCCTCAGCAAGGGGGTTGACGGCCATGTCTGATCATGGTACTCACTTGCAAATCAAAAGTCACTAGCAAGTGGGAGTCGTAGCTATGGCAGTCCTAGAAGAGCTTCAGCAGGCGGCGTCGGCGGTGGCCACGAGCGTGGCGCCGGCGGTCGTGCGGATCGGCGCCGGCGGTGGGCGGGGAGCGGGGGTCGTCGTCGGGGGCGGCCTCGTCCTGACCAACGCCCACAACCTCCGTGGTGGCGAGACCACCGTTACCTTCAGCGACGGCCAGGCCATCACCGGCCAGGTTCGGGGCGTCGACGTCGATGGCGACCTCGCGGTCGTTGCCGTCGACACCGGCAACCGGACCGCTCTCGAATGGGCGCCCGCCGAGCCGGCGGTGGGAACGCCCGTGTTCGCGGTCGGCTCGCGCGGCGAGCAGGGTGCCCGCGTCACTTTCGGGCTCGTGAGCGCGGTCGGCCAGGCGTTCCGGGGTCCGCGCGGCCGGCGCATCACCGGCACCCTCGAGCACACCGCCGCCCTCACGCGGGGGTCGTCGGGGTCGCCGGTCGTCGACGCTGACGGTCGTCTCGTCGGCCTGAACACCAACCGCCTCGCCGAGGGCTTCTACCTGGCTATCCCCGCCGACGACGACCTGCGCAGCCGGGTCGACGCGCTTTCCCGGGGCGAAGCACCCGAGCGCAAGCGGCTCGGCATCGCGCTCACCCACGGCGGAGCGGCCAAGGCTCTCAGACGGTCTGTCGGGCTCCCCGAGCGAGACGGCCTGCTCGTTCGGTACGTAGACGCCGATGGCCCCGCGGGGCGTGCCGGCGTCCGTTCCGGTGACCTGATCGTCGAGGCCCAGGGCCAGGCGATCGCCACCGTCGACGATCTGTTCGCGGTCCTCGACGCGGTCGGCGCTGAGCAATCTGTGGCCCTCGGCATCGTGCGTGGCGCTGAGGAGTTGTCGCTGAGCGTCACCTTCGGGCCCGCCCGCGAGGAAGGCTCGGCGTGACGACCTTGGCCGAGTCGCCGCCGGCGCCGTCCGAGCAGCCGTCGGAAGACGAAGCTCTGGACGCCTATTCGCGGGTCGTCACTGTCGTCGCCGAGCGCCTCACGCCCTCTGTGGCCAGCCTGCGGGTGATGGCCAAGGTGCCCGGCGGGCGTCGCCCGCGGGGGAGCGGGTCGGGCGTGGTGGTCACTCCCGACGGGTTCGTCGTCACGTCGGCCCACGTCGTCGATCACGCCGCAGGCGGCGTGGCCGCCTTCGCCGACGGCCTCGAGACCGACTTCGAGGTGGTGGGCGCCGACGCCCTCTCCGATCTGGCCGTCATCCGGGTGCGGGCGAGCGACCTGCGGGCCGCCATGCTCGGTGACGCCGACCGGCTGCGCGTCGGCCAGCTCGTTGTCGCCATCGGCAATCCTCTCGGCTTCGCCGGTTCGGTGAGCGCGGGCGTGGTCAGCGCCCTGGGCCGCTCGCTGGCCACCCAGGCCGGTCGCAACGCCCGGCTGGTGGAGAACGTGATCCAGACCGACGCCGCCCTGCATCCCGGCAACTCGGGGGGCGCGCTGGCGAACAGCGCCGGCGACGTCGTCGGCATCAACACCGCCCTCATCGGTCCCGGTCTCGGCCAGGGGCTCGGCATGGCCGTGCCCGTCAACGCCACCACGCGTGGGATCGTCGGCGCCCTTATGGCCGAAGGCCGGGTGCGCCGGGCCTACCTTGGCATCGCCGGCGGTACCCGCCCTCTGCCCCCACGGGCGGCGGACGCCACCGGCCGCACCAAGGGCGTCGAGGTGCTGTCCGTCGTGTCAGACAGCCCGGCGGCGCGCGCCGGTCTGCGGCCCGAGGACGTGATCGTCGACGTCGACGGCGTCGCCGTCACTGACGTCGGCGATCTTCAGGCGCTGATGACTGCGGCGCGCATCGACCGCACCATCACCGTCCGCATCGTGCGTGGCGGCGAGGTGCGTGACGTCGATGTCCGTCCGACGCTGCTCAGCGACTAGCAGCCTCCTAGAGATCGAGGTCCTCGAGTCCGCTGCTGGGGACGCACTGCGGGGTGCCGGCGTCGTCGGTGACCCACTTGCCGTTCTCGTCCAGCCACGGGGTGTAGCCCGCGGGGCAGTCCCACTCGTTGCTCGGCGTCGGCGAGGGCGCGGTGGTGGGTGCGGGCGTCGAGTCGGAGGTGGTCGTCGCCTGGTCGGAGGAGTCGTTGCCCGGCTGGCCGGGGTTCGCGGTGTTGGTTTCCGCTCCCTGCCCTCCGGACCCGCCGGCCGACGCGTTGCCGCCGAAGAAGCCGAGGCCGGGCACGCCGCCGCTACTGACTCCGTTGCCGAAGCCGCCGCCGCTCGACGAGCCGCTCCCGCCACCGAAGCCGCCGCCGAACTGCGCGTGGGCCACCGGAAGGGAAACGGCGGAGATGGCGGCGATCGCGAGCAACAGGCGGACAGGACGTCGCATCTGGAAACCTCCCTGAAAGCGAAGCACTCTGCCTAGCCGCCGCGGCCCGGTCGCGCCAAAACGACGTCAGTCGTTCTCTAACGCCTTCCTTATCGACGACGCCGTCTCCGCCATGGCGTCGTCGCTCTCGTAACGCTGGCGGGGCCAGAAGAAACCCCGCAGCCCGTCCTTGAACCGACGCGGGATCACGTGGAAGTGCAAGTGGGGGACGCTCTGGCTCACGCGGTTGTTGACGCCGACGAAGTTGCCGTGGGCGTCCATGGCCCGCTCGACGGCGGCGCCGACCCGCTGCACGGTCCGCAGCATCGGGACCATCAGCGCCTCGGGAAGGTCGCCAAGCGTCTCGACGTGCTCCTTGGGTACGACGAGGCAGTGGCCGGGAAAGACCGGGCGCAGGTCGAGGAACGCCATGACGTCGGCATCGTCGAGCACGACATGACCTCGTTCGCCGCCGGCCACGATGGAGCAGAACGCGCAATCGTTCAATGCAGGGTGAAGCACCAGCGGTACTGGTTGGCCTGAGAGCGGCCCTGGGTGATCTGCCAGTACTCGACCGTGGCGCAGTGATGGCCGGGCGACAGCTCGCGGTACGGACTGTCGGGTTGGGCATGCAGGGCGATCTTGTTGGTGGCCTCCACCCTCTGGATGTCGTCGGCGGGAATCTCGACGCCGTCGAGGAACAGGATGCCGGTGTAGCCGGCCGCGAGGTCGGCGCTCAGCTCCACTTGGCGCAGGTCGAGGTCGCCAGGCGTGGGCGACACCGACTCGATCCCCGCGATCTGCACGGGTGCCTTGGTGTCGGAGGACTGGAACGCCCACCAGATGCCGACGATGGCGATCGCCGCCACCACCGAGATGACGATCCGGCGCACGACCGACGTCATCGGGCGGGGAGCTCCGGAGAGGGAAACAGCGGCGCCGACGCCCAGAGCAGCACGAGCACGGTCGAGGCCACGACGATCTCCAAGACACGAAGCGGTAGGGCAACGCCGGGCGCGAGGAGCGCCACTCCCACGCCTGAGACCTCCCACAGCAGCACGGCGAAGAATGCGCCGGCCCGCCGGCGCAGCAGCCAGGCGCAGAACGGCAGCTTGCCGGCGACGAACACCGCGTACACGGGCAGGCGGTGGCCGACGAAGACGATCACGGCGATGAGCAGAACCGCCTCGAGGGCGGCGAGAGCCGCAGCGGCGGGCAGCGTCCACTCTCGTCGCTCGTCCGGGGGCATGTCGCCATTGTTGCCCACCCCTCGTTCTGGCGGTTGTAGGTACCGCCGGCGGCTCACAATCGCCAGAACTAGGGGCGAGACGGGTCCGCGGTTTGCCTAGACCCCACCGGTAGCCTCAAACGGCGTGGCGACCTCGCGACTCGCTGAACAGGTCGGCCGCGTCCTCGGTGGCCGTTATCGCCTGGTGTCGCTGTTGGGCAGCGGCGCCTCGGCCCGCGTCTTCCTGGCCGAAGACGCCACCCTCGGCCGCCAGGTGGCGGTGAAGCTGCTGCACCCGGCGCTGGCCGACGACGACCGTTTCCTGCGTCGCTTCCGCGCCGAGGCGCGGGCGGCGGCGGCGCTGAGCCATCCCGCAGTGATGGCGGTGTACGACTGGGGCGAGGAGGACGACGGCCCCTATCTGGTCTGCGAGTACCTGGGTGGCGGCAGCCTGCGGGCGCTGCTCGACCGGGACCAGCGGCTCACGCCCTCGCAGGCCCTCCTGGTGGGCCTCGACACCGCCCGCGGCCTCGACTACGCCCACCGCCGGGGCGTCGTCCACCGCGACATCAAGCCCGGCAACCTGCTGTTCGACCTCGATGGCCGCGTCCGCATCGGTGACTTTGGGCTGGCCAGGGCTCTGGCCGAGGCGGCGTGGACCGAGCCGGTCGGCGCGGTGCTCGGCACCATCCGCTACGCCGCGCCCGAGCAGGTGCGGGCCGAGGAGGTCGACGGTCGCGCCGACGTCTACGCCCTCGGCGTGGTGCTGATCGAGGCCATCACCGGCACCGCCCCCTTCGCCGCCGACTCCGCGGCGGGCTCGCTCATGGCCAGGCTCGACGGGCCGGTGCCCATCCCCAAGGAGGCCGGACCGCTGGCGCCGCTGCTCACCCGGGTCCTCGAGTTGGAGCCCGACGGCCGTCCCGACGCCGGTGAGGTGGCCGAGGAGCTCGAGTCGATCGCCCGCCAGCTCCCCCGCCCCGCGCCGCTCCCGCTGGAGCCGGCGGCGTCGCCCTCGTCTCCGCCGAAGACCAAGGCCCGCGCCCGGCGCCCGTCCGAGCCGCCTTCGGACCCCGATCCCACCGACCTGGCTCTGGCCAAGGCGGTGGGCGTGGTCGACGCCACCGAATTGGGCGTGGCCATACCCGAGCGGCGCCGGCGCTGGCCCAAGGTCCTGATCGCCATGCTTCTCCTCGCCATCGTCGGTGCCGGTGCGGCGTTGGGCTACCGCACGATGCTCCCCAGCCACGCGCTGCCCGACGTGCGCGGCCGCGACCAGCGGCGGGCCACGTCGATGCTGCACTTCGCCCACGTCAACATCCGGGTGACGAAGGCGTACTCCGACGACCGACCGGCGGGAACGGTGCTCTCCCAGCGCCCGCCGGCGGGCGAGCGAGTGCGGGAACGCACCGTCGTGCGGCTGACGGTCTCGCAGGGACCGCCGCCGGTGGCGGTGCCCGACCTCTCCGGCCTCGACCGCCAGGGCGCCGACGACCGCCTGGCGGCGTCGGGGCTTCGCGTCGGGACGGTCACCGCTCGCTACACCGAGGACGCGCCCAAGGACCTCGTGCTCGACTGGGCGGCCAAGGGCTCCCAGATCGCCAAGGGCGGGGCCGTCGACCTGGTCGTGTCGGCCGGCCCCGAGCCCCGGCGCATCCAGGACTGGTCGAACCATCCCTACGACGAGGTGGCGGCGGCCATGAAAGCCGGTGGACTCGTGCCGGTGAGGGTCGACGCCTTTAGCGACACCGTTCCCGTCAACATGGTGATCGCCACCACGCCGGGCCCCGGCCAGCTGGCCGACAAGGGCTCGAAGGTGAGCATCACCGTCTCCAAGGGCCCCGATCTCGTCGCCGTCCCCGACGTCAGGGGCCTGTCGGTCTCTGAGGCGCAGGGTCGCCTGAAGTCGGTGGGCCTCGACGTGGCGAACACCTTCGGCCCGCCTAACAAGACCGTCTTCTCCGTCGATCCCGATCCCGGCACCAAGGTCAAGCGCGGCACCGGCGTCAATCTCTACACCCGCTAATCGCTATCTCGTCCTTCACCGTCACGACCTACGAGGTGGCGGCGCCGCGTCACAGGAGACGCCGGAGCGGGCGCAGGTGGTGCAGCAGCGCCTCGAGGTCGCGCGCGGCGTGGCGGACGGTGCCAAGGACCTGCGGCGGGAACATCAGCGCGCCGAGCACTCCGAATTCCACCGTCGCCCACGCGTTCGCCTTGCTGTCAATCGACGCGATGAGGCGGAGCGCGTCGAACCCGAAGACGTACGCAGCCAGGACCAGCGCGGAGACGAACGCGCCCTCCTCGGAATCCATCGTGAGGTTGTTGCCGGCGAACCACACGCCGGTGTCCTGCTGACCCTCGTACGGCGTCGCCGTCGGGCTGACGCCTTGCGCCATGTGGAACGCCAGCTTCGGGCCGGTCATGAACGACGGGAGCCACATGCCGTGCTCCCACTGCATGGCCTTGGCGATCGTGTTGCTCGCGGGGATCGGTAGGCCCGGCACGGTTGTCGGGTCGAAGCCGTACATCGTGAGGTACCACTCGTCATCAGGGTCCTGGAGCGTATGGCCGATCAGGTTGCTCTCGATGTAGGTCGTGTACGTCTTCGACAGGTCATAGCCGTTCTCGATCGCCGACACCGCGGGCGCCGTGAACTGGAGCGTCTCCTGGTTGTCCGTCTGGAGGCCGGGTGCGAGCACGGTCCGATCCTGGTGCAGGTAGCAGTAACCGGGCTGGAGGTCCCACACCGTCGTGCCGTACTCGGTCGGCGTCCCGACGTAGGGCTCGTAGAACGACCACCGCGGGTCGGCCGCGAGGAGCTGCGAGATCGAGCGCAGGTCGAGCGTGCACACGACGTAGTCGAACGTCTTGGTCTGCGCGGGCTGCCCGCCTTCGGTCCACGTCACGGTGGGCCCCGACGACGGCGTCTTCGTGGTGATCGCGGTGGCCGTCGCGCCACACCGGATGTCGAGCAGCCCACCGAGCTGCGCCTGCGCGAGCGCCGCCATCTGCGCGACCCACGAGTCGGCGCCATCGCGGAAGCGCGCGAAGCCACTCGTCTGCTGGGTCATCGACGCAAGGCCGAGATCGAACATCGGCGCGATGTCGGCGAGGATCACCTTGTCGAGCAGCGCGGCGCCGTAGCCGTTCATGATGCTCATGTACGGGTCGAGGAAGTACTGCTCGAACGAGGCGAGATCGTTGAACATCGACGCGTGCGCGCCGAGCACGGTCTGGAGCGACTCGACCCACTCGAGCGGTGAGTGGTCGATCGTCCTCGACTGCATGAGCGTCTCGAACGCGATGCAGTCGTGCAGCCCCGCGCTGTACATCGTGGTGTTCTGGTACGTGGGGAAGTTGCCCCAGTAGGGCGTCGTCCCGTTCACGGGCGGGAACGCGCAGGCGATGCGCAGCTCGACCGGGTCCAGCGCCACGCCGGCGAAGTCGGGCAGCGCGAGCATCGATGCAACCGCGGGGTACATCGTGGGCGCGATGAGCTGGACGCCGAGGTCGAGCTGCACCGTGACGCCGTCCATCGTTACCGACTCGCTGTGCGAGTGCCCGCCCACCTGCGGGTCCTGGTGCAGCATCGTGATCTGCCACTGGTCGGTCGTGAGACCGAGCTGCTTCGCGCGCGCGAGGCACCACGCGAGCCCGACGCCGCTGGCGCCGCCGCCGATGATGCACACCTGCTGAACGTCGGTCGGTGCTTCGGTCATCGCTCCTCCAGGCGGTCGTGCAGCGCCCTCGCCGCATCGATGTCGGGTTGACGTCGTCCCTCGCCGATGCCGGCGAGCGCAGCGTCGAGCACGCCGCGCGCCTCGATGCGGCGATCCTGCTCGCGCAGCCACGCTGCGAGCTGGGTCGAGGCGCGCAGCACGACGAGTGGGCAGCTGCTCGCTGAGGCGAGCGCGATGGCGCGATCGTGCTCGGCACGGACGTCGGCAGCACCCGCGCCGGTCTCGGCGAGCAGCGCTCCGCGGATGCGGAACAGCTCGGCGCTGTGCATGGGCTGCGCATCGATCGGTGCGGCGAGCAGCCCCTCGTCTGCTGCCGCGAGCCCGGCAACCGGGTCTCCGCGCACGAGGTGCGCTTCGGCGAGCAGCGAGAGCGAGTGGTTCAGACCCAGACCCTGCTGGAACCCGCGGTGCGTCTCGAGCCCACGTTCGATCCTCGCGATGGCGCCGTCCCCGGCACCCAAGAGCGCGGAGGACCAGCCGCCATAGAGGTCGGCGAACGCGTTGAACATCGGGATGCCGTACGTGTCGGCGGTCTCGGCGAGGAGGGCGGCCAGCTCGGCGACCTGGTCGAGCTCTCGCCGCCACAGCGCGACAATCGTGCTGCCGGCGCGGGCGAGCACTGCGGCGATGAGATCGGCGTCGGGCGCGACCGCGATCATGCGCAGCTCGTCGGCCCACCGCGCGGCCGGCTGCTCTTCGAGCAGGAGCACGCCCGCGAGCGCGCCGTACATTAGCGCCTGCGCGCGCTCGATCGGCTTGGCGCCTTCGGCGTCGCGGCCGTCGATCACCCCGGCGGCGTGCTCGACGGCTCGCTCGAACTCGCCGCTGTTGTAGAGCGTGCCTGCGAACGCGACATCCGCGAGCCGGCGGTGCTCGGGTTCGCCGGTCACCTCGGCCGCGCGCTCGATCTCGGTCGCGAGCTGGAGCGCGCCCTCGAGCTGGCCCGCGTTGAGCGCGGCGGACCACATACCGAAGAGCACGCTGATGCGCGCGTGCGGCGCGCCAAGGCGCTCGCTCAGCTCGCGGGCGCGGTCGATCGACGCTCGTGTGTCGGGTCCCGCGAACGCGCCGGACATCTCGATGGCGCGATGGCGCTGGAGCTCGAGCGTCAGCTCTCGCTCGACGGTGGCAGGTGACTCCGGCAGCGCTCGCACCTCGTCGATCGCGTGGCGGAAGTGCTCCCTCGCCTCGGCCCACGCCGACCGCGCGGTGGCGGACGTGGCGGCCCGCGACCATGCGTCTGCCGCTTCCTCGTGCTGCTCGGCAGAGGTGCGGTGGCGCGCCACGACCTCGATGCCGGAGCTCTCGCCGATGACGTCGGCCACCGCGCGATGCAGCGCTCGGCGATCGCGGCGAAGCAGCGCGCTGTACGCGGCTTGCTGCACGAGGGCGTGCTGGAACTCGAACCGGCGCGCCGACGGCTCACCCACCGGGTGCACGAGCTCGCTCGCGACCAACGTGTCGAGCGCGGCGTCGACCTCCCGCACGGTCGATCCCGACGCGGCGACGAGCACCGCGCTGCTGAACTCTCGGCCCACGACTGCCGCGACCTGCGCGATCGGCTTGGCGGTGCCGAGCCCGTCGAGCCGCGCCATCAACGAGTCGTGCAGCGTCGCCGGGATCGACTCGGCATCAACCACCCCATGTTCGGCGACGGCGCGGGCGAGCTGCTCCGCGAACAACGGGACGCCGTCGCTGCGGGCGACCAGCGCGTCGATCACGGCGTCGTCTGCGTGCGGACCGGCGGCGGTCGCGATGAGCGCGCGGGTGTCGTCGGAGCCGAGGTTGTCGAGCGCTACGACGGAGTACGCGTCGGCCGGCTCCAACGGCAGCAGCGCCGCAGGGCGGCTCGCCAGCACGACCATCAGACAAAGGCTCGCGAGCTGCGGGAACAGGGCAGTAAGCACCTCGACCGTCGACGGGTCGGCCCAGTGCACGTCCTCCAGCACGATTACGGCTGGGCCACGGGCCGCGAGGGCGGCGAGCCAGCGCACGACCCAGGCGATCGTGCGGCGACGTTCGGCTTCGGATGCGGCGACCGTGCGCGGCTGCTCGTCGGCGATGCCGAGCAGCTCGGCGATTAGGCGGGCGCCCTCGTCGGCATCGGCGCCCGCGCCACCATCGGCGCAGGCGGCGACGTCGGCCTCGATCGCGGCGCGCTGCGCGTCGGCGGTCGTGATGCCGCGCCGCGCGAGCTGCCCGCGGATCAGGTCGACGATCACGCCGAAGGGCGTGTGCCGCTGGTACAACGACGCCTGGCCGACCTCCCACACCGCGGCATCGCCTGCCAGTCCTACGACGTCGCGACGTAGCTCGGCGACGAGCCGGGACTTGCCGACGCCGGGCTCGCCGACGATGAGCACGACCTGCCCAGTCCCCGCGGCCGCGGCGCCGAACCGGTCGCGGAGCAACGCCCGCTCGCGCTCGCGTCCAACGAAGGTCGCGTGGAACCCGGTCGCGCGACCTACCGTCGACGCCGACTCCGAGACGACGCGGTGCAAGCGCACGGGCTCGGCGATCCCCTTGAGCTCGTGTGCGCCGGCGTCCTCGACGACGAACGCGCCTCGGGTCAGGTCGAGCGTCGCGTCTGTTACCACCACCTCGCCCGGCGACGCGGCGCTCTGCACGCGTGCCGCGAGGTTCATCGCGTCGCCGAGGGCGTGCGTTTCGCGCCGCGACGCACCACCGACCTCGTCGATCACGACGACGCCCGTGTGCAGCCCGACCCGAACGCCCGGCGCGCTCGCCGCGCCGAGCGGTGTCTGCGCCGCGGCCTCGAGCACCGCGTCGCGGATGGCGAGCCCCGCCCGCACGCCACGGCTGGCAGCGTCCTCGAGCGCCACGGGGTAGCCAAAGTAGGCGAGCACCCCGTCGCCGAGGTAGCTCGCGAGGTGGCCGCCGTGCTCGGTGATGCAGTCCGCGCAGATTCGGTAGTAGTCGTCGACGATCTCACGGAACTGCTCGGGATCGATCGCGGCGGCGAGCTCGGTCGACCCGACGAGATCGGAGAACAGGACCGTCAGCTGCCGCCGTTCGCCACCGAAGGCGAGCCGCGACGGCTCGGGCCTGAGCGCCGCGCCACAGGTCGCGCAGAAGCGTGCCGTCAGCGGGTTCTCGTGAGCGCACGGTCCCAGCGCCATCAAGCCTCCTTGGTGACAACGCTAGTGAGACACCCGTGCGCGCTCGGGCACGAGGCGGACAATCCGCCCTGTGTGAACGCACGAAGTTGCGCCGCGCAGCCTATGGCGGTCTGGCCAGAACGCGCGACGAGATTGGCGGTCCGCGGTTCGAGAGCCCGGGGTGTCGTCGGCGGCAGGTGATGGCCGCGGTCAGTTCCGGTCGAGCCAGATCTGGAGTGTCTGGGTGGTCCAGGTCGGCACGCCGGTGCCGAGGTAGTCGTTGTCGTTGGTCCAGATGCCGGCCGAGACTGCGAGGGCGCTGGCGACAACTGGCCAGTCGGTGGGGTCGCGTTGGCATCGGGCGAGTGCTTCGTCCTCGACCGCGGCGTAGATCGCCTCGTCCAGGATCACGGCGTTCGTCTCGACCGCCTCGACGCAGATGTCGACGAGCCCCTGGGCGACGTCGGCGTCGAGGTGTCGCCGCCGGGCGAACGCGCCAACCCGACGGGGCAGTTCGACCTGGGTCTCGGCCCACATCTGCTCGGGCAAGAACAGTTCGAGTCGCTCATCGCCGAGCCGGGCGCGGCCGCTCGCGCGGAGAAGCTCGCCCACGAGAACGCTGGTGTCCACCACCAGACGCATCAGCGCTTGCGGCGCCTGCTGGTGATCTCTTCGACCAGTTCGTTCTCGGAGAGGTCTGTCGTCCGTAGGACCGACTCGACCGCTGCGCCGAGCCGACCGAGGACCTTGCGGCCGGCCTTGCGGTCCTTGGCGGTCACGGGGACGAAGAACCCAATCGGCTCGCCGTGCCGCTCAATGACCAGCGTCTCGCCCGATCCCATCATTGACGTCGCCTGATCGCGGAACTGCCTGACGCCGACCGACCTCACCGGTGCCTCCTCGCTTCGGTGTGACCACCAGTGTAGCCACAACCGCCACGCGGCGGCGCCCGGGGCGTCGAGGAAGGCGCAGACCAGCCCCTTCACCCTGATCCTGCAAGAAGTACTACGGGCGACGAGTTCCGGGAGAGATTGGTATCGGTGGGCGGGCGGCCCTCTTGTGTGTCGCCGCCGAGCTAGGCGCGTAACCTGCCTCCGTACTCGACGCGGAGGGATGGAAATGGGCGCACTCGACGGGCGTGTCGCGATCATCACCGGCGCGGGGCGGGGCATCGGTCGAGAACACGCCCTGCTGTTTGCCAGCGAGGGGGCCAAGGTCGTGGTCAACGATCTCGGGGGCGCCATGGACGGCACCGGCGACGACCGCACGCCGGCGCAGCAGGTGGTGGACGAGATCAAGGCCATGGGCGGCGAGGCCGTGGCCAACGCCGACAACGTGGCCGACTGGGAGGGCGGCCAGCGGTTGATCAACGCCGCCGTCGAGAACTTCGGCGACCTGCACGTCCTCGTGAACAACGCCGGCATCCTGCGCGACCGGGTGCTCGTGAACATGACCGAGGAAGAGTGGGACGCGGTGATCCACGTCCACCTCAAGGGGCACTTCGTGCCGACGCGCTGGGCCGCGGCCTACTGGCGCGAGCAGACCAAGGCGGGCAAGCAGGTGAAGGCCAGCATCGTGCACACGTCGTCGACGTCGGGCCTGCTGGGCAATCCCGGCCAGACGAACTACGGCGCGGCCAAGGCGGGCATCGCCATGTTCAGCAACATCTGTGCCATGGAGCTCGAGCGCTACGGCGTTCGCTCCAACGCGCTCGCGCCGGCCGCTCGGACGCGGCTCACGCTGGCGACGCCCGGGCTCGGCGAGGTCGTGAAGGAGCCCGGGGCCGGGAAGTTCGACATCTGGGACCCCGCCAACATCTCGCCCCTGGTCGGCTACCTGGCGACGGAGGACTGCCCGGTCACGGGCAAGATCTTCTTCGTCCAGGGCGGCAAGGTGCAGCTCATGCAGCCCTTCACGCTCACCGACTCGATCGACAAGGACGACCGCTGGACGGTGGGCGAGCTGCAGAGCGAGATGAAACGCCTCATCGGATAAGCCGAGATGGGTGACGAGCGCCTCATCTCGGAGGCGCCCGGCGCCAGCGAGACCGTTGTCGTCCCGTGGCCGCTGCTTCTGCGCCGGCGCGTCGTACAAAGGGTCGAATCCAGCGACCGCTACCGCTGGTGGGTGCTGACCACCTGCCTGACGGGCCTGTTTGCGGTTGGCATCACCATCACCATCCTCACGATCTCGTTGCCCCGGGTCGCCCGCGATCTCCACTCCGACACGGCCACGATGACGTGGGTCATCACCGGCCCGCTGCTGGCCTTCGGCGTCATCGGCCCGCTCGTGGGCAAGCTCAGCGACGTCTGGGGGCCGCGGCGGGTGTACCTGCTCGGACTCACGGTCTCGATGGTGTTCGCCATCGCCAGCGCGCTCGCATGGAACGCGTCGTCGCTGATCGCCTTTCGTGTTCTCGCGGGCGCCGAGAGCGCGTCGGTGGGACCCGCGGCGCTCGCCCTGATCCTGCGTTCGTTCTCGCAGGAGGACCGGGTGAAGGCCATGGGCTGGTGGTCGCTGATCGGCGCGGGCGCGCCCGTGCTCGGCGTCGTCTTGGGCGGCCCCGCGGTCGAGCACCTGGGCTGGCGGGTGATCTTCGCCGCACAGGTGCCGCTGACGCTCACGGCCATCGCCGTTGGCGCGCTGGTGCTGCCCCGCGCCGATATCGGTGAGGAAGAGGAGCGTCCGCCCGTCGACGTCCGTGGCGCGCTGACGCTGGCGGTGTCGGCTACCTCGTTGCTGTTCGCCCTGAACCGCGCCCCAGCGTGGGGGTGGACGAGCCCCGCGGTGCTGGCGGCGTTCGCCGTCGCTCCGGTCTCAGCCTTGGTCTTTGTGAGAATCGAGCGGCGGGTCGATTACCCGCTGATCCCGCTCGAGTACCTCCGGCGCCGCAACTTCGCCATGCCCATGGGCGTGCAGTTCTTCACCAACTTCGCCTACATGGGCAGCTTCTTCCTCACGCCCCTCTTCCTGAGGAACGCCTTCGGCTACGGAGAGACCCGCATCGGCAGCCTCTCAATCGCCCGACCGCTGACCTTTTCCATCAGTGCGCCGATCGCCGGCTATGTCGCCGTGCGCGTCGGTGAGCGACGCGCGGCGATCTTCGGTGCCGTGGCCGTCTGCGGCTCGATGGCGGCGTGGTCGCGGCTGGCGCCGGGATCGCCCGACATCGGCATCATCGGGGCCCTGGCGCTGGCGGGCGTCGGGTTGGGCGTCAGCTCGCCGTCGATGTCGTCCACGGTGGCGAACGCCGTCGACGAGGAGAGCTTCGGGATCGTCGGCGCCGCGCAGCAGCTCGTGCTTCAGCTCGGGATCGTCGCCGGCATTCAGGTGACGCAGACCTTCCAGGCGGCGCGCCAGGCCCACGCCGGGCTCGTGCACTCGTACCAGCAGGCCTACCTACTCGCCGGCGCGGTGGGCGTGGCCGCGGTGGTCTGCGCGGTTTTCGTGCGCAGCGCCGACCGTGCTTCTGGCGGCTTCGCCGCCCCGGGCGGCGCCGGTACGCTCGAGGGACGTGGCCGTCGGAAATCGCACCGAACGCATTCACGCGCGGGCGCGTAA
>Ga0070708_100001771_pt1 | contig 16584 bp, 15 predicted proteins | sample KBSK5503metaG_FD_65469 | JGI IMG/M metagenome (GOLD analysis project Ga0070708, IMG submission 65469) | Corn, switchgrass and miscanthus rhizosphere microbial communities from Kellogg Biological Station, Michigan, USA - KBS K5-50-3 metaG | ecosystem: Host-associated > Plants > Roots >... | reverse complement strand
TCACCGTCAGCTTCGACGGCTTCAAGGCGCTGGACAACCTCTGCCTGATCGTCGAGCCCGGCGAGCTGCGCTGCATCATCGGCCCGAACGGCGCCGGGAAGACCACGATGATGGACGTGGTCACGGGCAAGACGCGCCCGGATGCCGGCGAGGCGCACTTCGGCAACGCCAACGACCTGACCCGCCTCTCGGAGCAGGAGATCGCCCGCGCGGGCATCGGGCGCAAGTTCCAGAAGCCCACCATCTTCCGCAACCACACCGTGTTCGAAAACCTCGAGGTGGCGCTGAAGACCGACAAGCGCGTCGCGCCCACGCTGCGCGCCCGGCGAACCGCCCAGCAGCAGGACCGCATCGACGAGGTGCTGGAGGTGATCGGCCTCTGCTGCAAGGCGGACCGCAAGGCGGACCTGCTCTCGCACGGCGAGAAGCAGTGGCTGGAGATCGGGATGCTGCTCGTGCAGGACCCGCTCCTCTTGCTGCTCGACGAGCCGGTGGCCGGCATGAGCGACGAGGAGGCCGCGCGCACCGGCCAGCTTGTCCGGTCGCTGGCCGGCAGGCACTCGGTGGTGGTGGTCGAGCACGACATGCACTTCGTGGAGAGCATCGCGCGCAAGGTGACGGTGCTGCACGAAGGGCGCGTGCTGGCGGAAGGCACTCTGGACGCGGTGCGCGCCGACCCGCGCGTGACGGACGTCTACCTGGGGCGCTGAATGCTCACCATCCGCGGTCTCAATCAGTACTACGGCGGCAGCCACATCCTGCGCGGGATCGACCTTCAGATCCCGGCCGGCGCCTGCACCGCGGTGCTCGGGCGCAACGGCGTGGGCAAGACCACCCTGCTGCGCTGCCTGATGGGCGAGCTTCCCCTGCGATCCGGTACCGTGATGCTGGAGGGAGAGGACGTGACCGCGCTTCCCGCCTGGGAGCGGGCGCGGCGCGGCCTCGGGTACGTTCCCCAGGGCCGCGAGATCTTCTCCCGGCTGACGGTGGAGGAGAACCTCCTGGTGGGCGAGGCAGCGGCCGGGAAAGGCAGCGCGGCATCCAGGGACGAGCTGGAGGAGCTGTTTCCCATCCTCCGCACCATGCAGCGGCGGCGCGGCGGCGATCTCTCCGGAGGCCAGCAGCAGCAGCTCGCCATCGCCCGGGCGCTGGTCTCGCGGCCGCGGGTCCTCTTGCTGGACGAGCCTACCGAAGGCATCCAGCCCTCGACCATCAAGGAGATCGGCCGGGTCCTGCGCAAGCTCCTGGAGCGGCGGATGACCATCCTGCTCGTCGAGCAGTACCTCGACTTCGCGCTGGAGCTGGCCGACCACTGCGTGGTGCTGTCGCGCGGCGAGATCGTCCTGCGGGGGCAGGTCGGGGAGCTCGACCCCGCGCAAGTGCGCAAGCACCTGTCCGTCTGAATGTTCCCCGAGGCAGACGCTGCGGCACCGAACCGCGGTAGAACGCCGCGCATGGCGCGGATCGCCCAGGGACGGCTCTCGTTCGAGCGCGCCGGCGCGGCCACGGTGCTGCGCGACGCGTACGCCGAGAGCCCCCTGCGGCTCTTGACGCCGCGCAACCACGGCCGGGCGGCATGGGCGTTCACCAGCACGCTCGGCGGCGGCTTCGTCGACGGCGATCGCGTGCGCCTGCGGATCTCGGTGGCGGAAGGGGCGCGCGCCTTCGTCTCCACGCAGGGTCCGACGCGCGTCTACCGATCGCCGCAAGGATGCGAGAGCACCGTCTCGGCCGAGGTGGCGGCCGGCGCCGCGCTGGTGCTCGCCCCCGACCCGACGGCCTGCTTCAAGGGGGCGCGCTTCCGCCAGAGGACCGAAGTCGATCTCGCCGATGGAGCCTCCGCCGCCGTCTGCGACGTCCTCTCCGCGGGCCGCAGCGGAGAGCGCTGGTCGTTCGACCGCTGCTCCCTGGGGCTCGCCGTCCGTCGCGGCGGGCGAGCGGTGCTGGAGGATTCCTGGCTGCTGGACTCCGCACACGGCCCGTTGGGAGACCGCCTCGGCCGATTCGAGGCGCTGGGGACCGCCTTCGTCGCCGGACCGCTGTTCGCCCGCGAGCCGCTCGCCTTGGACTCGCAGCCTGTGGTGCCGCGCTCGCGATTGCTGCTCTCTTCCAGTCCGGTCGGCGGCGATGCCGTGGTGCTGCGGCTCGCGGCGGCCTCCGTCGAGGAGCTGATGCTCGAGCTGCACGCGCGCCTGCGGATGGTCCCGGCGCTGCTCGGAGACAACCCTTGGGCGCGACGCGCCTGAAAGGAGTGCCCGGATGCACCTCACTCCGCGCGAAGTCGACAAGCTGGTGCTGCACGGTGCGGGCGTCGTCGCGCAGAAGCGGCTGGCGCGGGGGCTGCGCCTGAGCTACCCCGAGGCGGTCGCACTGATCTCGACGCAGCTCTTGGAGCTCATCCGCGACGGGCGCGGTGTGGCCGAGCTGATGGATGTCGGCCGCCGCATCCTGGGCCGGGCGCAAGTCCTCCCCGGCGTCGCCGAGCTGGTGGCCGAGGTGCAGGTCGAGGGAACGTTTCCCGACGGCACGAAGCTCGTGACCGTGCATCATCCCATCGCGCTCCAGCAGGGCGATCTCTCGCTCGCGTTGTACGGCAGCTTCCTCCCCACGCCGGATTCTTCCGCCTTCCGGGACGTCTCGGGGGAGACGGAGCCGGTGCCCGGGGAAGTGATCCCCGCGCCGGGCGAGATCGAGCTGAACGCGGGTCGCGAGAGCATCGAGGTGCCGGTGGTGAACCGCGGTGACCGTCCCATCCAGGTCGGCAGCCACTACCCGTTCGCCGAGACCAACGCCGCCCTCTCCTTCAATCGGGACCGTGCGTCCGGGAAGCGGCTGGACATCCCCGCCGGCACCGCCGTCCGCTTCGAGCCGGGCGAGAGCAAGACCGTGCGCCTCATCTCGTTCGCCGGAGCGAAGCCATGAGCCGCCGCATCGACCGGCGGCACTATGCCGACCTGTACGGGCCGACCAAGGGCGACCGGGTGCGGCTCGGCGACACGGCGCTGATCGCCGAAGTCGAGCGCGACTTCACCAGCTACGGCGACGAGTGCAAGTTCGGCGGCGGCAAGGTCCTGCGCGACAAGCAGGGGCAGAAGGCCGGCGCCACGGACGCGGAGGCGCTCGACTGCGTCATCACCAACGCCCTGGTCCTCGACTGGACCGGCATCTACAAGGCGGACGTCGGCATCAAGAAGGGCCGCATCGCCGGGATCGGCAAGGCGGGAAACCCGGACACCATGGCGGGGGTGACGCCCGGGATGGTGGTGGGAGTCACCACCGAGGCGATCGCCGGCGAGGGCCTGATCCTCACCGCCGGAGGAGTGGACACGCACATCCACTTCATCAGCCCGCAGCAGGCGCCCGAAGCGATCGCCAGCGGGATCACTTCCTGGGTCGGCGGAGGCACCGGCCCGGCGACCGGGACGAATGCCACGACTTGCACGCCGGGCGTCTGGAACCTGCAGCGGATGCTCCAGGCGGTGGACGATCTGCCGTTGAACGTCGGCTTCACCGGGAAGGGCAACACCTCGCGGCCGGAAGGATTGCTCGATCAGATCCGCGCCGGCGCCTTGGGGCTCAAGTTGCACGAGGACTGGGGGACGACGCCTCCGGCCATCGACTGCTGCCTGTCGGTGGCGGAGGGCGAGGACGTCCAGGTCACCATCCACACCGACACGCTGAACGAGTCCGGGTTCGTCGACGATTCGATCGCGGCCTTCAAAGGCCGCACCATCCACACCTATCACTCGGAAGGCGCCGGCGGCGGCCACGCTCCGGACATCCTGCGCGTCTGCGGCGTCGCCTCCGTGCTCCCCTCCTCCACCAACCCGACCCGCCCGTTCACCGTCAACACCCTGGACGAGCACCTGGACATGTTGATGGTCTGCCACCACCTCGACCGGGAGATCGTCGAGGACGTGGCCTTCGCCGAGAGCCGGATCCGCGGCGAGACCATCGCCGCCGAAGACGTGCTGCACGACCTGGGCGCCATCAGCATGATGTCCAGCGACAGCCAGGCGATGGGGCGGGTGGGCGAGGTGATCGCGCGCACCTGGCAGACGGCGCACAAGATGCGCGAGCAGCGCGGGCGCCTCGGCGGCGAGCGGGGAGACAACGACAACCTGCGCATCCGCAGATACGTGGCGAAGTACACCATCAACCCGGCCATCGCGCACGGGTTCGGCGACGTGGTGGGCTCGGTGGAGACGGGCAAGCTCGCCGACCTGGTGCTCTGGAAGCCGGCCTTCTTCGGCCTGAGGCCCGAGCTGGTGATCAAGGGCGGGTTCATCGCCTGGGCGCAGATGGGAGACGCCGGCGCGTCCATCCCCACGCCTCAGCCGCTGCTGATGCGCCCGATGTTCGGGGCGCACGCTCCCGGGCCCATCAGCCTGGCGTTCGTGTCGGGTCGCGCCGCCTCCGAGGGCACCGTCGCGGCCCTCGGGCTGCGCAAGACGATCCACGCGGTGCGCGGATGCCGCAAGCTCGGCAAGCGCGACATGAAGCTCAACGACGCGCTGCCCAAGCTGGAGGTGGACCCCGAGACGTACGAGGTGCGCGCGGACGGCGAGGTGCTGCGCTGCGAGCCGGCGGCCCGCTTGCCGCTGGCGCAGCGATATTCGCTCTTCTGAGGAGACGCCCATGTGGATCCTGCTGCAGCTCGCCGATTCCGCCTTCCCCACCGGTGGCTTCGCCCACTCGGCGGGGCTGGAGGCGGCGGGACAGGCGGGCGAGATCGAAGGCGTGCCGGGCGTGCGCCGCTTCACGCGCGACGCGATCTGGCAGGCCGGCTGGGGCGCGCTGCCGCTCATGCGCGCGGCCTTCACCGATCCGGCCTCGCTGCCGCAGCTCGACGCTCGGGCCGACGCGTTTCTCGCCAATCACGTGGCGAATCGGGCCAGCCGGATGCAAGGCCGCGCCTTCCTCTCCACCGTCGCCCGCGTGTTCCCCGAGCGGATCGCCCCCCTCCAAGCTCGCGCAGCCGGGCTCAAGCTGCATCTCGCGCCCGTGTGGGGCGCGGCCGTGAGCGCCCTGGAGATCGGCCTCCTGGACGCGCAGCGCGTCTTCCTCTGGACGACGGCCCGCAACGTGCTGTCCGCGGGCGTCCGCCTCGGCCTGCTCGGCACACACGAAGCGCAGGCGCTCCTGGCGGACCTGTCGCCTTTGCTCGACGAAGTGCACGCGAGGTGCGGCGAGCTGGGAGTCGACGCGCTCGCCCAGCCCGCGCCGCTGGCCGATCTGATCCAGGGGACGCACGACCGGCTGTACTCGCGGCTGTTCCAGTCCTGAAGGAGCCACCATGGGGCACGAAGGCGATCACGAGCATGCGGATCATCCGGGACACTTCCACGACCGCGACGCCCCACGGCGCCGCGACTTCCGGCGGCGCGCCTTTACCGTCGGAGTGGGCGGCCCGGTGGGGAGCGGGAAGACGGCGCTGCTGCTCGCTCTCTGCCGCGGCCTGCGCGACGAGGTCAGCCTGGGCGTGGTGACCAACGACATCTTCACTCGCGAGGACGCTGAGTTCCTCACCCGCCACGAGGCGCTGCCGCGGGAGCGGATCCGGGCGGTGGAGACGGGAGGCTGCCCGCACGCGGCCATCCGCGAGGACATCAGCCACAACCTCCTCGCCCTGGAGCAGTTGATGGAAGAAGTCCGGCCCGAGCTCCTCTTCGTCGAGAGCGGAGGCGACAACCTCGCCGCGCAGTACAGCCGCGAGCTGGCCGACTACACCATCTACGTGATCGACGTGGCCGGGGGCGACAAGGTGCCGCGCAAAGGCGGGCCGGGGATCACCCAGTCGGATCTGCTGGTGATCAACAAGACCGACCTGGCGCCGCACGTCGGCGCCGACCTCGCCGTGATGGACCGCGACGCCCGCCAGATGCGCGGCGAGGGACCCACCGTCTTCGCGCAAGTCACCCGCGGCGTCGGAGTCGACGCCATCGCCGCGCACGTCCGCCAGGCGTGGGCGCGCGCTACGCGAACCTCGAGGTGATCGGCCCGGGAATGCCCTTTGACCGGTGGCGGGCGACACCCTAGGTTCGCCCGATGCCCCCCGCTCCTCCGCCGGTGCCCACCCCGGTGCTCGGCGACCTCCTCCCGCTCTGGAGCGTGGTGCCCTTCGCGGTGATGCTGCTCGCCATCGCCCTGATGCCGCTGGTCGCGCCTGGACGGTGGGAGCGGAACTCCCTCAAGGCGGGCTTCAGCCTCTTGCTCGGGGCTCCGGTGGCGATCTGGGTCGGCTGGATCGAGCCCGGTGCGGTGCTGCACGCGGTCCGCGAGTACTTCGCGTTCATCCTCCTGCTCGGCGCCTTGTTCGTCGTCGCCGCCGGGATCGTCGTGCGGGGGACGCTGGCGGGGACACCCGGGACCAACACCGTGCTGCTCGCGGTCGGCGCCGTCCTCGCCTCGTTCATCGGAACCACCGGAGCCTCGATCCTGCTCGTCCGCCCCTTGCTCCGCGCCAACTCGGTCCGCGTTCGCAAGGCGCACGTGTTCGTCTTCTTCACCTTCGTGGTGGCGAACTGCGGCGGTCTGCTCACCCCCCTGGGCGACCCGCCGCTGTTCCTCGGCTTCTTGCGCGGGGTCCCGTTCACCTGGACGCTGCGGCTGTGGAAGGAGTGGCTGCTGGTCAACGGGGTCCTGCTGATCCTCTTCTACATCGTCGACTCGACCCTCTTTCGCCGCGAGGACATCGAGCGAGGCGTCGACCTGGACCAGGTCGCGGTCGAGCACCAGGAGCCGATCCACATCGCCGGCAAGCGCAACGTCCTCTATCTCGCCGGCATCGTGGCGGCGCTCCTCGCCTCCGGCGGTCTGGACTTGCCTGCCGTCGCCCAGAGCGCCGGAATCCTCGCCCTGCTCGCGCTCTCCTGGTTCACCACGCCCAAGGCGCTGCACGTGGAGAACGGATTCAGCTGGCATCCGATCCTCGAGGTGGCGGCGCTGTTCGCCGGGATCTTCGCCACCATGATCCCGGCGCTGGCCATCCTCAACGCGCGCGGGGCCGCCCTGGGCCTCGTGCATCCCTGGCACTACTTCTGGGCCAGCGGCCTGCTCTCCTCGTTCCTCGACAATGCCCCCAGCTATCTGGCCTTCGCCTCGGCCGCGAGCGGCAGCCTGGGAACGGACGCCGCCGACCTCAGGCAACTGCTGGCGCATCCGCACGGCGAGATGCTCCTCGTCGCCATCTCGCTGGGCTCGGTGCTGATGGGCGCAAACACCTATGTCGGCAACGGGCCGAACTTCATGGTGAAGGCGATCGCCGAGCGGGGCGGCGTCCGGATGCCCGGGTTCTTCGGATACATGGGCTACAGCGCAGCCATCCTGCTGCCGCTCTTCGCGGTGGTGACCTGGGCGTTCCTGCTCTGAGCTATCTTCCGACGGACTTCCACTGCTGGGGCAGCGGCGCGACGGTCTGGCCGCCCCGGAACCGTCCCGGGTCGATCCCGTACTTGCGCACCTTGTACCCGATGATCCGCTCGGTGCTCCCGAGCAGCCGCGCCGCCTTGGCCCGGTTCCCGCGCGCGCTCTTCAGCGCGTCGACGATCAAGTCCTTCTCGTACTGCTCGACCGCGTCGGAGAGCGAGGTCTGCACCGCGGTGCCCGAAGCCTCGGCCGTCTGCAGCGTGGGCGGCAGGTGATGGCCGTGGACCACCTGGCCGTCGCAGGTGACCACCGCGCGCTCGATGGTGTTCTCCAGCTCGCGCACGTTCCCCGGCCAGTGGTAGCTCACCAGCATGTCGATGGCCGGCGTGGAAATGCGCCGGATCTGCCGCTTGTGCTGCCGCGAGTACTTGGCGAGGAAGTGGTCCGCCAGCAGCATGATGTCCGGTTTGCGGTCGCGCAGAGGCGGCATGAAGATGGAGAAGACGTTGAGCCGGTAGTACAGGTCCTCCCGGAACTGCCGCTCGGTGATGCTCGCTTCCAGATCGCGGTTGCTGGCCGCGATCAACCGCACGTCGACGCGCACCGTCTCCGTGCCGCCCAGGCGCTCGAATTCCCTCTCTTGCAAGACGCGGAGCAGCTTGACCTGGCTGCCGGGGTTGAGCTCGCCGATCTCGTCGAGGAAGATGGTGCCGCCCTCGGCCAGCTCGAAGCGACCCTGCTTGCGCCCCTGCGCGCCGGTGAAGGCGCCCCGCTCGTATCCGAACAGCTCGGCCTCGATCAGGGTCTCCGGCAGCGCAGCGACGCTCACCTTCACGAACGGCTTGGCGGCGCGCGGCGAGTTGTAGTGGATGGCGTGCGCGATCAGCTCCTTGCCCGTGCCGGACTCGCCGCGGATGAGGACGGTGGTGTTGGTCTCCGCCACCTGCGCGATCTGCTCGTAGACCTGGCGCATGGGGCCGCTGGTCCCGACGATGTTGGAGAAGTCGTAACGCTGCTCCAGCTCCGAGCGGAGGTGGGTGTTCTCGGCGAGCAGGCGGCTGCGCTCGGTCTCCACCGTCCGCTGCGCGCGCAAGAGCTGCGCGATCATCGAGGCCACCACCGAGAGGAACTGGGCGTCGCTCTGGTAGTCGCGGTTGGCGTTGAAGGGGAAGTCCACCGCCACCGCCCCCGCCGGCTTGCGGTCGAGGACGATGGGGACGCAGACCAGGCTCCAGTCGGAGGACCCGGAGCGGCGGCGCTGGAAAGCGCGGTTCATCACCAGCGGTTCCTGCTGCGTCGCCGGGATCACCACCGGCCTGCCGCTCTGCACCACGCGACCGACCACGCCTTCGCCGAGCTTGTAGCGCGCCCTCAGGCCCTCGGCGGGGATCCCGACCGCGGCCTCCACGCCGATGTCGGCGGCGGCGTCGTCGAGCAGGAAGACCGCGCCGCGGACGATGCCCCGGTGCTGCTCCAGCTTCTCCAGCGCGCGCTCGAGAGAGGCGCGCAGCTCGGTCCCGCTCGCGAGCGCCCGACCGACGTCGGAGAGCGCCGACAGCGAGCGCAGATCCGTCCGCGCCTCGGTCGCTGCCACAGCCACGATGGGAAGGCTTAGCAGCGCTCCGCGAGCCTGACAACCATGGGGACGAAAATGTATGGCGTTTTCCACAATCCCACTATTTCGTCAGATCCGAGCTGCCGGACGATTTCTCCTCTGTCCGCTGCGAGACGCGCGAGACAAACTCGTCGGGAACCCGGCACCTTCCAACCGTTGTGACTGTACGGACGTTTTTGTCTGGAACGGCGGCATTTCCAACGAAAATGTCCGGCGAGGACGGGGAACCCTCGACCGTCCTTGAGCGAGCCCTTCGGCGCTGAGCTGGTCTGTGGTTTGCACAACCGGGCCGCGGCCGCTTCCGGCCGCGAGGAGGAAGAATGCCCATCGACAAGGGCGACACCGCGTGGGTCCTCATCTGCACCGCCTTCGTCCTTTTGATGACCGCGCCCGGGCTGGCGCTCTTCTACGGCGGCATGGTGCGGCAGCGGAACGTGCTCGCCACCTTGTTGCAGTCCTTCGCGGCCCTCGCCCTCGTCTCCATCCAGTGGGTGCTGTTCGGCTACTCCCTGGCCTTCGGTCCTGACCACGGCGGCTTGATCGGCGGACTGGACTGGGCCGGGCTGCGCGGAGTCGGTCCGGGACCGTCGAGCTACGCGCCGACCATCCCGCACCAGGCGTTCATGCTCTTCCAGATGATGTTCGCGGCCATCACCCCCGCGCTCATCACCGGTGCCTTCGCCGAGCGGAAGAAGTTCGCCGCCTATCTGCTCTTCACCCTGCTCTGGGCGACGCTCGTCTATGACCCCCTCGCCCACTGGGTCTGGGCCGAAGGAGGCTTCTTGCGCAAGCTGGGCGCGCTCGACTTCGCCGGCGGGACCGTGGTGCACCTCTCCTCCGGCACCTCCGCCCTGGTCTGCGCCCTGGTCATCGGGAAGCGGCGAGGTTACCCGAAGACGCCCATGCCGCCGCACAACCTCCCGCTCACCTTGATCGGCGCGGGACTGCTCTGGTTCGGCTGGTTCGGGTTCAACGCCGGCAGCGCCTTGGAAGCGTCGGGGGTCGCGGCCAACGCCTTCCTCTCCACCAACACCGGGGCGGCGGCCGGAGCCCTCGGCTGGATGTTCGCCGAATGGACGCTGCGGGGTAAGCCGACCGCGCTGGGGACGGCCTCGGGCGCGGTGGCGGGGCTGGTGGTGATCACGCCGGCCTGCGGGTTCGTCGGGCCCATGGCCGCCATCGTCATCGGCGCGGTGGGCGGGGCCCTCTGCTTCGGCGCCTGCCACCTGAAGGCCCGGCTCGGTTACGACGACTCGCTGGACGTCGTCGGCGTCCACGGCGTCGGTGGCATGTGGGGAGCGATCGCCACCGGCCTCTTCGCCTGGAAGGCGGTGAACGGGGCGGGCGGAAACGGGCTCTTCCACGGCAACCCCGCCCAGTTCTGGACGCAGCTGCTCGCGGTGGTGGTCACCATCGCGCTGGCCGCGCCCATGACCTTCATCATCCTCAAGGTCGTCGACGCGCTGATCGGCGTCCGCGTCACCGCGGAGGACGAGCTGAGCGGTCTGGACCTGTCGCAGCACTCGGAGAGCGCGTACGTCCTCGGCGGATCGGTGATCGGCGAGCACGTCGCGCCCCTTTCACGGGAGGAGCACCAGCGGACCAGCGGGAGCGCGCTCGTGAGCGCGCTGGGAAAGGGCTGAGATGAAGAAGATCGAGGCGGTCATCCGGCCTTCGCGCCTGGACGAGGTCAAGGACGCCTTGAACGCCGTCGGCGTGAGCGGGATGACCGTGTCGGAGGTGAAAGGCTTCGGGCGGCAGAAGGGCCACAAGGAGCTGTACCGGGGCGCGGAGTACATCGTGGACTTCGTGCCCAAGGTGAAGATCGAGCTGGTGGTGCAGGACGACTTCGTGGCCGAGGCCATCGAGGCGATCGAGCGGACCGCTCGCACCGGCAACCTCGGCGACGGGAAGATCTTCGTCTTCGAGGTGGTGGAGGCGGTGCGGGTGCGAACCGGAGAGCGGGGGAACCTGGCGCTCTGACCGGGCGCTTCAGTGCACGATCAGGACCGGCTTCTTGCAGATGTGCACGAGGCGGTGCGAGGTCCCGCCCAGCAGCATGCTGCCGACCAGCGTGCGGCCGCGGCTTCCCACCACCACGAACTCGACGTCGTCCGCCTGCGCCGCTTGCGCCAGCATCTCGGCCGCGGGGCCGGAGATGATCTGCTCGTCGATCTGCAGGCCCAGGCCGCGGCCCTCCGCCGCGAGCTTGCCGAGCAGCACTTTGCCGGACTCGTACACGCGCTGTTCCAGCTCCGCGATGTTCAACACCACGGCCGGCTCGGAGAACACCGGAGGGGGCGGAAGCACATGCACCAGCGTGATGGCGTCGCCGAGGCGCGGCGCCAGGCCGAAAGCGCGGCGGGCGGCGCGCTGCGCGGGATCCGAACCGTCGACTCCCACCAGGATCCGCATGCGAGGGAGCCTAGTATACTGCCGCCATGCGTGGAAAGACCGTCGTCGTCACCGGAGCCACCAGCGGCATCGGGCTGGAGGCGGCAGTGTCTCTCGCCACCCAGGGAGCGAGGACGGTCCTGGTCGGCCGCAACCCGGCCAAGACCGCGGCGGCCGTGGAGACCGTCCGCAAGCGCTCGGGTTCCGCGGCGGTCGAGTCGGCTCTCTGCGACTTCTCCACCCAGGCCTCGGTCCGCAAGCTGGCCGCCGACCTGCGCGGCCGATGCGAGAGGATCCACGTCCTCGTCAACAACGCCGGCGGCGTCTCCGCGCAGCGGACGCTCACCGCCGACGGCATCGAGAGCACGTTCGCCGTCAACCACCTGGGCTACTTCCTCTTGACGAACCTCCTGCTCGACGTGCTGCGCGCGAGCGCGCCCGCCCGCATCGTCAACGTGGCCTCGGTGGCGCACTACCGGGGCACGATGGACTTCGACGACCTCGGCTTCGAGCGCGGCTACCAGCTCATGAAAGCGTACTCCCGCTCCAAGCTGGCCAACGTGCTCTTCACGCGGGAGCTGGCGAAGCGGCTCGAGGGCACCGGCGTGACGGTGAACGCGCTCCATCCGGGAACGGTCGCCACGAACATCTGGAGCGCGGCGCCGGCTTGGCTGCGGCCCATCCTGGCCGTCGCCAAGCTGTTCATGGTTTCACCGCGGGCGGGCGGGCGGCGCATCGTCCATCTCGCCGCGAGCCCGGAGGTGGAGGGAACGACCGGAAGTTACTTCGAAAACGACCGGTCGAAGAAGCCGTCGCGGCTCGCGCTCGACGACGCGCTCGCCGCGCGCCTCTGGTCGGAGAGCGCGCGGATGGTCGGTCTGGTCGATTCGGCGAAGCGGCCGGCGGCGGACGGCCTTTCGTCCCGGGTGTGACGTCCATCACAGGCCCGCCCTCGGGATTCCGGCATCCACGGGGATCCCGGAGGACCGACCGATGCGCCGAATCATCTGGATTGCATGCACCACGCTCGCCGCCTGCTCGGGCGGAAATCTCTTTGGCTCGAATTCGACGACCGACGTCGCGCTGGCGATGGAGCTCGCCAATGCGGGCGTGCGCCAGTGCGTCGATCACCAGCCGCCCCCGTTCGCGGCTTGCGACGGCAAGAACGCCGGCGACACGTGCCAGGCCGCCGACGATGACGACGACATGGAAGCGGGCGTCTGCAAGGCGCTGCACGACGGCCGGCTCGTCTGCATCGAGGTGGATGACGAGAACGAGAACGAAGCGAAGGATGAGGACCACTCGTCGCCGCCGCTGACCGCTTGCGCAGGAAAGAGCGCCGGCGATGCCTGCGAGCTGATGATCGCCGACCAGAGCAAGCAAGGCATCTGCCGCGCCTTCGAGCGCGACGAGAGCTCGGTGCTGGCGTGCGTGCCTCCGCCGGCGGAGGAAGAGGCAGAGGACGCTCAGCCGCTCGCCGCCTGCAACGGGAAGGCCGCCGGCGATGCTTGCACGGTCCAGCACGAGGAGAAGACGTTCACCGGCGTCTGTCACGCGCTCCCCAGCGGTGTGCTGCTCTGCCTGCCGCCGCCGCCCGCTCCTCCGCAAGCGGCGGCGGACGCTTGCGCCAAGCTGATGTCGAGCGCCGCCTGCTCCTTCACCTTCAAGGAGCACGCGTTCCAGGGCGCGTGCGTCGTGGAGCCGGACGGCAAGACGCTGGTTTGCGCTCCGGTGTGCAAGACGCACCGCTCGTAGACCCCGGCGTCTGGAACGCGAGGCAGAAATCCGGTAGTCAGCGGCTTCATGACCGCCGCGATCGCTGCCCTGTTGCTGGCCGCCGGTACGCCGGCGACCGATGCGTTCCTCGATGGAAGCCGGTCCCGCTGGGAGGGGGTGGCTTCGCAGATCTGGGAGTTCTCCGAGCCCTCGCTCGCGGAGAGCAAGTCCGCGAATCTGGCCGCGGAGATCCTGGAGAAGGAAGGGTTCAAGATCACCCGCAACGTCGGGATGCCGACCGCGTTCGTGGCCACCGCGGGATCGGGCGCGCCGGTGGTGGGGATCCTCGCCGAGTACGACGCCCTGCCCGGCCTCTCGCAGCAAGCGGGCGAGGCGCGCAAGGATCCGCGCGTCGCCGACGGCCCTGGACACGGCTGCGGACACAACCTCCTGGGCACCGCCGCCATCGCCGCCGGCGTGGCCGCGAACAAGGCGCGCATCGATCAGAAGCTGCCCGGGACGATCAAGGTCTTCGGCACGCCCGCCGAGGAGATCTTGATCGGCAAGACGTTCATGATCATGGCTGGCGCGTTCAAGGACACCGACGTGGTGCTCTCCTGGCATCCCGCCGACAAGAACGAGATCTCGGTGGGCACGCGGCTCGCCCTCACCGCCAGCGACGTGGAATTCTTTGGCAAGAGCGCGCACGCCGCCGCCTCGCCTTGGCTGGGCCGCAGCGCCCTCGACGGAATGGAGCTGTTCGAGCACGCGATGTCCTTGATGCGCGAGCACATCCAGCCGACCGCGCGCATCCACCGCGTGATCAAGAACGGCGGGAAGGTGGCCAACGTCATCCCCGACTACGCCAAGGTGCAGGTCTGGCTGCGGGACAAGAACATCGCCAGCGTCGAGGAGATGATCGGCCGGATGCGCAAGGCCGCCGATGGCGCCGCCCTGGGGACCGAGACGCGGGCGAAGGTGACGGTCCTCGCCTCGGTGCGCGAGCCCATCAGCAATGCCGTCCTGGGGAACGTCCTGCAGAAGGAGCTCGAGCGCGTCGGTCCGCCGCGGTTCGGCGAGAAGGACCAGGAATTCGCCAAGGCCCTCCAGAAGGAGGTCGGCGTTCCACAGGCGGGACTGGCCGCCGACGTGGTCCCGTACGGCCCTGGGCACGGCGATACGGCATCCTCGGACATCGGCGAAGTGAGCGCGGTGGTGCCGCTCGCCGAGCTCAGGGTGGCAACGCGGCCGTTGGGAACCGCGTCGCACCACTGGGTGACGACGTCGTGCTCGAAGCATCCGATCGGCTTTTCCGGAATGCACGTGGCGGCCAAGGTGCTCGGGGCGTCGCTGGTCGATCTGCTGACGGATCGCAATGCCGTGGCGCAGGCGAAAGAGGAGCTCGCGAAGGCGACGCAGGGCAAGCCGTATACGAGTCCCCTTGCCCCGGACGCGAAGCCGGCGGTCTTCTGAAGTGGTCGCCTTTCGCTGGGACATCCCCGAGCGGCTGAACATCGGCGCGGACGTCGCCGACCGATTCGGCAGCGCGCTGGCGCTGGTCGAGATCCAGCCGGACGGCAAGACGCGCGAATTCACGTTCGACGCCGTCTCCGCGCTCTCCAGTCGACTGGCGAACGTGCTGGTGGCGCGCGGGCTCGAGCGCGGAGATCGCCTGGCGATCCTGCTCCCGCAACGGCACGAGACCGCCGTCGCCCACGCCGCGGCCTGGAAGGCCGGGATGATCTCGGTGCCGTTGTTCACCTTGTTCGGCGAGGAGGCGCTCGAGTTCCGCCTGGAGAACAGCGGCGCGCGCGCCATCGTCACCGATCGGGAGCAGCTCCCGAAGCTCCTGCCGCTGCGCGGCCGCCTGCCCGAGCTGCGGACCATCTTCTGCGTCGACGGTCCGGCGGACGGCGCCCTCGATCTGCACGCGCTCCTCGCCAAGGCCTCCGATCGATTCGAGCCCGTCGACACGTCGGCCGAGGACCCCGCCTTCATCATCTTCACCAGCGGGACCACCGGCCAGCCGAAGGGCGCGCTCCATGCGCATCGGGCGCTGCTCGGGCACCTGCCGGGAGTCGAGTACCCGCACGACGGCTTCCCCCAACCCGGCGACCGGTTCTGGACGCCCGCGGACTGGGCGTGGATCGGCGGCCTCTTCGACGTGGTCATGCCGGCCTGGCACCACGGCGTCTGCGTGGTCGCGCACCGCCCGCGCAAGTTCGATCCGGCGGAAGCGATGAGCCTGATGGCCCGCCATCGCGTGCGCAACGTGTTCATGCCGCCCACGGCGCTGAAGCTCTTGCGCGCTTCCGGCGCGCGCGATGCCGGCGTGCGGCTGCGCAGCCTGGCTTCGGGCGGCGAGAGCCTGGGAGAGGATCTCATCGATTGGGGCCGCGGTACCTTCGGGCTGACCATCCACGAGTTCTACGGCCAGACCGAGTGCAATCTGGTGGTCGGCAACGGAGCGGCGCTCCCACCGGTGCGTCCGGGTTGGACGGGAACCGCGATCCCCGGACACACCGTCGGGATCGTGGACGAGGAGGGGCGCGAGCTGCCGCCGGGAGAGATGGGGAGCATCGCATACCAGCGCCCGGACCCGGTGATGTTCCTCCGCTACTGGCGCAACGACGCCGCCACCGAGGCGAAGTTCCGCGGCGACTGGCTGATCAGCGGCGACCTCGGGGTCCGCGACGAGCAAGGCTATTTCCGCTTCGTCGGCCGCGACGACGACCTGATCACCAGCGGCGGCTACCGCATCGGGCCGGGAGAGATCGAGGCTTGCCTCTCGCGCCATCCCGCGGTCGCCCTCGCGGCCGTGGTCGGCGAACCGGACCCGATCCGCACCGAAGTCGTGAAGGCAGTCATCGTCCTGAAGCCGGGCTTCTCCGGCAGCGACCAGCTCAAGTCGGAGCTGCAGGAGCACGTCCGCTCCCGCCTCGCCGCCCACGAGTATCCCCGCATCGTGGAGTTCGTGCCGGAGTTGCCGCTCACGGCCACCGGCAAGATCATCCGCCGCGCCCTCCGCTCACCCAAGAAGCAGCTCTGAGGACTTTAGTCGGAGATCCGGGACACAATACGCAACTCCCCTCTCGGCGGCCGGGTCGCGGACCCGATTCGCAAGTTGGTTCCAAAGTACGAAGCGCCCGCCAAAGCGGCCAAACAGCCAATTGCATATGCGACGAGGTCAGGACTCACTGATCAGTCTGTCGCCACCGCCATCAGGCGCGGGCTGAACGCGGGAGCCATTCCAGTGCTTCGTCCATGTTCCCTCGCGGCCGGTATTCGAGGCCGACGTTGCCGCGATAGTTCATGCGATCGAGGTCGTCGAGGAATTCACGGATCGGCTGCTTGCCGGTGCCTGGCTGATTCCTGCCCGGCACGTCCGCGATCTGGACGTGCGCGACCAGCGACGCATAGCGCTTGAGTGCAGCGCGCGCGTCGGAGCCGGCCATTCCGACATGGTACTGGTCGAGCTGCAGCCGCACCGC
>Ga0070708_100001769_pt1 | contig 16591 bp, 11 predicted proteins | sample KBSK5503metaG_FD_65469 | JGI IMG/M metagenome (GOLD analysis project Ga0070708, IMG submission 65469) | Corn, switchgrass and miscanthus rhizosphere microbial communities from Kellogg Biological Station, Michigan, USA - KBS K5-50-3 metaG | ecosystem: Host-associated > Plants > Roots >... | reverse complement strand
GACCGAAGGAGCTTCCCGGGAAATAGCTCCGCCGGGGATGTAGAGTCACGCTCCAAACCCAATGATCACGCGGACTCGCCTCGGCCCGTACGAGACCGTTGCCCCACTCGACGTGGGCGGGATGGGAGAGGTTACGCCATCGGGTGATCTGCAATCGGGTCATCGGGTGAAGTGACGATGGCGATCAACGCAGGCAGTCGCCTCGGGCCCTACGAAGTTCTGTCCCCCCTGGGGGCCGGCGGGATGGGAGAAGTGTACCGGGCGAAGGATCCGAGGCTCGGCCGCGACGTCGCCATCAAGGTGCTGCCCGCGTCGTTCTCGCAGGACGCGGATCGCCTGCGCCGATTCGAGCAGGAAGCCAAGGCGGCCGGGCTCTTGAACCATCCCAACATCACCGCGGTCTACGACATCGGGTCGCACGAGGGCGCCCCCTACGTCGTCAGCGAGCTGCTCGAAGGCGAGACGCTGCGCACGGCCCTGGCGGGTGGAAGGCTTTCGCCGCGGAAGGCGATCGACTACGCCTTGCAGACGGCGAACGGCCTGGCGGCCGCGCACGAGAAGGGGATCGTCCACCGGGACTTGAAGCCCGAGAACCTCTTCGTCATGAAGGACGGGCGGATCAAGATCCTCGACTTCGGGCTGGCGAAGCTGACACACCCCGAGACGGGAGCCGCCCTCCTGACAGAAATCCCGACGGCGACCGCCGGCACCGAGCCGGGGATCGTGCTCGGGACGCTCGGCTACATGTCGCCGGAGCAGGTGCGAGGCCGGCCGGCGGATGTCCGGTCCGACATCTTCACGTTGGGTGCGATCCTCTACGAGATGCTCGCGGGCAAACGCGCCTTTCGCGGGGACTCCGCCGCGGACACGATGTCGGCGATCCTGCGGGAAGACCCGCCCGACCTCTCGCCGACCAACCAGAACATCTCTCCGGCCCTGGAGCGGATCGTCCGCCACTGCCTCGAGAAGAGCCTCGAGCAGCGCTTCCAGTCGGCGCGCGACCTCGCATTCGATCTCGAGTCGCTCTCGGGACTCTCCGCGCCCCGTCTCGAGCCTTCGGCGCTCCGGGCCCGCCGACGGCTCTTCTCGCCAGCGGCTCTGGCGGCTCTTCTGGCGGCGGTCGCTGTCGGGATACTTGCCGGACGGTTGGCCTGGAAGCCGAGGCCCTCCGCTCTCCCCACATATCGCGCGCTCACGTTTCGCCGCGGGCCGGTCTGGTCCGCCCGCTTTGCTCCCGACGGACAAACGATCGTTTACGGGGCGTCCTGGGATGGCGCCCAGAAGTCCGAGCTCTTATCGGTGCGCGTGGAGAGCCCCGAGTCGCTCCGGCTGGCGCTGCCTGAAGGGACGATCGCATCCATCTCGCGCGGCGGTGAGATGCTGCTCTTGAATCCTCTCCATTTCTCGAGGGGATGGACGGTTACCGGCACGCTCTCGCAGGCGCCCCTTTCCGGCAGCGCGCCGCGCGAGCTGCTCGAGGATGTGAGCGACGCGGACTGGTCGCCAGACGGCGGCGCCTTCGCGGTCGTTCGCGCGCCCCAATGGCGCTACCGGCTGGAGTTCCCGGTCGGCAAGGTCCTCCACGAGACGACCGGCTGGATCAGCCACCCCCGGGTTTCTCCAAATGGGGATGCGGTGGCGTTTCTCGACCATCCCGTCTTCGGCGACGACCTCGGCTCCGTAGCGATCGTGGATCGAGCATCAAAGAAAAGGATTCTTTCCGCCGGATGGGGAAGCGCGCAGGGCGTCGCGTGGTCAGCCACAGGCGAAGAGATCTGGTTCACCGCGGCACGGACCGGACTCGCCCGCGCTCTCTACGCCGTGACGCCCTCAGGTCGGCTGCGCCAGGTGGCGACGGCCCCGGGGGGCATGTTTCTTCAGGACGTCTCGCGCGATGGACGCGTTCTCTTCGTCCAGCTCCACACGCGCAACGGTATCCTCGGCCTGCTCCCGGGGGAGGCAAAGGAGCGGGACCTCTCCGGCCTCGACTTTTCGGTCATCCCGATCCTCTCTGAGGATGGAAAGTTGGCGGTCTTCACCGAGGAGGGCGAGGGCGCGGGGCCGTCGGGCTACTCTATCTATCTGCGCAAGCTCGACGGCTCGCCGGCGGTGCGGCTGGGAGCGGGGGAGGCTCGGGCAATCTCTCCGGACGGAAAATGGATCCTAGGCTGCGTCTTCAGCTCCACGCCTCCGCCGCTCGTGCTCCTGCCGACCGGGGCCGGAGAGCCGAAGAGCTTCCCGAAGGACTCGATCGACCATGCCAGCGGCGACTTCGCGGCGTTCCTCCCGGATGGCAAGGGCATCGTTTTCGCCGCCAAGGAGCCAGGACGCCCGCTTCGCGTCTTCCTCCAGGACCTTGCGGGAGGAGCGGCTCGGCCCGTCACCCCGGAAGGAGTCGTCGCGAGCCTCCTCTCGCCGGATGGCAGGTCTCTCCTGATCGGCACCGAGCAGGGGTTCGCTTCGACTCCGTTGGAGGGTGGACGCTCGCATCCGATTCCGGGCCTCGAGCCGGGCGACCGGCCATTGCGGTGGGCGCCCGATGGCCGAAGCCTGTTCGTCGGTCGCAGGGGAAGAGGGCTCCCCGCGCGAGTCTTTCGTGTGGAAATCGAAACGGGGCGCCGGGAGGTCTTGAAAGAGCTCATGCCGGCAGACGCGGCGGGCATCGAGAACCTCGGATCGTGGGCGATCTCGCCAGATGGGAAGACGATTCTCTTCCAATACAGCCGCTCCCTCTCCGAGCTGTATCTGGCGGAGGGGCTGAAGTAATTTTGGATCTTGGATTGAGAGATAAGGGACGCTATTGGCGGATTCCAGGCTCGGGCCTTACGAGATCCTTGGCCAGATCGGCGCCGGAGGGATGGTCGCCGACGCGCGGCTCATTGCGGTTCCCGTCAGGGTCGGCGAACCGATGGACTTCGGAGTCCGCGTGGACCTCCTCAGCCGCGACACGATGCCAATGACCGTGGCCCTCGGCTGGGCGGCGGGGATCGCGCGATGACGCTCACTGCCGGCTCGAAGCTCGGTCCCTACGAGATCCTCGGCCCCCTCGGAGCGGGCGGGATGGGGAGGTCTACAAGGCGCGGGACAAGAAGCCGCTCCGCGCTGCGAGACTTGACTGCTGCATATTGAATGACCATACTAATGCATATGAGAACGACGCTGATCCTTGACGACGACCTTCTGGAAAGGGCCCGGAGTCTGACCGGGCTCAAGGAGAAAACGGCGACGATTCACGCCGGCCTCGAGGCCCTGATCGCGCGTGAAAGCGCGCGCCGACTGGCCGCGCTCGGAGGCTCACAGAAGGAGCTGCGCCGCGCGCCCCGGCGGCGAGCGCGCCCCGCAGGGAGGGCGCCTCGTTGATTCTCGTGGACACGTCGGTCTGGGTCGACCATCTGCGCAAAGGCAACGCGCGGCTCACGGCGCTTTTGGACGACGGGCTCGTTCTCGTCCACCCGTTCGTCCTGGGTGAGCTGGCGCTCGGCCGGATGAAGCGGCGCGCCGAGCTGCTCGGCCTTCTCGACGAAATGCCGCGGGCAGAAGCCGCCAACCACGAGGAGGCCCTCGAGTTCGTCGACCGGCACGGCCTCGCTGGCAGCGGCGTGGGTTGGGTGGACGTCCATCTTCTCGTCTCCGCCGCGCTGACGGGCGCCTCTCTCTGGACACTGGATCGCCGGTTGGCCGCCGCGGCCGGTCGATTGGCACTGTTGGCCTGACCCGCATGGAAATCGGATCGCGCCTCGGCCCCTACGAAATCCTCGCGTTGATCGGTGCCGGAGGCATGGGAGAGGTGTATCGGGCGAAGGACCCGCGCCTCGGGCGCGACGTGGCGATCAAGGTCCTGCCGGCGTCCTTCTCCGCCGATCCGGATCGCCTCCGGCGTTTCGAGCAGGAGGCCCGGGCGGCGGGGATCCTCAATCACCCGAACATCACCGCGGTCCACGACATCGGCACGCACGACGGTGCGCCCTATGTCGTGTCGGAGCTGCTCGAAGGGGAAACCCTGCGCACGGCGCTTTCGGGCGGAAAGCTCTCGCAGCGAAGGGCGATCGACTATGCGCTGCAGATCGCGCACGGACTCGCGGCGGCGCACGAGAAGGGGATCGTCCATCGGGACCTGAAGCCCGAGAACCTCTTCGTCTTGAAAGACGGCCGCGTCAAGATCTTGGATTTCGGCCTGGCCAAGCTCACGCACACCGAGACGGACCCCGGGGCCACGAGCCTGCCGACGGCGACCGGCGGTACGGAGCCGGGCGTCGTGCTCGGGACGCTCGGGTACATGTCGCCCGAGCAGGTGAAGGGCCGGCCCGCCGACGCCCGGTCGGACATCTTCTCTTTCGGCGCCATCCTCTACGAGATGCTCTCGGGGAAGCGTGCGTTCCACGGCGACTCGGCCGCCGAGACGATGTCGGCGATCCTCCGGGAGGAACCGCCGGACCTGTCCGTCACGAACCAGAGCATCTCGCCCGGTCTCGAGCGGATCGTGCGGCACTCCATCGAAAAGAATCCCGAGCAGCGGTTCCACTCGGCGCATGACCTCGCCTTCGACCTCGAGACGCTGGCCGATGTATCAGCCACGGGTCGCCTGGCGGCGGTGGCGGGGCCCGACCGGTCCGCCGCGAGAAAGCGTCTCCTCCCGATTGGCGCCGCCCTCGTCCTCGCCGCGGGAACGCTCGCGGCCGGGTACTTCCTCGGATTGCGAAAGGGAACGGCGGCGCCTCCCGCCTTCCGCCAGTTGACGTTCCGACGGGGCGCGATCTGGGGAGCGCGGCTCGGTGCCGACGGCAAGTCGATCCTCTACAGCGCCTCGTGGGGCGGCAAGCCCACGGAGATCTACGTCAGCCATCCCGAGAGTCCGGAGTCCCGGGCCTTTGGGGTGGCCGCGACCGACGTGCTCGCCGTCTCTCCCTCCGGCGAGCTCGGTGTGCTAGTCAACGCCGACTTCGACACCGCGTTCTCGCGGGCCGGAACGCTCGCCCGGGTCGGCGCGACCGGCGGCGCCCCGAGGGAGCTCCTCGAGAAGGTGGAGTTCGCGGACTGGTCGCCCGACGGCCGGGAACTCGCCGTCGTCCGGGCGGTGCAACGGCGCACCCGGCTGGAGTTTCCGGCCGGGAAAGTTCTTTACGAGACGGCCGGCTGGATCGGCAATCCACGGTTCTCGCCGAAAGGCGACCGCATCGCGTTCCTCGATCATCCCGTCATCAACGACGACGGCGCCTCCGTGGCGGTCGTGGACCTCTCCGGAAAAAAGACGACGATTTCGCCGGTCTACGCGAGCGCGGCCGGGCTCGCCTGGTCCCCGGACGGTGGCGAAGTCTGGTTCACCGCGGCCGAGATCGGAGGCAACCGCGGCCTTCATGCGGTCACTCTCTCCGGCCGCCGCAGGACCCTCGCCCGCGTAACCGGCCTGCTCACGCTCCACGACGTGTCTCGCGATGGACGGGTCCTGCTCACGCAGGACGCGAATCGGATCGGGCTGGTAGCCGGGTCCGCCGCGTCGGACGAGACCGACCTGACGTGGCTCGACTGGAGCCTCCTCGCCGATCTCTCCTCCGACGGGCGGACCGTCCTCTTCTCCGAGGCAGGCGAGGGAGGCGGGCCGGGATACTCCGTCTATCTGCGCCAAGTCGGCGCCGCCGCGGCGGTCCGGCTGGGCGAAGGCTCCGGGCAATCCCTGTCGCCGGACGGCAAGCAGATCCTCGCGATCGTCCACCCGACTGCCGAGCAGAGCCTCGTCTCGTACCCGACCGGAGCGGGAGAATCGAAGGTCGTGAGCCCTGCGGGATTTCAGGTCAGCGCGGCGACGTGGATGCCGGACGGGCGCCGGATCGCGTTCAACGCGGTCGAGCCGGGACACGATGTCCGCTCTTACCTGATGGACGCGACCGGTGGGAAACCGCGGCTCTTTCTGCCCGAAGGGTACAGGGGCCTTGCCATCTCGAACGACGGCAGGCGCATAGTGGCCCGCGGACCCGAGGGCCGCTATTACGCCTACTCGCTCGAAGGAGGCGATCCGGTCGCGATCCCGGGGATCACGCAGGCCGCGGACAACGTCGTCGGCTGGGTCTCCGGCGACCGGAGCATCTACGTGCGGCGGGGATCCTCGACGACGCTCCCGGCCAGAGTTGTTCGAATCGCCCTCGCCACGGGCCGGGAGGAGAAGTGGCGCGATCTTCTGCCGGCCGACTCGGCTGGTCTCAACACCATTTTCGGGGTGAAGGTGACTCCGGACGGCTCGCGGTACGCGTACAGCTACTTCCGGAGCCTTTCCAACCTGTACCTTGCCGAAGGAATCCGATGATTTGTCTGGCGGTCCTGTCCCCTGACGGAGGGTCAGTCGCGACGGTAGATCCCGACGGAAAAATTCTCCTCTGTTCGGTTGCCGGCGGCTCGCCGAAGGAGGTTCGCAGAGCTCTTCCCGGCGAGTTTCCGCTCGAGTGGGAGGCCTCCGGCAAGACGCTCTTCCTCTGGGACCGGACCTGGCCTGCGCGGATCGTGCACCTCGAGCTCGAGACCGGTAAGAGAACGGTCTGGAAAGAGCTCGCCGCCGACCCGGTCGGCCCTTTCTACGGGAACGTGATCCTCGCCCGGGACGGGCAGCACTACGTCTACCGCCTCCGGCGCGTGCTCTCCGAGCTCAACGTCGCGGAGGGCTTGAGGTGAAGGCGTGACCCTGGCTGCAGGTGTGCGCCTGGGCCCCTACGAGATCCTCTCTCCCATCGGCGCCGGGGGAATGGGAGAGGTATATCGGGCGCGGGATGAGCGGTTGAAGCGCGACGTCGCGATCAAGGTGCTGCCCGTCTCCTTCTCGACGGATCCGGATCGTCTGCGGCGCTTCGAGCAGGAGGCGCAGTCAGCGGGCGCACTCAATCATCCCAATATCACCGCCGTCTACGACATCGGACAGCATGACAACGCGCCCTATGTCGTCCAGGAATTGCTCGAGGGCGAAACCTTGCGTACGGAGCTTTCCGGAGGCCGCTTCTCGCCGCGCAAGGCGATCGACTATGCGCTACAGATCACCCAGGGCCTCGCGGCGGCGCACGACAAGGGAATCGTCCATCGGGACTTGAAGCCCGAGAACCTTTTCGTCACGAAGGAAGGCCGCGTCAAGATTCTCGACTTCGGATTGGCGAAACTGACGCAGGTCGGGCAATCCGGCGCCGCGACGAATCTTCCGACCGTCACGCCCGGCACCGAGCCCGGCGTCGTGATGGGCACGCTCGGCTACATGTCCCCCGAGCAGGTCAAGGGCAGGCCGGCCGACGCGAGAAGCGACATCTTCTCCTTCGGGGCAATCCTCTACGAGATGCTCTCGGGCAAGCGCGCCTTCCACGCCGATTCGGCCGGCGAGACGATGGCCGCGATCCTGAAGGAGGAGCCCCCGGACCTCTCCGTCACCAACGAGAACATCAGCCCAGGCCTCGAGCGCATTCTCCGCCACTGCCTCGAGAAGAATCCCGAGCGGAGGTTCCAGTCGGCCTCCGACATCGCCTTCGCCCTCGAGGCGCTCTCAGGTCTTCCGCCAACGAGCGGCGCGGCGCGAGTGACGGCGGCAGGCCCTCCTCGTCGCGCCCGCGCCGGAATGGCCGTCGCGGCCGGACTGGCGTTGCTCGCGGCCGGACTTCTCGCAGGATCCTGGTTCGCCGGTGGCAGGGGTCGCTCTTCTCCAACCTACCGTCGCCTCACTTACCGGCGCGGCTTCATCAGCAACGCCCGCTTCGCCCCGGACGGCCAGACCATTCTCTACAGCGCCGACTGGGACGGGGCGCCGACCCGGATTTTCTCGACGCGCCCGGGAGGCCGCGAATCGACGGCGCTTCCCTTGCCGAGCGCCCTGCTTCTCTCCGTTTCGTCACGGGGCGAGATGGCAATCCTTCTCGATCCCAAGATCGACTACAACCTCTACAACCGTCGCGGGACGCTCGCGGTCGTATCGCTCTCCGGCGGATCCCCTCGCGAGGTCCTTCGTGAAGTGCGATATGCCGATTGGGATCCCGACGGGAAGGACCTTGCCGTCGTCCGGCAAGCCGGACCGCGGCAGCGGCTTGAGTATCCGCCCGGCCGATTGGCCTATGAGAGCTCGGCCTGGATTCTGTCGCCACGCGTATCTCCTCGGGGCAGTCGCATCAACTTTTACGAGGGTCTGCCCTTCAACGGTTACGCGCTCTCCGTCATCGATTCTCAGAACCGCAAGACAGTCCTCGGCCCTCTCTGGGCCGACTGGTGGAGCTCCCCCTGGTCGCCGGACGGTGAAGAGATCTGGTTCCCGGCGAACATTCGCGGGTCGGAGGAGACACCCATCCTGGCTACCGACCTCTTGGGCCGGCAGCGCTTACTCGGACGCGGACCGTTTATCGCCGATCTCGACGATGTCTCTCGGGACGGGAAGGCCCTGATCACGCTCTTCGATCAGCAAGAATGGACACGCGGCTTTCTTTCGGGTCAGAAGGCGGAATCCCGTCTCGTCAGCCGAACGGATCTACGAATGGTCGACCTTTCCAATGACGGCAGCCTGCTCGTCCTGCGAGACGCCCATCTCGAGGGCACGCCGAGCGTTTGGATCGCCAGAGCGGATGACTCGCCGCCGATTCGACTGGGTGAGGGCGTGGCACACGGCCTCTCGGCCGACGGAGCGTGGGTGCTCGCGAGCCAGCAGGGCAAGCTGCTGGCGCTCCCGACGGCCGCGGGAGAACCCAGACGCGTGAGTGAAGGCTTTTTCGAAGCCATCCGATGGGCGAGCTGGTTCCCCGACGGCAAGAGGGTCCTCGTCTGGGGCCAGGCGAAAGGCGGGAAGACCGGCATCTTCATCGTCGACTCGGAGGAGCGCGAACCCAGGCGCGTAGCTCCGGAAGGGTATGAGCTGGTCTCCGGGGGCAACGCGCTGTCGCCGGACGGGCTACTGGTGGTCGCACGCTCACCCGAGAAGCAGATCGTGCTTTGCCCCGTCGACGGAGGGCAACCGCGCCCGATCCCGGGCCTTGCCGGCTTCTACGTACCCGTTCAGTGGTCGGCGGACGGCAGGGGGTTCTACGTCTTCCGATTGGGCGAGATCCCGGCAAGGGTCGAGAAGATTGACGTCGAAAGCGGCCGCGCAACTCTCTGGAAGGAGCTCGTGCCGCCCGACACCGCAGGTGTGGCCGTGCGCGCCCTCGCCATGACGCCCGATGGGAAGTACTACGCCTACTCGTGCCAGCAGTATCTGACCACGCTATACCTCGTCGAGAAGCTCGAGTCATGGCGAAGGCCGACGTTCTGGTCGCGCCTGTTCGGTCGCAACCCATAAGCCTCTCGGCGGGTTCCCGCCTCGGCCCCTACGAGATCCTCGCGCCCATCGGCGCGGGCGGGATGGGGGAGGTGTACCGGGCGCGGGATGAGCGGCTGAAGCGCGACGTCGCGATCAAGGTGCTGCTCGCCTCCTTCTCGACGGATCCGGATCGTCTGCGGCGCTTCGAGCAGGAAGCCCAGGCGGCGGGCGCGCTCAATCATCCCAACATCACCGCCGTCTACGACATCGGACAGCATGAGGGCTCTCCCTACATCGTTCAGGAGTTGCTCGAAGCGAGACGCTCAGAAGCCGCTTGGGCGCGGGGCCCTTCGCGCCGCGCAAGGCGCTCGGGCACGCCCTGCAGATCACGCACGGCCTAGCCGCCGCGCACGAGAAGGGAATCGTCCATCGGGACCTGAAACCCGAGAACATCTTCGTGACGAAAGACGGGCGGGTGAAGATCCTGGATTTCGGCCTGGCCAAGCTTGATCCTCAGCCGGGAGACGACTCGGCCTCTCATCTGCCGACGACGGCCGGAGAGACGCAGCCCGGCATGGTGCTCGGCACGCTCGGCTACATGTCGCCCGAGCAGGTGCGTGGAAAGCCGGCCGACGCGCGGTCGGACATCTTCTCCTTCGGAGCGATCCTCTACGAGATGCTCTCGGGCGAGCGCGCGTTCCACGGCGACTCGGCCGCCGACGCGATGAGCGCGATCCTGATGAAGGACCCGCCGGACCTCTCAGTGACAAACCGGAACATCTCGCCGGGCCTGGAGCGCGTGGTGCGCCATTGCCTGGAGAAGAGCCCGGAGGAGCGTTTCCAGTCGGCCCGGGACCTCGCGTTCGGCCTGGAAAGCCTCTCCGACATCAGCGGGCTCGCGCCAGTGGGCGTCAAGACCGTATCAGCGGCCAGACTCCGGCGGTCACGGATTCTCCTGCTTGCCGCCGCGTCGGCAGTCGTCCTCCTGGCCGTGGGCGGGGTCACGTTCCTTCATTCTCGCGGAAAACCCGTGGACTCCATCGCCGTGCTTCCCTTCGTCAACGGGAGCCGCGACGCGAACGCCGAGTACTTAAGTGACGGGATCACCGAGAGCATTATCAACCGCCTCTCGCGTCTCTCCCACCTACGCGTGACCGCTCGCTCGACTGTCTTCCACTACAAGGGGCGAGATGAGGACCCGCAGAAGATCGGACGGGATTTGAACGTCCGCGCCGTGGTCTCGGGAAAGGTGATTCAGCGGGGCGACACAGTGTCCATCCACGCCGACCTCGTGGACGTCGGCACCGGCTCGCAGATGTGGGGGGATCATTACGAGCGCAAGGCTTCGGACATTCAGAGCGTTCAGGAAGAGATCGCCCGGGGGATCTCGGAGAAGCTGCGCCTCCCCCTGACTGGCGAAGAGAAACAGCGGCTCACGAAGAGCTACACCGCCAACCCCGATGCCTATCAGCTCTACTTGAAAGGCCGCTACGCCTGGGAGAAGCGAAGCGAAAGCGCGCTTCAGCAGAGCATCGAGTATTTCCAGCAGGCGATCGAGAAAGACCCGGGTTACGCGCTCGCCTACGCCGGTCTGGCAGACTCCTATGCCGTCCTCTCCGCCTACAGCATCCAGTCGCCCGGAGAATCCTTTCCCCGCGTAAGAGCGGCGGCCCGGAAAGCCCTCGAGCTCGACGACCGCCTGGCTCAGGCCCATGCGACCCTCGGCATCGCATTCATGAATTACGACCGCAATTGGTCCTCCGCGGAGTCCGAGTACAAGAAGGCGATCGCGCTCGATCCCGGCTACGCCACGGCTCACCATTGGTACGGCCTGCTCCTGATGGCGCTCGGGCGCTTCGACGAATCGTTGGCGCAGTTGCGCCGCGCCACGGAGCTCGATCCCTTTTCCATCGCCATTCAGGGCAACTTGTCTCGGATGTTCCTTTTCGCGCGCCAGTTCGACCGCGCCGTCGAGGAGTGCCGCAAGGCCGTCGCAATCGATCCGAACCTTGGCGTGGCCCACATCTACGCCGCCAACGTCTACGAGGCCGCGAAAATGACCCGGGAGGCGATTGCGGAAAACGAGACGGCCGCGCGCCTCCTGGGCCACACTCCTTACGGACTCATGGCTCTCGGACGGGCTCAGGCGCTTTCGGGCCGCCGCGAGGCGGCGCTTGCGACCGTCGAGGAGATGAAAGGCCTTTCGGCCCATCGGTACGTTTCGCCGGCCTTCGTCGCGATGCTTCTTCGCCACGTCGGCGATAAGGATCAGATTCTCGACTGGTGGGAGAAGGCCTGCGAGGACCGTATCTTCGAAGCGATCTTTCTCAAGGTGGATCCCGCAAACGACGACCTGCGGGACAATCCCCGCTTCGCGGCCCTCCTGCGAAAGGCGGGACTGAGTCCGTAAGACGGGATGAACGTCAACCACGACGACAGGCCGCATCGGAAACCATGACATTGCCGGCCGGCACCCGTCTGGGACCGTACGAGATCCTGTCTCCTCTCGGGGCGGGAGGCGAGCGCGCGATCCGCGGCCGTCGGGAAGTGGCGATCAAGTCCTGCCGGCGTCCTTCTCGGCCGATGCATGAAGGGCAGATCTGAGCTTGGGGATCGGTATCGGAGCCGGAAGGGAGCCGTGAGAGAGAATAGGCGATCCATAATCGGTGATTCTCGAAAGGGAGACGGGGAAGACGTGACACTGGCGGCAGGCTCGAAGCTTGGTCCTTACGAGATCCTTTCGGCGATCGGCGCGGGAGGAATGGGAGAGGTCTATCGGGCGCGGGACACGCGCCTGGAGAGGACGGTCGCAGTCAAGGTGCTTCCCGAGCACCTGACGACCAACGAGGAGCTGCGCCAGCGCTTCGAGCGGGAGGCCAAGACGATCTCGCAGCTCTCCCATCCGCACATCTGCGCCCTCTACGACGTGGGCCGGGAAGGCGACGCCGATTACCTCGTGATGGAGTTCCTCGAGGGGGAGACGCTGGCGGCGCGGCTGGATAAGGGCGCCCTCCCCTCCGAGCAGCTCCTGCGCTACGGCATCGAGATCGCGGACGCCCTGGACAAGGCGCACCGGCAGGGGATCGTGCACCGCGACTTGAAGCCCGGCAACGTCATGCTGACCAAGTCGGGGGTCAAGCTCCTTGACTTCGGCCTGGCGAAGTTTCAAGCCGAGGCGCGCGAGGAATCCCTCTCCGGCGTCTCGCGCCTGGCGACGAAGGCGCAGGCGAGCACGCCCCTGACCGAGCGCGGCACGGTGCTCGGCACTTTCCAGTACATGGCGCCCGAGCAGCTCGAAGGGGGAGAGGCCGACGCACGCTCGGACATCTTCGCGTTCGGCGCGGTCCTCTACGAGATGGCGACGGGGAGGAAGGCTTTTTCCGGCAAGAGCCAGGCGAGCCTCGCCGGCTCGATCCTCCGCGACGATCCGCCTTCAGTCAACGAGATCGCGCCCATGACGCCGCCGGCCTTGAACCGCGTCATCAAGACGTGCCTCGCCAAGGATCCCGAAGACCGCTTTCAGACAGCCCATGACGTCAAGCTGCAGCTCCAGTGGATCGCCGAGGGAGGTTCGCAGGCGGGACTGCCCGCTCCGGTCGCGGCGCGACGCAAGAGCCGCGAGAGGCTGGCGTGGGGCGTCGCGGCGGCGGCAGTCCTCGCCGCGGCGGCGCTCGGATTGGGGTTCGTCCGGCGCGCGCCGGCCAAACCGCGCGTCTTCCGGTTCGAGATCGGCGCTCCGGAGGGCGTCATCGCCATCGACGCCCCGCGCATTTCCCCCGACGGGCGATACCTCGCATTCAACGCGACCGACGCCGAGGGCAAGACCCGGATCTGGGTGAGGGCCTTGAACGCCTTGGCCGCGCAGCCCTTGAACGGCACGGAGGGCACCTCGCGACCGTTCTGGTCCCCGGACAGCCGGTTCCTCGGGTTCATGGCCGAGGGGAAGTTGAAGAAGATCGAGGTCACCGGGGGCCCCGCCCAGAAGATCTGCGACGCGCCGACCGGCTCTGACGGGAGTTGGAGCCCGGAAGGCGTCATCCTCTACGACGGCACGGGGAAGGATCCCATCAACCGCGTTTCGGCGGCCGGAGGGATACCCGCGCCGATCGCCAAAGCCGAACCTTCCCGGAAGGAGTCGGAGGTCGGCTGGCCCGAGTTCTTGCCGGACGGCCGGCACTTCCTCTACATGGCGATCGGCCAGAAGCCTGAGGACAGCACCTATCGCGTCGGGTCTCTGGACTCGGCCGACTCGAAGCCTCTCGCGCCCGCCCAGACCCTCGTCACCTACGCGCCGCCCGGGTATCTCCTCTTCGTCCGCGACAAGACGCTCGTCGCGCAGCCCTTCGATCCGAAAGCGTTCAAGACGAAGGGCGAGCCGATCCCCTTGGCTGAGCACGTCGGCACCGACAGCGTCGGCTTGGCGACCTTCTCCGTTTCGCGGGATGGGACGCTCGCCTACCGGACAGGAGAGTCGGGATCGCGCCTGCTCTGGACGGAACGCTCGGGAAAGGAGCTCGACCCCGTCGGAGACCGCGGCGAGTACGGAAATCCGGCACTGTCCACCGCCGGCGACCGCCTCGCCTTCAATCTGAACGATCCCCGAAGCGGGAAGGCCGACATCTGGGTCCGGGACCTAGCGCGGGGCGTCAATTCGCGGTTCACGTTCGGCGGCGCCAACAACGAGGTCCCGGTCTGGTCTCCCGACGGCGGCACGATCGTGTTTCGGTCGGACCGCAACGGGACTTACGATCTCTTCGAGAAGCCGGCGAGCGGCCAGGGAGAAGAAAAGCCTCTCTTCAAGAGCGGCGAGAGCAAGTTCGCGACAGACTGGTCCCGGGACGGGCGCTACATCGCCTTTGCGAGACAGGGCAAGACGACCGGCTGGGACTCCTGGGCGCTGCCGACCTTCGGCGACAGGAAACCGATCCCCATCGTCGTGGGGCCGTTTCAGGAGCTGATGCCCGTCTTCTCGCCCGACACGCGGTTCGTCGCGTACCAGTCCAACGAGTCGGGGCGCGCCGAGATTTACGTCCAGTCCTTTCCCGTTGCGAACGGCAAGTGGCAGGTCTCGAGCTCCGGCGGAGTGGACCCCTCATGGCGCGCCGACGGCAAGGAGCTCTACTACCGCGCGGCCGATCAGAAGCTCATGGCGGTGGAAATCCAGACCAGCGAGAACTTCAAGGCCGGAATTCCGCAGCCGCTCTTCGCGGCCAAGGTCCAGCCGGGCATCGCCCGCAACAAGTACGTCGCCTCGGCCAAAGGGGAACGGTTCCTCATCGTGGGTCCGCTGGGGCGCGAGTCCCTGAACCCGACCACGGTCGTCCTCAACTGGCACACAGATCTCGCCCGCTGAGCGAATCGCGATCCGCGAAGGCGGCGGATTCCGTTCACGGCCGCGAGGTCGGCATCAGGTTCCGAGAACCGGCTCCTCTCCTGAAAGGCCCTGTCCGAGTCGGGAGGGTCGTATTGCATGGATGGCTGCTGTGTATTACGATTGGGCCGTGAAAATCTTGACCGTGCGGCTTCCGGAGATCCTCGTTGCTGACATCGAGGAGGAGTCGCGAGTGCGCCGGGTCTCGAAATCTGACGTCATTCGTCGACGTCTCGAGCCTCCGACTCGACCCGCCCGCTCCCGCCGAGCGTCTGCCGACGGGATCGCTGACCTCGTGGGATCGGTGGAAGGATTACCGGCGGAGCTCTCCTCGCGGCGGAAGGCGTCCCTCAAGGCCGCCGGATATGGCCGAAAGCGTACTCGTTGACGCCGGGTTCCTGATCGCGCTGCTCTCCCGCCGCGACCGCCATCACCATTGGGCGGCGGCCCAGTCGCCGCACCTGACTCGACCATGGAGGACCTGCGAGGCGGCTCTGTCCGAAGCCTTCTTTCTTCTCGGAGCTGCCGGAAGGGCGCCTCTGGCCGCTCTTCTCCTTCGCCACGCCGTAATTCCTGCGTTTGACCTCGGCAGCGAACTCAACCGGGTCTTGAGGCTCATGGAGAAATACGCGGATGTCCCGATGAGCCTTGCCGATGCCTGCCTTGTACGAATGAGCGAAACGGCCTCGGACGCCGTCCTACTTACGACGGATCGAGATTTCCGGATCTACCGCCGATACGGCCGGCAGGTCGTTCGCTGCTTGACGCCGTATTGACGCTCGCGGCCCCGGGGAAGCCTGTTCGCGGCGCGCAGGCGCGGAGCTATGTGCCAAGCTCCGGTCGCGGCCGCCGCGTAGTCTCCTGAGGTAATCGAAGGAGGAGGCGCGCGACGCGGTAGCGCAGCGCTTGCGCGCGATCAGGCGAGCGATCGAGGCCGCATCCGGCCGAGTCGCTCGCCGGTGCGCCCAAAGGCGCAGATCCCGCGCAAGCGCGGAGCTACGGCACATAGTGCCGGATCTGCTCCTTCCACCAGGGCCAGTCGTGGCCGTAGGGAGCGGCCCAGACGCTATTGCGGTTGCGGATCCCTTTCTCGTTGAAGATCCGCATCATGTCGGTCGTGCCGGAGCGGATGTTGTCCGTTTCTCCTGTGACGACCGCGATGTCCATCGTCGAGAGCTTGGCGACCCACTCGCCGTCCATGTTCGGGACGTAGGCGGTCGGGCAGTGGAAGTAGCAGAGCTCGTCCCAGTAGTCGTCTAGGAAGGAGTGGATGTCGTACTTGCCGGAGAACCCGACGACCTTGTCGCAGAGATCCGAATGCCGCAAGCCGAAGTTGACCGCGTGATAGGCGCCGAAGGAGGCGCCGAGCGTTCCGACCCGGCCCGCCGGCAGCGCTCTCGCGAGGAGCCAGGGCACGACTTCCGTCGCGACGTAACGGTCGTAGGCGTCGTGGCGGCGGATCCTCTCCGCGGGAGGACGGCCGGTCGCGTAAAAGCTCTCCGCGTCCACGCTGTCCACGCAAACGATCTGTAGCCGGCCGGCATCCACGTGGTCCGCGACGGCGCCGACCAACCCGAAGTCCTCGTTCTGATAGAAGCGCCCGACGGAGGTCGGGAACCAGATCATCGGCCGCCCCGCGTGGCCAAAACGCAGGAGCTCCATCCTCCGACCGAGCGCGGGCGAGTCCCAGGCGACGTATTCGCGGTTCATGCTCTCGCCCTACTTCTCGACGAACGGGTTGACCGCGCGAACCGTGCCGTAGAGCCGGCCATGTTGGAAGTCCTCGGAGATCAATTCCGAAAGACCGTAATAGTCGGCGTAAGCCCACAAATGCGCGTCGTACCACGGCAGGCGATAGGCCGCTGTCGCCCGTAACGCTGTGCGGACAATCGCCTCATTGGGGTACAGAACGACGAACTCGAGAAGGAGCTCTTCGGTTTCCCGCAGCGCCTCCTCCGGCGAGAGCAGGAACCCTC
>Ga0070708_100001768_pt1 | contig 16594 bp, 9 predicted proteins | sample KBSK5503metaG_FD_65469 | JGI IMG/M metagenome (GOLD analysis project Ga0070708, IMG submission 65469) | Corn, switchgrass and miscanthus rhizosphere microbial communities from Kellogg Biological Station, Michigan, USA - KBS K5-50-3 metaG | ecosystem: Host-associated > Plants > Roots >... | reverse complement strand
CCGTCTCTCCGAAGGTCCGGTGAATCCGCACGACATTCTCCGCATCAAGGGACCGCGCGCGGTTCAGGAGTATCTGCTCAACGAAGTGCAGGAGGTTTACCGTCTGCAGGGCGTGAAGATCAACGACAAGCACATTGGCGTGATCGTGAGGCAGATGCTGCAGAAGGTGCGCGTGCTCGAGAGCGGCGATACCGAGTTCCTCGAGGGCGAGCACGTCGACAAGCAGACCTTCAGGGACGCGAACGACAAGGCCAAGAAGAAGAAGGAGGATCCGGCAGTCTCGGAGCCGCTGCTTCTGGGAATCACCAAGGCCAGTCTAACTACGCAGTCGTTCATCTCGGCGGCGAGCTTCCAGGAGACGACGCGAGTCCTGACCGACGCTGCGATCCGTGGCGCGCGGGACGAGCTGCTCGGACTCAAGGAGAACATCATCATCGGTCACCTCATCCCGGCCGGCACAGGCATGTACCGGTATCAGGAAGTGGAGATCGAGGGAGCGCCGGTGCCACCCGCGCCGGAGCTGCCGCCCGAGCCGAGCATCGCCGAGATCCTGGCGACGGAATCGGAGACGGACTTCGCGCTGCCGGAGACTGTAGCGGTGCCGGAAGAGATCTAGCTCCGTCTTCAAGAGCGGCTATGCCGCTCGCAGGCGCAGGCAATCGCAAGAAGGCGAAACCGGGATTGGGTTCACGAACCTGATCCCGGTTTCTTCTTGCGCGCATTTTTCGCCAACCCTACACTAGCGCCTCACCAAGGACGAAAACGCCCCATGACAATCCGCGTTACGGTTCCTTTGCTACTCGTGGTCTGCCTGCAATATGGTTGCGCGCCTGAATCAGCCGCTCCGCCGGTTGTCTGGCACGATGAGGGAAGCTACCGCTGGCGGGAACTGCCGGCAGCGAGCGGTGACCACGCCGGATTCACCGAGCTGTCCGCGAAAGAGCTGGGCATTCAGTTCGTCGACAACGTGCCCGAAGACTCCGTGCTTCAGAATCGCAACCTCGCTCTCGGCTCCGGCGTGGCATTGGGAGATGTCGACGGCGACGGATTGGTGGACATCTTCCTCGCCAGGGTGGGCGGGCCAAGCGCGCTCTACAGGAATCTCGGCAACTGGAAGTTCGAGGACATTACTCGCGCGAGCGGCGTGGAGCTCAAAGGTCGGAACACTCTCGGTGCGACGCTCGTGGATGTCGATGGGGACGGGGATCTCGACCTGCTCGTCACCTCTCTCGGCGGCCCCAACGGGCTGTTTCTGAACGATGGACACGGCCACTTCACCGAAGTCACCGATGCGGCTGGACTCGCTTCTCGTCGCGGAAGCACGACGGCGACGTTCGCGGATGTGGATGGCGATGGTAGCCTCGATCTTTACATCGCGAATTACAAGGCGAAGGATGCTCTGGACATTTTTCCTCCGCAGGAGCGCTCCTTCGACCAGGTCGTGCGGAAAGTAGGCGATCATTTCGAGGTCGCTCCCAAATTCCGTGAACATTATCGTGTCGAAATGCGGCCCGATCTCGGCGCGGTCGTCCGCACACAGCGAGCCGAGCCGGATTGGTTTTATCTCAACGACGGAAAAGGAAAGTTCACGCACATCCCGTTCACGTCGGGGCGATTTCTCGACGAGGACGGGAAGACTCTCACTGAAGAACCCGACCGCTTCGGATTGACCGCGCGGTTCTTCGACGCCAACGGCGACGGGTATCCGGACCTTTACGTCTGCAACGATTTCGAGGATCCGGATCAGTTCTGGATCAACGATGGCAAAGGCACGTTTCGACTGGCGCCCCGGTTGACGCTCCGGTCGAGCAGCAATTCATCGATGGCGGTGGATTTCTCAGACATCGATCGCGACGGCAACACGGATTTCTTCGTCGCCGACATGCTGAGCCGCGACAGCCGGCGGCGCAAGACGCAGTCACCGACCCACACGCCGCTGCCCAAGCAGATCGGCGTCATGGACGACAGGCCGCAGATGCAGCGCAACACGATGTTCCTGAATCGCGGCGATGGAACGTACGCCGAGATCGCCAGCCAGGCCGGCGTCGATGCATCGGAATGGTCGTGGTCGTCTCTCTTTCTCGACGTGGACCTCGATGGTTACGAAGATCTGTTGATCGGTACCGGGCACCTGTGGGACGTGATGGACTCCGACACCTGGGAGCGCATCAGGACATCGGCCACAGGCGAAAAGTGGCACGACGAATTCAAGCTGTTCCCCAAGCTGCCGCTGAAGAACGTCGCACTCCACAACAACCGAGATCTCACCTTCACTGAGGTTGGCGAGAAATGGGGGTTTGCATCAAAGCCGGCTGTGACGCACGGCATGGCGGCAGCCGATCTGGACGGTGACGGTGATCTCGACATCGTCACCAACCGACTCAATGGTCCTCCTGGAATATTTCGAAACGACGCGACCGCCGGACGGGTGGCGGTTCGACTCCTGGGCAAAGCGCCCAACACCGAAGCGGTAGGATCGAAGATCCAAGTTCTGGCCGGGAAGCTGCCGATGCAGCAGAAGGAAGTCACCGTCGGCGGTCTCTATCTCTCGAGCTCGGATCCGCTCTATGCATTCGCCACCGGCGGGGCCGATACTCTGACCATTAAAGTCCTCTGGCGATACGGCCAAACGACGGTTCTCCCTGGCGTGCACGCGAGCCGGGAGTACGAGATTCGTGAGCCGCCTCGCGTCGCTGCCTCGCCCAAAACTAAAACGGCGCAACGCGCCGACTCGGTGACACCGCTTTTCACCGACGTGTCGAACATGTTGCACCACACTCACGTCGAGACGCCATTCGACGACTATGCGAGACAGCCGCTGCTCGCCAACAAGCTCAGTCAGCTCGGCCCCGGGATAACCTGGTCCGATCTTGATGGCAAAGGAACGGACGACCTTATCATCGGATCTGGCAGGGGAGGAAAGCTGGCGGTGTTCGAGAATACCGGTGGCCGCCTTGCCAGGCGCGCGATGAGTGGCGGCGACTCCCCGGCGGACGAGACAACGATCCTGGTGATGCCGAACGGACACGGTGGCAACGAGCTGCTCGTCGGTCAATCGAGTTATGAGGCTGCCACGCCAGAGGCCGCACTCGCCCTTCCTTCCGTGGTGGCGATGCCGTTGTCGCGCACAGGCGGCGGCACGCGGGTAGTAATCCCGGGCGACACGGCGAGCGTCGGTCCTCTCGCGGCGGCCGATTATGACGGCGATGGAAATCTTGATCTCTTCGTGGGAGGCAGAGTCCTGCCCGGTGCCTATCCCGTCCCGGTTTCCTCGCACCTCTATCGCTTCGATCACGGCACCTACGTACTCGACACCGCCAACCAGCGCCTGCTCGACAACGTAGGAATGATTTCCGCCGCACTGTTCTCGGATATCGACGGCGACGGCCATCCCGATCTCCTTCTCGCTCCTGAATGGGGGTATCTGCGGGTTTTTCTCAATCGTGGCGGCCGGTTCGTCGAAGCTCCTGCTTCATACGGCTTCCGTGGTTTGTCCAGCCGCTGGAACGGCATTGCCACCGGTGATCTGAACGGAGACGGGCGGCTCGACATCGTCGCGACGAGTTGGGGGCGCAACACCAAGTATCACGTGAGCGCGGGCAACCCTCTTTTCGCGTATTACGGAAACTTCGACGACAACGCTTCGCTCGACGTGCTCGAGGCGCAGAGAGATGACGCGATCGGCGGCATCGCGCCGCTTGAGACGCTGACTCGACTGAGCGCGGCACTCCCTTACGTTCGCCAGAGAGTCCGCACATTCGCTGAGTATTCGACGGCAACGCTGGACAAAGTTGTCGGCCCATCGCTGGAGCATGCGAGGCGGCTCGAGATCAATAACCTCGATCACGTCGTGTTCATGAATGAGGGAAATCATTTCACGCCTTCGCCGCTCCCAACGATCGCGCAGATTGCCCCGGCGTTCTACGCGGGGATCGCCGATTTCAACGGAGACGGGAAGGAGGACATCTTCCTCTCGCAGAATTTCTTTCCGACCGAGATCGGTACACCGCGTTACGATGCCGGGCTGGGTTTGCTGATGCTCGGAAACGGCAAGGGGGGATTCGTACCAATGTCCGACTGGGCGTCCGGAATTGCGGTATTCGGCGACCAGCGTGGCGCGGCGTTCGCCGACTTCAATCGCGACGGAAGGGTAGACATCGCAATATCACAGAATGGCGCGGAGACGAAGCTTTACGAAAACCGCGGCGCCAAGAAAGGATTGATCGTCCAGCTGGTCGGGCCGCCGGGGAATCCAGCGGCGGTCGGGGCGCTGATAAGGATTCATTATCCCGAAAACCGCTACGGCCCCGCGCGCGAAGTACAAGCGGGATCAGGCTACTGGTCGGTGAATTCCCCGGTGCAGGTCATGGGACTGGATGGAGTCCCCGACGCGGTCTGGGTTCGTTGGCCCGGAGGAAGAGAGACGACTACGAGTATCCGGCGAAGCGATCAAAAGGTCCGCCTACTCGCTCCACGCTGACGGCGAGCGCGCCGGTCAGTGTGGGGAGGACTTTGTCCAGATCCCGATGACGCCGCATCCGGAGCTTGGGCCAAGATATTCGGCGGGCGTTTCCGAAGGTCCCAGATAGACCTCGATTCCCTGAATATCCCCCACGGGAGTGCTCGGCCCGAACGTGGTCGACAGCCGTCCATCGACGAAAAACGCCGGAGGGCATCCGTGAGCCGAGCGGACGGTCGCCACCTCGCAAGTGAAGCCGCCGACACAGTCGGTCCGGATGCCGCGCATTGTCTGCAGGAGGTCGGAAAGATTCACCGCGTTCCGCGCCTCTATCTCGGCCCGGGTCAGAAACTGGCCGCGCTTTGATGCGCGCCGACGATCAAAATCCTCGAACCTCCGCCCGACACTTCCGTTTTTTGCGCTCACTACCACCTCGGGCAGAACCGGGGCAACGGTGGTAAGCTCGAAGACGTGCGTAACTGCTTGGCCCGCCGACAGTTCAAACGATTTGGCGGAGGGTATGTAGCCGACCGCGTGAACCTGCAGCACGTAAGACCCTGCCTCGAGAGTAGCATGCAGGAAGCGTCCGCCTTCGTCGGAAATGACGGCCCGCGAGAGGGTGGGGATAGTGATCGAAGCGCCGATTATCGGAAGTCTCGTCTGGGCATCTATGGTCGTGCCGCCGATCGAGCCGCTGCTCTGTGCGCGCAGAGCGTGCGGCGAGATAGCGAGGAGCGCTAACACCAGCAGCTCATTGAAAGAAAACGTCGGAAAACCGGGGCGGCGTGGGGGGATTCTCTGCCGCATAACCCGCCTGCATGTTGGGGATGATTGGAGTCTATCATCAAACCACAAAAGGTCAACACTGGTCTGCTCCGGCCCAGCCAGCTTGCAGCTGGGTATTGCGTAAAGCTGCGGTAATTCTCACTTTCTGTCACAGCTACGGGTCCAACCCCCGCCCGGCCTACCCGTCCTGTCGAGGCTTGCTCGTGGTCGATCGCGTCGAGAGCACATGATCAGTGCTTTTCGATGCATCAAGAAATCACCTCTCCCATACTGTTTTTTTTTGTGCATGCGCGTCGCGCGACGCGCGTGCAGCACGACATCCTCCAGGGGGGACACGGACATGAGCAGACCGAGTTCCGTAAGATTTTTGATTTTCGTGGGAGCGATCTATGCTCTCGGCGGCGTCGCAGCCACCGCGGCGTCACAAGCCACCACTGCGGTCATCAGTGGAAAGGTGACAACCGCAGAAGGCCGGCCGGTCGGCGGCGCGTCGGTATTTCTCGCCGATTACAACATCGGAGCGAACACCTCCGCTGATGGTAGCTACAGAATCGTGGTGCCTTCCGATCGAGTGAAAGGCCAAACGGTCCTGCTCACCGCCCGCTACATCGGATACACTCCGGTCCGTCGCCCCGTAACGCTGACCGCGGGCACTCAGGAGGCGAGCTTTTCTCTGACGCGAGACGTCGTGCAACTGAACGAGGTCGTGGTAACCGGCACCGGCAGCGCTACGGAAACGAAAAAGATTCCGTTTGCCGTCGGAGTGGTCTCGGCCGACCAGCTAAAGGAGACTCCGTCGGTGACTGCGCTTGGCGGACTGGCTGGAAAGGTTCCTGGCGTATCCGTCCTCGGCGCCTCTGGAGAACCTGGTGCGCCGCCTGCAATCCGGTTGCGCGCCGCAACGAGCCTCACCGGTACGCAGGATCCGCTGGTGATCATCGATGGCACCGTGAGCAACTTCACGCTTGCCGACATCAACTCGGAAGACATCGAAAGAATTGAGGTCGTAAAGGGCGCTGCTGCATCGTCTCTGTACGGATCGAACGCCGCTAACGGAGTGGTCCAGATCTTCACCAAGCGTGGAGCAAACAACCCCGAGGGCGAGCTGGTGACAACCGTTCGCAACGAGTATGGCCGCTCGGAGGTGCCCAAGCTCATACCGAGGGCAGAGGCCCATGCGTGGGAGATTGATCCGGTTACCGGCGATTACCTTCGCACTCCGGGGGGAGACCGGATCGCCAAGCCCGACGGCATTGCCGACAACCCTTACAAGGTCATATACAACCCCCAGAAAGAGGCGCTCCACGCCGGGACATTCCTCACCAACTACGTCTCTGTTGGGCAGCGGAAAGGGACGACCAACTACAATGCATCGTTCCAGAACACGCGGACCAACGGAATTCTTTTCGGTATCAAGGGCTATAATCGCCAGAACTTCCGCGTGAACATGGATCAGGTCTTCAACGACCGGCTCGATGCGTCGTACGGCGCATTTTACGCCAAATCCAACAACGATCAGACCACGCAGGGTCCGGGATCGCCGTTCTTCGCGCTTACGTTCGTCGAACCCGACGTGAATCTGTTCGCAAAGAACGACGATGGTTCGCCATATCGCGCGCAGATCCCCGACAGAGTCGCGAACGCGTCGAACCCGCTTTATGCGCTGGCCAACATAAAGAACACAACCGACCGGACCCGCTTCACCGGCACCGGAAGAACACGCTACCGCCTCTTCGACTGGCTGACTGCCGACGGCAGCTTCAACTACGATGAGGAGTCGAATTCGTACAAGTCGCTTACTCCGTTCGGATTTCTTGATCCAACCGGCATTCCGACCGATGGCAACCTGTTTCAACATGACAACAGGGGACGCAGCTACAACGCCGGCGCGAACCTGACCAGCATCCGGACCTTCGGCTTGCTCACCAACACCACGCGCGCGAGCTATTCATACGAAGATCAATATCTGACGAGTTTTCAGCTGAACGCGCAAAAGCTAACGGTTACCAAGACTCCGGAATTCACGGCGGTAGACAACAGCAGCCTGACTCCGAGCTCCAACACCGAGGCTATCCGCACAAGAGGAACGTTCCTGGTTTCGACTTTCGACGTGAAGGGCGCTTACATTCTCGACGGCCTCATTCGGCGTGACGAATCCTCTCTGTTCGGCGCGGCGGCGCGCAGCAAGAATTATTATCGCTATTCGGGTGCCTGGAGAATCTCTGAGAATCTTCACCTGCCCGGCGTCGACGAGTTTCGTATTCGCGCCTCGAAGGGCACTGCTGGTCTTCGCCCCGTCTTCAACGCACAGTACGAAACATTCTCAATCGTCGGTGGCTCCCCGTCGAAGCAGACCCTCGGGAACAGGCTGTTGCAGCCCGCCCACTCGACAGAAACCGAGTACGGCTTGAACCTCGACTTCCTGGGACGCTATCGTTTCGAGTACACCAATTCGGACAAGACAACCCGCGATCAGATCCTGCTCGTCCCGCTTTCGGCGGCGGCCGGATACCAGAATCAGTGGCGGAACGCGGGCACCCTGAAGGGGCGGACACAAGAGGCCGCACTCGGCGGACTGCTGGCTTCACGTCCGAGTTTTACGCTTCGCCTCAATATCACCGCCGACCGCACGCGTCAGCACATCACCGAGCTGAACATGCCGACATTCCTCACAGGTCCCGGCGGAACGGAAACGCAGGTCTTCCGCATTGGGCCGGGCCAGACGTTCGGCGTCATGTACGGCAATCGCACGGTTCGCACGATCAATCAGCTGTATGAGGATCCGGCCAAGAAAGCCCTGTCAGGACCGGGCCAGACGTGGAGCCCCGACTCGGTCCTTGTCAACGAGGAAGGGTATGTGGTTCGGAGAAGTACGTGGCGGACCGTCCAAGAGACACCGATCTTCTACGTCAACTCGAAGGGTGAAACAAAGGTACAGATCGGGGACGTAAATCCCGACTTCAACATGGGTTTCGCGCCGCAGCTGAGCACGCATGGCTTCAACATCAGCGCACTGGTCAATTGGGTAAAGGGCGGCAACATTTACAACGGCACGCGCCAGTGGCCGTTCTTCGAGAACCGCGATCGCATTTACGATCAGCGGTCCAAGCCTCTCGTTGAGCGGAAGCCGCAGTCGTACTACAACTTCTTCTACAACGGCATCAACGCAATCGACTTCTTCGTCGAGAACGGCACGTATGTCAGACTCAAGGAGTTGGCTGTCAACTATACCTTCCCTGTGGGCGCTGTCTCGAGACTTCGCGCCCTTGGCGCAAATGGGGTCAAGGTAGGCCTCGTCGGTCGCAATCTGTGGACGAAGACCAAGTACTCCGGTTATGACCCCGAGGTAGCGGGTCTGGCTGGCGATCCTTATTCCTTCCGGTTCGATACGTTCTCGTACCCGAATTTCCGCACGTTCACGGGCGTCGTCGAGCTCGCCTTCTAACCGGGGAACCCACACATGAAGAGGACTATCACTCTGGTGAGCAAACTTCTGCGACGCCCGGAGGTCTGGGCGGCTGCAGTGCTCGTGTCGTTTTCCGCTTGCGGAAAACTCGATGTCGTTAACCCGAACGAACCCGATGCGAAGCGCGCTTTAGCGGACCCACAAGGTGTAGAGGCAATCGCCGGTGGCACCTTCCGCACCTGGTTTAATACGCACCAGGGCATGGACGGCGCCGGTCCGCTCACGACGATGGCCGATAGCTACACCGCGTCGTGGAACAATTACTACATGCGGCTCTATTCGTCGAGCATAAGATCCAGCGACGGACCGAACTGCATTGGATGTGCGCCGCGAACCTATTGGAGAAATGATCCATCAGAGGTCGAGCGGACGGCTGTCGAGCACTCCTGGTACGGCTATTATTCAGCGCTGTCCTCCGCCAACGATGCTGTTACCGCGATTCGGAAGAACAATCTCGTCATAACTGACCCTGCCAACACCAAGATGATCGAGACCGTGGGCGTCCTGATGCAGGGGATGACCATGGGGGAGCTTTCGCTCAACTACGACTCGGCTTTCGTTGTAGACGAGAACAGTGATCTGGCGAATCTGAAGTTTTCGCATCGGCAGGCAGTGCGTGACACCGCAGTGGCGAAGCTCGAAGCAGCTGCGGCGCTCGCCGATGCAAATACGTTCAGTACTCCGGCGAGCTGGACAAACGGAACGTCCTACACCAACACTCAGATCGCGAGGCTCGCGCGCACGTACGCTGCTCGTGTTCTGGCCTACTACGCACGGAACGGCGCCGAGAACGCTCAGACAAACTGGGCCAGGGTCGCCACGCTCGCTTCCGCTGGTATCAGCACTGGCGGCGCATTCAATTTCCAGTTCACAGGCGACGGCGGAAACCTGTTCTGGGACGACTTGAAGGGGTGGAGCGAGGATCTCACCACGGAGCGAGTCCATACGCGCATCGCTCACATGTTGGACCCGGTGACGCAGGCGGATCCCTGGCCAAACCCCAACGGCAACCCGCAGCCGAACTCGCCCGACAAGCGTCTGGGTGACGGATCGTATGGGACGGCGGCTGACGTAGCCACCTGGTTCACGACCCCCAAGACAGCCAACGCGGGGACGGACTTCGCGTGGAGCAGCAAGAATATTTTCCGACCTGCGCGAGGGATGTACCACCAGAGCAACATCACGCACATTCGGTATGACTACGCGTCCTTCAGTGATCCGGCCGGAACGGGCGGCGGATTCGGCATCGACCCGGTCATAACATCCGCCGAGAACGACCTACTTTGGGCGGAAGGCTTGATTCGGAGTGGCGGTAGTCTCTTAACCGCCGCGAACTTGATCAATAACACTCGCGTCGGACGGGGTGGACTGCCACCCGCGACGCCAGCGGATTTGGTGGCGGGCCTGCTCACGAAGTTGCAATACGAGCAGGATATCGAGCTGATCGGGCTGGGCGATGCGGTATTCTTCAACCGGCGTCGCATCGATGGGCTGGAACCACTTACGCCGCGACAAATGCCGGTACCCGCCAAGGAGCTGCAGGTCCTTGGAAAGCCGCTATACACGTTCGGGGGAACCTTCCCGGATATGTAACTTTTGATCTTCCGGAATGCGATTTTTTGTATTGAAGTCGGCTAGGAAGGAACGGAAAAAGAGGGGCGCGCCGCTTAGACGCGCCCCTCTTTTGTTCGTCAGGCTTGTTAGATGGCGTCAGAAATTCGTAGATGGCGTCAGAAAATAGAGTAGTCAGAAAAGAGGGTATATGAACGGGGCGAGCGCGGATCCTTCGGCGAGCGCGAGCAAGCCGCCCAGGAGCAGAAGGATTGTCGCCAGCGGAATCAGCCAAAGGCGCTTCCTTTCCTTCATGAAGGCAAACAGCTCTGCGGCAATGCGAACGACGCTCATGCACACCAAATTAAACGGCCGCCGCACTGGCCGTGAGCCCTCATCAGTCCGGATCGATCCCCTGATCGTAGCGACGGGCGAGCGTCTCGTCCTGTTCGCCCTTGCGGAGAAAGCAGTTTCCAATTGCCAGCGCGTCGATCCGCGTGCCCATGAAGCATCGGAATGCATCCTCGGGCGTGCACACGATCGGTTCTCCTCGAACATTGAAGCTAGTATTGACGAGCACGGGACAACCGGTTCGCTCCGCAAACGCCGAGATCAATTGATGGAAACGCGGGTTGGTCTGTTTATGAACGGTTTGAATTCTCGCGGATCCATCGACGTGTGTCGCCGCGGGAATATCCGACCGAAGAATTCTTAGGCGCTCGACCCACTTCAGATCGCCGCTCTCTTCCGGTGTATCAATCCGGTGAGCGCGCGCGACGTCCGCTACGAAAAGCATGTACGGACTGTCCACTTCAAGCTCGAACCAGTCGCTCAAAGACTCGCGCAATATCGCCGGCGCGAACGGGCGGAAGGACTCCCGAAATTTCACCTTGAGATTGAGCTTAGATTGCATCTCCGGGTCGCGCGGATCGGCGAGAATCGAGCGCGCTCCCAATGCGCGGGGACCGAACTCCATCCTACCCTGAAACCAGCCGAGTACATCCTTTCGCTCGAGCGCGTCGACTGCCGCTGAGATCAGGTCGTTGTCGGACATCACTCGAAATCGCGCGCCCAAAGCGTTGATTCGCAATTCGATTTCGCTCTGCGAGTACTCGGGACCAAGAAATGATCCGCTCATGCCATCCAGCTCTGTACTCAACGGATGACTGATTGTCGGACGCGGCGCCTCTCCCTGCACCAAATGATAAGCACCGAGGGCGGCGCCAATCGCTCCCCCAGCATCTCCCGCCGCCGGCTGAATCCAAATATCCGAGAAGACTCCCGAGCGGAGCAGCTTTCCATTGCTGACGCAGTTGAGTGCGACGCCTCCGGCGATGCACAGCCTGCGTTGGCCGGTGAGCGAGGCGAGGTCGCGACCAATCCGCAGCATCGCGTCATCGAGCACCGCTTGGATCGATGCCGCGATGTCAATGTGGCGCTGAGTAAGTGGCTCCTGCGGATTGCGGGCCGGTCCCCCGAATAACTCCGCGAACGCCTTGTTCGTCATCCGCAACCCTGTCGCGTAGTCGAAATAGGACATGTCGAGCCGGAAAGAGCCGTCATCCTTGAGATCGATCAGCTTCTCGAGGATCACCTGGCGGTAGGTCGGGCTTCCATAGGGCGCGAGCCCCATCACCTTGTACTCGCCCGAGTTCACTCTGAAGCCGAGATAATAGGTGAACGCGCTGTACAGCAGGCCGAGCGAATGCGGAAATCGAATCTCGCGCAACATCTCTATCTGGGTATCTTTTCCCAGCGCCAGAGAAGTCGTGGTCCATTCGCCCACACCGTCGACGGTCAGGATTGCGGCCTCCTTGAAGGGCGAAGGGAAGAACGCGCTAGCGGCGTGGCTGTAGTGGTGCTCGGAAAACATGAGCCGCGCGTCCCAGTCGATTCCGTCCGCAAGGTCGCTGAATTCTTTTACGAGAAAGCGGCGAAGAAAAAGCTTTTCGTGCACCCAGAGCGGCATCGCCTTCGCGAATGATTGGAGGCCGCGCGGCGCGAAACCGACATAGGTCTCGAGCAGCCGCTCGAACTTGAGGAAAGGCTTCTCGTAAAAGACTATGAGATCGATGTCTTCAGCCTGTGTTCGCGCAAACTGCAGGCAGAAAGCAATCGCTGCGGAAGGAAACCGCGCATCGTGCCGTCGCCGGCTGAACCGCTCTTCCTGCGCCGCGGCGACGATCCGGCCATCCTCGATCAGCGCGGCGGCGCTGTCATGATAGAACGCCGAAATGCCAAGGACCTTCATTCAGCGCGCGGATCAGTATTGACGGGGAAGCGTCTCCGCACGCGGGTTCGGCTCCGCCCGATCGGTCCAGTACGTGGGCGCCGCGGAATCGAGTGCCCGCTGTAGCGCGTCCTTGTGGGTCCAACGTCTGATCAGCCCCACTGGCGCTATCACGACCAGATAAACGATTGCCAGAACCACCACCGATACTGTGCGGTTGAGAAGCGCCGCCAACGCCAGCCAGACACGGGCCGGCACACTCAGAACTTGTGGAGTGAAAAGGCCGATCATGACCAAAATGATCGTGGCGCCCAGCGCGACGAGATGCGGACTCCCTCTGTGCGCGAGCGGCGCTAATCCGATCAGCGCCGCAAGACCGGCGAATACAAACGCGAAGTCGCGCGCGGGGTCGCGCCGGCGTTTCATTACCGGCCCATGCCGAGGGCGGATGTGAGGGACACTAGGCCCGGATACTCTGGACTCACCATAGCCAGTCGCGCCGCGGTCGCGCGTGCGTGTTCCATATCGTGCGCGACTGCGTACGTGATTGAGAGCTGGTACAACGTCGCTGGTGCATTGGGAGAGAGCGATAACGACTGCTCGAGGAGCGCGGTTGCGCGCTGCGTATCACCCGCTTGCCTGGCAAGAACGCCGAGCGCGTAAGCGGTAAATGGAGTCGCCTCGATCGCGTACGATCGCTCCAGAAATGGCTGCGCGCGCAGCGGCTGCTTCGCGTCGAGCAGAGCCGCGCCTGCCAGGCGGTATCCTGCTTCCGAGTGCGGCTCACGGCGTATGAGTCCTGCGTACTCCGCAAGCGCGCTGTCTACCTGACCACGGACTTCGAACCATCGCGCTGTCGCAACCTTCGCTTGGGCCCACTGTATCGTGCCCATCGAGACCTCGAACGCGAGACTGTCCGTGAAATCCGTGGGCTGGTAGGTCCCGCGATAATTCTGTTGCGCGTTCACAGGAAGAAATGGCCAGCGGGTTGTGATCGTCTTAACCGTGTGATAAACGATCCGATTGTCGAGCGCTGTGAGATCCATCCGTCGCGCGTATTCGTCCCACGACGCGAGCCGGCCGAGATCTGCTTTTTCCATCAATCCTGACCGCTTCACTGCCTCGAAGAAAGTCCGTCCGAGTAGAAGGTAGCCGCCCGCGTTCGGGTGGACATGCTCCAGAAAGAGATCCCTCCCCGGTATCCCGTACTGGGCGACTGAGTCGAAAGCTTCTTCCGACGGCACGTAGTGCGCTCCGGTCTTTGAAGCGACGCGTTTGATGATCTCCCGAAACTCTCCCGGAGCGCGAAAGCGTATGAGGTCGAGATCGCGGGCGCGCGCGAAAAGAGATCGAGCTCGCGCGGTGTCGAGTCGCGCCAGCGCACTGCGTGCGGAGTCGAACGCCGCGGCGGCGGAGCTGTCGCGTGGCGATGCAACGGAACCGAAAGGCTTTTGGTCCCGCAGATTACTGGGCGTGCTGCCGATGAAGACCGGCACACCAGCGCGCCGGAAAGCGTCAAGCGTGACGAGCAGGTTGCTCTCGAACTGCTGCTTGCCGCGCTCGTAAACCTTGCCTCCGAGCGTGATGCGCTGATCGCGAACGACGGTCTCCATCCTGCTGGGGTGCGGATCTGACGATGCAAAGGGAAAGTCTCCGCGCGCGACAGCAACCGCATTGCCGAAGAGGTTGCGCAGCAACAGGAATGTCTTGAACCGCTGTAGTCTCAAGTAGAGTCGGACGGCTGCGGGCACCGCCCCCAGCGTCTCCGTCGATCCAACTCCCAGCGCGCCGTAGTACTCGTTGTGTCCAGCGTAGATCAGGATAGCGTTGGGGTGCTGAGCGATTACTTCGGGCACCAGATCCGCAATTGTATAGCTGTTCGTGGCCGCGATTCCAAGATTGACCACCTCAATTGTGTCGTTTGGAAGAACATCTTGAAGCGCATCCTGGACGACACCGGAGAGGGCAGCGTTGGCGGGATATGGGAAACCCGCGGCGGCTGATTCACCCATCACGAAGATGCGCATTCCATGCGTTGGCTTCTCAACGAGGAACGCGTCTACTGGCGGAGTCGGTAGTGATTTCGCGCGGGGAAAGTAGCGGGCGGCTACCCTTCGACCCGGCCCCAGGTAGCGGCCATGGAGTTTTTCCGGCGCCTCGAAAAGTGGAGTCTCTCCACCGTAGTGCGCAGCACGTAGTCCGAGCTCGAGCAAAATCAGCAAGACGAGCGGGAAGAGAAGCGTTAGAACAGAAAAGATCAGCGTCTTCCGCTGCGAAAGCTCAGGCGCGTGGGCCGCTTGCGCCTGAGCGGTCTTTTCGCGCTGCCGCGAGCGATCGCGGGTAGATCGCCGACTCAAAGCTTCACCCGCGATTTATCTGGCCTTGAATGATCTCCGTCGTCTGGACCGGGCCTACTGTGATGTCCGTGGAACCGGCGATCGTTCCCGTGAGCGCCGTGATGGTCGCCGATCCCAGCGCCACGCCCGTCACGACCCCAGTGCTGCTTACGGTCGCAGTGGAAGTGTTCGATGATGACCACTGAAAAGTTGCCCCCGTCACCGGAAACCCGTTCGCGTCCAGCGCGAGCGCGGTGAGTTGCACGGTCTTTCCGACAGCCACGTTGCCGCGGGCCGCGCTCACAATAACTGAAGCGACTGCCCGATTCCCGGTACCTGTCGAGTCGCCGCCGCACGATGTTACTGCGGCAATCAAAGCGCAGGCGGTTAGTCCGTAGAGAACGGTCAGTGTTCTGGGCATCTGCATCGCGGAATCTGGAGGTTGCAAAGTTACAGCTGTTCCGTCGGAGCCGCTCCATTATGATTGCAAAATATCTCGAACGCGAGCAACCGTAGTCCATGCCGCTTACGTTCGCGGTCGGATACGTGGCGTTCTGCCAGAGCAATTGCAGAATCTCGCGCGAGACGAGTTGTTCGCGGAATGTACCGGCATCGTTAACCACTTGCTGCGGCGGAACTTTTACAACTACTGCTGAGCTCTGCGCGGAATGCGAATCTTACTTTCGCACCGCGACAAGTGGGCTGGCGATTTTTTTGTTGGTGTCCCAGATCACTGAAGCCCAAATAGCGAAATCGTGCCAATGCTTTGCGCCGCGTTGAGTGTCAATTTTGACACCCAACTAGCTGTTCAATTGCGCAGTGGAAACACGTATTACAGAATCTCCGTAAGAGTTTTCGTTCGGGGATTCTTGGATCAGCGCTTTGCTGAAGAGAATCCTGTGACAACGTGAGACGAAAGATGGACCTCTACATTTTCTGCGTCGTTCTTGGCGCCGCTGGCATGGCCGCGATGGCTTTCCTCGGCTTCACGAGCAGTCACAGTGGAGGCCACCACGGACACGACACGACCGGTCACGAGCTGCACGGTGTCGGCGGCCACAGCCACACGCCTGGCGACGGTCACGCGATGGCGCACGGACATGGTGGAACGCATTCGCACGCGGTCGCCCAGCCACACGCTCACATCAATCCTGAAGGGTGGAAGACGCACGTGTGGTCGTGGCTCTCGCCGCGAGTTCTCTTCAATGTTCTCGTTGGTTTCGGCGCGACGGGCCTGATCGCGGAGAAACTGCTCGGACCGATTCTGGCGCTGCCGATTGCGGTGGCGGGCGGGCTGGCGTTCGAGACGGTCGTCGTGCGCCCAATCTTCAATTCGCTTTTCCGTTTTGAGTCACAGCCTGCTGAGACGCTGGAGTCAACGATCATGTCGGAAGCGCGTGCCGTGACAGGATTTGATTCCAGGGGCAACGGATTGATCTCTCTCGAATTGGGCGGCGAAGTAGTGCAGATTCTCGGAACTTTGACGCCCGACGAACGTAGTGCTGGCGTTCGGGTTCACGCCGGAGACGCAGTCCGCATCGAAGAAGTAGATAGCTCACGCAATCGCGCTACAGTCTCTCGCATTGGCCTCGGCGAGAGCTGATTCATACACTGTCGGCCGCTCTCTCAAAGGATTACAGATGACCGAAACACTGATTATCGTCGCCGCCGTTCTAGTTGGCGTGCTAGGGGTGATTCCACTCATCGTCTCGTCGTTCCTGCGAAACGTCGAGGCGGGAACCATTCGCATGGTGAGCTGGCTGCAG
>Ga0070708_100001767_pt1 | contig 16597 bp, 11 predicted proteins | sample KBSK5503metaG_FD_65469 | JGI IMG/M metagenome (GOLD analysis project Ga0070708, IMG submission 65469) | Corn, switchgrass and miscanthus rhizosphere microbial communities from Kellogg Biological Station, Michigan, USA - KBS K5-50-3 metaG | ecosystem: Host-associated > Plants > Roots >... | reverse complement strand
CGCCTGGGCTAACCAGCAAGGCGCGGCTCCCACCCTGGAGGTCTACGGCACCAGCACCATCTACACCGCCTGCGGCTCGGCTTCGCTCACTCCGGCGAGCGCGACCCAGGCGGCCGGTTCGACCATCATGTTCACGGCCGGCGCCGCCGGCTGCGTCAACCCCGAGTATGAGTTCTTCGTCCAGTATCCGGACGGAACCTGGTACCTGAAGCAGGGCTGGGGCGGCGCCACCTTCAACTGGGCCACGACCGGCCTGGCCCCAGGCACGTACATCGTGCACGCCTGGGTCAACCGCATCGGCACGAGCTGGGAGGCAATCGGCTCGGCCACGGTGAACTTGACCGGCTGCACCTCTGCCTCTGTAGGCCCGTTGAGCACCACGCAGCTGATTGGTTCAACGATCACCTTCACCGTTAGCTCAGGCGGCTGCCCGAACCCGATTTACGAGTTCTGGGTGCTGTACCCGAACGGTACCTGGGTGCTCAAGCAAGGCTGGGGCGGACCGACTCTCAACTGGAACACCACCGGCCTCGGTCCAGGCACCTACACGGTTCATGCCTGGGCCAACCCGCAGGGGGCAGCGCCCACCCTGGAGGTCTACGGAACGAGCACCGTCAACCTCGGGCTTCCCTGCACGTCCGCCGTGGTCAGCCCGCCAACCGGTTCGGCGCCCGCCGGCACCGCGTTGAGCTTCACCGCCGGCGCGTCGGGTTGTGCCAATCCGACGTATGAGTTCTGGGTTCTCGATCCTGCCGGCACATGGCATTTGATGCAGGCGTTCGGCGTCGGCAACACGTGGACGTGGAGTACCGCGGGCTGGACCAAAGGCACATACACGATTCATGCTTGGGCTGACCAACAGGGAACCGATCCCAGCCTCTACCAGGCCATCGGTTCGGCAACGTATACGCTGACCTAGACTTGCCACGCTCGACGACCAGTGTGATGACCCGTTTGCCAAAGTCGGCCCGCGCAACGTCGTGCTGACCGGCGAAATTGAACATCCGCCCGTCCAGCGGGTCTTACTTGTTGGCGACACCGTTGGCGTCCCTCGCCTCCTCAGGCATGTGGAACGCAATTTGGTGTGCGGAATCGTGGCGGCCGAAATCCGACCTCAATCTCATTCCGCCCTCGCAGCGATCGCTGCAGAACGCGAAGTTCCGTTCTTGATCCAGCCGCGAGTCACCACTCCCCCTTATTCACGTTTCGTAAGTTCAGTCACCGACCTGGCTCCCGACTTGATCGTGTGCGACTCGTACTCGATGCTGCTCAGGGCCGACATACTCAGCGTTCCACGTTCCGGCGCGGTGAATGTTCACGGTGGCCTTCTGCCGCAATACCGCGGAGGCAACCCGGTGCAGTGGGCGATCATCAATGATGAGGTCCAGGCTGGAGTCACCATTCACTACATGGACGAGGGATTCGACAGCGGACCGATCATCGCCCAGCGCCAGGTGCCCCTCCTGTTCACGGACACGTGGCGCGATGTGATGAGCAGGATTGGCGTGGCGACGGAGGCGCTGCTCAGCGAGAATGCACGCTTGATCCTGACCGGTGGGGCAGCCGCCGCTCGGCAAGACTCGGCTCAAGCGCGCCACTACCCGCACCGAACGCCGGCAGATGGCCGGATTGATTGGTCGCAATCGGTCAGGGCGATTTACAACCTGGTGCGAGCTCTGGTCACGCCCCTGCCGGGCGCTTTCTATGTCGCCTGCGATGAGACCGTGGTGGTGGGTGACTATCTGACGATCGCGGAAGTCGCCGCTCTAAAGCAAGAGATGATCGAGGGCCGGTGGTTAAAACCGGCGCTGGGCACCCTTCGGGTCGATCCCAAATCGTCTCACGAGCGCATCTTGCTTGATCTAAACGACGGTGAAGGTGTTCGGATCGGAAGCGCGGAGCTGGATGAAATCGACTACGCGGGCAGAACCGCCATCCTCCGGTGGTCATCGGTCCCGCCGCCTGACTCTCGCGACTCACAAGCGTTGGAGTCAGTCCACATGTTCGCCCGAACAGAGCTCGGCCTTTCAAAACTCGAGACACCGACCAGCTAGGAGCCGATTGAACAAGTCCGTCCTGTTTGTCGGGACCTGCTACTACAACGCGTGGTATCTGTCGAAGGCATTGCGCGACAGGGGATGGCGCACCACCGTGCTCACCTTCCCGGGTGACATGAGCGAGATGTACGGCCACGGCTGGGACGTGAGGCTGGAGCTCAACCGCAGCCCCTCAGCCATCGCTCGCCGAACGGCGAAAGTCCTGAACCTGTTTCTCAGCCACAAGGTCATTCACTTCTCGGGCGTTCACAACCTGCGCATGCTCTATTTCTGCGATCCAGGCAGATTTCCCAGCGACGCGGGCTACGACATCAGGTTGCTCAAGAGACTGGGCAAAAAGATCGTCTACTCGCACACCGGATGCCTCGACGGGGTTTCCCAGACGTCCTTCTCCGCTTGGGGAGAGAAACCGGTATGCAACGAGTGCGCGTGGCAGCATGTCCCGTCGGTCTGCAGCGATGAGGTCAATCTCAAATGGGGACGTATGCGCAACAGCCTGTGCGACTACCAGGTGAGCATGGGCGGAAATCGCGTCGACTACAACGACGACCCCCGCGTCCACGAGATCCAGCAGTTTTATTGCCTGGATCCAGAAGTGTGGCGCCCTGACCTGGCGATTCCTGAGCAACATCGCCTACCTGATGCCAATGGCAATGTTCGCGTCTACCACTCCGTGGGCAACTACGACCTCAGGACAAATGCCGAAACGAACGTGAACATCAAGAGCACCCACATCTATGTGCCGTTGATCCAGCGAATGAAGGCGGCGGGCTTACCGGTCGAGTTGGTTTTTGTGAAGGACAAGTCGAATCTCGAGGTGCGCTACTACCAGGCCCAGTCCGACATCGTCTGCGACATGCTCACGGTGGGCTTCTTCGGAGCCAACGTCCGCGAGGCATTGATGCTGGGCAAGCCAGTGGTTTGCTACCTGAGGCCTGAATGGCTCGAAAGCATTCGTCGCGAGCAGTCCGCTTTCGTCGCGGAGCTTCCGGTCGTCAATGCCACGCCTGAAACTGTTGAGGCTGTCCTCACCGACCTCGTTCGAAATCCAGAGAAGCGCCGTGAGCTGGGCCGGCGTGGCCGCGAGTTCGCGCTCAAGTGGTATTCGGCCAAAACTGCCGCAACCGTTTTCGACCGGATCTACACGGACCTGATCAAGAGCTGAGTCGTGACGCCGTCTCGGCCACCGAGCCGCTTAGCCGGCTCGAATCCCGACCCCCGCTCCACGTCCCGTCCTCGAACATGGACAGCCATTCGTTCAGGCTGATCCAGCGCCAGAGCGCCCAAGAACGCTCAGCAGCCAGGGACTGATGTTCGTCCCACATTCGCTTCAGCGACGCGCTGTCGTAGGCATCGAGCCGCGTGATGGGTCCGCTGAAGAGCCGGTCGTGCGCCCACGTCTTCATCCCGGCCCGCAGCCAGCGGTCCAGTGGCGCCGCGTATCCCATCTTGTCGGCGCGCCACACGACCTGGGACGGGACCAGCCCTTCGCCGGCCCGCCGCAGGATGAGCTTCTGCCAGCCATCGGCGACGATCGCTCGTTCGGGCAGCCCCGCCACGAAGTCGACGAGGTCGTAGTCGAGAAAGGGCAGACGGGTCTCGCGCGAGAAGGCCATTGAGTTACGGTCGGCGTACCGGAGCAGCTGAGGCAGCGAGTCATAAAGGAGAGCGCGCGCGCGTAGCGTCCGATAGCGGCCGCCGCGTGCACCGTCCGGCAAACCGGCCAGGCCATCGTGCGCCTGAGGCGGGCGCCGTCTCACGGCGGATAGAGCGAGCCGAGCGAAGCCAAGGCCGGCGTTGCGGTTGAACCGACGTCGGGAATCGGGGAACTGGCGACTCGCCTTCTTCAAGCGACGGGAAAACAGCGCTGTCTCCTTCGCGACTGGCCACCACTGGCCCGTTTCGACCAGGTCGAGCTGATGGGAGGGGAAGTAGTACTGGTAGCCGCCCAGGAGCTCGTCGGCTCCCTGCCCGTCGAGGATCACAGTCGTAGCGTTCGCCGCCGCCAACCGCGCCACGCACCACTGCAAGTAGATGGACGCGCTGAGGAATGGCTCCTCCTGGTGGTAGTGCAGGGTTCGCGACTCCTCCATCAGACGATGCGGGTCGGGAGTGATCATGTGAGCTTTGACCCCGGTCGCAGCCGCGACGAGGTCGATGTACGGTCCTTCCGACAGCGCCGGGTCGTCATCAAATCGGGCGGAAAACGTGTTTTGCGTGACGAGGCCTCGTGCGTCCTTCATCTTTGCGACGAGCGCGACCACCGTCGACGAGTCGAGCCCGCCCGACAGGCTTGTGCCGACCGGCACGTCGGATCGCAGCCGCATCGACACGCTGCGCTCCATGAGGTGGCGGAACTGCTCGACCGCCTCCTTCTCCCGATAGGCGTCATGGGCGGCAGAGAAATCGAGCGTCCAGTAACGCCATAGACGCGTCACCTGGCCCCGCTCGTCGATTGTCATGGCGTGTGCGCCGGGCAGCCTCTTCACACCGCTGAACAGCGTCACGTCATCACTTTCGTAGTAGTGGCCGTCGAGGTAGGAGCGCAGGGCGTCCTCGTCGACGGACGGGGCAAGGTCGGGGTGGGCGAACAAGGCCTTGGCTTCGGACGCGAACGCGGTACCGCCGTGGGGCAGACGTGCGTAGAAGAGAGGCTTTTCCCCAAAGCGGTCGCGAGCTAATAGCAGGCGTCGCTGCCCCGCGTCCCAGAGCGCGAACGCGAACATGCCGTTCAGTCGCGGCAGGCAGTCAGCGCCCCATTCGGCGTAAGCGGCCAGAAGCACCTCCGTGTCGCTTTCGGTCCTGAACATGTGCTTGCGGGCACGCAGCTCCTCTCGCAGCTCGATGTAGTTGTAGATCTCGCCGTTGTAGATGACGGCGAGTGTCTTGTCGGCGGAGAACATCGGTTGATCAGCCGCTTCGCTGAGGTCGATGATCGCCAGGCGCCGGAACCCGAAAGCGACACATCCGCCGTTATGCCTCGAGATCCACGTCCTGGCGCTGTCAGGGCCTCGGTGGGCAAGGCGGTCTCGCATCCTGTCGATCAGTCGAGCATCGATGTCGGAGGAGGCGACGACACCCACGATCCCGCACATCTCCTCAGCTCCCCAGCAGCTGCCGTACCGCAGCGCGAAGCCGCCCCGTCGCGAGCCTGCGTCTGACCCCCGCAGGCAGCAAGAACGCGAGCGAGCCCATGAAGCGGCCCGCGCCCCGAACGGCAGTGGGCATGGCGAGCCATCTCGAGTATCGAATCTCAGCCTCTACCCATTCCCTCCCGAGCACCTCGATGAGCTTATCGACGCGGGTCACCGGCGTCGATCGGGTGACGCGCTGATCGAGCACGTCGAGGATCGTTTCGAACTTGATGTCGTAGTCGTTGGCCGAGCTGACCGCCTTCAATTCAGCCGACTGAGATGTGGAAAGACGCGCGCGCGAAGTCCTGGAATAGGCTGCGAGGAACTCGGTCGCGGAGGCCGTCACGACCAGGCTGTCGGCCATGCCGGCCAGGGGCTTCATCAGGGAAGAGACTACGGGTAGGCCGGTTGCACACATCTCCAGGGCCTTGAGCGGGAGCCCGTTCTCGACCAGCCACGGATCCTGGCGATAAGGGATGATCCCGACATCCGCGGCCGCGTATAGGTTCGGGAGGCGATCGGGGTCAACCGCTCCCGGCGCGATCACGTTTTTCAGGCTGGCCACCTTCCGCCAGAGGCCCATCTCGGACCGTGGAAGGTCTTTGACCGGGCCGTACAAGGCGAAGAGGTCTCGAGGACTGCTCGTGGCGAGGTCGTGGAGCAATTCGAAATCGACCCGGGCATTGATGTTGCCCGCATATACCGCAACTCGAGCAAAGGATCGACCGGCAGCTACCAGCGTCTCGTCAGGCTTGCCGGCCGAGTACTGCGCGAAGTCACAGCCGTTGCTCACCGTCACGACATTCGCACCGTCGACCCGGCGGACAAGGCCGGCGGCGACTCCCTCGCTTACGGCGACGGTGACGTCACTGGCCGCGACAACTGCGCGCAAACGCTGCTGATAGGCAGGGCCGCGGTCCGGCATGTCGAAATAGTTCTCGGAGGCATGGTGGACGCGCACCAGCGCCGGCACCGTCGCATAGAGCTCCGCGAGGTCGGGGTTGTAGCACCACAGCAGTGGCGTGGAGAAATGGTGCTCCGCCATGTCCGCGAGCACCTGGCCGACCTGAATCTGCGCTTTGGCCAGCTGGTTGGGCTCGCCGACGATTTGCGTCCGCAAGATCCGGCAGTTGGGAATGCGAGGCTCCGGGACCGAGATCGCGTCCCCACGGCCCAACACCGGGCTCACCAGGACGACGGGCTTGATTTTTGCCCACCGAACAGCGAATTGCCATCGGTTGCCGCGAAGCTCATCTTCCCAGCCCGGAATGAGAAGGAAGTAGACGGAGTCAACTCGCTCCAACAGTTGATGTGGTTTGGAGGCGAGCCGGTGAGCGCCGATCCGGGATTGGGTCACGCCAGTCGCTCCGAAGTCTACTATCGAACGCCGACGTGACCGGACAAGCGAGGGTGCTGCTGATCTGCGACGACCGCCGTGGAAGTCCAAACACGGTCCTCGACCACATTGAGGCCTTTCGCCGTTATTCGCGCCACGACGTGCGGACCTTCAACACGAGGGATATGACCCGGAGCGTTGCGCTCGACCTCGACCACTTCGATGTGGTGGTCATCCATTACTCGGTGGTGCTGAGCAGCTCCAACTATCTAGCGGCGGACTTTCGCGACAAGCTCAGGCGATTCCGCGGCCTCAAGATCGAATTCATCCAGGACGACTATCGCTGGATCGATCAGGAAACCGCTGCCTCCCGCGACATCGGGGTCAACGTGCTGTTCACAGTCGCTCCCGAGCCGGCCGCGAGCCAGATCTATGATCAGCGGCTGCCCGGGGTGCGCCGGGTCCAAACGCTCACCGGTTACGTACCCGAGAACCTGCGCGAGCGGCCGATCAAGCCGCTTCGCGAACGCATCATCGAGGTGGGGTACCGGGCTCGCGACCTGCCGTTCTGGTTTGGCGGGTTGTCACGTGAGAAGGTATGGATCGGCCGGCGGTTTCTCGAGCTCGCTCCCCGTTACGGCGTGCGCTGCGACATCGCGTGGACCGAGCACGATCGGATCTACGGCGATCGCTGGATCGAGTTCGTGGCCTCGTGTCGCGCCACGCTGGGCACCGAAAGCGGGGCCAGCATCGCCGACTTTGACGGAAGCGCCGAACGTGCAGTTCTTGCTTACCTGAAGGCGCATCCAGCGGCGTCATATGAGGAGGTGGATGAGGCGGTGCTGCGTCCCTATGAGGGCAACGTGGTCGTCCACGTCATCTCGCCGCGCGTGTTCGAGGCGGCGGCACTGGGAACGGCGCTGGTGATGTTCCCAGGTGAATACTCCGGAGTGATTGCACGGGGCGAGCACTACATCGCTCTGGAAAAGGACTTCTCGAACATGGACGATGTCGTTCGCCAACTTCGTGACGACAACCTGGTCGACGCCATGACCAGGCGAACCCACGACGACCTGATCAAGTCAGGACGCTGGAGCTACCAGGCTTTCGTCGCCGAGTTCGATCGCGTGGTGGATGAGGACGCGTCCGCCAGGCGAGGCCGGTCGCGGGCGCTGCGGTATCGGCTTGCAAAGGCCGAGCGCGCGATGCGCGTTCCGCCCGTCCGTGTCCGGCTGTTCAGCGGTGCGCATGCGGTGTGGGCCCGCGTCTTTAGTCGTGATCCTTCGCTGCGCTTTGCCATCGATCGCGAGTCGCAGATTGAAAAGGGCTGGCTGGCTTTGCAGGCGGCCCTGGGAGATCGAGATTTGCGGGCGCTGCTGCGCCTGGGCAGGCGATCTGGTTCGCCGCTCGACAGACTCTTGCGAGAGATACTGGAGCTCTCGCTGCTCAGGAAGGCTGCGGGCGGAAGTCTGCCCGGCCAGTCGTTCACTTTGAATCCCGAGTTCGACGCTGTGAAAGGTTCGCTCTCCTTTGTCAGCGTGCCGATCGGTCATCCCAGATCGACCAGCAGCCAGGCCGATGCGATTCGTAAGGCAGTGCGCGCAGGTGAGCTGAAGGCCATCGAGTGGGACCACCGCGCGCTCGGCGGTTTGATTCACCTCGCGAAACCGCCCACAGATGTCGGTATTGGTTTCGAGGGTCTCGAGAACTTCACCGTGCTTGCCGGGGTGGGACTGCAGCATCCGGCTGCCCTGGAGCGTGCGCTGGCTCCGCTGCTTTTCACTGTCGAGCCGATTCCGAGCGCCGTCGACTGATCTGGCCTCGCCCGCAGCCCAACCTGTAGGCTACCCAGAACCGTGTGCGGTATCGCCGGAGCCATCGACCTAGCGCGCCGCCCAATACCGGCGCTGGCTCGCAGGCTCGAGGTCATGAACGACATCCAGGCCCACCGCGGGCCTGACGGCCACGCCGTCTGGCAGCATCCGGCCGGGCACCTTGGTTTCGCCCACCGGCGCCTTTCCATCATCGACCTCAACACCGGCGACCAGCCCATCGGCGACGGGGCGGGCAGCTGGATCTCCTACAACGGCGAGATCTACAACTACATCGAGCTGCGCGCCGAGCTCGGCAGCAAGATGTTCCGCACCACGTCCGATACCGAGGTGGCGCTTCGCGCCTACCAGCAGTGGGGCACGGATTGCGTCAAGCACTTCCGCGGCATGTTTGCGTTCTCGTTGTGGGACGAAGAAACCCAAACCCTTTTCTGCGCCCGCGACCGTTTTGGCGTCAAGCCCTTCTACTACACCGAGGTCGACGGCGTCTTCTACTTCTCCAGCGAGATCAAGGCGCTGATCCCATTCCTGCCCAGCGTCGAGACCGACCTCGAAGGCCTCAAGGACTACCTGTGCTTCCAGTTCTGTCTCGGCGGCAAGACGCTGTTCAAAGGCGTCAAGGAGCTGCTCCCCGGCCACACGCTGACGGTGCGCGCCGGCCGCGTGGTGGTCAGCCGGTACTGGGAGGTGTACTACCGCCCCGACTTCCAACACACAGCGCCTTACTTCGAGAGCGCGGTCCGCGAGCTGATGGCCGAGTCCGTGGCGCTCCACCTGCGGTCGGATGTGCCCGTCGGGGCGTACCTGAGCGGCGGGCTCGACTCCAGCATCGTCGCGTCGCTCGCGGTCGAGACCGAAGGCCCGGAGTTCCTTGCTTTCACCGGCCGGTTCGGCGACGACCCCGCGTTCGACGAGAGCATGTACGCCCGCGAGATCGCGGAGTGGAAGGGCTTCCAGCTCATGGACATCGATATCGGAGCCCAGGATTTCGTCAACACGATCGAGAAGGTCATCTACCATCTGGACTCGCCGGTCGCGGGTCCCGGCTCGTTCCCGCAGTACCTCGTCTCGGCACTGGCCGCTAAGCACCGCAAGGTGGTTCTGGGCGGACAGGGCGGCGATGAGATCTTCGGCGGCTATACCCGCTACCTCGTCGCCTACTTCGAGCAGTGCATCAAGGGCGCCATCGACGGCACGATGAACACCGGGAAGTTCGTCGTCACCTACGAGTCGATCATTCCCAACCTGGTGGCGCTGCGGAACTACAAGCCGTTGCTGAAGGAGTTCTGGCGCGAGGGCCTGTTCGACGACCTCGACCGCCGCTACTTCCGACTCATCAACCGAGCCCCGTCGCTTGGCGACGAGATCAACTGGGCGGCCCTCGGCCAGTACGACCCTTGGGAATCCTTTCGCAGCATCTTCCACGGCTCGAACGTCGGACATGAGTCGTACTTCGATTCGATGACCCACTTCGACTTCAAGACGCTGCTCCCCGCGCTGCTCCAGGTCGAGGACCGCGTGAGCATGGCCCACGGCCTCGAGTCGCGCGTGCCGTTTCTCGACCACCGGATCGTCGAGCTGGCCGCCACCATTCCGGCTGACATAAAGTTCGAGAACGGAAACATGAAACACGTGCTGCGAACCGCGATGCGGTCCAAGCTGCCGGACCGGATCTTCAACCGGCAGGACAAGATGGGATTTCCCGTGCCCCTCCACGAGTGGCTCACGTCACCTGGGCCGGTGCGCGAATACGTGCGCGACATCTTCTCGACGGACAAAGCGCGCTCGCGAGAGCTCATCGACAACACCCGCGTGCTCAAGCAGCTCGACGGCGAGAGCCAGTTCGGGCGCCAGGCCTGGGGCCTGCTGAGCCTCGAGCTCTGGCAGCGGTCGTTCCACGACCGAGCGGATGAGTTTCGCCGCCGCCTGACAAAGCCGGCACCGGCGCAAGGCGTTATCTCATGAAGGTGCTGGTTACAGGTGGGGCGGGTTTCGTAGGCTCCAATCTCGCGGATCGGCTGATTTCGCGCGGCGACACTGTCGTGGTCATCGACAACTTCGAAACGGCCCGCCGCGACAACCTGACTCCCAACGAGAGGCTGACCCTGGTGGAGGGCTCGATCGCCGACCCGGAGCTGGTCAATCGCACCTTCGACGAGCACCGTCCCGAGGTCGTGGTGCACGCGGCCGCCTCTTACAAGGATCCTGAAAACTGGTACGGGGATGCGCTGACCAACGTGGTGGGCACTGTCAACGTGGTCCGCGCGTCGGAGCGGCTCGAGGTCGGCCGGTTCATCTATCTGCAGACTGCGCTCGGTTACGGGCTGCATCCACTCGAACAGCCGATCACGCTCAACCATCCGCTCCAGCCGGGCGGCTCGAGCTACGCGATCAGCAAGACGGCAGGAGAGGAGTACATCTTCATCAGCAAGCTGGACTACATCTCCTTTCGCCTCGCCAACGCGTACGGACCCCGCAACCTGAGCGGCCCGCTGCCGACCTTCTATCAGCGGCTTACGACCAACAAGTCGGTTTTTGTCATGGACACGCGCCGCGACTTCATCTACGTAAGCGACCTTGTCGAGGTGATCTCGCTCGCGGTCGACGGCCGCGGTCAGCGGGGTCCATATCACGTGTCCTCAGGTAAGGACTTCGCGATCAAACAGCTCTTCGACGCGACGATCAAGGCCCTGGGCATCAAGCTCGACAGAGACGTGGAGGTCCGGCCGCGTGGCGCCGACGACGTGGCTACCATCCTTCTCGACCCCTCCAAGACCGAGGAGGACTTCGACTGGCACATTTCCACGCCACTCGAGGTGGGCGTGGCGGCGACCATCGACTACTACAAGTCCCACGGGATCGACCAGACCTACACGCACCTGAAACCCGTTGGGGAGAAGGCCTGAGCGGGCTGATGGCGGAGCCCCTTTTCCGTGGCGACCGCGTGCTGGTCGTGGGCGGGGCCGGATTCGTCGGCTCCAATCTCGTCCGCCGGCTGCTGGCGGAACAGGCGCGCGAGATCGTGATCGTCGACAACCTGCTGTCGGCCGAACGCGAGAACGTCCCAGCGGACAATCGGGTGCAGTTCATCGAAGGTTCGATCGCGGACGCCGACGTGCTCGACAAAGTCGCGGACGACTTCGACTACATCTGGCACCTGGCCACCTACCACGGCAACCAGAGCTCGATCGCGAACCCGCTCGAGGACCACGAGAACAACCTGATCACCACGTTGCGGCTGCTCGAGCGGGTGCGCGACTTCAAGCGCATGAAAAAGCTCGTCTACGCCGCATCCGGATGCGTCCTCGCGCCGCACACGTTCGACGACGCCAAGCCTGTGGAGGAAGACGGGGACGCTCCATTCGACCTCGACAGCCCATACCAGATCTCCAAGATCGTGGGCGAGTTCTACTGCGTCTACTACCACAAGCAGCACGGCGTGCCGACAGTCCGCGCGCGGTTCCAGAACGTGTACGGGCCGGGCGAGATCCTCGGCGCCGGGCAGTGGCGGGGCACGGCCGCGACCGTATGGCGCAACGTCGTGCCAACCTTCGTCTACCGGGCGCTCCACGGCATGCCTCTCGAGCTGGACAACGGCGGCATCGCCAGTCGCGACTTCATCTTTGTGGACGACATCGTCGAAGGCCTGGTCAGGTGTGCTCTGCGCGGTGAGCCCGGCGATGTCTACAACCTGGCCAGCGGGCAGGAGACCACGATCGCGGATCTGGCCGCCCTGATCAACGAGCTGGCTGGCGCGCGCTCGACGATCACGACGACGCCGCCGCGGCCTTGGGATCGCGCCGGCCGCCGCGTGGGGAGCACGCGCAAGTCGAAAGCGGCGCTGGCCTTCGAGGCCCGGACGGAGGTGGGGGATGGCTTACGCCGGACGATCGACTGGACGGAAGCGAACAGCGAGCTGATCGACCGTGCGATGGCCAAGCACAGCCATCGGATGGAGATCGCCACCCCGAGCACGCGATAAACTCCCCGTCGTAGTGGCTCGCAACCTGCCCAGCCGCACTCTGTACCAAGGACGCGACCGCGCCGCAGCGCGATCGTTTCTTCACGCGATCGGCCTGACCAACGCCGACATCAGCAAGCCCTTCGTCGGCGTTTCCAACGTATGGACCGAGACGATGCCGTGCAACTTCGGCCTCCGCGAGCTTGCAGTCCCCTTGAAGGCGGGTATCAAGGCGGCGGGCGCCAACCCGATGGAGTTCAACACGATCGCCATCTCCGACGGCATCACGATGGGCACCGAGGGCATGAAGACCTCGCTGGTGAGCCGCGAGGTGATCGCCGATGGCATCGAGCTGATGGGCCGCGGCCACATGTTCGACGCGATGGTCAGCCTGTGCGCTTGCGACAAAACGATTCCGGCCTCCGCCATTGCGTTGGCGCGGCTTGATCGGCCGGGCGTTCTGCTCTATGGCGGCTCGATCATGGCGGGCATGTTCCGTGGCCGGCAGGTTGCAGTCGGCGACATCTACGAAGCGATCGGCGCGGCCGCGGCAGGCAAGATCAGCGACGCGGACCTCGCCGAGCTCGAACAGGTGGCATGCCCAGGCGCGGGGGCCTGCGGCGGCCAGTACACGGCCAACACGATGTCGATGGTCATGGAGGTGATCGGCCTCTCGCCGGTTGGCTTCAATTCGATCCCCGCGACGGATCCGAAGAAGCACGCTGCGGCCGAGTCCATGGGCCGCGTCGTCATGAACGCGCTCGCGGAGGACCTCCGCCCTTCGCGCATCCTGACGCGCCGCGCATTCGACAACGCGATCGCTGCGGTGGCGGCGAGCGGTGGCTCGACCAACGCGGTACTGCACCTGCTTGCGCTGGCACGCGAGGTTGGTGTCGACCTGGCGATCGACGAGATCGACAGGATCAGTCGCCGCACACCTTTACTGTGTGACCTCAAGCCGGGCGGCCGGTTCGCGGCCGTGGAGCTACACCGGGCCGGCGGGATCGCGCTGCTGACGAAACGCCTGATCGAGGGCGGCTACATCGATGGGGATGCACTGACCGTGACGGGCCGCTCGCTCGGCGAGGAATCCAACTCGGTGACGGAGACAGCCGGCCAGGAAGTGGTGGCGCCGCTCTCGCATCCGCTGCGCGCAGAGGGCGGCCTGGTGGTGCTGCACGGAAACCTCGCCCCCGACGGGGCGGTCGTGAAGATCACTGCGCACACTCCGACCTCCCACCGAGGGCCCGCGCGGGTTTTCAACCGCGAGGAAGACGCGTTCGCGGCGGTCTCCGCGGGCCGGATCAAGCCGGGCGACACGGTGGTGATCAGGTATGAAGGACCGAAGGGTGGCCCCGGCATGCGCGAGATGCTGCAGGTGACGGCTGCGATCGTGGGCGAGGGTCTGGGCGACTCGGTGGCGATGGTCACGGACGGACGGTTTTCGGGGGCGACTCAAGGATTGATGGTCGGACACGTGGCGCCGGAAGCCGCGGTGGGCGGGCCGCTCGCCGCGCTGGAGGATGGCGACATCGTCGAAATGGACGTGGACAGTCGCCGGCTCAACGTCGAGGGCGTCGATATCGAAGCCCGCCTGAAGACGTGGTCGCCGCCCGAGCCGCACTACCGCAAAGGCGTTCTAGCGCGCTACGCGCTGCTGGTGGGCTCCGCATCCGAAGGGGCGATGCTGAAGCCGTAGCCCCTACGACTCATTAGGTGGGTTACGAAGGACTGGTGGGCCGCGGTGAGTGCAGACGCTTTACGATGCCCGCTGTCTTGACTGATGGGCAGGATCGGCCGACTACTCATGGTTCAGCGAGGGCGACTGCTCCAAGGTCAGACGCAGACCTTGCGGAGTTGAGGCGCGCAGTCGCCCAGGTCCGGTGGTTCCACCGGATCGATCTAGGTGACGGTGTTGTCACCCCAGGCGAGGACGACACTCCGGAAAAATTGAAGACACTGCACCTGCCCCAAGATTTGCGAGGCACAACTGTTCTCGACATTGGGGCTTGGGACGGATTCTTCTCGTTCGAAGCCGAGCGGCGCGGAGCCGCACGGGTCCTGGCCACCGACGACTTCTGTTGGGGCGGCGACGGATGGGGCACAAAGGCTGGGTTCGATCTCGCCCGTCGCGCCCTAGGATCGAAAGTCGAGTCGGCGGAGATTGCAGTCCTTGACCTTTCACCCGAGACGGCGGGCACGTTTGACCTGGTCCTCTTCTTGGGTGTCCTCTACCACATGCGCCATCCATTGCTCGCCCTTGAAAGGGTGGCAAGCGTTACAGGGCGGCAACTTATCCTCGAAACGGGAGTTGACATGACCTGGTTCAAGAAGCCGTTGATCTCGTTTTATCCCGGGGCGGAGGCCGTTGGTGACCCAACCAACTGGTGTGGCCCCAATCCGGCGGCGGTCGTTGCCATGCTCAAGGTGGTCGGTTTCCGAAGAGTCCTGGTTGTCGACAGATTAGCCGTGCTGCGAGCTATTGCAAGGTCGGCTCGACAAACCCTGGCAACGCGACAACTCTTCTTGATCAGCCGCTACGTGTTCCACGCTTGGCGCGAGTGAGCTGTATCAGTCCCTCCGTCTACACCGTCACCGGCATTAGACCCTAGGTTGTCGAAAATCAGGGAGGACCAGTCGTCCGTCCAACAGGATGCGGTTCAGCAGAAGGGCTCGGCGGGCTTCGCCCGACGGTTCACAATCTGGTCTCTGGCGGTTACGGCGGCGTGCCTGCCGCTCTACGTCGTGCGCTGGCACTACGGTCTCTTACCGACCACCCTGCTCGAGACGCTCATCCTGATAACGGTCGCGGGCTACGCCATAACGTTGTGGACCGAAAACCGACGACCGTCGCGCACGCCGTACGACATCCCGATCGCATTGTGGCTCGTCGCCGGAGTGCTCGGCATCATCGCGGCCCCCGACCACGTAAAGGGCCTGGGTATCTATCGCGCCTACTTCCTCGAGGCGGTCGCGATGTTCTACATCGCGGTGGACCTCCTGCGGACCCGCGGAGACCTTCGCAAGCTGCTTTCCATCGCCGCCGTCGGCGCGTCGATCATGGCCGTCGGTCAGATCGTCTCGTTTGTCTACGTCGCGGCGCACCACCAACTCCAGCTCGGCGATGCTCCAGCGTTCCTGAATATGACACCGAACGCGGACGCGATGTACTTCGAGCCGCCGCTCGCTTTCGCGATCGGATTCGTAGCCTTCCCGTGGGGTAAGCGTGAGCGGCTCGTGGCGTCAGTGGTGTTGGGACTCGTCTTCGTCGCCATGATCCTGACCCTCTCCCGCGCCGGCTATCTTGCGTTGGCCGCCCTCGCTATCGCGCTCGTGCTCAGGCTGCCGAGCCGGCGTCTCCGCGGGTGGGTGATCGCTGGGCTTGCGGTCATCGCACTCATCGTGCTCGAGGTGCCGTTCATCAACCAGCGCATCCTCACGATCAATTCGTCCGCCGGCCTGCGCACCTCGATCTACGGACAGGCGCTGCACATGCTGTCCGAGCGGCCCATCTTCGGCGCGGGCATCGACGGATTCCCGATCCGCGTCGCACCCTTCAGGCCCGGAACACAATCCATTGAGCTCTATCCGCACGACATCTGGCTCACGACCTGGAGCGAGGTCGGCCTGCTGGGACTGATCGTCCTGGCGGTCATCTTCTTCGGACTGCTCTGGCGGGGCGTGCGCGCGCTGCCGGTGACGAATGACCTCTTTCGCCCGATCCTTTGGGGCAGTGTCGGGACGCTCATCCTCTACACCGTGCACGGGCTTTTCGACTCGCCCTATTGGAAGAACGACCTCAGCGTCGAGTTCTGGCTGCTGGCAGCCTTAGAGGTCGTCGCGATCCGCGGTGCCGGGCCACGCCTGCCCACTCGCGCAGGCGGTGATCATGCCTCTGGACGTCGCCCTATTTGACCGCCGGCAGCCAGGCGTCGCGACGAGTTTCGTATGCCGTGATTGAGGACTGGTGGCGCTCGACGAGCCCGATCTCGTCGAGCCCTCCCAGCAGGCACTCGCGCGCGAAGGCGTCGATCTCGAATCGGTAAGCGAATCCCTCGCCGCGCACCTCTTGCTTCTCGAGATCGACGGTCACCTCCGCGGTCGGGTCCTCAGAGGCAAGGTCCATGAGGTGACGGACCTGGCTCTCGGACAAAGTGACCGCGAGCAAGCCGGTCTTGGCGCAGTTCGCGCGGAAGATGTCAGCGAAGCTCGGCGCCACGATGGCGCGGAAGCCCGCGTCGCGAATCGCCCACGGCGCGTGCTCGCGCGACGACCCG